>Ga0224512_10001315_pt1 | contig 24090 bp, 25 predicted proteins | sample SF_May12_sed_USG_4_FD_169103 | JGI IMG/M metagenome (GOLD analysis project Ga0224512, IMG submission 169103) | Sediment microbial communities from San Francisco Bay, California, United States - SF_May12_sed_USGS_13 | ecosystem: Environmental > Aquatic > Marine > Sediment | place: USA... | reverse complement strand
CAGTGAAGGCCTACACCAAGGGTCAATACCGCCGGGCGTTATCCGCGGCGGAGCGAGCCAAGGAGTTGGCGCCCCGCGATGCCACTGTGAGAGAGATCTTGGGTTTATCGGCTTATCGCAGCGAAGAGTGGAAGACATCGCTGCGAGAACTGCGCACCTATCGTCGCCTTGCTGGCGAGGTAACACACCTGCCGGTCGAGATGGATTGCTTGCGCGCCATGGGCCGGAGCAAGGATGTGGGGGAGGCTTTCAAGGAGCTGCAACGGAGACGTGCTAGCGCAGTGGTGCTCAAAGAAGGCAAGGTCGTCTACGGATCGCATCTTCTTGACGAGGGCAAGGCACGCGAGGCATGGATGGTGGCGAAACCGGGCCGGGTTATCAAAGAGCCGTTCCCCGAGGACCTCCGGGTCTGGTTCGTCGCTGGACGGGCCGCAGCCGCGCTGGGCGACGTGAGCACTGCCACTAAATTGCGTGACGCGATCTCGAAAAGCGACCCGGTCTTCGAGGGCCTCGCCACTCTCGACGAAGAGATCGCCCGGGCTTAGTTCAATAACGACGGTACCAGGGGGACCACAGGCCCTTGCCCCTACTCTTTGCGCTCGATGCGGCGCATTGTCAGGAATCCGGTACCGATTGACCTTCGCTTGACGCTTGGGCCCTTGGCCCACGGCAAGAGGGCTCACCGTGTCGACGGAGACACCATCTGGAGGGCTACTCGCACCCCGCAGGGTCCTGCGACGTTACGCGTGAGCGGGGGAGGGTTAGAGATCGAGGGTGAGGCGTGGGGGCCTGGGGCCGAGTGGACACTCGATCACCTCCACGAGCTGGTTGGAGTGCAGGACATCGCTGACGATTTCGCCCCTTTCGGCGTCGTCGCCCAACTGCACCGGCGAGCGCCTGGCCTTCGGTTCGGTAGGACTCGATCGATATTCGAACCCTTGCTCAATGCCGTGATCGGCCAAAGAGTCGCTGTCAAAGCTGCCAATCGCTCTTACGTCGGTCTGCTCCGCCGTCACGGGGAGCCGGCGCCTGGCCCTGGCGGGATGATGCTCCAGCCGACACCGGATGTGCTCGCTTCCCTCAAGTATGAGCAGTACCACATTTTCGGCATCGAGCGGAAGCGTGCCGACACCATCCGCCGCGCTGCGCACCGTTCCATGAGAATGGAGGAAGCAGCCGCCATGTCGTCGCCCGATGCGATGGTTCGCTTGACGGCTCTGCCGGGCATCGGTGAGTGGACCGCCGGTCAGGTGGTTCAGGTGGCCCTGGGCGATCCGGATGCTGTGGTGACCGGCGATTACAAACTGCCCCACGTCGTGGCCTGGAATCTCGCAGGAGAACCACGAGGCGACGATAAGCGGATGTTGGAGTTATTGGAGCCCTACCGGGGCCACCGCGCCAGGGTGGTTCGCCTGCTCAAGGCGGTGGGGGAGACGCCCCCGCGCTATGGGCCGAAGCTCGAGTTGATGCCGATCGAGCAGTGGTGACCATGGAGCGCCCTGACTACATCCTTACCAATAGAGCCCATTGGGACGTCCAAGCTGACGATTACGAGGATTACGCCACCAACCTGTGGGCCGGTGAACCGGTGTGGGGGGTGTTCAGCGTGCCCGAGGCGGACGTGGGGTTACTTCCGGTGGACCTCGAGGGGAAGTTGGTGTTGGAGGATGGTTGCGGCACCGGGTACGTCTCGGCGTGGATGGCACGGCGCGGAGCGCACCCCATCGGCCTGGACAATTCGCCTCGACAACTCGCGAGCGCGTCCAGGTTCCAACAAGAACACGATCTCGTGTTCCCCCTGATCCACGGCATCGCTGAAACACTTCCGTTTCGCGACAAGGTGTTCGACGTCGTGGTGTCGGAATACGGCGCCGCCATCTGGTCGGATCCCTACCTGTGGATCCCGGAGGCGGCGCGGGTGCTGAAGCCTGGGGGAGAGCTCATCTTCCTTGGCAACTCGGTGCTGTTGATGCTCTGCATGCCGGAGCTGGATGACGGAACCCCAGTAGATCCCACCTTGAAGCGCGACCAAAGGGGCATGAGGCGCTTTGAATGGCCGGACGACGACTCAGTCGAGTTCCACATCAGCCATGGGGATCGCATTCGGCTGCTGCGCGAGTGCGGGATGGAGGTGGAAGACATGATCGATGTGTATGCCCACGAAGGCGCCACCAGCAGCTACGGCTGGGCCGATCAGAATTGGGCAAGGCAATGGCCGGTGGAGGAAGTCTGGAAGGCCCGCAAGTCGAGCTAAAGGCTGCGACTGCTATTCGCGCTCCGGATTGGGGGGAGCGGTGGAGCGGCGGATGATCAACTCAACAGGCAGCTCCATGGCCATTCCAAGCGTTTTGTGCTCGACGGCCTCGAGAGCCAACCGCGCTCCGAACGTACCAGACTCCTCGAGCGGCTGACGAATGGTGGTCAGGCCCATGCCCTTGGCGGAGGAGATATCGTCGAAGCCGATGACTGATAGGTCGCCCGGAACGTCGAGCTCTCGACTGTATGCCGCCTCGAGAACGCCGATGGCTTGTCCATCAGACGCGGCGAAGATGGCTGTTGGGGGATCGTTTAGATCGAGCAGTTCGAGCGTGGCTTGGCGGGCATCGTCGGCTTGGTGAGCGCCGAGCTGGATGAACTCGTCAGGAAGCCGAACTCCTGCCGCGTTCAGGGTTTCTTCGAACGCGATCCGCCTATCGCGGCTACCCGTAAAACCAAGGTCAGAGTCCTCAGTATCTCCTACGAAGGCGAGCTTGCGGTGGCCAATCGACAGCAGGTGGCGCGCTGCCAACCGCCCTCCCTCAAGGTTATCCACGAAGACACAGTCGACCCCGGGCACGTTCGCATTCACAAAGACGACCGGGACTTCGGCTGCTGCCAATTTGGCGAGTTGGTCGCTGTGGGGTCGGACCGATATGAGGATCACCGCGGCGATGCGATCCGGGGTTGCTAGCTCGCTCAACAGTCGCGCCGTCTGGGCGGCTGTCTCCACATCATGCAATATGAGCTCAAAAGCAGACTGGTTGAGTGTGGTGGCCAAGCCATGCAGGCGTTGCGCTACCGAAGGGTTGTCGGACACGGGGGCAACGACGTAGATGGCCGCGGACTTGCCCAGAGAGAGAGCGCGCGCCATTCGGTTGGGCGTGTAGTCCAGTTCTTCTATGGCCGCCAGGACTCGCTCGCGAGTGGGCGTGGCCACCGATGTGCGCCCGTTGATGACTCTGGACACGGTGGCCGGACTCACGCCCGCCATAGCCGCGACTTCTGCGATGGTGGGCATCGTTCCTCTACCGTTTGCTAGCTGATGGAACCCTCTTGTTCAGTTTGCCGCGCTTAGCGCAGCCATTCGATATTGCGCAGCCATTCGATGTTCTGACGCACGATTGCCTCCTAGTAGTCCGCTCTTACCTTCAGATGATGCCTCAAACCTGTCTCCGGCCTATCTCGGAATGCGAACCAACTGGAAGCGGTGCCGCGCTCATTGTTGCCACGACAAGTGGTACAAACTGGTCCGTTGGGAACAAATTAGGTACTTGGAGTGGCGGATATCAGCCCTGGCGAATGTCAGCCAGATCTCGGCGGACGGTGGCGGTGGATACCCCAAGCAAGCCGGAGAAGACCTCAGTGCTGGCAACGGCGCCACGGGAGTCGATCTCGGCCAGCATGCGAGAGAGTCGGGACCTGCGTCTTGCGACTCGGTCCGGCAAGAGACGATCGGCGGGTTCATCCACTGTTACCTCGACCTCAATCGAGCCCTGCCCGCTCTTGGCCGACAGCGAAACCAGTCTGGTGACGGGGTGGCGTTCGGCCCACGCCGTGACGATCGCTTGATGCTCGGGTACTTGGAGCGATCTAGTGATCTGCGCTGTGTCGAACTCCTGCAGCGAGTCCATCAACCCGTGGTAGGCCGATCCCAGACATGTCATGGCTTCTGGACCCTCCCGCTCCAGGGCAACGAACAGCGCGAAGTTAACCAGGTAAGGCTGTTCCACTCCTCCATGAACTCCAGCAACCGCAGTCCTGGCGGCCTTCACAGCCTCGGTAGTCAATCCGCGCTCCGACAGCGCAACGGCGCGACGAGCCTCTAGCACGGTTGCCAGGTCCTGCAGATCGGCCGTGCGGCATGCCTCAAGCGCCTGATCGAGGTATCGCAACGCTTTGTCGTGGTCGCCCATGGCCAGAGCTACCCCGGCGTACGAGCGGTACTTCTGTGCAGCAAACCACTCTCCTTGCTCTTGGCTGGCGGCCAGCACAACGTCCCCGAGGTACTCCTCGGCCTGCTCCAGGTCACCGGATCGAACAGCGATATCAGCCAATATGGCTCTGCAGTGAGCTGACCCTCGTTTGTTGCCGACTTGTTCGAAGTAGTCCAGAGCGGCAGTTGCATCTGCGCGTGCAGTCTCGTCGTCACCCAGAATGCGATGTTGCACCAGTGCCGAGTTGGAAAGCACGGTCGCCCAGCCCCGCCGATTACCGACCAGCTCGAGGACTGGTTTGGCCTGCTCGAAGTAGCTCAGAGCGCGGGCAGGTCGATCCAACAGGAACTGCAGAGAGGCCAGATTCACCAGGTTGGTGCCTTCGCCGTGCCGGTAGCCGATGTTGCGGCAGATCTCCAAGGCTCTGAGCAGATCACGTTCGGCGGTGTCAGCCTGGCCCTGGCTAGCTCGCACCGTGGCCAAAAGGCCCAGTACCTCAGCTACCCCTCGCTTCGTCTCCATCTGCTCGTACTGCTCGAGAGACTGCAACAGCTCAAGTTCCGCTCCCGGATCATCAACCGAGCTAAGGGCTACCCCCTTGGCGTAGTGGATGTCAGCCTGGGCAGCGTCGCCCTCGGGTTGCGCCTGTAGTGCGGCATCGAGCCATTCGATGGCGTCACGCGGTCGTCCCGACCAGCTCAGAGCCAGTCCTCGAATGGTCATCCCCCGAGCCACAGAGATCTGTGCGGTCTCCGCCAGAATTACAGCCCTCTCCGCTTCGGCGATCGCCTCGCCGAAGCGATCGCTGTGGGCCAATAGCCAGGCGCGACGTTCTGCCACGTCGGTTGCCTCGGCTGCCGAGGTTGCCAGCACATCCAGCCGGTCGATTATCTCGTCCTGCTCGTCGCGTCGACCAAGCAGATCGAGCACGCTCTCGTAGTCACGCATCAGTTTGGTCGCTTCGGCTCCGCCAAGTTCGATCTTGTCAACTAGTCGTAGGGCATTGGCATAGTGGCGGGCAGCGCTTTCGTATCCGAGTGAGTCCGAAGCCGCGCGGGCTGCTTCGCCGTAGTACGACATGGCGAGGCGCGGTTCGTCTGCTCGGTCGAAGTGGATGGCGATCTCCTCCACCCGGTTCGGATGGGTCTTCTCGAGCCAGACCGCCGCCAATCGGTGGAACGAACGGCGCTGCGATGCCGCCATCGCCTGGTAGGTCGCCTTGCGCATCTGACCATGAATGAACGAGAGGTGGTTGCCGTTGTCGACCAACAGCGCCCGGCGCACCCCTTCGTCCACCGCACTAAGAACGACTTCAGTCTCAAGTCCCGAGACCGCAGCGATGGATGCTGGGGTTATCTCATCATCGAGGATGGCCGCGGCTTCCAGCGCGATTCGCGTTTGTGGTGGCAGGGCGCCGATCCTGCGTTGCAGCGCGGTCGAGGCCGTCGCCGACAGAGGAAGCTCAATATCCGTCGCCTGGTCGCTCATCTCTCGCAGCGATTCCAGCACCAGCAAGGGGTTGCCGGCCGTCTGGTGATACACGGAAGCCACCAGCTCTGGCGTGGCATGGCCCGGCCCTGTAGCTGCTCGTATCAGCTCGGCTGTCTCAACCTCAGTCAAACCAGCTAGCACCAACCGACGAGAGTCGGGACTGGTGTCGATCTCCAGCAAAGCCTCCCACACCTCGGGCCTGTTCCGAGCCTCATCGGAGTGGTAACCCAAGATCAACAGCACGCTGTCGTCCCTCAAACGACGAGAGAGCACCTTGAGGGTCGCCAACGTGTCCTCGTCGGCCCATTGCACATCGTCGATGAACACCACATGAGGATTGATTTGGCCCACCGCCACCAGGATTTCTGCCACCGCGTGGCGGAGTCGGTCGGCTTCCTCGTTGGGGTGGAGGGGCGTGGCCTCTAGTTCGGGAATCCACTCCTGCAAGGACGGGACAATGGAAGTTGCCGCTACGAGCCAAATCGGATCCACGATGGTGGCGATCTGATGGGCTCGCAGCGACGAAATGCCGTCCTCGAGGGTGGTCTTGAGAACGTCGAATGGCGTGTCGATGCGCATCTGGCGCGCCCGTCCCTTCATCACGCCGAGGCCTCTCCAATGGGCATCTTCTGCCAGTCCGGCCAGGAATCGGCTGACACCGATGCCGGTTTCTCCCTCAACCAGCAAGATGCCACCCTGGCCCTCCATCACCGTGTTCATGAGGTCGACCACAGTCGCCCGCTCGGTGGCTCGACCGACCATGGCGATCTCAGCAGGACGAAATAGGACCGCAGCCGGGTCGGGCACGAATGGTCGGTCACCCTTGGAGCGATGTTCGATGATCTCGTCGTACAAGGCGACCGTGGCTGAGTCAGGTACCGCACCCAGCTCCTCTTCCAGAACTGATGAACAGAAATCAAATTGTTGGAGCGCTTCGTTGAATTGGCCGAGCAGGAAGCACAACCGCATCACTTCGCGATGAGCGTCCTCGCGCAAGGGGTCGTGAGAAGCAGCACGACGTGCGTAGACGAGGGCCGACGCATGATCGCCTCGGGCCTTGTAGGTATTCACGAGACGCCCCAGTACGTCAAGGTGGGTTTGGCGAAGCCGTTCTTGCTCGGGTCGTTGCCATTCGTCGTAGAAGCCCGCCAGGAAATCCCCGCGGTAGAGGTCTGTGGCCTTCACCAGGTCGGCGAGCTCCCCACGGGCGATGAGTGCTTCGAACTCCTCCACATCGAGCCAATAGGGCGCGTTCGTATTGAACTCGACTGTGTCAGCCTCGGTCAGGATGAATGGCTCGTTTCCCTGTACTTCGCTCAGAACGGTCTGCAGCTGCCACATGGCGTGACTCAGGCGTCGTCGCGCCCGGTTCTCAGGGAAGTCCGGCCAAAAGGTGCCTGCTAACAAGTCGCGGGTGTGAGCGTGCTTGTTGGTGACCAGATAGGCGAACAGGGACCTAGCACTTCGAGACGGGACCGGAGGGAGTACTCCTTCCTCGTGTCCCACCCCGAATCCGCCGAGGAGTCGAATGCGGAGGTTTCCCACGGTCCGACCGTAGCAAACACCGCCGGATCAGGTGCGGCCGGACACCTCCAGCCAGCGGCGAATGCCGGCTACCTGCATCGGCCAGAAGGTGTTCGTGGCGTAGGTAGTGATGATGCTCTCGTCTACACCGTCTGCTCGGTATCCGTCCATCACCCAGGTCCTGAAGTCGTCGATGGCGCTATCACTGTCTGGCAACGATTCGACCTTGGTCACCCACGCTCCGAGTCGTTGCTCGGCCTCTTCCAGTCGCTGCAGCGGCTCTTGGTCGGCACCGAAATGGGCGAAGCCAAGGAAAGCCGGGCTCAACGCAGCCATCCGATGAAGTTGTTCCACCACCAGGTCGGGATCGAAGTCAGGTGGGGGAGTGACCGGCTGGGTGAAATGACCGTGAGGGAACGCGATGCCAACCGAGTCACCGACGAAACATCCTCCGCCTACCTCGTCGAAGTAGACCACATGGTGTTTGGCGTGACCCGGCGTATACATCACCCGCAACGACCGCCCACCACCAAGAGGTATCAGGTCTCCTTCATCCAACACCAGTAGCCGGTCTTCGGCGATGGGCGCCATCGGTCCCCACAGGGTCCTCATCCCTTCTTGCCCGTAGATTCGCTCGGCGGATTTCCACAGCCGAGTCGGATCGGCCAGGTGACGAGCTCCTCGGGAGTGAACCCCGATCTTGGCATTGGGAAACCTGGCAGCAAGGTGGCCGGCTCCGCCGGCGTGATCTAGGTGGATGTGGGTGACGACCATGGCCGCCAGATCGTCGATGCCTAGTTCGTCCAGTCCCTGATAGAGATGCTCGATCGACGCCGATGGACCACACTCGACGAGCACCCTTTCTGGCGTGTCGAACAGATAGCACGCCAGTCTCTCGGGCTGTCCATGCATGCCGGCATCGATCTGATACAGACCGTCGCCCAGGTCGGTAGCCGAGTACTCCACATCGGCGAGCATAGATAAGGTCAGACCGCCAAGGAGGAAGCCGTGAAGCATCCATTCATCCCTTACCAACCGAAGCGACTCGGTCCCGAGACCATGGTGGAGCGGGCGCGAGCCTTCTATGAGCTGATGGAGGAGCGTCGCAGTGTGCGCCAGTTCAGTGATGAGCAGGTGCCGCGAGAGGTGATCGATCTGGCTGTAGCCACGGCCTCAACTGCCCCGTCGGGTGCTCACCGTCAGCCGTGGAAGTTCGTCGTCGTGGGAGATGCTGATACGAAATCCGCGATCAGGTCAGCGGCTGAGGCCGAGGAGAGGGAGAACTACGAGGGTGGCCGTTTGCCTCCCGACTGGTTGGAAGCATTGGCTCCGCTCGGTACCGGCTGGGACAAGCCGTTCTTGGAGACAGCGCCGTGGCTGGTGGTGGTATTCGAGGAGCGCTATGGCTTAGACGACAAAGGGGAGAGACAGCACAACTACTACGTCAAGGAGAGCGTGGGCATCGCCTGTGGTCTATTCATCGCAGCACTCCACAACATGGGATTAGCCACACTGACCCACACGCCAAGCCCCATGAGATTCCTTAGCAAGCTTCTCGGCCGTCCGGCCAACGAGCGACCGTTCGTTCTCTTTCCGATCGGCTACCCCGCAGCCGATTGCCTGGTTCCCGATCTGCATCGAAAGTCGCTGTCTGAGGTCCTGGTTGAGATTTGAACCTGAGAGGGGCCCGGTGATCGTGTCACACGTGTGGCCTAGGTTCGAGGATGCTCCGCACTTCCCGGATAGGAGAATCCACGATGGACCTCAACCTGGCAGTGCTGGCCGGCCGGTTGGCGGCACCGCCCGAAACACGGACGCTGGATAGCGGTGAGCGGATGATTCGATACTTGGTGACGACTCGAATGGCGGAGCCGAGGCGAAGGGTCGACGTGGTCCCGGTGACCGTGTGGGACCCGCCGAAAGAGCTGATCGACGTCGATCGTCATCCAGGCGAGCGAGTGTGGGTTACAGGAACCATTCAGCGCCGATTCTGGAGCGAACCGCTGGGCCGCCGCAGCCGCCTCGAGTTCATCGCGGATCAAGTGTGCTTCAGCCCTTCCGAGTCGAGCACCGCACCCCAGGGCGCTTCCTAGTCTGGAACCATGTCTCGGGTTGCGGTTGCCGCTAGTTCCCAGATCGCTGCCGATGCCGGTGTGGCCGCTGCCACCAAAGGTGGTAATGCGGTGGATGCCGCGATCGCGGCCACCATCGCCGCGATGTGCACCGATCCCGGTGTCATCGCACTCGGCGGAGGTGGATTCATCGCGATTGGTCACCCAGATCACGAGCGGGTGGTTATCGACTGCAATCCCGAGATGCCAGGGCGAAGCGCCCCGCCGGAGAGGTTCGGTACCGGTGCCCCCGAGGTATTCATGGAGTACGGCGGGGGTATGACCACCCGGGTCGGTCATGGATCGGTCGCTACTCCCGGTGCTTTGAAAGGCCTTGGGACCGCTCACGAGATGTTCGGAGAGGCGGAATGGAGACATACCGTTGAGCCAACCGTCCGCTGGGCGCAGGGGGGCTTCCCCCTCTCAGGAGCGGCCGCTGAGTACCTCGCGTTCGCCCACGACGTCATTTTCGGGTGGCACCCCGACTCCCTTGCGGCGTTGCATCACCCAGCAGGGGGGCACCTCAAGGAGGGGGAACTCGTCCGCATCCCAGGTTTGGCCAACAGCCTTGGTCTCATCGCGGCCGAGGGACCAGAGGTCATGTACACAGGCGAACTTGCCCAACACATGGTCGATGACAACATGGACAATGGCGGACTGCTGGGGATGGACGACTTGGCCGCATACCAGGCCGTCCCGCGCCAGCCGATTTCGTTCGATGTGGGGGAGTGGAGCCTTGGTACCAACCCGGCTCCGGCCATCGGTGGCGCTACCGCAGCAGCCATCATCATGCTGCTGAACGGATTAGCCGATTGGTCGGCCGAGTCGATAACCGACATCGTCCGCTCCCAAGACGCTGTCTTCGCGTTCCGGAGAGATCGGCTCGACGAGGCGATCGACGTTCTTCCTGAGATCGAAACGCTGCTGGAGCAAGCCGAGACGAGACAACTTCTGGCGTCTCAATCGACCGTTCATATCTCAGCTGTGGATGACCGGGGCATGGCGTGCTCGATCAGCATGTCCGCCGGCTACGGGTCTGGGGCGACTATCCCGGGCACCGGCATCTGGCTGAACAACAGCCTGGGTGAAGTCGAGCTGCAAACCAGGGGCCTGCATTCCCTTGAGCCCGGAACGAGGTTGGTATCGAACATGGCCCCAACGGTCGGACGCGGCCCCGACGGATCGGTGCTGGCTGTGGGAACGCCGGGTGCCAGCCGCATTACCAGCGCTCTCGCTCTGACCGTCGTCAACTTGCTTCGCCTTGGGATGTCGCTCGAGGAAGCTGTGGAACACCCTCGGGTGCACGTCGAGACCTTCGAGGGCAAGCCGACCATTGCTTACGAGCCAGGCGTCGAGGTTGCCGACCTCGAGGGTTTTGCTCACCGGGCCTTTCGTGAGAAGTCGATGTACTTCGGCGGAGTGAACGCCGCCATGTGGACACCTTCAGGTGGTGTATCGGCGACGGCGGACTCACGACGCAACGGTCACGTGGCCGTCGGCGGCTAACAGCATCGCCGGTGCGCACATGCTCGAGGCACTTCGCCAGCCGCGATGGATGGTTGGAGCCGTCGTCGCTCTCATCACGATCGTGACTTTCGTCAGTCTTGGCTTTTGGCAACTGCGTCGCCATGAAGAGCGTCGTGACTTCAATGCGGCCGCTGTTGTCGCGCTCAATGCGCCGGAACTCGCGATCGGCGATGTCGACGGAACCAACTCGGAGGCCTTCGAGTACCGCTCGGTTCGGGTGGCCGGTTCCTTTGTGCCCGGCGCCACCGCGGTCCTCCAACTCCAGTTGTATCGCGGCCGGGCTGGGTTTCATGCGATTGGCGCCCTAGAGCTTGCCGACGGCACGGCCGTGGTTATCAATCGCGGATGGTTTGGCCTAGATGATCCGAGACCGCCACCTCCGAGCGGCTCCATGGATCTGGTTGGACGACTGCGCTTGTTCCGTTCTGACGGCACCGTGACGGACTCCGGCCCTCCGATTCGAGTGTCGAGCCTCGATGTCGAACTCCTCCAACGCGAGTGGGAACTTGAACTGGCCCCGTTTTATCTGGAGGCTGTTGCACCGGAGGCGACGGAGCTGCCCATGCCGGTCGACGAACCGGAAATCACCGACGGACCCCACATCAGCTACGCAGGTCAGTGGTTCGCCTTCGCCGCGATCGTGGTAATCGGTTTCCCGCTGCTGCTGCGAAAAGCGTCTAAGCGCGCCTAGAAACCAACCAGAGATAGCCTTGCGCTATGCAACGGTTCATTGTCATCCTCGGCGCGTTCGCCATAGCGGCTGCGGCCTGTGCCTCCGAGACGTCGTCCACGGCGTCTGAATCCACTGACGCGCCCGGCGCGGTAGCCCCGGTACTGGAAGACAAGGGCCCTATCACCTCCGCCGAAGACGTGCCACCGGCTAAGGAGCCAACCGCTACCTCGGCGCCGGCTGGGGAGGAGTCTCCCGATGCAGCAACCGCCACGCCTGTCGCCTCCGACCTGCCCTCGGTAGAGGTGATCGACCTCGCCGACGATACGACGTTCAACGTGGCGTCACTGGTGCCATCGGATCGTCCCATCGTTTTGTGGTTCTGGGCACCGCACTGACCGTATTGCCGGGCCGAAGCGCCCAATGTCGAGCAGTTCGCTCGCGATTACGGAGATGAGGTCAACATCGTTGGTCTGGGAACTCAAGACAGCCTCGAGCAGGCGCACGACTTCGTCGAGACCTATGGCACCACCTCACTTCAGATGCTGTGGGATCCCGGGTTCGATTCGTGGACGGCCCTCGGCATTCGAGGTCAGCCGGCGTTCGCCATCTTCGACGGCAACGGAACTTTCCAGTCCGGGTGGTACGGCCCGGCCGATCAAGACGAGGTGCTGGCTCTAGTCAGGGAGCTGTAAGGCCAGCTGGGGACGAACCCGAGGCACTCTCTCGCCCAGCATCGCCCTTCTGCCAAGAGAACACGCGCCGTATCGAATCCGACACGCTCGATACGGTGAGCCCTATCCATAGGACGTGACCAAATCGGAAGTAGTTATTGACCGCCCGGCGGATTTCCTCGACACTGGGCAGGCGCTGAAACGACCAACCGATGAACCGATGGAGGGTGGGGATAGATGATTCGCGACAGGACCCGTGCCGGGAAAGCCAGCAATCAAGGGCCGTGGAGCCACCGGTGTGGCAGCCCTTACCACCGGGTATGTCGCCATCACAGGAACACTGCCCTGGGGGAGCGGCAGGTTCACCAGGTCCCCTCGCGATAAGTTCCGGCGTTTAGTCGCGGGCCTCGAGGGCCAAACCGGTAACGAACTCCAGGCCCGGGATCGCCTCCAAGGCATCTGGTGCCATTCGTAGCTTGGATGAACGATTACCTCCGCCCAAGATGACGTAATCCAAAGAGCGGATCGTGTCATCCACGAAGATGGGCCAGTCTGGCGGCAGACCGAGCAGAGTTACGCCTCCGAGTTCCATTCCTGTCAGAGCCGTGGTCTCTTCCGGTCCGGCGAACGAGACTTTGGGTACCCCCATCAGTTTGCGAACTTTCTTGTTCACGTCGAGACGTTGAGTGGCGGTCACCAAGCAAGCGGAGTAGGTCTTGGGATCTCGCTTAGAAGCCACCACGATGGTGTTGCCCGAGTTCTCGAGGGGAATACCGTACGCGGCACAGAACGCTGCGGTGTCTGCGAGGTCTGGATCGCACTCCATCACCTCATGGGTGAGGCCGCTCGTTTTCAGAGCGTTTTGCACGGCGGGATGTAACTCAGCCACGGCGGCGACTGTAGGGCAGGTATCTTGTGTCCACGTCGCATCCACCAGGGAGTTGCATGGGACTGGCGGCACCATCGTTCACCGTCGGCATCGAGGAGGAGTACCTGCTCGTACACCGGGACTCGCGCGACCTCGTGGCCGACCCCCCACCCGAGTTGATGGAGGAGTATCGCCGCCTGCTCGACAAACAGGTGGCGCCCGAATTCCTGAGGTCCCAGGTGGAGATCGGTACCAAGGTGGGGGCCAACATCACCGAGGCAGGTACGGACCTTCGAAGGCTGCGAAGTGGAGTGATCGAGGTCGCCGACAAATACGGGTTCGCCGTTATCGCTGCTTCGACCCATCCGTTCGCCGAGTGGGTCGACCAAAAGCACACCGATCACGAGCGATACAACGCTTTGGAAAGAGATCTACAAACGGTGGTGAGACGGCTGCTCATCTGTGGCATGCATGTTCATGTGGGACTCAACGACGACGACCTCCGCATCGATCTGATGGGTCAGGCCGCCTACTTCTTACCCCATCTTCTTGCGCTCAGCACATCGTCTCCGTTCTGGCATGGTGTCAACACGGGTCTCAAGAGCTACCGTCTCACAGTTTTCGACGCCCTGCCTCGCACAGGGTTACCTGAGCACTTCTCCAGCTGGGGCGAGTATCAGCGCCACGTCGATGTGTTGATCAGTGCCGGCCTCATCGAGGACGCGACGAAGATCTGGTGGGATCTCCGACCTTCCGCTCGCTACCCGACGTTGGAGATGCGGATGACCGACATCTGCACCCGGGCCGAAGACACTGTGACTATCGCCGCCCTGTTCCAGGCCATTCTCCACATGCTGTATCGGCGCCGTGTGAACAATCAGCGATGGCGCAGCTACGCCAACATGTTGGTGAAGGAGAATCGATGGCGGGCTCAGCGATACGGGATGGAGGAGGGGTTGATGGACTTCGGCAAGGGAGAGCTGGTCCCGTTCTCACAACTAACCGATGAGCTACTGGAAGTGACAGCTCGGGATGTCGAGGTGTTGGGATCAGGCGCCGAGGTTGAGAACGCTCGCGAGATCCTCAAGCGTGGCACCTCTGCCGACCGCCAACTCGACGTGTACAAGGCCAGCCTCGATGCGGGAGCAGACGAGCCCCAGGCGCTGCGCGACGTGGTGGACTGGCTCATCGAAGAGACGAAGGTCGGCCTGTAAAGGAAGGCAGCTGGTAGTTCAGCAGCCTTCATATACTCGCTCGCTTCATGAGCACCACTCGCAAGCTGATCATCGGCGCGATATCACTTGGCGTCCTCGCCATCGGAGCGGCACTCTTCGTGTTCTTTGTCGTGCTGGAGGATGCCCCGCCGCCGGTCGCGATCGAGGACGCGGTGGCACAGGCGACGTCAACTTCGATACCAGCGTCGACCGATTCTGTGGCCGATCCGGTTTCGACGGAGGTAACCGGTACCCAGCCGAGCATTGGTGCCGGTCTGGACGGTACTTGGACTGTCGACGCTTCCCTCGACTCCTTCATCGGGTATCGGGTTCAAGAGGAGTTGAGCGGCATCGGATCGCAGATCGCAGCCGGTCGCACCGCAACGGTCACAGGGTCGCTGGTGATCGAAGGAACGACCATTACCTCGGTACAGATCGAGGCTGATGTCTCCGATCTCGACAGCGGCCAGAGCTTTCGCGACAACGCCATCCGCACCCGTGGTTTGGAGTCTGACTCGTTTCCCACTGCCACGTTTGCTCTCACCGACCCCATCGAATTGACATCTGTGCCCGCAGAAGGAGAGGCAGTTGGCACCGCGGCCATCGGAGACCTCACCGCTCATGGTGTGACACGACCAGTTGAACTGGTGATCGATGCGCAGCTGACCGGGGGCATCATCGCTGTGGTTGGGTCCACCGACGTGACGCTGGACGAATTCGAGATCGAAGGGCTAGAGGGACTCAGGGTGCTTTCGGTGTCGAACGAAGCCGTGATCGAGTTCCAACTCTTCTTCCAGCGAAGCTGAGACCCGGCCCTACTTCTTCTTCTGGGCCTTCTTGAACTCGCGGTACCTGGCGATGTCTTCGAAACTCTCAACGTCGGCCAGGCACATGTGTTTGGGTGCCTTCTCTTCCCACCCCGCAGGTGCGACCCCGAGGCGCTTGCCCAGGATCGCAACCAAGGTTCGCGACTTCATTTCCCCGAAGCCAGGCAGGTCCATGATGCGCTTGTAGAGGTCGGCGCTGTCGGCGGCCCCGGTCCACACCGCGGCAGCTTCTCCGTCGTATCGCTCCACCAGATAGGCGCAGAGAGCCTGGGTCCGCTTGGCCATGTTGGCTGGGTAGCGATGCAACGCTGGCTTCTCCCGAAACATCTCCACAATGGCTTCCTCGTCCATGGTGGCGATGGCGCTGGCGTCGAGATCAGAGCCGAGGCGTTCGGCTAACAGCAGAGGCCCCATGAAGGCCTTCTCCATCGGAATCTGTTGGTCGAGCAGCATTCCTATGAGAAGCGCCAGCGGATCGCTCCCCAGCAGTTCGTTGGCCTTGGTGTCGTCGGTGAAGTGCAGGATCGTTGCCATCCAACAAAACTAGTCGCTACTGGCTGACCCGCAGCCCGCTCAGGCCGCGAAACAATCCCCAAAGCTGAAAGCGTGTTAGGCCACTTCGGATTCTCGAACCCTGCTATCAACTAGCTTTCTGTCAGCTCGTTGAGGAGGCGGTGTGCCCGGCGGACATGATTACGAAGGCCCTCCTAGGGCGCTTGCTCAGTTTGGGGCGGTGATCGAGGCCGCCCACAGTGAGGCTGTGATCAAGGGAGCGAAGAACCCCTACACGTCTCGCAACGGGCACATGTTCAGCTTCCTCACCCCTGATGGCTCGATGGCCCTGCGCCTCTCTGATGAGCTGGGGGAGCAGTTCCAGGCCGAATATGAGAGTGGGCCCGTGATGCAGTACGGCAGTGTGATGCGCGGCTACGTGTCCGTCCCGGCGGAGCTGCTCGCCAAACCCGCCCAGCTCGCCCCGTGGTTCGACAGGGCCTGGGACTGGATCGGCTCGCTGCCCGCCAAACCGACGACGAAGAAGTAGCGGCTCGTAGGCTCGGCTGGTGACGAGCATCGGTTCATTCAACGAGAAGCCGCTCCACGCTGCGCTCAAAGACTGGTACTGCGGCGAGGGGGACCAAGTGGAGGTTCCGGTCGAGGGGTTCGTTGTCGATCTCGTTCGTGATGGCCTGCTCATAGAGATCCAGACGAAGGGCTTCTCATCGATGTGGCGCAAGTTCGACCGGTTGTTGGATTCTCATTCGATGCTGCTCGTGCACCCTGTGGCCGCGGAGAAGTGGATCGTCAAGCTCGGCGCTGATGGAACCGAGGTTTCTCGGCGGCGCTCGCCCAAGCGGGGGATCGCGGCGGATGTGTGTCACGAGCTCGTTTCCTTTCCCTCTTTTCTCAGCCATCCCAACTTCACGTTGGAGATCGCACTGGTCGCAGAGGAAGAGGTTCGTCGACCCGATGCGAAGAAGGGCTGGAGAAGGGGCGGGTTCGTTATCGAGGAACGACGTCTGATCGATGTCTTGGAGACCATCCAACTTGCATCCCCTGAGGGATTGCTGGCCCTTCTGCCAGAAGGCCTCCCGAGCCCGTTCACGACCGCTGACTTGGCGAAGGGGCTGGGACGGACTCGTCACCTTGCCCAGGAGGTCGCCTATTGCCTCCGCGTGTCGGGTGCAGCCGAGGCGGTTGGCCGGGACAAACGCGGGGTTCTGTACAGGTTGTCCAGTTCGATCTGAGGAGGCCGACGATTGCTTGGGGGGAGTAGGGCGCAAGTCGAGGTCGCATCGGGAGACGGTCGTAGGCCAGATAGTGTTGGCAGGCGATCAAAAGGAGCGCCCATTGAGTCAGTATCTGTTGTCTACGTACAGGGTGGGGGGCGAGGTTCCCGGGGCGCCGCACACGCCCGAGGAGATGCAGGCCTTCATGGCGCGAGTAATCGCTCTCGAGGCCGATATGGACGCCGCCGACGCGTTCGTATTCGGCGGCGCACTCAAGGACCCCGACGCAGCGAAGGTTGTCAGCCCCAGTGACAGCGAAGCGGTTGACGGCCCGTTCGCCGAGGCGAAGGAACACATCGCCGGCTTCTACATCATCAACGCCGACGACGACGATGCAGCTCTGGCGTGGGCCGAGAAGGTGGCAGAAGCAACTCAGCATCCCATCGAGGTGCGCCCATTCTTCGCTACAGGTCGGGTGGCCGACCACGAGATGCCCGACGCCTGAGGCCAATAGAGCAGCACTTCACCTGAGCGAAACCATCTTCACCCTGTTGGCATTCAGCCTCGCAGGTGTATATAGTTAACCAAGAGGTTAACTGTTATGATGAAGCGGCAGGCACAGGATCGGGTCTTCGAGGCCCTCGCCAACGGACACCGGCGCGAGATCGTCTTTGCGCTCAGTCTGCAGCCACGTTCGATCAGTGAGTTGGCCTCGCTGAGAGGGCTCTCCCTCCCCGCGATCCACAAGCACATCCGGGTCCTCGAGGACGCAGGACTGGTCATGCGCCGCAAGAGTGGCCGGACCAACTTCCTCGCCCTCAGCAGGGGACCGCTGCGCGAGGTCCAGGATTGGGTGGAGCAATTCCACCCCTACTGGGGGAGTGATCGGGAGACCTTGGAAAACTATGTCCGACAAATGGGCAGTTAGCACCCAACTAGGAGGGTCAATTGTGAAGAAGTTCGTTTTCCTCTACCAAGGAATGTGGGATCCATCAGATCAGGCCATGAAGGACGCTTGGACGAATTGGTTCGGATCGATTAGTGACAGCATCGTCGACGGCGGCAATCCGCTGGGAGCCGGCCGGGAAGTCACCCCAACGGGGACCATCGACCTGCCACTCACGGCGGATTCGACAACCGGCTACACCATCGTGAACGCCGACAACCTCGATGACGCCGAGAGGCTGCTCAAGGACTGCCCGATAGTCACGGGCGTGCGCGTCTACGAAGCGATGTCGATGTAGGCACCACGCGAAGGGGCGCCTCCGCTCAGGCCGCGAAACAATCCCCAAAGGTGCAAGCGTTTTCAGTCGTCATCGCCCAACTGGGAATATCTACTCTCGCTCGACCAGCGGCCGAACAGAGCAGCGATGGCCACGAACGCCCAGGTGGCAGCCAGAGCGGGGGTGAGCACTGCAACCGTCTCGCGTGCCATCAACGGAACGGCCCGGGTCAACCCTGACACCCATCAAAGGGTCACAAAGGCCGCTCGAGATCTCGACTACACGCCAAGCGCTAAAGCCGTTGCGTTGGCAAAGGGGGAGCGGACCATGGTGGCGGCGCTGGCGCCAGTCGGCCTACCCGATGCCGTCATCGGACCCCTGGTGACCCACGCCTCAGCGGTTGCCCCCGACGTATCGTTCATTTCGGTGGTCTCGCGGCCGCACCTCGATGTTGAATTGAGGCGGCTGGCCCGCGACGACAGAATCGCGGCCGTCCTGAGCATCTCCATGACTCCGCGACCCGGCCAAGCGAATTGGTTCGCCGCCGGACGACCGCCGCTGATAGCAGCCGGGGCACGGGCCCGCGGGGGCTCTTTCGTGGCGCGCGACGAAAGAGCCGCTGGGCATCTTGCGGCGCAGTTCCTGTTGGACAGAGGCCACCGCTCCATAGCGTTCGTGGCTGGTGATCCATCCCCAGCGCCATACGCCGACCCATCCGCCGATCGCCTGTTGGGCTACAGCGACGCTCTTCGCCAAGTGCGCACCGGCATCTCCTGTGTGGCTCGGCGGGTTGCAGACAAAGCGTCCGCTTCGAAGGTCCTACGTCGGCTGATGTGTCGATCTCGACCGCCCACAGGGGTCGTGGCCGCCACGGCAGACGTGGCGCTGCAGGTGATGTTGGCCGGAGTCCAGCAGCTCGCCATCGAGACCGTTACATTCGATGATTCGCCAGACCCCGAACGGCTCGGTCTAACGGCGGTTGGGGGAGAGCGGCCGTGGCCGATGGCACTCGACATGGTGGCGCAGGCCATTCATTGTTCACAATGGGCTCCGGTAGAGGCACATATCCGCCCCGTGCTGGTGGAGCGCCATTTGGCGTAGCAGTAGCCAGTATCTTGGATGGCGATGCGAGAATCGCAGCGGGCTGTGGCCGAGGGCTTCCTGTTCACGGACCAGTACCAGCTCACCCAAGCGCAGCTTTACTTTCGACATGGCCTGGCCGATCGCCAGGTCCAGTTCGACCACTTCTTCCGCAACTACCCCGACTATGGGGAGCACCAGGCGGGCTATGCCATCTGCGCCGGTCTGGAGTGGCTGATCGACTGGATGGAGTCGGCGCGGGTCACGGCGGCCGACATCGAGCTTCTTCGCTCGCACACCGGCCGCACCGGTAGCCGTCTGTTCGGCGATGATTTCCTCAGCTGGCTCGAAGCCGAGGGGGATTGGAGTGGGCTGTCGATCGACGCCGTACCAGAGGGCCGGGTGGTTCACCCCAATGCTCCGATCACCGTGGTCACGGGCCCGTTGGCCAAGGCGCAGCTTCTCGAAACCTCTCTTCTTAACCACCTGAACTACCAGACCCTCATCGCCACCAAGGCAGCCCGAGTCACCACGGCGGGAAGAGGCGGTGCCGTCTTCGATTTCGGATTGCGCCGGGGGCCGGACACCGGCGCCAACGCCGGTACCAGGGCAGCCATGATCGGAGGAGCAGCGTCTTCGTCGAATGCGGGAATCACCCATTTGCTTGGCCGTCAGCCGGCCGGCACGCACGCCCACAGCATGGTTCAACTGTTCATGGCCCTTGGCGAAGGCGAGTTGGGAGCTTTCCGGGCCTTCGCCGAGTTGTACCCAGACGATTGCATCCTGTTGGTCGACACCATCAACACCCTCGAGAGTGGCGTCCCCAACGCCATCAAGGTGTTCGAGGAGTTGTCAGCCGATGGTCACGACCCGATCGGCATCAGGCTCGACTCGGGGGACCTCGCCTATCTCGCTATCCAGGCGGCCGCGATGCTCGACGCCGCCGGGTTCTCGCAGGCGTCGATCGTGTTGTCCTCGCGCCTTGACGAGCTCGCCATCTGGCAGATCCTCACCCAGATAGAGGAGGAGGCTCCTCGCTACGGGGTAGATGCCGACCACCTGATCGGACGGTTGGTGTACGGAGTCGGCACTCGCATGATCACTTCACAGGGAGCGTCGGCCCTCGACGGGGTCTACAAGGCCGTGGCCGTGGAGAGCAACGGGGGGTGGACGCCGATGATCAAGCTGTCCGACTCGATCGAGAAGGTCAACACCCCAGGAAGCAAGCGGGTGTGGCGCCTCTATGACGAACGCTCGATCGCCACGGCCGACCTGGTGGGACTTGACGGTGAGGACCCTGTGGGCGCCGAATCGATAGCACTGCACCATCCGACACGAGCCGAGAGCTTCCGGCGACTGCAGCGGTCTGAGATATCCGAAGTAGCGGAGCTGTTGGAGCCAGCAGTTGCCAACGGGGTACGAGCCAACGATCCGGTGCCCTTGGACGAACTAGCTGAGCGGTGTCGCGCAGACCTCGACCGCCTCGACCCAGGAGTCAAACGACTCATCAACCCTCACGTGTACCACGTGTCGCTCACCGAATCGCTCTGGCAACTGAAGCAGAAGCTGGTACACGAAACCGAACGCACTTGAGGGGCCGTTCCCGCCGGCTCGGCTTCGCGCTGAAGCGGCCCTGGCTGTTCGTGCGTGGCCTGCTGATAAGCCGCGATCGCCCCAACCTGAAGCGCCTGGAGTCCATTGATGATCCGGAGCGCTTCGTGTGGGCTGTGCTTCCCCATGCTGCGAGGACGTTTGCGCCGAGCATCGTGGCGCTGCCGTACCGCCGCGCCATTGTGGCCGCGGTCGGATACCTCTACGCCCGAATGCTCGACACCTATGAGGACCTTGAGGATGAATCCGAACACAAGCTGACGGGCCTGCGCGGCTTCGCGACGAGATTCGAGTGGGTGCCTCCCGTACCGTCGCCCACCCTGGTATCTGCCGAGGTGCGGGACGACCGCGACCGCGTCCACTTACTGCTCATCGATCGCTGCTCCATGGTCGATTCCGTCTTCGCCGGCTTCGACGCCGACGATCAACAGCGCGTCATCGACATGCTCAAGGCCATGAGCGCTGGCATGGCTGAATCAGTTGAGTTGATGGCCCAACAAGGTGGCGTTCTCGACACGGCCGCACAGGTGGAGGACTACTGCCACACCGTCATCGGTCATCCCATTTCTTTCACGATGCGTCTGGTAGTGGGGGAGGAGGCCGCCACCCAGCACCGCTCCGATGCGATGGATCTGAGCGTTCTCATCCAACTGGCCAACGTGACGCGCGACATAGAGAAGGATCTAGAGCGAGGGATCGCATACCACCCTGCTCTGCGGACCCATTTGGGGGAGGCACGAAAGGAGTCGGATGGTGCCATCGTTGCGGCCAGGCGCGACCTGGTGGTCACCGCATTGCGCCAAGTTCCGGCCTATCGCCGTCTCATCGAAGACCTCGAGCTTCCGAGATTCAGCCTGGCGCGGGGCTCTGCGGTGCTCATGGCGCTCTACACAGATCGCCACTACCGGCGGGCCGCACGGCAGGCCGAATTGGAGTCATGGGGAGGCCCGAAGCACACCACAGCGATCTGGATGGTGGCGCTGCCAGCGATTGTCTCGTCTTGGTGGACTTCTCGGGTAATGCGCCGGATAGAAACCGACTCCGCTGCGGCGGTGCAGGCTGCCCCCGTCGACACAGAGTTCCTCAGCTGAGAGCGACTGCTATCTCGGCGGCGAGCACTGCGTTAGAGCGGAGCAACGCCACGTTGGCCGTCACGGTGGCGCCACTGGACAGTTCCGCCAGCCGAGCAAGTAGGAACGGTGTCACTTCGGGTCCGCTCAGTCCGTCCATCTCGGATTCCGCCTCGGCGATGTAGCGCTCTACCTCTTCGTTTGGCAGGCCTTCCTCAGCTGGTATCGGGTTGGCGACCAACACGCCGGTTGTTCCCCCCAAGCGCCAGTGGGCTGAGATCGAGTTGGCGGCCTCAGCCGGTGAGTCGGCCCGGTTCCTGAGTGTCAGCCCACTGGTGGGGGAGTAGAAGGCGGGGAACTCCTGGGTGCGGTAGCCAAGCACCGGCACTCCCTTGGTCTCCAGATATTGCAGGGTGGCCGGCAGGTCGAGTATCGCTTTGGCTCCCGAGCACACCACCGCAACCTTGGTCCGGCCCAGCTCTTCGAGGTCGGTTGAAACATCGAACGATTGGGCGGCGCCACGATGAACCCCGCCGATCCCTCCTGTGGCGAACACTCTGATACCAGCGAGTTGCGCCGCCACCATTGTGGCCGACACTGTGGTTGCACCGCTATTGCCCGAAGTGACGGCGGGCCCCAGGTCTCCGCTGGAGAGCTTGTCGGCCCCGCCGGCCGCCAGCTCTTCTATGTCCTTGGGGTCCAGACCCACCCTCAGACGGTTCTTGAGCACCGCCACGGTGGCGGGGACAGCGCCGGTGTCGCGGATCAGCCGCTCCAATTCCTTGGCGACTTCGAAATTCTGGGGGGATGGCAGACCGTGAGCTATGACGGTCGACTCCAGTGCCACCACCGGGCGCCCCTCGGCGAGAGCGGCCACCACCTCATCGGATGCAGTCAGGAGTTCGGTCATGTCATCGGCAGTCTGTCATCCAGCGGCGATCAAACCAACAGCAGTCGCGGCCGTGACCAGCCCCACCGCTTGCACGGCGTGGATCCGTTCTCCCAAAACCAGCCGTGCCAGCACGATGGTGCTGGCCGGATAGAGCGCTCCCACCACCGGCACCAGGCTGAGCAAGCCACGGCGAAATGCGGCCAGGATCAAGATGTTGGCAACCATGTCGCCCAGCCCCGTGGCGGCAAGCAATGCACCATCGCCCCTGGGCCCTCTGGCCGGCTTGGCAGCAGCCACCACGCCGGCCACCATGGCGATGGCGGCGACCTTGGCTGCGATCAAGGGCCAAAGCCCCGAAGCCTCCGGTGTCTGGGCAATGAAGACCCCGAATAACCCGAAGAAAGCTCCAGACGCCAGGCCCAAGGACACCTCCACCCCCGACACCGCCTGATGGCTAGATGAGTCGGGAGTGCGACTGATCAGCACTACAGACGGAAGAGCGATCGCAACACCCAACCACGCCAACGCTGAAGGACGCTCTCCGAGGGCCACACCGACGACGATGGGCACTATCGATCCCGTCACCGCGGTAAGCGGAGCGACCACTGCCATACGACCCATCGCCAGTCCGCGATAGAGAAGCGCAAGACCGATGATCCCCGACGATCCGGCTCCGGCCCCCCACGCCAGGTGTTTCAGGTCGAGACCGGAGGAGTCGAACAGGGGAGCAGCAACAACTGCCAGACCGAGCGAGAAGAACTGCGACACCAGCAGCACTCGCAGCACAGACCTCTTCTTGGTGGCGATGCCGCCCAGGAAGTCGGAGCCGCCCCAAACAACGGCCGACATCGCCGCAAGAAAGATCGCCATGGCGCAAGACTAAGGACGCTCCCGTGTGGGAGACTGCAGCTGTGTACGAGACTCCCGAAGACCTAGAACGCCTGCAGGCGTTACTGGATCGCAGCTACCAGTCTTCCGGTGCCCACATGCGAACCATCATCACGCCCGCCCGCAGGCTCGATGCCAAGGGATTGGCCAAAAGGCTCACCGGCGTTCGGGTTCTGTCACTAGCAACCGTCACGGCCGACGCCAGACCGTTGGTGGCTCCGGTGGACGGGCTCTTCTACCGGGGGGAGTGGTGGTTCGGCTCAGCCGATGACTCGGTCCGCTTCGCCCATATTCGGGCCCGGCCGCAGGTAAGCGCCACCTACGCCGAAGGAGAGGAGTACTCAGTCTCGGTGCATGGCACGGCGGTCGAGATAGACCTGGCGGAGCACCCTGGGTTCACCGATTACTGCATCGAGATCTACGGCAAGGACTGGGCCCACTGGGGAGCACCGTACGCCCGCATCAACGCCGACAAGATATTCACGTTCGTGGCACCGTGT
>Ga0224512_10001314_pt1 | contig 24100 bp, 19 predicted proteins | sample SF_May12_sed_USG_4_FD_169103 | JGI IMG/M metagenome (GOLD analysis project Ga0224512, IMG submission 169103) | Sediment microbial communities from San Francisco Bay, California, United States - SF_May12_sed_USGS_13 | ecosystem: Environmental > Aquatic > Marine > Sediment | place: USA... | reverse complement strand
CTCTTTCAGCCGCTGCTGTATCAGGTGGCCACCGCCGCCTTGAGCCCGGCGGACATCGCGGAGCCGATCCGCGCCATCGTGCGAAAGTACAAGAACGTGAAGGTGCTCCTCGCCGAGGTGTCGAGCGTCGAGTTGGAAACGCGTCGTGTCTGCGTTGGTCCGGACAAGATCGGCTTCGACTGGCTCGTCCTCGCGGCGGGAGCGACGCACGCGTACTTCGGGCACGACGAGTGGAGTCAGCGCGCGCCCGGTCTCAAGACCGTCGACGACGCGCTCGAAATCCGCCGTCGGATTCTCATGGCGTTCGAGGAGGCCGAGCTCGAAGAGGACGATGCGGCTCGGCGCGGCAAGCTCACCTTCGTCGTCGTGGGTGGCGGCCCGACGGGGGTCGAGATGGCCGGGGCGCTACGAGAGATCGCCGCGATGACGATTCCGGCCGACTTCCGAAACGTCGACACCAGCACGACCAGGGTCGTCCTCTTCGAGGGCGGCCCGAGGTTGCTCGCGTCGATGTCGGAAGAGGCGTCCGAGCGAGCCCTCGATCAGCTCGAGGCATTGGGTGTCGAGGTGCGGCTGAACACGCTCGTCACCGACATCGACGAGACTCGGGTCTGGATCGACGATCAGGCCGTGCGCGCCGAGAACGTCATTTGGGCCGCGGGCGTTCAGGGTTCGTCCGTTGCAGCGTCTCTCGGCGTCGACCTTGATGGGCAGGGGCGCGTCCCCGTCGAGCCCGACTGCTCCCTACCCGGTGATCGTCGCGTCTTCGTCGTCGGTGACCTCGCCGCTCAGCTCGACGCGAGAACGCGACAGCCGGTGCCCGGCGTCGCGCAGGGCGCGATCCAAATGGGCGCGTTCGTCGGCGAGATCATCCGGGCCGAGCTGCGGGCCGGCGACGATCACCCGCCCCGACCGGCGTTCCGGTATCGTGACAAGGGAGAGATGGCGGCGATCGGGCGTGCCCGCGCGGTGGCGGACATCAAAGGGCTGACGTTCGGTGGGGCGTTCGCTTGGCTCCTCTGGAGCCTCGTGCACATCACCTTCCTCGTCGGGTTCGAAAACAAGCTGCTCGTCATGGTCCAGTGGGCGTGGCAGTGGATCATCCAATCACGCGGCGCGAGGTTGATCACCGGTTCGGCGACGCGGAGGGAGCTCGATCCCGTCGACCCGAGGGCGGCCGCCCCGCGCAGAACGCCGAGCGACTGAGTCGGCCCGACCTCAGCGGGCATGTTTCGCCTCCAGGGCTTCGAGTCCTGCGTCGATCTCTGCTCGCGGCACCCAACGTCCCCGTACCATCACGCCGACACGGCGCGTGAGGTTGTCCAGGTCGTCCAGCGGGCTTGCGTCCAGGAGCACCAGGTCCGCTCGCTGGCCGGCGCCGATCGTGCCGAACTGGTCGTCGATCCCCAGGTGATCTCGAACGTATCGCCCCACCGTGACGGTGCCGCTGGCCAGGATCTGCTGGTTGGTCATGCCGGCCTCCGACATCACATCGATCTCACGATGGAGCGCGAAACCCGGCACGTTGAACATCTGAGGTGAATCCGTACCCATCATGATCGGTGCACCCGCATCGGCGAGATCCTCGAGGATCCCGTTGCGCACGTCGAGGAAGGCGCGCACCACGTCAGGTGCTCCGCGTGGGCCGCCCGCGGCCTGACGTCGCCAGGCGTCTCGCTGCGCTTGAGACACGTAGCGCATCTCGGGCTGCGCGAGGAATGGCTCGGCGTCGGTCGCGCCGTACAGGTTTTCCCAGAGATACATGGTCGGGACCACGTACACGTCGTGGTCGATCGTCAGTCGCACGATCTCGGCGATCTTCTCTTCGTCGACCCCGTCTACGAGACCCTCGAGGCTGATCGGCTGCCCGGTGTTGACCTGCGCGACCACATCGTCCGAGGCCACCGCCTGCACGTATCCGTCGAGGTGATCCACCGTAGACATGCCGGTTTCGATGGCATGCACCAGACCGACGTCCGTGGGGACGTGACCCCCGAATCGCAACCCGACCTCACGGGCCACGGCGACCATGTGGTCCCACGTCTCGAGCGAGACACCCGGGTGGATCTTTTGCAGGTCGTACCCGGCCGCAGAATGTGCCCGAACGAGGCGCTCGGCCGCCTCGGGGGTCGGGGCCGAATTGCCGTTGATCGAAGGTGCGCCCACGTAGAAGTTCGGTCCAAGCACGTCGCCGCGCCGGAGCTCTTCGGCGAGTGCAATCTGGTACGCAGATCCGAGCATCCCACGAATCGTCGTCACACCGTTGGCGACGTACAGGAAGAGGATGTCCTCGACCTCGTCGCGGGGAGGATTCTCACCGGGCGGCACGTGGGCGTGCATCTCGGCGAGACCCGGCATGAGATAGCGACCCGCGCCGTCGATGATCGTCGCCCCTTCGCCAACCGTGATCTCCCCCGCGGGTCCGGCCTCGGTGATGGCGCCGTTCACGACGACGACGGTCTGGTGCTCGAGCACCCCCGGCCGGTCCATCGGGAGCGTCGTGACGTCGACGAAGGCGATCGTGCCGGGCTCGGCTTGCGGCCGCGCGCAGCCCGCCAGCGCGAGCAGCGCCACCGCCACGGGTCGTGCCCAGCGGCGGAGGGACGCGCCAGCCGTCACGGTCGGTCCTTCAGCCAGGTCCGGGCCTCGGCGTGAGAGGTGCAGGCGTGGACCGACACCCCGGCCTCTCCGCCGAAGTCGCCGTTGCTCAAGAACAGGTCGTGTGTCGCTGCCGGCGCCACGACCGCGAGCCCCGCGATCCGATCCCGGTATGCGCCGAAGATCGAACCCATGGCCTGCAACTGCTCGCTCGACTTCTCGGCCACTCCCGCGGCTCCGCTCATGTCCAGCAGAATCGGCACGATGCGGGGCGTTTCGTCGGCGTGGAACGCGCCGTACGCGACCCGTCGGAGCTCGTTGGCAGTGAAGTCGCCGTCCGCCGTGAGGACGAGCATGCCCTCGCGAAACCGGGTGAACACCGGCATCTCGATTCTCCTGATTCGTTGTCGGATGCAGCGCCGTACGTCGAATCGTCCGGCACCATCGGTCATCGATTGATTTCGGGGGTGCCGCCACCGGGGGGGCCGCTGAAGATGTCTGACGTTCGCGCCGAGAGCAAGAAAGCCGAGTCGGGCTCCAGTGACTCCCGACGGAGCCTATCGCCACGTACATTCAAGCCGACCGACGGTTGCCGTACACTCGACCTGGCAGGCCCATGTCCGACGCCACGGATGCGCCCGACCTCGTAGGGATCGCACGTTCGATCGATGCGCTCTTTTCCGGGGCGCCGCGACCCTCCGCGCGCGACTCCGTCCGGGTCGCGGACCTTCCCCTCGAGAGCGCTGCCGAGAACGCTGCTGAGCACGCCTTCGACGAGGAGGCACAGCCCTCGTTCGTCGATGCCCCGCTCGACGAAAGACCTCCCGACCCGGGCACGGCGCCCGCCGAGGCCGAGGTCGTTGCCGAACCCGCACCGCTGGCGGGTGCGCGGTCCGAGAGCGACGGGGACCTCGATCCAGACTTCGTACCGACCGCGCTCGACCACGCGGTCGATGCATACGTGGCGGGTGACCGAGGGCAGGCCGACGAGATCGAGCGGATCGCCAACCAAATGCTCGACGACCGCGAACTCGATCCCGTGGCCCGGTCTGTCCGTCGCCTCGCGCTCGCCGCCGGTGACCCGCCGGACGATTCCATTCGCGGCCTGGCGATCGGGATCGCGTCGCCCGTCGTGCTCGGCCGACTTGCGGCGCACATGGGGGCCGAGCGCGACGAAGGTCGACGCGGAGAGAACCAGACGGTCTGTCGCACGCTCGGCGCACCGATGGGCGTTGCGATCCGCGACGACCTGGCCGAATCCACGGACCGGCACGCACGACGCATTCACTGCGACGCGCTGGTCGCGATGGGTCCGGCAGGCCGCGAGATCATCGACGAGATGGCTGTCGACGAGAACAGGTTCCTCGTCCGCAACGCGGTCGCGATTCTCGGCGACATCGGGGGTGATGACGCCGTGAAGCTGGTCACGAGCGCGTTGGCGAACCCCGATGCGCGGGTCCGGCGTGAGGCGCTCCGCTCGTTGGCGCGGATCGGAGACGAAGAATCAGGGGAGCTGGTCTTCGGGCTCCTCGACGACTCGGATCAGGACGTTCGCATCGCTGCCGCGGTTGCGGCCGGCGAGCTCGGTGTGGAACGGGGACTCCGATCGATCATCAAGATGCTGGACGAGACGAAGGACGCCGACCAGGCCCTGCCGCTGATCCGAGCGCTGGGTCAGCTCGGCGATCCCGGAGCCGTTCCCTCCATCGAGAAGTGGGCGGTGCCTCGACGCTTCTCCAAGCCGAGGACGGACGTGCGGATTACGGCATACCGTGCGCTCCATCGTTTCGGAACGCCGCACGCTCGAAGGCTTCTCAACCAGGCGTTGGACGACAAGGAGACCGAGGTGAAGTCCGCGGTGAAGGAGATTCTCGGGATGCGATGATCCCGAGCCGCTACACCAGTGTGAGCACGTCGTGCAGCGCCTTCGAGAAGCCCGGAATGTCGGCGAGCGCGCCGAGCTCGAGTCGCTCCTGAGCGGAGTGACCGAACAGTCGAGTCACCGTCAGCCGACTGCGTGCTCGCTCGACGACTTGATCGAGCCTGAGCGCTTCGGTGAACGGAATCAGGTGGTCGCGCCGCCCGTGCAGGATGTGGACCTCGCCCTCCACCGTCCCGAACGCGTCCGTCGGGTCGATCGACGGGTCACGCGTCCGCGCCGCCAAGGCCAGCGCCTCTCCGAGGGCCATCCGTTCCTCCTCTCGAGGGGATCCGGCGGCCCGAGGTGCGGCGCCGCGGTGCCGACGGGCGTCCTCGCTCGAAACTCGAGCGAAGAGGTCGAAGAGAGAGCGCCGGTCCTCCGCGATCGAGGCACGGAGACGACGGATCTCGGGGTCGTAGACGGGACTCCACGAGGCCTCCCCCACATCTCCGGCCAGCTTGGCGAGCGCGCGCAGGGCGTCGGCTACGTCGCCCGCGTCTTCGCGCCCGGGTATCCTCGTCAGATAGTTCGCCGCGACGATCCAGCGTCCGTAGGGGTCGGGGCGAAGCGTGTACTCCTTGTTCTGCCACTCGTGGCGGCCGCTCATCATGAAACGGATCGTGTGCTCGATCGAGCAGTAGCCCCCGAATCCACACACGCCCGCGATATCGTCGCGCACGACGGGATCGCCGAGCGACGCGACCGCGTGCGGGGCACCGAAGCTGAAGCCGACGAGTCCGAGGCGATCTCCCTGGGCGAGTCCGGTGTCCCGGAGGCCGTCGATCGCTGCGCGAACGGTCGGCGCGGTCAGGTACGGAGCCATCTCCAGCTCACGCCACTCCGGCACGTCCGGCACGATCGCCGCCAAGCCGGCCGACGCGACCGAACGGGTGAATCTCACGAGCTGCTGGTGCGCTCTGCCCGGACGGGTGATGCCGTGCAGCACGACCCAGGATGGGAGAGGGCCCCGCATTCTCCGAGGGCGCACGATCGTCGCCGGAACCGGGGTCCCGCCCCGGTCCAGGGTGATCTCCTCCTCGATCACGTCGTCGGGGCCCAGGGTCCACGCTCGAGTGTATCGGATGAGGCGGCTGCTCGGACGTTTCATGATGGGAAACGTACCCTTCGAGCGCTCTTTGGAACCATCGTCCCAACGACGATGACGCAGGCATCCTTGCCCGCGGACCCAGCGCCGGACATGATCTCGCAGACCCCGATCATGCGGACCATCAGGAGATTGACCGTGAAGCGTTTCGCACTGGCTCTCGCCGCCGCCCTCGTCCTCGCTCAACCCGTCGCCGCGCAGGAGGGCCCGCGCATCGCGCACCAGCCTTCTGCCAGGACTCCGTTCAGCGCCGCGATCCAGGTCGGCAACACCTATTGGCTCTCGGGCAAGCTGGGCGCGACCGCGGAGACTCGTGCAATGACCGAAGGCCGAGTCGCGGCCGAGACGCACAACATCATGCGCTCGTTCGGAGCGTTGCTCGAAGAGCTCGGCATGGACTACCACGACATCGTCCGGGCAGAGGTCTACTTGACGGACCTCGACAGCTACGGGGAAATGAACGCGGCGTACGCCCAATACTTCGAAGGTGGGGACGCCCCCTCTCGGGTTACGGTCGCGGTCGCGGGGCTCGTCGCCGGCGCCGCGATCGAGATCTCCTTCATTGCGGTGAAGACCGACTGAACCGGTCGGCCGAGCCCGGAGGTCAGCGGAGCGGTGAGGACGTTCGACGATGGGTAGCCGAGTGAGCGGCTCGTGACGCTCGGTCGCCGACGCTTCCTGAGTCTCGTCGGGGGCGCCTCCCTCGCGTGGCCGAAGGCGGTCGACGCGATCCAGCGCGAGCTTGCGTCGGGGGGAGCGCAGGACGACGAGGCCTTCTGGTCGCTCGTCCGGAGGCAGTTCTCGATCCCGCCTGACCGCATCTACCTGAACAACGGGACGCTGGGGCCGTCGCCGCGAGTCGTCGTCGACGCGGTCACGGAGCACACTCGGCTGGTGGCGAGCACGTACCCGCCCGGTGTTTCGTGGGACGATCTCAAGGCGTCGGTCGCGGCGCTGGTCGGTGGTGAGCCGGAAGGCTTCGTTTTCCCTCGGAATACCACGGAGGCGGTGAGCTTTGTCGCGAACGGTCTCGACATCGGTCCCGGGGACGATGTCGTCTCGACCGATCACGAGCACATCGGGGGTCTCGAGCCGTGGAAGTCGGTCACGGCCCGGCGGGGCGCGTCCCTCACGATCGCTTCGCTGCCCGTGCCCGCGGCCGACGCCGGTTCGCTCGCCGACACGGTCTGGTCGACGGTCTCGCCGAGCACGCGCGTTCTGGCCGTCTCCCACATGACCTTCACGACCGGCACGGTCCTACCGATCGCCGAGCTGGCACGTCGGTGCGCCTCGGCCGGGGTCATCCTGTGCGTCGACGGGGCGCACCCCCCCGGGATGTTGTCCGTCGACCTCGCGCGGCTCGGTGGTGATTTCTACGCGAGCTCTCCACACAAATGGATGCTCGCGCCGCAGGGGACGGGGCTACTCTACTTGTCGGAGCGGTGGCGTGAGGCGCTCTGGCCGACGTTGGCTTCGGGAGGATGGGACGACCGTTCACTGGGGGCGCACCGTCTCAATCACATGGGCACGATCGACGAATCACGGCCCGCGGGGCTTCTCGCCGCGTCGGAGTTCCTCCAGGCCATCGGCGCGGAGCGCATCGAGGCGCGTACCCGATATCTTCGGGGCCTGCTGGAGAACGGGCTGCGCTCCATCCCGGGTGTCGACGTGACGAGCCCGGAGGCGGAGGGGCTCAAGGGTGCGATGGTGTCGTTTTCGCTGAACGGGGTGGAGTCGGCGGAGCTCCAGCGTCACCTTTCTCGCGTAGCATCGATTCGCACCCGGGTCATCGGCGAGTATGCCTACGGCTGGATGAGGCTTTCGACCCACATCTACAACACGCCGGCCGAGATCGAGTATGCTCTCGACCTGGTCGACGAAGTGAGTCGGAACGGGCTCTCAGGGTGAACAGCCTTCTGGCCGACGGGGTGGCGTGATGCGTGAGATGACTGAAGGACAGGTCGCGACCGACATGCGGCCACCGTACGTCGGCGCCTTCCTTTCGGGCCTCGGCGTTTTCGCGCTGTACGCCGTGACGCTCGCGCCCACGACTGCCTTCTGGGATGCCAGCGAGTACATCGCGACCGCGCACATTCTGGGGATTCCCCACCCGCCCGGGAATTCCTTCTTCGTCGTCCTGGCGAAGGTCTGGAGCCTGCTCCTCGCCCCGACCGGCCTCCCGGTGGCGGTGCGGATCAATCTTTTCGCGGCGGCCACGAGCGCAGCAGCGAGCGGATGCTTCTACCTGATCGCGCACCGGGTCCTGACCGCGTGGTTCGGGGAAGTTCGCTTCACGCGCTTCGCGGCCGGCGCGTCCACGCTCATCGGAGCGACCGCGTTCACGGTCTGGAACCAGTCGACGGTCAACGAGAAGGTCTACACCCTCTCCGTGTTCATCATCGCCCTCGTGTCCTGGCTCACCATCCGGTGGTACGATCTGCGCGACGAGCCGGGGAGCGAGCGCTACCTCCTATGGGCGGGATTCCTCGTGGCGATCGGCTCGACCAGCCATCTCATGTCGGTTCTGCCCGCCCCGGCGATGATGGTCCTGGTCCTGATGGCCGGACCCTGGCGTCTGCTCCGACCCGCTTTCCTCGGTCGGGCGCTCACGCTCGTGTTACTCGGGCTGTCGTTCAACTTCGTGCTTCCGATTCGCGCCTCTCTCGACCCGGTCATCAACGAGGGCGATCCCACCTGCGAGGCCGTGGCGCCCACGGTGGTGGCGGTCTTCACCATGGGCCGTGCCGGATGCGGACCGTTGGCGGCCAACCTCACCCGGGAGCAGTACCAGACTCCGCCGGTCACCGAGCGGAAGGCTCCGTTCGGTGCTCAGATGGCGACGTACATGCAGTATTTCGAGTGGCAGTGGGCGCGGGGGATCGACCCCTCGGAGCTTCCGAGTCCTCTGCGCCTCCCGTTCACCGCACTGTTTCTGATCCTCGGGATCGTCGGCCTGGCGTCCGCGTGGCGCACGGACCGAGCCATCTTCGCGTACCTCGCGGTGTTGGCCTCGACCCTGACCGTAGCGCTCGTCGTCTATTTGAATTTCCGCCACGGCTACTCGTTGCACGCGGAACTCGACCAGGCACAGCGCGAGGTGCGCGAGCGCGACTACTTCTTCGTCGCGGGCTTCCTCTTCTGGGGCTCCCTCGCCGGCATCGGGCTGGCGTGGACGTGGCATACCCTCGCGACCGGCCTCGGCGGGGCCACGCGGATGTTCAGGCTCACCTCGCCGGTGCTCGCCATCGCGCTCATACCGCTCATGCTCAACTGGGGTTGGGCGTCCCGAGCCGGAGACTACGCCGCCAGGGACTGGGCGTACGATCTCCTCATGAGCGTGGAGCCCTATGGCGTCCTCTTCACGAACGGCGACAACGACACCTTCCCGCTCTGGTACCTGCAGGAGGTGGAAGGATTGCGCCAAGATGTGACAGTGGTGGTCGGGCAGTACCTCTACACCGACTGGTATCCGAAGCAGCTCCAACAGTTGACGGAACCTGAGCGCCAGAGGAGCTACGAAGCCGACGTCGTCCCGGGACTCCATGCAGCCCGGCCCGTGCCCCAAAGGCCGATCACCGTGCTCGACCACGCGACCATGGACGGCGTCGCCGCGATCCGGCTGCCCGAAGACGTGACCATCTCCTTTCCCAAGCTCGCCGTCACGTATCCCGAGGGGATGGTCCTCGATCGGGCGCAGCAGCTCGCGCTCCGGATCATCAACGACTCGGTCGGCGAACGCCCGATCTTCTTCTCGTCGTCCGCCGGCCTCATGACCCAGCTCGGGCTCGACCCGTGGGGTGTGCGGCACGGACTCACCACCAAACTTGAGCTCAGGAATCTGGAGACGGACGAGCACGTGGGCCTCGTCCAGGGCTCGCCAGAGTACGGTGCGGATTGGTACGCTCTCGCTCAGTCTCTGAAGCTCTACGACGAGGTGTACCTCTATCGTGGGCTCAAGGAGCGCAACGTCTGGTTCGACCGTTCGACGCTCATGATTCCGTTTCAGTACTACGCGCTCGCTCTCCAGCTCTCCGACGTGGTTGCCCTCGCTGGGGGCGATCCGGTCACCGTGGAGCGCCTCGAGTCGGACGCTGCCTCGTTCCAGGTGGTCGCGCAGGGAGGATACCGCGGGTCACCGACGCTCGAGGAACCCTGAGGTCCAGGAACCGTCCGGCCCGCCGGGGGTGCAACGGCACATGAGCCTGCCCGACCTCGAGCGCGACGAGCTATACCGATATGCACGCCATCTCGCGCTTCCCGAGGTCGGCTTCGAGGGGCAGAAGCGGCTCAAGGCCGGCCGCGTCCTGTGCGTCGGTGCCGGCGGGCTCGGCTCGCCCCTGACGATGTATCTCGCGGCCGCTGGGGTCGGCACGATCGGGATCGTCGACTTCGACGTCGTGGACGAGAGCAATCTCCAACGCCAACTGCTTCACGGAACGGCGGACGTCGGCAGGACCAAGCTCGACAGCGCGTGCGACCGGCTGAGGGACATCAACCCGCACGTCGATGTCGTCGCACACCCGGTCAGGCTCGATTCCGGCAACGCGTTGCGGATCCTCGCCGACTACGACGTGGTCGTCGACGGTACCGACAATTTCCCGACCCGTTACCTGGTCAACGACGCGTGTGTCTTGCTCGGGAAGCCGAACGTGTACGGCTCGGTCTTCCGCTGGGAGGGCCAGGTCTCGGTGTTCTCGACCGAGGACGGGCCCTGCTACCGGTGTCTCTTTCGCGAGCCACCGCCGCCGGGCCTCGTCCCCAACTGCGCCGAGGGCGGGGTCCTCGGTGTGCTTCCGGGCATCGTGGGCTCGGCACAGGCGATGGAGACGATCAAGCTGCTCATCGGGGCCGGGACGTCGCTCGCAGGCCGACTCCTCATCTTCGACGCGCTCGACATGTCGTGGCGTGAGGTGGCGCTTCGGCGAAACCCGAACTGTCCGGTGTGCGGAGACGAGCCTACGGTCACGGAGCTCATCGATTACGAGATCTTCTGCGGGGTGAAGCCGGACTCTGACGCCGGAGCCGTCGGTACGCCGGGGACGGACGCCGAAGGGAGCGACGTCGTCGAGATCTCGGTGGAAGACGCGCATGTACGGCTGAAGCAGGACGACCCTCCGTTCCTCCTCGACGTGCGAGAGCCGTGGGAGTGGGCCGCGGGGAACCTGGCCGATTACGGTGCTCGCCTCATTCCCCTCGGAGAGCTCGGAGCGCGAATGGGTGAGGTACCGGCCCATCGCGCGGTGGTCGTCTACTGTCGAAGCGGTCAGAGGAGTCGTACCGCGGCGCGACGCCTTCTCGACGTGGGGCGCACGGACGTCGAGAGCCTTCGAGGTGGGATTCGTGCCTGGGCCGACCTCGTCGACGGAGACGTCCGCGTCGTCTGAGCCACCGTTCTCCTCGGTGCGCCATCCTTGACCCTGGGGCACGCAGGTACGGAATTGGCGCCAGTCCACCGCTGGCCTCGAGCACCGATTGATCCTACGCGACCGCTTTGGAGTGGCTTCGATGAAGCTCGACCTTCGTGTCCCCTCGCTTCCCCTCCTCTTGGCGCTCGCGACGATGACGGTGCCCCGAGAAGCCCGCGCTCAGGATCCCTGCCCGAGCGCTTCGGCCGTGGACGCGGAGGCCGGGTGGACCGCCTACCAGGGTAGTGATATTCGGAGGGCTCGAGACCGCTTCGAAGCCGCGTTGGCCCGTTGCGACAACGATCAGTACGCGCGTACCGGATTGGGGTATGTGGAGCTGCGCGGGAACGACACGGAGGCCGCCGAATCGCTGTTCCTCACGGTCGTCCGAGCCGAGCCCGGCAACGTCGATGCTCTGGTGGGGCTCGGCCTGGTGAGTTGGCGCTCGGCGGACCTCGACCGGGTCCGGGAGTACTTCGAGACGGCGCTCGCGTACGCGCCCGACCACCCCACTGCGCTCGACTATCTGGCCCGCCTCGAGGGCGGTGCCGGCCGGCCGGAAGACGAAGCGGGCACGGCGTGGATGGCCGGAGACATGGGCCGGGCCCGCACGTTGTACGAGCGGCGCCTGCAGGCCGACCCGGACGACGGGATCGCGCTCCTCCGTCTCGGCCTCATGCACGGCTGGGATGGCGAATACGGTGAGGGTCTCGACCTGCTCGACCGAGTGATCGCATCCGACGCGAGCAACCTCGAGGCGCGCCTCGCCCGGTCCCGTCTCCTCGCCTGGTCGGGAGATTTCGGCCGCGCAATGAGCGGTGTCGAACAGATCCTCTCGCTCGAGCCCGACAACGTGGACGCCCTGGAGGCCCTCGCTCTTTTCCAATCGTGGGCCGGCCAGGCGGAGGAGGCGCTCGAGAGCTACGAGCAGCTCCTGGCCATCGCCCCCGGACAAACGCCGGCTCGTCTCGCTCAGGCCAGGGCGCTCGCTTGGGCCCAGCGCTACGATCAGTCGTTGGCCGCGTACGAGGCCCTCGTCGCCGAGCGGCCCGACGATCTCGAGGCACGGCGGGGACTCGCTCGTGTCCGAGGCTTTTCCGGGAACTTCGACGGCGCGATTGCCGAGTTCGAGCGCGTGCTCGAGAGGGATCCGGCCGACGTTGGCGCGTTGACCGGTCGTGCGCGTACGCTGGGTTGGGCGGGCCGTCTGGTCGAGGCGGAACGAGCCGCACGTGCGGCCGTTGATGCGCGCCCGGAGAGTGGTGCGGCGTGGGGTGTCCTCGGCGAAATCCACCGGTGGCAGAGCCGAGCTGGCGCGGCCGACGAGGCGTTGAGTCGCGCGTCCGATCTTGCCCCCAACGACCCGACGATTCGGGACCAGGTGCGATCTTTGGACCGAGCCCTGGCGCCGCACGGAGTCCCGACCGTGCGCCTGGAGGACGATTCCGACGGAAATCGTATGGTCACCACGAGAGCCGAGGCGCGGTGGCATCCGATGCCCCGCCTCGCCCTTCGCGCGGACGTGTACGGAAGGGACGTCGATCAGGATCTGGCGACGAGTCGGATCGAACGTACCGCGTACGGAGCGTTCGTGACCGGGACGTATGAGGTCGATCCTGGGTGGAACGTGATCGGCGGCCTCGGCGGGAGCACGACGGACGGCGCTGGTGACCCGTCGTTCTTCGCGTACCGATTGGCCGTCCGGAGCCCCCAGCGCCACCCTCTCGACGTCACACTCGAGTGGTCCTCTGCAGGCCTCGACGACACGGCGGCGCTCATCGAGCGGGGTGTGAGAAGCAATCAGCTGCTCCTGACCGGGCGATGGCGTCCGAGCCTCGATTGGCGGGTCGATGGCCAGGTAGGGGTGGGGTCGTACGAGGGTACGGAGTCGAACGGCCGCCGCAGCGCGCTCGTTTCGGTCCTTCGGAGCGTGGGCGCGACGCTGTCGGTCGGCGCGGGTCTTCGCGGCTTTTCGTTCGAGAAGAACCTCTTCGACGGCTACTTCGATCCCGACTTCTACGGAATCGCCGAAGTGATGGGGGTGTGGCTCTATCGCCCGATGCCGTGGTCCTTCGTCGTCGAGGTGGCCCCGGGTCTGGAACAGGTGACCAGCGACGGTGACGCCAGCGCGGCCATTCGGGCGAACGGTCGTGCAGCGTACCGCGTGCGCGAGGCCACTGAAGTCTCACTCGCGGCGTCGTACTCCACCGCGAGCATCACGAGCTTCGGCTCGGGGGAAGACGGGTACCGTTACGTCTCCGTTCTTCTGGGGGTGAGCTGGGTCTTCTAGCTCGGGGCCTGCGTTGGGAGCCTAGTTCGTCTCGACCTCGACGACCTTGATACCCCCGAGTCCCGCCGCGATGTAGAGGTATCCGTTGCGGTAGACCACATGGTTCACCGACTCCAGCGGTCCGAACTGAAGGGCGCCGAGAACGCTGATGTTCTGGGGTGCGTCACATGCGGTCGTCTCGAACGAATCCGCGCCAGCGGCGGCATAGACGCCTGCTTCGCCATTCGAGATAAACATCAGATCGCCCTGCACCGTGACGGAGTTCGTCACGACCACGGACGGGTCCAAGCCGACCGATGCCGGGTCCGGCCGCGGCACGGTACCCACGATGGAGCCGGTATCGATACACATGACCTGCACGCCCTCCGGTCCTGCCGCGATGAAGGCCTTTCCTCCCGCCACCTCGACGGTGGACTTGGACTCGGGGACGTCCGCTCCGGGGAAGGTGTGTGTGACGAGCAGGTTCATCGAACCGCCCGGAAAAGAGCCTTCCTCGAAGACCGCCAAGCGACCCGGCTGGCCCTGGACCACGACAATCCGGTCACCGAGCTGGTCCCAGGCGACCCAGCGCGCGTCGGCGAGTGCGAACTCTCCGAGCAGACTCAGGTCTCCGGCGTCGAGCGCCACGATCTTCCCCGCGTCACCCGAGGTGGCGTAGATGACGGAGCCGGTGCTCACCGAGCTCGTCGCGACAAAGCTCTCCAGCTGAGCGCGCACGTTGCCGTCGAGCGTGAACTTGCTTCCTTCGAGGAGCACTCGCTCCAAGATCGCGGGGGCCGGGAGAGCGACATCGGATGACGACATCGACGCGTAGACGTTGGTGCCGTCGAGTGTGACCGAGTGGATGTCGGCGTCGAGGAACGCTGCGCTGGACTTCAGCTTCGGCGTGCTCTTGTCGAGCTGGATAAAGTAGTCGAGGGCCCCGAGGGCGGGGAGGCCGCGGAAGCTGTAACCCACGACGGCCTTGGTATCCGAGGTGAGCCAAACGGACGTCGCCTGGACCAGGTTTCCGGCCACGAGCGGCGGGGTTGCCTCGGCGAGGAGGGTCAGGCCGACGGAGGCTGGCGCCCGCGCGGGCCCGACCGCGGCCGCATGCTGCTGTTGCGCGGGCGGGCCGATGGGAACGTCGCTTTCCGGATAGCTGACCCGCTGGTCCAGCACGAACTCGTCGTTGGTGATCTCGGTGCGCTCGTTGGACTCGTCACCCGGGACGAGGACCTGGTCGTAGCATCCGGCCACGACGACCGCGACGGCAAGAAAGAAGATCAAATAGTGATGCCGTCGCATGATTGGAAACCCTTTTCGGGAAATGTTTTGGCACAGTCTTTTCTTCGATAAACAAATGTATTTCTACGTTCCGGGGCTCGTAACCCTCTTCTTCGACGCGTGGCGAAGTGTGCAACCGGGCGAGGAGTGGCGACGGACGCCCAACGACTTGCCACATCGATTGGTCCGAGGCGAGCTTCAGCCACCTCTGAATCTTCAACTTCGGACACACGATGCGTCGCCTCATCCCTCTTGCACTCGCGCTTCTCTTCTTTGCGCCCGCCTCCGGGGAGGCACAGCCGCGCTTCCTCGTGAGCGGAGGCTTCACCGGTCCGATGGGGGACCTCTCGGACGTCGCGGACGCAGGCTATCACGGTCAGGTTGGTCTGTTCGTCCAGCTTCCGACGATCCCGGTCGGGCTCCGGGGGGACGGCGCCGTCCACAAGCTGGGATCGGGCGACGCGCTGTTGGCGGACACCCAGATCCTGGCTGGCTCGCTCAGCGTGGTGTACCACCTGCCCGGGATCAGTCTCGTCCCGTACTTCCTCGTCGGCATCGGCTCCTATCAGACGGAGTCGGGCCCGGCCGGCGCGGCGGCGAAGACGACCGACGCCGGCTTTCACGGTGGTTTCGGCGTGAACTTCGGCACCGGAGGGCTGGGGGCCTTTGCCGAGATCCGGCTCGTGCAGATCAACGGAGACCCCGGATCGACCCGCTTCATCCCGCTCTCCTTCGGACTTCGACTGTGAGGGGCGACCGCCCCGAGAAGCCCCTCTAGTAGGCGGCCAACTCCCGCAAAGCGGCCACTACGTCGGGCGTCTGGGGCAGCGTAGCGGTCTCCACGGGTGGTGCGTAGGCGACCCAAGTATCGAGCGAAGCCACCCGTTTGACCGGACCGTCGAGGTACTCGAAGAGCTCGTCCGCGACGCGTGCGGCGATCTCGGATCCGATGCCCCACGAGAGGCTGTCCTCGTGGACCACCATGACCTTGTTGGTCTTCTTCACGGAGTCCGCGATCCGCTCCATGTCGAACGGCTGGACCGTTCGGAGATCGAGAACCTCCGCCTCGATTCCGTGCTGCTCCGAGGCGATCTTCGCCGCGTCCATGCTCCGCTTCACGAGCGCTCCGCAGGTGACCAACGTCACGTCGCTACCCTCCCGGAGCACCTTGGCCTTCCCAAACGGGATCATATACTCCGAGCCGGGATTGCGGCCCTTGTTATAGACCTGCCGGTACAGGTGCTTGTGCTCGAGGAAGAGTACCGGATCGTCGCAACGGATCGCCGTTCGCAGCAATCCGGCGGCGTCTTCCGCCGTGGCCGGCATGCACACGTGTAGGCCCGGGCAGTGCGTGAAGAGCGTCTCACCGGTCTGGGAGTGGTAGATCGCTCCTCCCTTCAGATAACCGCCGTACGTGGTCCGGATCACGACCGGGGCCGAGAAGCGCCCGTTCGAGCGGTAGCGCATGGTGGCGAGCTCGTTTCGGATCTGCATCATGGCGGGCCAGATATAGTCGAAGAACTGGACCTCCGCGACGGGCTTCATGCCCCGTAGCGCCATCCCGATCGCCCTGCCGACGATGCTCGCCTCCGCGAGCGGCGAATTGTAGACCCGGGCCGAGCCGAAGCGCTTCTGCAGGCCGTGCGTCACCTTGAACACGCCGCCCTTGCCCTTCACCTCGTCGAGGATGTCCTCGCGGGACGCATCGGCCACGTCCTCTCCAAAGATTACGACGCGGGGGTCGCGCGCCATCTCCGTGCCCATGCAGTCGTTGAGGAGGTCGACCATCGTCAGGAGGCGGTCGTCCGCGTACCGCGGCGCGTCCTCGGTATCGAACTCAGCGGAGGTCGGATCTACGTCCTCGGAGAAGAGGTGGCGCATGGCCGTCGAGGCATCCGGCTGCGGGGAGGCGAGCGCCTCGTCCGCCGCGTCCGCGACCCGCTCGTGGATTTCGGCCTCGAGCGCGTCCAGCTCCTCCGCCGTGGCAGCGCCGATGCCGATCAGTAGCTCCCGCGTACGACGCAGCGGGTCACGCATGTCTTGGAGCTCCCGCTCCTCGGTCGTGCGGTACGCGCGCTCGTCGTCCGACATCGAGTGCGAGTACGGGCGCGTGGTGTGTGCATGGATCATGGCGGGGCGCCGATGCTCGCGGGCGTGGTGGATCGCCTCGGCGGCCGCACGGTAGCTGTCGATCACGTCGGTCCCGTCGCACTCGACGATGTGTAGCCCCGGAAAGCTCGACACGAGCCGAGAAATGCTCCCGCCCGCGGTTTGCACCTCGATTGGGACGCTGATGGCGTACCCATTGTCTTGCACGACGTAGACGACCGGCAGGCGGAGGTTGCTCGCCGAGTTGAGCGACTCCCAGAATTCGCCCTCCGACGTGGCGCCATCTCCTGTGCACACGACCACGATCTCGTCTTCCGCGAAGCTGCCGACACGGTCCCGGAGTCCTTCCACGATGCCGATCTTCGTTCCGGCCTCCGCCGCTCCGACAGCCTGGAGGAACTGGGTGCCCGTTGGCGACGAGGAGGTCGGTGTATTGAAGCGGGCGTCACCGAAGTGGCCGGGCATCTGCCGACCTCCCGACGCGGGATCTGCCGCGGCGCCGACCGCCTGGAGCAGGTGATCGAGTGGCGATTGACCGAGCGACAGCATGAGCGCGCGGTCCCGATAATACGGGAAGAACCAATCACGAGTCGGGTCGCAGTGCGCGGCCACGGCGACCCCGATCGCTTCGTGCCCCGCACCCGAGATCTGGAAGAACGCCTTGTTTTGACGCTTCAGGCTCATCTCGCGGTCATCCACGCGGCGCGAGGTGACCATCGTGCGGTAGAAGTCGAGGAGCTGCTCGTGCGTCAGCCCGGCCAGATCCGAGGCGCGAAAGACCTCGTGTTCGCTGGTCGCCATGAATCGTAGGATCAGAGTCGTCGAAAAGCCCTTTAAGATACTCCACTCGATCCGAGGGCGAAGGGTTCTTGATTCGGACTGGACCCGGACGCGAGTCGATTCGGTCGGGCGCTCTCGTTATGTTTCGCGGTGTCCTCCGCCGGGGACGACATACCGCTCCCTTCGGGGAGGTTCGGTCCGAAGGAGATCGCACGCTGTACGCCAGAATCGCCGGAATGGCCATCCGCCGACCGCGGATGATCCCGTACCTGCTCCGCGCCGCCTGGGCCTTCCGGGCGCGCGGATGGTATCGTCGACCTCCCTTCCTCCCGCTTCCGCCACGCTCGTACATGCGCTGGCGTCTGGACACCGCGTACGGAGACCCGGAGGCGAAGCCGCCGCTGGACGAGTTCGAGCGCTACATCGTCTGGTCGGCTCACATGAGGAGCGAGATGAGGCGAGGCCGCCATGAGTAGGCTCCTTCTGCTCGTCGTGCTCGCGCTGGTCACCTGGGCCTACTTCCCGGAAACGCGCGCGATGCTGATGGACGTAGCCGAGCCCGTGGTCTTGCCCATCATTCGTTGGAGCACGGAAGAAGAGATGCGACAGGTGGCCCGCAACGTGGTCGAGCATGAACGACTGACGGGCCAGCTTCCGGCGGGCGGGGGATGGCTCGAGTGGCTCGACTATCGGTACGCGAGTGACGAGATCAAGCGGGACCCATGGGGCTCGGTCTATCAGCTCGAGGCTTCCGCCGACTCGGTGTGGGTCCTATCGATCGGTCCGGACCGGGTGCGCGCGACAGAGGACGACTTCCGGGTAAGCGCGCCCCGTGGGTAATCGGTGAACGCGTGAATCTGGTACCGCTGATCTTCGAGCAGCTCACCATTCATGGACCCTGGCTCCTGTTCGTCATGGCGATCCTGGAGACCTGCTTCGTGACCGGGTTGATGGTCCCCTCGGGCCTCGCGACGTCGGCGGCGACGATCATCGTGCTCGAGGGCGACCTCGCGTTGGCGCCCGTGGTGGTGGCCGCCGTGTGCGGGGGATGGGTGGGCGACACGCTCGGGTTCTGGATCGGCCGCGCCTGGGGCGCGCGCGTTCTCCGGCAGGGAGGGCGCTGGCAAGCACTGCTCGGGGGCCGACTCCAGGAGGTCGAAGACCTCTTCGGGCGGCATCCCGTCTACTCCGTCACGGTAGCTCGCCTCATCTCGTTCGTGCGCACGGTCATGCCGATGGCGGCGGGCATGAGCGGCCTGAGTTATCGGCGCTACGTTCCGTACGAGTTCGTGGGCGTCGTCGGCTGGGCCGCGATCTATGTGAGCATCGGCTTCGCCGGCAGGGAGGGATGGCAGGCGGCTACGCGAATGTTCGGTGTGGGCGGAGCGATCGGCTTCGCGCTCGTCGGGGTCACCGCTTATCTCGTGGTACGCCGTCGTGGCCGTCCCGCCGCCCCCCAGGACGCGGGATGACATGCTGAGCGTAGCGCTCACCGGGAACGTGGCGTCCGGGAAGACTGCGGTCTCGGACCGATGGAGGACCCTCGGCGTTCCCGTGGTCGACGCCGACCAGCTCGCTCGGGAGGCGGTGGAGGCGCGAAGCGACGGACTTCAGCGGGTCGTGGAGGCCTTTGGACCAGACGTCCTCACCGCGGATGGGCAGCTCGACCGCGCCCGAGTACGTGACCTCGTGTTCGAGGACCCCACGGCTCGGACGCGGCTCGAAGAGATCATTCACCCCATCGTCTGGACGCTCAGGGAACGCTGGCTGAACGATCGCCGCGCCGAAGGGGCGTCGGTGGTTGTTTCGGAGATCCCGCTCCTGTTCGAAACGGGGCGTGAGGGCGACTTCGACGTGGTCGTCCTCGTCGACGCCCCTGTGGAGCTGCGCTTGGAGCGCATGGTCCGGGACCGGGGCCTGGATCCCGAGGAAGCGCGCCGAATCATCGAGTCGCAGATGAGCACCGAGAAAAAACGGGAGCGTGCGGACTTCGTGATGGACAACGTCGGCTCGCTCCCGGACCTCGAGTTGATGGCGGATCGCGTGCTGGCCCAGCTCCGTGCTCGCTCGGGCGACAGGATGCTGCGGATCGACCTGCACCTCCATACCGAGGGCTCTCGGGATTGCCTCTCCGACGCCGAGCAGGTGCTCGAGCGAGCGCTCACCTTGGGCTATGGGCGCGTCGCCATCACCGACCACGACAAGGTGCACGTGGCGCTCCGCATGGCCGAGGCGTATCCGGACCGGATCATTCCGGGGGAAGAGGTCAAGACGGCCGAAGGTATCGATGTGATCGGGCTGTACGTGCGAGAAGAGATCCCCAAGGGGACGCCTGCCGAGGAGACGATTGCTCGCATCCGTGACCAGGGCGGCATCCCCTACCTCCCCCACCCGTACGCGGCTGGGAAGGGTGGGGGTGGCAGGTTTTCGGAGCGTCTGGCCCCCCTTTGCGACGTGGTGGAAGTCTTCAACGCGCGCCTGCACGCTCGGCGGATGAACGACGCCGCGTACGACCTCGCGGTACGGCACGTCAAGCTTCGAGGGGCCGGCTCCGACGCCCATACCCTCCGCGAGGTGGGCAACGCATTCGTGGATCTTCCCGCGCATCCGAACCAACCCGACGCCTTGCGGGCGGCCCTCGCACAGGGACGCACGGGCGGACGGGAGGCGTCGCGCCTCGTGCATCTCGCGTCGACGTGGGCGAAGGTCCGGAAGCGGCTCCCGTGACTTCGGTCGCGCGGGCTGGCTGCGGCGGCCTCGGTGGCGTCGCCCCCTACGCGGGCGGTAGCTTGAGTCTCGGCGGCTCGCGGGTCGCCCCACTCCCCCACCTTCAGGGTCAGGATCGCTTTTGAGCTACCGGACGCCTGCGCACCGAGCGGCGGCGGTCAACGAGGTCAAGAATGCCTTGCTCGCTTCCCGGCGGGCGGTGCTCACGACCCATCTCAATGCGGATGGGGACGGCGGGGGCTGCGAAGCCGCGCTTGCATCATGGATGCGATCGAACGGCGCCGAGGTTTGGATCGTCAATCCCACGTCGTTCCCGAACAACCTGCGGTTCCTCATCGAGAACGACGATTGGATCCTTCCCGTCGGCACGCGAAAGGCCCGTGACCTCTGCGACAGCGCGGACTTGGCCGTCGTCCTGGACACCGGCGAAGCCCCTCGGATCGGGCGGGTCCACGAGATGATCCGCGAGCTCCCCACCGTCGTCATCGATCATCACCCCATCGGGGAGAAGGCGATCGGCGGCATCTCTCTACGCGACCCCAGCGCGTGCGCGACCGGAGAGCTCGTCTTCGACGTGATTCATGCCGCCGGCGGGCCCTGGTCCCGGCACGTGGCGGACGGCATCTACGCTGCGATCCTCACCGATACGGGAAGCTTCCGCTTCGACAATGCAACCGTGATGTGTCATCGTGTCGCGGCGGAGGTCATCGCGATGGGAGCGGAGCCCGCCTGGATGTACGAGCGGATCTACGGCTCGGCGCCGCTCCGCAGATACCAACTGCTGCGCTACGCTCTCGATTCGCTCGTTCACGAACCCGACGCGAAGATCTCGTGGATGGTCATCCCGAAAGAGCCGTACGACGAGCTCGGCGTTACCGCGGAGGACCTGGAGGGGATCGTCGACATTCCGCGGTCGATCGAAGGCACCCAGGTCGGCCTGCTCTTTCGCGACACGAGCAAGGGTGAGGTGAAGGTCTCTTTTCGCTCGAACGGAGACGTCGACGTGAACGCCCTGGCAAGGACGTTCGATGGCGGAGGACACGTCAAGGCGTCCGGCGCGGTGGTCCCAGGTCCCATGGATCGGGCGATCGAGGCGGTACTCGAACGTACCCGCCAGGCTGTCGCCGATTCGCAGAACGGACAGGGTACGTCATGAAGGTCCCGAGCGGCCTGAACTCGACCGATCCCGGCGTCCCCGAGGCGTTACCGCGGACGCTCATCCGACTTCGCGAGGAGCTGGGCGTGGAGCGGATCGACCGCCTCTGGATCTTCCCTCCGGTACGAAAGGGACGTCGAGAGTCGGGTCTCGTCGCCGTGAGCACGTTCGAGGAGCACGACGAGCGACGAGGTATGGTCACGGTCTCCTACAAGGCCGAGCACACCGGCAAGGGCGTCACGGTGGAGCCGGTTCTGACCCATCAGGGAGAAGCGCCGCCCGACCGCTTCCCACCGGTCATGAGCGGGACGGTGCGGCGAGCCGGGGACGGGGCCGGTGAGGCTCGAGAGGTGGACATCTCCGCCTCGGCCGAGAGATTCGAAGAGTTGATGGAGGAATACGACGACGTGTTCATCGAGGCTCCTGAGCGTGACTGACCCTCGGGCCAAACGGTCGACCGAGACGGACCAAGGCTCACCGCCCTTCATGCGGCTCTTCGCCAGGTATCTGCGCGACCAGGGCCTACCGGTCACGCAGCAACGCGAGGCGGTGGCCGAGGCGCTCTTCACCTCCGATGAGCACCTTTCGGTGGACGACATCGAGCGGGCCCTGCGGAGCCGCGGGGAGCGGATCGGAAAGGCGACGATCTACCGAACGCTCGACCTGCTGGTGCGGAGCCGACTCGTCGTGGAGCACGACTTCGGCGAGGGGTTCAAGCGCTACGAGCATCGACTGTCGGGGCGTCCGGTCCACGAGCACATGATCTGCGTCGAATGCGGGACCGTGACCGAGTTCGAGAGCAAGGAGCTGTACCGCATCGAGAACCGCGTCCGGGCGGAGTTCGACTTCCTCCCGGTCCGGCGGAACCTCGAGATCTACGGCCTCTGCCGGGCGTGTCAGGACGCGGGAGTGGAGCTCACGACCGAGGGGCTGATTTGCCCCATCGAGATTATCCGGTAGATGCCGAACCGCCCCGATCCGGAGGCCGCAGGCCGAGGACCCGAGGTGGCTCCCGCCAACGGCGTGCCACCCGGCCTGGCCGGACTTCCGTGGGAGCTTCCGCGGACGTTTCTCGGGTTGGAGTGCTCGCATGACTCGTTCGTCCGGGCCGACGCCATCGTACTGCCGGTGCCCTATGAGTCCACGACGTCGTGGGGGGGTGGAACCCGGGCTGGCCCCGACGCGATTCTGGCGGCCTCGCGCTTCGTGGAGCTGTACGACCAGGAGTTCGGCTGCGAGCCGGCCGCGAGTCTCGGCATTCACACGCTTCCCGCTTTGGAGCTGACGAGGGCCGGTGCCGAGGCCGCGATGGCGGAGCTTCGCGATGCGTACGCCCGAGTCGCGGATGCCGCCGGGGAGGGATTCCTCCTCATGCTCGGGGGGGAGCACTCCATCTCGTCACCGGCGATCCTGGCCCAGGCTGATCGGTACGACGGACGACTGAGCGTCCTTCAGATGGACGCGCACGCCGATCTCCGCGCGCAGTACGAGGGCACGCCCGCGTCTCACGCTTCCGCGATGGCTCGCGTGCTGGACCGCGCCGACGTGGTCGCGGTGGGGGTGCGGGGGGTAAGCCGGGAGGAAATCGACGTCTCGGCGGCGTCCGGCGGCTCGACGCTCGTGTGGGCCGACGAGATGTGGGAGGACGACCGCTGGATGGAGCGAGCCCTCGACGCGTTGGGTCCGCGCGTCTATCTGACGTTCGACGTCGATTACTTCGATCCTTCGATCGCACCGTCTACCGGCACACCGGAGCCGGGCGGGGGCGACTGGTACCGGACGCTTCGCTTCCTGAAGCGGGTGTTCGCGGAACGTGAGGTGGTGGCGGCCGACATCGTCGAGCTCGCGCCCACCCCTGGACTGCCTGCTCCGGACTTCGCGGTGGCGAAGCTCGCCTACAAACTCATTTCCTATCGTTACCTGACGCGTTTGGGATGACGATGCCCTCGGGTGGACAGGCGTCGCGAATGCTTGATCGGCGGTGTGGGTGATTCGAAGTTCATGCACACCCCTCTCATCGATGACCGACACGCGCCGGTGAAGCCCCGATAGATCGGTCGAGTCCGGACGGAGTCCGTTGATCGAGCCCACGCAGAGCACCCCGGCACCGATGCGGTTTCGACACGCCGACGTCGACGAGGCCAAACGACGGTTCTCGTGGATGGACCTGGCGCGGGCGACCGGGGGCGAGACGATCTGCGGGAACGAGCTCCGACTTCAGTTCGAGGGGCCGAGCACCTTCTCGTCCTGGCTCGAGGCGATCGCGGCGGCGCAGAAGTTCGTTTACTTCGAGAACTACCTGGTGCGGGACGACTTCGTGGGGCGTGAGTTCCGCGACGCGCTCATCGCGAAGGCCCGTGAGGGCGTGCCCGTCCATGTCATCTACGACTGGGTCGGCTGCTGGGCGACCCCTCGCGCGTTCTGGAAGCCACTCCGCGCGGCCGGGGTGCAGGTGGTCGGCTTCAACCCGCCCACGGCCGCGGTCGTGAATCCGTTCGGCGCGCTCCAGCGCGATCACCGCAAGCTCGTGGTCGTCGACGGAGAGGTTGCGCACTTCGGGGGGCTGTGCGTCGGTCACGAATGGGCGGGCTCAAAGACGGAGGCGCCCTGGAGGGATACCGGCGTCGAGATACGCGGTCCGGCCGCGGTGGCGGCCGCCCGCGGGTTCGAGGCTCTCTGGAATCGGCTGTCGGAGCCGATCTTCCTGGCCGCTACGCTCGAGCAGCCGGTCGTAGGTGACGGT
>Ga0224512_10001313_pt1 | contig 24124 bp, 20 predicted proteins | sample SF_May12_sed_USG_4_FD_169103 | JGI IMG/M metagenome (GOLD analysis project Ga0224512, IMG submission 169103) | Sediment microbial communities from San Francisco Bay, California, United States - SF_May12_sed_USGS_13 | ecosystem: Environmental > Aquatic > Marine > Sediment | place: USA... | reverse complement strand
TTCAAACGCGCTCTCGAGCTCAACCCAAACTATGCGACCGCGCATCAGTGGCGCGCGGAATTCCTGAGCTCGATGGGTCGGCACGATGAGGCGTTTGCCGCGATCCGCCGTGCCGAAGCCTTGGACCCTCTCGCACCGATTATCAGCTTTATGCACGGCACGTTTTGGCTGCATGCCGATGATTTCGACATGGCAAGGAAGACCCTTGAGAAAACCCTCGACATCGATCCCGGTTTCGCGGCCGCGCATGCCAGCATCGGTCACATCCACCTCCTGCAAGGCAGGTACAAAGAGGCGGTCGAGACCTATGCGAAGACCTGGCGGCTCATGGGCTGGAACGAGGCCGATATAAAGGAGGCCACCGAGGCGTTCGCCGATTCAGGCATCAATGGGTTCTGCCGTAAGAGAATTGAGCTGGCAAACAGGCATGGTGTGGACGCGCCTTTGGATACCTACTACGGAATCATCGAAGGGTATTGTATCACCGGGGAGATCGATCTTGCCATAGAGCGGTTGCAACGGTACTACGAGGACCACGGATCACGACTTATCACGCTAAAGGTCGACCCGACGGTCAAGGTTCTGCGATCGGACCCGAGATTTATCGAGCTTTTACGAAAGATCGGTCTCGAGCAATGAGGCACTTGTGTCATGTGGGCCTCCCCGCCGCCGGGTGCCGGTAACCCCTTGTGGACGAATCTCAATCCCTTTTTGACTCGCGACGCTATGTGCGCTAGAATAGCAGGATCCCTGGATTTAACCGTCGCTCATTCGTCTCCAACACATACAGGACCCACATGCTCGACCAGACCATATCTCACTACAAGATTCTAAAGAAGCTCGGCCAGGGCGGCATGGGTGTCGTCTACAAAGCCGAAGACACCAAGCTGCGTCGTACGGTCGCCCTCAAATTTCTTGCGCCTCACGTTCTCTCCAGCGAAGGAGAGAAGACACGTTTTGTCCGCGAAGCCCAGGCGGCTGCCGCCTTGCAGCATCCCAATATTTGCACGGTCCACGAGATCGACGAAGCCGAGGGCCAGACCTTCATCGCCATGGCCTTCATGGAGGGCAAGAGCCTGACAGAAATCATCAAAGAAGGTCCCATGGAACTGGGGCGCGCTCTCGATATCGCCATTCAGATCGCGCAAGGGTTACGGGAGGCGCACGACAAGGGTGTCGTGCACCGCGACATCAAAAGCCCCAACATCATGATCACCGACAAGGGGCAGGCGACCATTCTGGATTTTGGCCTCGCCAAGCTGTCCGGTCAGACCAAGGTAACCAAGGACGGAGCCACCGTGGGAACGGTGGCGTACATGTCGCCCGAACAGGCGCAGGGCCGAGAGGTCGATCACCGTACCGACATCTGGGCGTTGGGTGTGTGTCTGTACGAAATGATCGCCGGCCGCCTACCTTACAAGGCGGAGAACGACTCGGCAATACTTTATGGCATTGTGCACGAAGATCTGGAGCCGCTATCCAAGATACGCGAGGAGATTCCGGTCGAGTTGGAGTGGGTGATCGAGAAGGCATTGGCCAAGAATGTCGAGGACCGTTATCAAACGGTGGCCGAGCTGCTAGCCGAATTGCGACCGCTCAGGCATGCCGGTGAGCTGGAAGCCGTCGACCAGCGCACCACGGCAAAAGAAAAGAAGCGCTCCATCGCGGTGTTGCCCTTTATCAACATGAGTGCCGACAAGGAGCAGGAGTATTTCTGTGACGGTATCGCCGAGGATATCATCAACGATCTCACAAAAGTGGAAGGGCTGAGGGTGGCGGCGCGCGCGTCGTCTTTCGCCTTTAGAGACAAACGCGGCGATGTACGCGCCATCGGCAGAAAGCTGGGCGTGGAAACCCTGCTCGAGGGCAGTGTGCGCAAGGCGGGCAACCGGGTGCGTATCACCACGCAACTGGTAAACCTCGCCGACGGCTATCATATGTGGACCGAGCGCTACGACCGCGAGCTAAAGGATGTGTTCGAGATCCAGGATGAGATCGCCAACAACATCGTGCAGGCGCTCAAGGTCAAGCTCACCGAAAAAGAGAAACGCGCCATTGGCAAGGCGGCGACCAAGGACGTCAAGGCCTACGATTATTACCTGCGGGGTAGAAAGTTTTTTCACCAAGGACAACGCAAGGGGTATGATTTCGCGCTCGAGATGTACTCCCGGGCGATCGAGAGGGATCCCGATTACGCGCTGTCCTATGCGGGAATGGCGGACTGTTATTCCTACCTCTATACCGATTTCGACAAAAACGCGGTGAATCTGGAAAAAGCCATCACCGCCAGCCAGAAGGCGCTCGAGCTAGATCCCGAGTTGGCCGAGGCGCACGCCTCGCGCGGATTTGCGCTGTCCTCGCTCAACAAGGATTATGTCGAGGCGGAAAAGGAATTCGAGACGGCGATCCAACTCAACCCCAAGATTTTCGAGCCCTACTATTTCTACGCGCGTTCGTGCCGCGCCCAGGGCAATCTGGAAAAGGCGATCGAGCTTTTTCAAAAAGCCTGCGAAGTCAATCCCGATGACTATCAGGCGCCGAGTTTTCTCGCCTCGACTTACAAGGGTTTGGGCATGACATCGGAAGCCGTGGCTGCCTACCATCGCCGTCTGGCCATCATAAAGAAACACCTGGAGCTAAACCCGGATGATGCCCGCGCCATCTATCTGGGGGCCAATGCGCTGATCGAGCTGGGGGAGGAAGATGAGGGGTTGGAGTGGGCCAATCGCTCGCTGGCGCTCGATCCTCAAAACCCGCTCCTTCTCTATAATATTGCGTGTATCTTTTGCAAGGCGGGCCGGCACGAAGAGGCCATCGACTACCTGGAAAGCTCGCTAAAAACCGGATACGCGTCCAAGGAATGGGCGGCGACCGATCCCGATTTCGAACCCATCCGCGACCATCCTCGTTTTCAACGCGCCTTGAGAAAGCTCGAATAGGTAATCCGTCGCCACGCGGAACCCTCATGAGGAACAAACGGATACTCTGCCCCGTCGCGAGAAACCAGCCGCCATCATGTCGTCACCGGTCACCACAAGCTCTTGTCTGACAATCGCTTACTCGCTGGTAACTGGCTCGGCGGTGGTCGTTGCAGCTGCGGTGATGGCAAAGCCGACCGCCGGCTGTAAGATTCGGGGCTTCCGGCCGACACAGATAGACGGTTTTGGAGGTGTTATATGATCGTATGGAAAACATTGGATTCAAGAAAATCGCTGCGGCAGCTCATCGACAGGTCGCGTTACGTGCCCACGGTGATCTTCAAGCACAGTACCCGCTGCGGAGTCAGTCACTTTGCGAAGAAGCAGCTGGAACGCGACTGGGATCTCGCTGCCGATGCCGTCGATGTCTATTATCTCGATCTGGTCGCACACCGCGACGTGTCGAATGACGTATCGATAGCCTTCGATGTACGTCATGAGTCACCGCAGATTTTGCTCATAAGAGACGGCGAATCGATCTACGATACCTCGCACCAGGGCGTCAGCGTGCAAGCCATAAAGAAGGCGCTGGCTGGGAATAACAACAATGGGTCCGAGCGATGACACGGACGACAGGCAACGGGCGCCCGTCAAGGCCTTGGGCTCGCCGGTCGAGCGTCACCTGGCTGGCGCTCATGGTTTGGCTGGGCGCTTTGATGCCATTCGTGATAGACGCCGCGGCGCTGGCGCAAACGCGCAGCCTCGGTATCCTGGGCGAGAAGGCGCCGCCGTGGGATGTTCATTCGTGGATCGATGCCGAGGGCAAGGACACCGAGATCGCGCTCGAAGACTACCAAGGCAAGGTGGTCTACCTCCTGTGCTTTCAGAGTTGGTGACCGGGATGCCACAGTGTGGGGTTCCCAACACTACAAGAATTGATCGAGGAGTTCGAGGAGGAAGAGGACGTCGTTTTCCTATCGGTGCAGACGGTTTTTGAAGGACACCGCAGCAATACCGCAAAAAAAGTCAGGCAAGCTCAGAAGAGGTACGATCTCGAGATCCCCATGGGCCACGATCCCGGCCGTCACTCCCCCCGCACGTGGCCCAACATCATGGTCAACTACCGAACCGGCGGCACCCCCTGGGTCATCATCATCGACCGCCAGGGCACCGTCGTGTATAACGACTTCCACATCGATGCGCAAAAAGCGACTCGGCTGATCCAGGGATTGTTGACATCTCGATCCTAGGGAACGCCGGTGTCCTCTTCGACCCGGTACAGCACACCGATCTCGCTAACCGCCACCGGCTCCAGTCCTGGGTGGTCCGCCTGGTAGTCGAAGAGCGAGTGGATCTGCGGACGGGTTCGCATGGCCACGCGCGTAAGGAGCAGATAGTGGACGTTGTTTTGCTGCAGGTAGGCGATCAACTCCTCCTCGGAGTCGACCACCGGTAGAGTGACGGGTTGCATGCCCGCAAAATACGCGAAGTACGGTTTGCGGGCGGCGATGCGCTTGCCACGGGCTTGAGGAAAGGCGCCGATAAACGTCTCTGCCCGTTCGCGGTAGCTGTAGGTGCCTCCCGCCACGTGCTCGCGATTGTAAGCCACCGATTCGTACGCACTGTACGCGATCAAAAGCGACACCAAGACGCCGAACAAAAGACGCCTGTGACTCTGCCCGGGCAAGAGATCGCAAACACCCCGCATGCCCACGACCACCAGACTCAGGAAGGAGGGGATGAGAAAAAGATAAAAGCGGTAGCTAAAGAAGACCAGCCACAGAACCGCAAAGAAAAGCGCGGCGAAGGTGTAGTAGGCAACCTGTCTCCGCGACGGCCGGCGGATTGAGAGGAACACGATACCGAGACCGATCCACACGGCGCTGGGCCACAGCATGACGCGCTCCATGGACTCAACGACATGAGTCCAGGCTTGCGCGGGAATCTTGGCCAAGAACTGGGCGGGATTGTAGGAGACGACATCGGCCAGGTTGTTGAACCGGTCGGGATTTTCCGCTAGAAAATGATCGGTCTGTTGTCCCTCCCCATAAAACGTGACCGCCACGTTGACGTAGTTCTTATTATAGAAAAAGGTCCCTCGCTGCGAGAGCGTGTAGAATCCCCACGGCGCGATCGCCAACGCGAAGGTGGCGACGAGGCCCACGGTGACGAGGGTCCTCTTCTTCAGCCGACCTCCCCACACCTTCACCACCCACACACAAACACACGCCGCCAGGATGACCGCGATGCCGTTGTACCGTGTCAGGTAGGTTAGCGCCGCCAGCACACCGGTGCCGATGACCGGTGCCGTCCCCGGTTGACGGGATTTAAGCACCAGGTAGACGGTCGCAGTAGCGAGGGCCGCAAAGAACATGTCGTTGCCGGTTGTGTAGCTGTACCTGAAGAACACCGGGTTGGCCACGACCAGCACGGTAGCCACGGCGGCCAACGCGGGATCGAACAGCATGCGTAGTGCGCGATGCGCAAAGAAAAGGACAACGGCCGCACAGACTGCGGACAGAACGATGGCGCTCTCGAAAAGACCCGCACCCAACGGTCGCAGCAGCATGTGCAGCAGCGCGACGATCAACGGATAAAGGGGGCCCCGATAGGGGTCGATAAGTACGTCACCACCCAAAAAAGCCCTCGCCTGCAACACGTACTGACCAAAGAAGTCGGTTTCCGATTCGCCGTCGCCCATCACATGAAATTTTAGGCCGACATAGATCAGCACCACACCGTAAAGACCGGCCACGCCATAGATGGATTTTGGGTGGGCGGCGAGTCGCGTCCAGCGCGAGCCGGACGGCCCGTTAGACGCATGCGTCGTGGTTTTTTGTTTCACCGGTCCTTTCATAAAAAGAATTGTGACACACATCCGATAGCGATGCAAACGAAGGGGTGACCGGGGATCATCGCGCCGGTAGTATTACGATGGGTCCAGTTGATTACGCGCCCGGGCCAGCGCGCGCAGACCCAGGATCATGTGCAAGGTATAAATGGCGATGCCCAGAACACCCACCGTGGCGTGACACACGCGCCAGAACTGCAGCCAGAATTCCGCCCCCACAAAGTAGAGCAGATAACCCGACAGGCCGAGCAGCACAATGCTGGCGACAACCAACACCCCGCTAAGACGCGGGTTGCCACTCCGCCAATGGCTAAGTGCATGGTGCCACCAGAGGCCGCCCACAAAGAAGAAGAAGAATGGCGTGGCAAACACGTGGGCCATGAGGATCCACGACCATGAAGGATGGGGGTAGGCGCTGAACGGGTCTTGTGAGGGCATGATGTAACGCAAAAAAACCAGGGCCACACCGGTGGTGGCAGCCAGGCCCGCGCTTATGGCCAGGCCCAACGCCCTCCCCCTGGTAAGCTGTCCTTGCACAAGTGCGCTAGCGCGCGAACTGGTCGTCGACCCATTCGGCGTCGAAACCGTTCGAGGCTCGATGGCCATAGCCGTTGTCCTTTGCGCGATAAAAGATGATGCCCTCCACACCCGGCACCCGGTCGATAAGACGCATCCCCCGCTCGACACCGAGCACAAAGACAGCCGTCGACAACGCATCCGCCGATGTGGCGTCATCACACACCACGGTGACGCTCAACACTTGGTTTGCGACCGGGTGGCCCGTGCGCGGATCGATGATGTGACCGACGCGTTTGCCTGCGACTGTGTGGGGCGACTCGTAGTTGCCGCTGGTGGACACGGCCTTGTTAATTAGTCTGACCACGCCCGCCACCGCCTCGGGGTCCAGCGGATGGGCGATGCCCACCGGCCAGCCGTCGCCCGTGACCGGCGATCCCATACAGTAGAGCGTGCGCCCGAGATCGATGACCGCCGATGATACATGGTGTGTGCGCAATACCTCGACCGCACAATCGACCGCGTATCCCTTGCCGATGGCACCCAGCTCGATCTCGACATCGCGGCCGTTGTAGCGCACCGTGTGGCGGTCACCATCCAGTCGCACGAGGTCGCTGCCCACGGCGTCACGCACTTGCTGTAGTTCTTCGCCCTGCGGTGGTTGGGCGCGCTTCTTCCACAGACGTACCAACGGGGCCACCGTCACATCGAACGCGCCATCGCTTATGCGGTAGAAGTGAAGACTCCGCTCCAGGACGCGGTACAGATCACGCACCACAACGACTGCCGCCTCGCCGCCGGTGGCGTTCAAACGGGATAGGTCGCTCTCGGGTTTGTAGTGGCTGAGCACCCGGTCGAGACGCTCGATCTCATCGAGCGCCGCATCGGCGGCCAACCGTATCCCATCGCCTTCACCCGCAATCTGAACGCGGGCAAACGTACCCATCACCGGGCGCATGCCCTCGTGATAGGGAGCGGCGGCCGTAGCCATAAGGAGTAGCGGTAACGCGAGCAAATTCATCATGGGTTCGTCTGGTGTGGTTTGCTTGCCTCGGCAAACAGGCGCTGGTGGAGGCGAAGCGCCAGCTTCACCCCGTTCGACACGCTCCGCGACGATATCGTGGCCCCGGTGACATTCATGATGTCGTCGTGTACCCGCAGCGGGTCCTGCAACGATTTCTCTTCAAACTGTTTGAGAAAGGCGCGGCGGCGCACCTCGCTGCCGCGCGTCTCGCGGTACACCATGATGTCCACGCGTTCGACGGTGCCATCGGGCAACATGCCCACGATAAAGGTGATGGGCTGGTACTGCCCGATCACATTTATGATGACGGCCCGCCGTACCACCACGTCCTCTTCCATCGCTTCATAGAACACGTACCGGCTATCGAGGATGGGCATACCGAACGCCTCGGCCAGCGCTTTGGCCTCCTCCTCCGAGATGGTGATGGGGCGCTCGCGGATGGTGGCGGCTTTTTTTAGCACGCGTTCGATCGCCTTTTCTTTGCTCAAGAAGACGCGCTTCTGCGCCACCGCATCCGCGGACAAGAAAAGCGCCAGGACGAGCACGCTGTTTATGGCGATTCGTTGCATGATGGTTGCAGACCGGCAGGCTCCCGTTGCACCCCGTGCGCGGACGGTTCGTCGGTATCGGTTAATACGTAAAGCCTAACCCCAGATTGATCTGTTCCCAGCTCGAGCCGTCTCCCGTCTCCCAGAACTCGAAATCCGTTTTTAAGGCCACATCGGGTATGGGGAAGAACGCTGCCCCCACCGTGATGATTTCGCGATCGAACTCGGGGGCGGCCACGAACCCCTCCGCCACCTCGTGATGGGTATCGAATTTTTCAAAGCGTGCGAACAAGACCACATCCCTTTGCGATCCCGAACGCAGTTGGCTCAGCACGCGAAAGGCCGCTTCGGCGTATCCGCCCATGATCTGCTCGCCGACCGTGGACCCGGTTGAGTTGTTGGTGCTTATGCTATCGGCATCGCCGATAAAGACCATGACGCCCACACCGCGCAATTCGAATCCCCGGTATTTGACGAGCGCATCCGCTTCCACCATACCCACGGTGGCATCGCCCAGGGCATCGTCACCGTGGCTGGCGCCGCCAAAATAGCCCGAGGCACCCGCCGTCAGGTTTAGTACGGGTGAGTACTCCACACGTCCCACTACCGCCAGGTCTTCCGCCTTGGCTTCGGCGGCTTTCTGACGGCCCTTGCGGATGCCATCACTGGCGCGGAACGCCGAGGCATCGAGGCCACCCACCACGTAGGCGCGATAGCCGAACGTGCCATCGGCCAGCGTGCCCACCACACCGGCGCCCGGCTCCTGCCAGGTGGTCGGTATCACGTACTTCTGCACGTGGGGTCGTTCGACGCTGTAGAAAAGGGTCGGCTCGTGAAACTCGTTTAAGGGACCGACGGGCATCAGCATCATGCCGGCACGAAACGACAACGGTTCCTTGTAGAAGAAATCCAAATAGGCAAACTCGACCTCGGGCTCGGTGAAGGCGTGCTCAAAATCGAGCTCGGCATGTAAGCTGATGTTGTCGTTAAACTGATAGCCAAATCCAAAGACCAGCCGGTGAAAATCGAGCTCGGCTGTATCGTTGGAGGGAATGTTGTAGTGCATTTCACCATAGCCGCTAAACGACCAGCGATCGTTTGTTGCATGTTGGGCACTGGTGTCGACGGCACCGGTGAGTGCCAGACCAAGTAAGAGCACCGTGACCATGTGAATCGGCAACCTCTTCAAGAACCCACCTCCCAGGGAAGAGAATCCGTTTAAGATCACACGCCTCGTAGTTAGACGCACCTAACTCCATCGCGAAAAAAAATATGGAAGCATGTTCGGCTCTCCGCTACACGCCCATGCTGAGTTAGGAACACCTAACTTAACTGGGATAATGGCCGCATGTCAAGTTGATTTTGGTTGGGGTACACGGGTCGCGGGGTTGAGGGGGATTCTCACGACGGAAGAAAACAGCTATCCTAAGATCGGCGGTCGGTTCCGCAACTCGAACGTGTCGCATAAGCACTCCCGCTGCGGGAGTGATAAAATGTAAGCAATCGCCATGATGGGACTCACTAATATCAAGAGTCGCACTGCACGTAGGATGAGCAATCCATTGCGATTCCTCCCCGTCGCGATTGTAGGGCTTGGACTCCTCGCCGGCTGTAGCTCGCCCAACCCCAATCGCATTATCCTTATGCCCGTCGCGGGCAGAATGATGGTCAACGCGTTAGTGCCGCAACAAAACCGCCAGATTTTTGGGCTCGGCATTCCGGAGACCATCGGCAGTGCCGAGCAGATGTGGCTGGTGAATCATACGGAAGCGGAGATTGTGTGGGATGTGGATGAACGCAAGGGCCGCGTGTCCACCGCTTGGGCGCAGGAGGGGAACATCCGCTATGCTCTCGAACTGACTCCTGCCGAGGAATATGTGGATCTGGTCATGACCATTCGCAATGTAAGTGCGACAACCTGGCATGACGTTTTTGCCTTCAACTGTGTGAGCCCCGCCAAAGCCCCAGCTTTTCACGATTCGACCTTACTGCGTACGTATATGTCGGTCGACGGTGACGCAACGCCGCTGGCGGACGTGCCTCGGACGCTGGGTCCGCGGCCGACCGTCGCGGTCTATCCCACTCGGTCCCACGCCGGGCGGCTGCCGCCGTTTGCCGAGGCGTTTGAGGCCGCCAGCCCGGTATGGTCAGATGACTCCTGGTTGGTGGTCGTTTCGGAAGCGGGCGATGCCCACATGGCCACAACGGCGGCCGATGCCTCGTTCCTGTTCGCCAACACGGCGTTTGGGTGTATTCATGCGGCTCCGGCGTTTGGTGATCTCGCGCCCCATGAAGAGGCGACCGTCCACACCCGGGTCTTCTTTGCGAAGGGTGGCTTGGGTGATTTTCTCGAGCGTTACGAAACGTATCGAACCCGTGGGCCGGAGTGAAACCGTGCGCTCAAACACCCTACGCCTGGCCCGACCGCCAGCGCTGAACACCAGCGGGTGCCCACGGTAGGCTGTACCGGGCTTCCCACCGATTTGACCTCTGTTTACTTTCCTGTTAAAATCTGGGGACCAAGACATCACACGAAACCACACATTGAGCCGCCCATTGTTGGCCAGCACATGTCACGTGTTCCGAGAGGTTCACTTATGACGGCATGCAATTCCAGAACCCGGTTGGCAGGCGCGACGACGATTTGCTTCATCACCTTGAGCTTTGCTCTCTTCTGTACCATAACCCCGCCGGTAGTCGATGCCCAGCCGCAGACACGAGTCCTTCCGACCGAGGTGCGCGAGGCGGAAGGCTTCGACGCGTCACAGTCTGTCGGAATATTCATAGGTATTCGGGAATTCTCGGATGTTGAATTCGATTTGGTGCCCTACGCCGTGGATGACGCGGTGGATCTGGCCCATTTGTTTTCACTGCAGCTGGAGTTGGTCTCGCCGAACCGGGTCATTTTAGCTCTCAGAGGCGACCCGCAAAAGCAAGAGTCGAGACACCGGCTGCAAGAGCTTCTCAGTGCCGGCGCCATCCAGCAATCTGCGAATCAAGCCGAAGTCATAGCTTTGCTTGGCGATCGACCCACGAAAGCGGGCCCGAAGGGGCTGTTCGTACTCACGCTGGCGACCCACGGCTTTAGCGATCAGGGGGCGGATTATCTGGTCGCAGCCGACTCGCGCCGACGTCGTATTGCACGGACCGGCGTCAAGGTGGATGAGTTGTTCGACGACGTCTCACGTGCCACAAGCCCGCGACGGATTGTGTTGATCGACGCGTGCCGTGAACGCTTGTTGGCGGACACGCGGTCAATCGCCGATCCGAATTCGAGAATGGGCGAGGCCTTTGTCAATGCGATCGCCAACGCCAAAGGCATGGTGGTTCTGTCGGGTAGCACGTTGGGCGGTTATTCCTACGATGACCGCCGCTCGCAGAACGGGGTCTTTTCTTCCGCCATTATTCAGGGCCTGCAAGGGGAGGCGATGCCAAATGAAGATGGTCTCATCACCGTAATGGACCTGTCGGAGTACGTAAATGCTCGAGTACTGCAATGGATAAGTGAAAATCGCCCCAAAGAAGCGGAGGTGTCCAAGGGAATCGAGACCCGTTTGACGGAGAACGCGGCCAGGATGCCGCTGGCCGTGGATCCAGAGGCGCGCGAACGGGTCAAGGTCGATAGAGCGCGCCGGGAGCACCTCCTGACAGTCCTGCGGGAAAACATGGGTAGTGGGCGCATTACCGGATCGTTGGTGGACGAAATCACCGACATCGCGGCCACGTCGGATCCCGCAGTGGTCGAGCCTCTGTTCTCGCGTCTCGAGAGACTCGAAGAGCTCGGTTCGTCTTATGCGGAAGATTTCGTCGCCTGGTGGGACCAGAAGGGGCGGACGGAGCTTACCGTGTCGCCGCCGCTGACGGTAACCATCGAGCCAGAATTCAAGCTGCTCAGTGTGGGTCAATCGCAGCTTTTCACGATTGAATCCAATAGACCCCTCGACACAGAGCCGCTGACGTGGGAGATCGATCCGGCTGACCTCGTGGATGTCCGAGAGTTTTCCCGGTCGGAATCCGCGAGACGAATCCGGGTGATGGCGCAGAAAGAAGGCAAGACCCGTCTGCAAATCATAGATGGCGCCGGGAGCCAGCAGGCCGAGGCGATGATCGACGCCATCCTGATCAGGAGCCCATCTCCATGGTATTCGGTGCTCGGTGGCACGGCGGCTGCGGCGCTTGGAGTGTACGCGTTGATTCTCAATAGCCAGGCCAGTGATAAGCTGGATGATTGGAACACCTGCCGTTTGCAGACCGGCCAGCCGTGTGACGATCTGGGTGATGAGTACACGGACACGTTCAATCAGGCTCGGGCCTTTGGCATAGCGGCGGGCGCCGCCGGGGCGGCAACCGGATATTTTTTCTACAGGTATTACACACAGAGGAAAAGTTATAAGAACCGAATGAACATGGGTTCGGCTCAAAAGACCATCGATGTCGAGGTGGGCGTCAAGGGGGTCGGCCTGATTTGCCGTTTTTAACTGATCACTCGGTTGCGAACGTCTCCGCTACTTGGGAGTGAATGAATGCGCCTTCGCTCGGCGATTTTATTGGCGATATCAACCGGTGTGTTCGCCACCTGTTCTCCACAGTCTCCGGTCCCCGTGGGTGAGCCCGAATGCACGGTGCAACCGTCCAGCGTCAACTTCGATACCCTGCTCGTGGACGCAGCGAGCAGCCGGGGGGCTGTGGCGGCGAGCGCCGCGTCGCGAGATACCGCCATCACGATCACAAATACGGAAAACGGGATACTGAGTGGGGACGTGAGTCTCTCGTGCACGGAGCATTACAGTATCCTCTCGGGCGAGGGAGCCTACAGCCTGGGTCCTCAACAGTCGCACACGGTGAGCGTGCGCTTTGCGCCCACCGTGACGGGCCCGCACGTCTGTTCGGTTGAGTTGAACAACGGCCGCTGCAGCGGTGTCGATCTGACCGGTGTCGGTGCTCAGACCGCATGCCTGGTGCAGCCGGCCACGTTCATCGATATGGATACGGTGATGGTGGCATCGGTTAGGGATACCTTGATCAATATAAGAAACACGGGGGCCGGAACCTTGAGTGGCTTTGTCAGGCTGTCGGTCACAGAACACTACCGCATCCTCTCAGGCGGTGGGCCGTACAACCTGGCAACCGGCCAGTCGCGCGCGGTCAGCGTTCGTTTTGAACCCACCGCCGGCGGGAGGCACGCCGACACGCTCCTAACGGGTAGCGGCGTCTGCCAGGATGTTTCGTTCACGGGTATCGCTCGAGATGAACCGCCCTCTCAAATTAGCAACTTTGGCGGCACGTTTGGCAGCAACGGATTGGGCGTGGCCGTCGACGTTCAAGGAAACGCGTATGTAACCGATCGATTCTATGACCGCGTCCGGAAGTACAACATTGTTGGCAGTCTTCTACAAGAGGTTGGATCGGAGGGGACGGGTCCGGAGATGTTCGACGAGCCTGTCGGTATCGCTCTGGACCCGAACGGCAACGTATGGGTGACGGAGCTCGCAAACAACCGCATGCAAAAGCTCGATACGCAGTTCTCCTTTCTGGCCTTTGAGAACGGCGTGGGTGGCGCCGGTCAGTTCAACGCTCCGCGCGATGTCGATGTCGATGGCCAAGGGAACGTGTACGTCATTGAGAAGGGCAGCACCCGTGTCCAGAAGTTTGACAGCAATGGCTTTTTCGTTACTTCGTGGGGAACGGCCGGCACGGGCGAAGGTCAATTCACCTTTCCGGAGGGAATTGCCGTGGACGCGAGCGGCCATGTGTACGTGGTGGAACGCGAAGACGTGCTAACCGGTATTGCACGCGTCCAGAAGTTTGACAGCGACGGCAACTACATTCTGACCTGGGGGAGTACGGGCGGAGAGGAAGGGCAGTTCGGTAGTCCCTGGGGCATCGACGTGGATGCGGATGGCGATGTCTTGGTGGCGGACACGGGCAATGGCCGCATACAAAAGTTCACCGGCGACGGTGTGCTCTTGAGCGTGTGGGATACGCCCACGGTCCCCCTCGATGTCGCCGAGGGCGGCGGCCTCATATACGTCACTGATGGGTTGTTGATCCCTCGTGTCGTCGTGTATAGGTTCGGGCCGTGACTACTGCGGGCACGGCGGCTGTTGGCCCGGCGGGCAAACGATGATGCCAGGGCCAGGGTGCTCTCCGTATTTGCGACCTCTCACCCCGTACTGGGTCGTACCCGGCGCGGCGTCTTTCCAGATCTGGGCGACTGACCAGTTTTCCTTGGCCACCGAGATGGCGTTGACGTTCTGGCGAAACAGCCGTTTGTCGTTCAGAGCAAAATCCAAGGTGTCGTCTTTGGCGAGCCTGTTTTCCCAGGAAATATAATCACCGGGGTGGACGACAACCAGCCGCGCGGGCGTCATGTTCTGGCACGTGATCGTGTAGTCGTCCCCGACCGGTTTTACAACCAACGCGGTGAAGTTTTTGGCGATCCGGCATTTCACGTATTTCTGGTTGTCGGGCGGTGGCTCCGGCATGGCTGGAAGCGCAGCAAGCGCGAGCACAGCGATAACGACGATAAAACGAATTGCTCTGGTCATGTCTACCTCCCGGTTTTGGGGTCCGAGGCTACGTCTACAGTCTTAACATGGTAACGCCCGTGTTCTCCGTCGTGCTCCGGCGAATCTCCCACTTTTCGCCAGGCTTGACAGCGTGCTCCTCCATCACTTCGCAGAGTCTGTCTTCGTCCTTCCAGCTACAGGTTAGAAGCCGCACGCTGGTACCGCTCCCGACCGGGATTGCCTCCGAGGCGCCGGAATCGATGGTCATGTGCTTCACCTCGCCGCCACGGGAAACACGAATAAAACCGGTCACGCCTTTGGCCGTGATTAAGGCCTCCTCGCCGATCAGCAAGAAAGCAATCTCGTCTATGCGGACCTCTTTGGAGCTGGACGTCCCGGTGGCGTACAGGTTTACGAACCGACACCCCTCGCCAGCGATGATTTTGTCTCGAGATCCCGCGCGATGTATGCCCACCGCCTTATCCCCGCCGTTGAAAACCGGCGCTCCCGAGTGGTGCGGGTACGTATCCAAATCGGTCATGAAGAACACGTCGGTCACGTCATTCTCGGTGACCCGTCCTTCGACATATTGCATGGGCAAGCCGAAGGGGTGGCCCAGCGAATACAGCCGCTCGCGAGCTCCCACCGCCACCGTCGTGCGTGTGACAGGAGGGCGATCGATGGGTTTATCCAGGTTGAAGATGGCCCAATCCGAGCCCCGACTGTCCTGGAGGAACCCCTTCAGGCACACGCCTCGCCGTACACGGCTCTCATCATAGAAAACACCAGCCTTTCCCTCGAAGGTTTCCACGGGGAGAGCGTCCTCATCCTCTTTTAGCATGAAGTCAAAAACGAAATACAACTGGGTGGGATCGCACCGGGCCAGGTGACCGGCCGTCGCTACAAGATGCCTCGTTACCAAGAACGCCGTACCTTCGATTCCCGCGGCAACGGGCTGTTCGTAGAAGTCGTCCTTTTTGCAGAAGTCGTACTTATCTCTTAACTTTGTGGTTTTTACGTGCCAGCCTCTCACCCCCTCGATGGTGTCCGGGCGCACCCCACTCTGGTCTATGATGGCGCATACCGATCTGGCTTGTTCACGCGCGACGCTCGAGGTGACGTCGCGGACGTGCTTGAATCTCGGCTTGGTCGTTTTGGCTCGTGCGTGGTTCACCCCGTCCACCAGCGCTTCGGTGGGCACCTCTTCCAGCTTCGGATTTCGTATCAAGAGGGGGGCGATGCCGGGGGCGCGCTGGTCGGATGGCCGCATGTAGTGTCGCAACACCGGGTCCGTTTTTGCCTTTGCGAGCGCCTCGCGCAAAAGGAGATCTTGAACCGCGTCATTGACCGACACTCCAAGGATGTGCAGCAGACTGGGAGTGGCAGTGGGTTCTTCATCTGGTTTTGGTGGTTGTGCGGTCAGAAAGTTGGCTGACCCATAGCCCGCCAGTGCGGCCACGGCCACAACGAGACCAAAGCGGTACACGTTTCGGATCTTCGACTTCTTAAGACGACTAGTCTGTAATCTCACAACGTTCCTCCTCTCGGTCGACGCCTTGGCGCAACAACTGGTACCTTGGGTCCTCCCGCAGATCGGCGAGGAACCGTTCGCTCTCGATCTGGCGCAGCGAATAGTCGAGATCGACGCAGCGACCTAGATGAATCAACGCTTTCTCGCGCTCTCCCAGGACCTCGCTGACCACCGCCGCCTGGTATTGTGTCAACGCGTCGTCGGGCATGACAGCGAGGGCCCTATCGAGGAGCGTCGACGCGGTGTCGGGCTTGTCGATCATAGCGTAGTAACCGGCCAACATCGTGAGTAGATGAGCATCGTCGGGTTTCTTGGCGCGATCGGCCTCGGCAAGTTTTGCGGCGTCCTTATAGAGCTCGATGGCACGCTCGCGCTCGCCAGGAATCCAGTATTTCGCATCGGCCAGATTACCCGACGCCAGGTACCACCCCGGCACGGACTCTGACATCCATTCGTACATGCCCGCGGCGTCGGTGAAACGCTGTTGCAGGTAATAGAGGAGCCCCAGGTTTGCACACGCGAGGTAATTCCGCCCAAGATTGAACGATTTCTCGAACATCGCTGTTGCCTGGTCCCAACAGCTCAGCGAGAAATAGCACGCGCCGAGATAGTTGTAGGTCTGGCCATAGTCCGGGGCCCGTTCCGCGATCGGTAGCCACTGGGCGATGGCCTCCTGATAGCGCGTCTGCGAGTAGTAGAAGAATGCGAGCACTTCGTGGGCCGTGATATTGGCGGGGTTTGACTCGGTCGCTCGGGTGTAGATGGCCTCTGCGCTGTTGGCCTCGCCCGTCTGCGCGTAGACATAACCGAGTTGGTTGAGGGCCTCGGGGTGGCGCCCATCGACCTCGAGCGCGGCCTCGAAGGATGCGATCGCGGCGGTTGCGTCCTGTTGCGCGAACTGTAGTCTACCCATTGTAACGTGCACGTCGGGCTCATCGGGGTGAGCCTGCAACGCGCTCTCACAGGCTCTCCTCGCTTTTTCCGTCCAGTCGCCGCCCGGTAACTCGGCTGACTTGAGACGATACGCTTCGCCCAAGGTGGCGTGGGCCCGTGCAAACGAAGAGTCGTTGGTAACAGCCTCCTCCAGCGCCGCGATGGCAGCATCCACGGCCGGCGATTGGGAAGCCAGGTGTCCCTGTCCGGTAAGATAGGCGCGGTACGCATAGCCGTTTTTGGTGTAGCCGGCGGCTCGCACCTCGCCGTACTCGATCGATAGCAGCGATGCGAGATCGCTGTCGATCGAGCCGCTATCCAGCTCCTCATCGATCGCCAATCGGATTTTGCCGATAGACACGGGCGACGATCCCACATCGTAGCGCTCGAGCTCGATCGCCGTCTTGTCTGACAGCGGCAGCGCGCGAACCGTCACTGCCCGGGTTGCAGCGACCAGCCCCGGTGCGTCTTCAGGCGTTTTTACCCCGTGGCGCCATATCTGATCTGCCGGCACCGCCCATAGTGAACGGTCATTGTAGGTCAGACGACGGATTCTATCGGTCACATCACGCGCGAACCCAGCCACCAGGACTTGTTGCTCAGGACCCCCGTCTGTCATCGGCACGACAGCGATACTCTGCAGCCGCACCGGTCCGCCTATCCCCAGCCATTCGAGGATCGGATCCCGCTGCCAGATGCCCACGGCAAGCAAAGTCACCGCAACGGCTGCCGCCAGCAGCGGCTTGCGGTGGCGTCGAAGGATGTATTTTAGTGAGAGTGGTGTTGGAGAGGGGTGGGGGATGACGCGCTCGGGTGCAATCTCGCGCAGGACGGTATACAGGTCGTCTCGCAGCTCGTCGGCGCTCTGGTAACGATCGGCGGGGTCCTTGGCAAGCGCCCGGTCGATTATCTTTTCAACCGCCTCGGGGGTGGCGGCTCTAAGTTCCCTGATGGGTGCGTGCGGTTCATCGGTAATCATGCGCAGCACCGCGGCTTCACTCTTGTGAGAGAACGGCGGGCTTCCTGCCAGCAGTTCGTACAACACCACACCGAGCGAGAAGATGTCCGAACGCGCATCGACTTCCTTGCCGTACGCCTGTTCGGGCGACATGTAGATGAGGGTCCCCAATGTCATGCCGCTTCGTGTCAGGCGCGTGCGATCGGTCAGCATGGCGATGCCAAAGTCGACGATCTTGACCGTACCGTCGGCAGTGAGCATCAGATTGCCGGGTTTTAGGTCGCGATGGACGATCTTCCTGGCGTGGGCATGCGCCAGACCATTCGCCACACCCGCTGCGATGTCGAGCGCGTCGACGACGGGAATCTGTTCACTATCGATCCGTTCGCGGACCGTTTGACCGTCGCAGTAGGCCATGACGATAAACGTCTCGCCTTCCGGGCTCTCTTCGATCTCGTAGACGTGACAGACGTTTGGGTGATCGATCGAAGCGGACGCCTGTGCCTCGCGAAGAAATCGCTTCTGCGCCGTATCGTCCCGGATGCGGTCCTCGGGCAAAAATTTCAGGGCGACCGGTCGCCCGAGCCTGGTGTCCTCGGCCTTGTAGACGACCCCCATGGCGCCGACACCGAGGCGGTCGGTGATGCGATAATGCGAGATGGTTTTGCCGATCCACGTCATGGCAGTGTTTCGAAAGTCGCTTCGGGAAGCTGTGTGCAACGGGTGTCTGGTCAAAGCGAGGGGCGAGGAAGCCCGCGGCGCACGGTTGTCGACGGGCATTTGGCAGGGAAAGCGGTGGTGCCTAGGGTTTCCTTCGTATCGTGAATAATACCATATTGTAAACGATTTTGCAGCCGTTTGCTGGCGATTCACCGCGCCGGAGCGGTCGAGTGTCAACATTGTTTGACACCTCGGAGCCACGGGTATTGCAGACCCCAATGTCTTCAAAACGGCGTCGGTTTGGAGCCATGAGCCCGTCTTGCCACGTGTCCGCTTCATGGACAAGAGCTCTTACTCTCTCTTGATAGCCCGCGCCGCACAAGCACTCCCGCAGCGGGAGTGAAAGGGATGCGCGTTGGCTTTCTCGCTTCGCACCGCGGCGGGTATCGAGAATCCAGATTGCGTTGATGACTTTTGGGAATGAAAACAATTCGATGTTCAGTTTTCGGTAGAACCGTTTTGGCAATGCCCATACATTGGAGGCATGCAACACACGATGCCCATATCAAAGCGTGAGATGTACGAGGCTCTGCAGAACAAGGACAGCACCTACGACCGCCTCTTTGTCGTCGGTGTCAAAACCACAGGCATTTTCTGCCGTCCAACGTGCCCCGCACGGAAGCCAAAAGAAGAAAACGTCGAATTTTTCCCATCCGTGCGGGAGGCACTGTCCGCTGGCTACCGGGCTTGCAAGCGCTGCCGGCCGATGGAGCCTAACGGGGCCGTACCACCGTGGCTGCGGGAGCTCATTGACATGGTGAACCGCGATCCCGGCAAGAGATGGACGGATGCGGACTTGCGGGGAATGAGTATTGATCCTAGCCGAGCAAGAAGATGGTTCCGCACTCACTACGGTATGACGTTCCATGCCTTTCACCGGGCTCGCCGTTTGGGGCGGGCATTCGAGCGGATCCGCAGCGGTTCCAACCAGATCATGACTGCCTTCGATCATGGATACGAATCACTCAGCGGGTTTCGGGATGCTTTCGAGCGGGCATTCGGCACCACACCGGGCAAAAGCGAGGCGGCGACCTGCGTGGTGACGACTCGTTTCCTTACTCCACTGGGCCCAATGATTGCCGGCGCCACCGAGAAGGGGGTATGCCTGCTGGAGTTCAGCGATCGGAGAATGCTAGAAACACAAATCAAGCGCCTGCGCAAATGGCTCGGCTACAGATTCGTGCCGGGAAATAACGATCACCTGTCGAGATTGAATGATCAGTTGGAAGATTATTTCGCGGGGACGCTCAAAGCGTTCAGCATCGACATGGTGATCCCTGGCAGTGAATTTCAGCGTGCGGTTTGGCAAAGCCTGCAAAAGATCCCTTACGGATGCACCTGGACCTACGAGCAGCTTGCTCGCCACATCGGCAAACCGAATGCGCAGCGGGCGGTCGGCAGAGCGAATGGAGATAACCGACTTGCCATTGTGATTCCTTGTCACCGGGTGGTTCGTGCCGACGGAAGTCTATGTGGGTACGGCGGAGGCTTGTGGCGAAAAAAACACCTGCTCGACCTGGAGAATTCCACCTCAAATCGCTGAATATCCAACTCTGATCAGGCTCATCACGCCGGCAAAACCGCTTTTTCCTCGACTGTTTGAACTTCTAATGCAACATGGACACGAGTACAATCCTGGAAATGTCGGTAACCCGCTTTACGGCAACTTTCTGTACCACTTTTACTTGATCCTGGGTGGCAATCGAGTCTACCCAATTGGGGGGCGCTGAAATGAATAGGCAGTTTACTACAGCTTTTACGCTCTGCCTGATTTTAGCCGTTGGGCTTGTTGTGTGTTCATGCAACAGACAGCAAATCGCTCCTAACGGCGCTGGCTTTCTGGGCGTATATGCCCTGATCTCCGTTAACGGCGAACTTGTGCCAACGAGCATTTCTCACGAAGGCGTTACGCTGCAGGTGCGCTCGGGCACTCTCACCATCAACGCTGATGGGACATGCAGCGGTAAAACGGTTTTTGTTCCTCCGTCGGGGGCGGAAGTCGTACGCGAGGTCACCGCAACATACACGAAGGATGGTTCAAAGCTGACCATGCAGTGGGAGGGCGCTGGCAAAACAGTCGGAACCATCCAAGGCAATACCTTCATCATGGACAACGAGGGTATGGCGTTTGTTTATAGAAAGTAGATGAAGCGGCCTAACTCGCGCATGCAGATGACGGCTTGCCAAGCCGCTCCGCAGCTGATGCTTTAACCGTTAGACAGCCGGGAACAATATGAGACTACTCGCTTCGGCAGATTTGCACGGCGACCACGAGATTTACAAGTGGCTGGTCGGAGTTGCAACCGAGAAGGGTGCCGATGTCGTGGTGCTAGCTGGCGACCTATTAGGTGCTCCATCCGGATTCGACAGCATTGAAGAATCCCAGCGTGGCGTCGTTGACATTGGGGTGATGGACCAGCCGTCTGGCAGCAGAGCGCCATGATACTAGGCCGTTCCCGCCATTAAGTCGATGAAGCGAGATGGAGGATCGAATGGACACCGTCTATGATATCCTTAGATTTGCGCACGTTATGAGCTTTGTGTTCATGTCCGTACCGCTTTTTAATCTGATTGTAGTGAATGAACGGGCCTCATTGAGTAAATCGTTTAATTACGATGCGGACCGGTACATGGAGAATATTATAAAGAACGGCGCACACAGATGTTTTGTTTTTCAATCCACGGTGTTAGTCACTGGCGTGATGCTCGTCATCACTGGTCCCTTGGGGTTGGGTTCCCTTTGGTCGAATTGGGTCGTTGCTGCGAAAGTGGTTTTGCTTGCGGTCTTGATGGCGTTGCTGTCGTATGTCCACTTCAAGTTACAGCCCAGGATCGAATCAATTTTCCTCAATTTGAAGGCGGGGTCTGAGCTACCAAAAGATCTGGCTGGTCGACTAAAACTCTATCGCGTTCGAAGGAAGTGGATGGCGACCCTGTGTCTCTTTTTCGTAATCACGAGTATAGTCTTGGGGCTACAGGTTTACGGTTCTTTCAAGCCTGTTATCACCATCTTACTTATTGCACTAGGGGCTTTGTTTGCGCTGAAAGCCAATAAGACGCTGCTTCGCTTTGGCTGGATCTAGCGCATCATTTTGAATCGGCGGACGTGCGATAGAGGACGGGGCAGCAGAGCCTGGCGTCGTCGGAGGGGGGTGAGATGACCCGATGATTCGTCTCGTCATATTCCTGCTCGGCTTGGGGATGTTTTTGGCCGGTGCAGCGAGTCATTTCCAGCACATCCGCATGCCGATAGATCTAAGGTCGATAACTTGGTCCCTCGGATCCGTTGCCCTCACGCTCGATGTCGTTCTCATGGTCGCGGGTGTTTTCTTTATTCTAGTGGCCTGGGTGTTTCACAGGCTGAACACATTGAGTTGACTCTGCCGGCCGCATCCGGAACGGGACGCGGTCGCATTGCGCCGCCTCTTATCTGCTTCACTCTCCTTAGTCCAGTATAAGCATGTAGAACAACGCGCCGCTTAGTTGGGCGTTCATTTGAGATAAACCATCTTCTTCGTCTTCGAGAAGTTCTTGGTCACCAGCTTGTAGAAGTATACGCCACTCGACACGATCTGACCGGCATCGTTCCGACCATCCCAACTCACGGGCGCTACCCGATCGGGGGACTGCACCTCGTCTATCAGTATCTTCACCAACTGTCCGGCCGCGTTGTAAATCTTCAACGACACCTGAGCACGCTCCTTGATGCTGTACTTTATGGTCGTCACCGGGTTGAACGGGTTCGGATAGTTGTTGTCGAGCGAGTTTACGTACTGCGGCCCACCAGGATCGATACCGGTTGGCTCACCCACCGTGTTCTGCAGGAAGAGCAAAATATCCCGCAGGAACTCCGTGCGCGGGTTCGGGAATTCGTCCACGCAAGCGCGGATGTAGTTGTACGCAAATCCGGACATGACGACCCTCGCCGTGGTGGCGACCGAGTTTGTCATCGTCTGGCTAATGACGGCGGCGCCACCAGAAATACTCGGCCACGGGTACTCGACGACGGATAGCCCTTGGGCCTCCAGCACGTCAAAGTCGTTTGTGGGCAAGCAGCCACCGTAGGCCACCAGCTGGTCAGGAACACCGGCGTGCGCAAAGATCGTCGACGTTGGGCTGGCCGTGATACACGGTGCAACGGCCTCGCCCGCGTCGTTGTGATCGCCACCGAGCACGTTGAAGTTCATGTATAGTGCACGCAGTTCGGTCGCGCACAACGCGAGCGAGTTTGCCCATTCTTGGGCGATATCGTCACCGGACAGGTACAGTCCTGGATTGTTGGGGTGAGTATCCAGAAATGAAAGAAGAAGACAGTAGTCGTCTGACTTTTCGGGGTCGCCGCTGCCGTCGCCCAGAGTAGCACTGGAGAGGTTACCCGAGTTCCAAATGATCTTCCGGTAGGGTATGATAATCTGCGACGTACTGGCAACACGCGACGCGAGACTGTTGCCGGCACCGGAGGACGGTCCCAGAACATCGTAGCGGTCGACCAACTCCAGTTCTCCAAACAGCTCGAGAGCGCTGTCGAAGTACAACTGCGCGGGGCCACCTCGATCGTCCGCATCATCGACCATAAGAATGTCTCCACCTCGGTTGTATCCACCGGCCGGAAGAATCGTAAACTCCATCGGGGTTGACGCGACTTCTTCGATGTCCTGAAATACCGTACCCGCGCCCTGGCCGTTGAGTGTCCTTGAAAAGTAGCTCCTCGCACCACCCGGAGCCACCGCACCGAAGTAGTAGCGAATGGTATCACCCGGAACAAAAAGGGCATCGTTTAAGTCGACACAGTAGCGATCTTCAAGAGCAGCACCGGCCGACGTGAAGACTGTATCCATCTGGAATTGCTGCCAGGTGGTGCCCCCCATGTCGGTGAAGGTCCCAACCAGCGGAAAACGCGCGCCGATCGCCGGGCGCGTGTCCGACGACTGCATCTGCGCTCCGGTCAGTACCGGTTTACCCGGGCCACGATTGTCTACATTGGCGTAGAGGTAAACCGCCGGACCACTGCCGGGGCCCGCATGGTCTTGAACCGGACTCACAGCGATCGTGACCGAGTCACCCGGCAGAATGGCCGGGTTCGCAGGCGGCAAGATATCGATCGCGGCATCAGCCCTCGCGGTACCGATCAGCGTTCCGTCTTCGGAGAAGTTGTCCTGGAAAAGATCGATGTGACGGACACCGTACTGCGGGACCGAAATATCGACACGCAGGACGCGAGCCTCATCAAAGAGCGGTGCGTGGCTGTGACACGTGCCGCTACCGTACAGTCCACACCACGCAGCGCACATGTCCCAGACACCGAGCGCGACCTGGATCGAATCGGCTGCCGGATCGATGAGATCGCCGATAGTATGGTCGACACGAATCCAGTCCTTGCCACTCCCATAGTAAACCATGTCACGATCGCGCCAGGGTCCCGGCGCGCCGGACGACCATGAACGAACACGCCAGACGTAAAAAACCAGGTTGTCCAACGGCAGGTCGCGGTAGGCGAGAAACCTCAGACGGTATTCATAACCCGAGCCGAGGTTGGGGAGCCACGGCGACCAGGTTTCGTTAGCCGTATACAAAGCAGCGGATACATAGGGTACGGAACCAACGGTCGGCTGCGGA
>Ga0224512_10001312_pt1 | contig 24141 bp, 18 predicted proteins | sample SF_May12_sed_USG_4_FD_169103 | JGI IMG/M metagenome (GOLD analysis project Ga0224512, IMG submission 169103) | Sediment microbial communities from San Francisco Bay, California, United States - SF_May12_sed_USGS_13 | ecosystem: Environmental > Aquatic > Marine > Sediment | place: USA... | reverse complement strand
GCGGGCGGCGAGGCGGGATCCCGTGACGCCGTACAGACCGGCAAAGAGCCGGATGTTCTCCTCCACGGTGAGATCGCCGTAGAGGGAGAACAGCTGCGACATGTAGCCGATGCGCGTCTTGACGGCCCCACGTGCGCGATGCAGATCCAGGCCGGCCACGGAGGCCTCGCCGGCGGTGGGACGCAGCAGGCCGGTGAGCATCTTGATGGTGGTGGTCTTGCCGGCGCCGTTGGGCCCGAGGAACCCGAAGATCTCGCCCTCCGGGACGCGGAACGAGACGCGGTCGACGGCGGTGAACGTTCCAAAGGTGCGCGTGAGCTCGCGGACCGCGATGGCGTCAGGCATCGGCGGCCTCGTGCTGCCCCACGAGCTCGATGAAGACGTCCTCGAGCGTGGGCTCGACCCGCTCTTCGGCGAGGACGGTAATGCCGGCGTGCACGAGGGCGTCGCGCGCGGCGGACCAGCTCGTGGGGTGCTCGTCGACCGTGACGTGCACGGTGTCGCCGAACAGGGTGGCGGTGCGCACCGCGGGGTGCCCGCGGAGCACGGTGCGGGCGGCGCGCGGCCGGTCGGTGCGCACGGCGACGAGGGTCCGGCCGAAGGACGCCTGCAAGGCCGCCGGGCGATCGAGGGCGACGAGGCGCCCGTCGTGCAGCAGCGCGACCCGATCGCAGCGTTCGGCCTCGTCGAGATAAGCGGTCGAGACGATCGTCGTCATCCCGCTCGCGACCATCTCGTGCACGATGAGCCAGAGGTCCCGCCGCGAGATGGGGTCGACCCCGAACGTGGGCTCGTCGAGCAGGAGGATCTCGGGCTGGTGGATCAGGGCGCAGGACAGGCCGAGCTTCTGCTTCATGCCGCCCGACAGCTGCCCGGCGAGGCGCTGCTCGAACGGGGCCAGGCCCGAGAAGGCGTAGAGCCGTTCGAGGCGGCGCGCCCGCTCATCCCGAGGCACGCGATACAGGTCGGCGTAGAAGTCGAGGTTCTCCCGGACGGTGAGGTCGGTGTACAGGCCGAATCGCTGCGACATGTACGCGATGTGGCGCTTCACGGCCTCGGGGTCGCGCGCCACGCTCGCGCCGCCGACCAGCGCGTCCCCGCCCGATGGCCGCAGGACGCCGGCCAGCATGCGCAGCGTGGTCGTCTTGCCCGCGCCGTCGGGCCCCACGATGCCGAACAACTCGCCGCGCTCCACGCGAAAGTGGAGATCGGTCACGGCGCGCACGGCCCGGAACGCGCGCGACAGGCCATCCACGATGACGGCCGCGTCGCCGCCCGTCATGACACGGGTGGGGTGAGCCGCACGTCGGCCGGGAGCCCGGGCTTGAGGTCCAGGGCGCTGTCGCCCACGATGCGGACCTTGACCCGGTAGACGAGCTTCACGCGCTCCTGCGTCGTCTGCACGTTGCGGGGCGTGAACTCCGCTTCGTCCGCGATGAAGACGACTTCGCCTTCGTACGCGCGGTCGGGGAACGCGTCGGCCGTGATGGTCGCCCGCGTGCCCAGCCCGAGCCGGCCCACCTCGTCCCCGCGCACGTAGACGCGCACCCACCGATCGTCGAAGTTCGCCACGGTGAGCACGGGCGTGCCGGCCCCCACCGACTCTCCCGGTTCCCGATGCCGGATCGTCACCCGGCCGCGGAACGGGGCGCGGACCACCGCGTTCGCCAGCGCCGCCTCCACCTGCGCGACGGCTGCCTCCGCCTGCCGCACCAGCGCCCGCTGCGCGGCGATCTGCTCCTGGCGCGGGCCGGTTTCGAGCAGTTGGACTTGATCGCGGGCGGATGCGACCCGCGCGTCGGCGACCTCCACCGCGGTGGCGGCGGTTTCGTGCTGTCGCTGGCTGATGGCGCCGCCGGCGAACAGCCGCTCGGCGCGATCGCGTTCCCGCCGCGCCTCGGCGAGCCGCTCCTCGGCGGCACGCAGGGCCTCGCGTGCCTGCGCGACTTCCTCCCGCCGGAAGCCACGCTCGAGCTCCTGCAGCCGGGCAGCGGCGGCGGCGCGCTGCGCCACCGCCCCATCGCGCCGCGCGATCAGCTCGGCCCGGTCGAGCCAGGCTACCGGCTGTTGCGCAGTCACCGTGTCGCCTTCGCGCACGGCGATACTGTCCACGCGGCCCGGCAGCTGGAAGCCGAGCTCGGCCTCGGTCACCTCCACCGTGCCGGCGCTCACGACGGCCGTGTCGGCCTTCCCGCGAAACACGAGCAGCCAGAGCGCGAGCGCCACCACGAGCCCGAGGACGGCCATCATCGGAATCCGATGTCTCATCGTTCGTTCTCCACGTTCTGCGTCAGCCAGTCGAGCGACAGGTCGCCGGTCAGACGCGCGAGGTCGACCTGCGCGGTCACCGCGGCTGCCCGCGCCTCGGCCCGCTGCGCGCGGGTCCGTCGCCATTCCGCCTCGGCCCGGAGGAACTCCGCCTCCGTGCCGGCTCCCGTCTCGAGGGCGAGCCGCTCCACGCGCGCCACTTCGCCCAGGTGGACCACCGCCGCGTCGAGCGCCACCACCCGCGCCATGATCGCCTCGCGGGCCGCCAGCGTCCGGTCGAGCGCGTCCGCCAACTCGAGACGGACGGCCTCGCGCTGCGCCTCCGCGGCGGTGAGCAGGGCGCCCGCGCGCGCTACGCCGCTGCTGCGTGCCCCGCCGGCAAAGAGGGGATACGAGAGGCGCACCCCGGCCTGCCACTCGGTGGTGAATTCGCCCGCGCCGCTGCCGTACCCGAAGAGGCCGCCAAAGGCGTCGAGCTGCGGGAACCACGCGGCAAGGGCGGTGCGGCGCGCCATGCGCGCGCGCTCCACCGTGCGGTCGGCTTCGGTGAGGAGCGGGTTCGCCGCCTCGACGCGCGCCCGCAGGGATGCGCGGTCGGTCGAGTCCACCGCCACGCCGGCAGTCGGGGTGAGCGCCGCCGGGTCGATGGCCGGCACGCCGATGGTGCGGGCGAGCGCCCGGGCGGCGGCGTCGAGGTCGGTGGCGGCGCGCACGCGCTCCGCCTGCGCCTGCGCCAGCGCGGCCTCGACACGCAGGCGCTCGACCGGCGCCGCCTCGCCGGCGTCCACCAGTCGGCCCACGCGATCGCGCTCGGCGGTGAGGGCCCGCACCCCGTCATCCTGCGCGGTCAAGATGCTGCGCGCCGTCAGGACGGCGACGTAGCGCCGCGTCACGTCGGCCAGCAGGTCGAGTGCCGTCGCGTCCCGCTCCGCCGCACGGGCACCGGCCTCCGCCTTCGCACCGCCGATCCGGGCCCCACGGGCCCCGCCATCGAACAGCGTATAGCTGAGGCTCAGGGTGCCCTGGATGAGCGTCTGCTCGAACGCGATGCCGGCGGTCCGGGCGGGGTCGAACCCGTGCAGCGGGAAGACGATCATCGGTTCCTCGAACCGGGTGACCGCGACCTGGGAGGCGACCTGCGGGAACCAGCGACTGCGGGCCTCGCCCACGCTGGCCGCCGCGCCCGCGGCGGCGGCCGTCGCCCCGCGCAGGGTCGGGTGGACGGCGAGCGCCCGTCGGGCGGCGGCGGCCAGCGTGAGGCTGTCCTCGGGCGGCGGGGCCGGCTGCGCCACCAGCGCGACGGCCAGCGCGACGAGCGGAGTCATGGGGGGCCTGCCTCGGGATGCAGTGCGCGAGTGACGGTCTCGGTGATGTGGTCCGCAAAGCGCGGCCCGAGGGTGACCGGGTCGAGCTCCGGAAGGGCGGTCGGAATCACGTGCCGACCTACGAGGGCGAACCACACGGACTGCGACGTGAGGGTGAAGGCGACGAACAGGGGATCCACCGGCCGCAGCTCGCCGCGGGCCTGCCCGTCCCGCACCACGGCGTGCACGGCCGCCATCACCCGTCGCATCAGCCGGAGGAATGGCTCGGGCGGCGGGCCGCCCACCGCGAGCTCGTGCATCACGAGGCGGGGGGCGTCCGGCACTTCCGCAAAGAAGGCGAACAAGGCGCGCACGATGGCGCCGAGGCGCGCGGGGGCCGTGCCCGGGGTGGCTGCGGCCGCCTCGACCCGCAGGGCGAGTCCACCAAGCACGCGATCGAGCACCGCGTGGTGCAGGGCCCGTTTGGAGCCGAAGTGGTAGGTGACAGCCCCCAGGTTGGCGTGGGCCGCGCGGGTGATCTCGCGGACGGTAGCGCCACGGAACCCTTTGTCAGCAAAGAGCTTGAGCGATTCACGCTCGAGCCGCGCGCTGGTGTCGATATCCTGATTCATACGTTTGTATGATAGCGGATGCTCGTCACCCCGCAAGAGGGGGTTGGTGCACGGTTGCTGTCGCTCAGTTGCGCGGGCGGAGCCAGTTCTGCGGATCGAGTGGCAGGGGCTGCCCCGAGCCACCCGGGACCTGCCGGATCTGAAACTCCATGTGGGGACCTTCTTCCGTCCCCTGACCGCCGGATCGGCCGATCACCGTGCCGCCCGTGACTTGCTGGTTGGCCACGACCGACAGGGACGACAGGTAGAGGTAGAGGGTGTAGAACCCGCCCCCGTGGTCGACCATCACGCTCGGCCCGTACGTCCCGACCGGGCCGGCGAGCACCACCTCGCCCCCCGCGACGGCCCGCACCTCGCTCCCCACGGGCGCGCCGATGCCGATCCCGTCGCGCCGGATGACCGTGCCGCCGGGGCCCGTCGTGCGGCCGTAGCGGTAGAGCAGCGGTCCGGTCGCCGGCCATTCGAGGCTGGCGAGGCTGGCCTCGGTGATCGTCGCCGGGAAGGTCGCCCGGCCGGCGGTGGCGGCGTCGCGCCGCCGCCGCTCGAGCGCCGCGATCACGTTGTTGATGTCCCGCTCCGTGCGCTCGAGCGCGGTGAGCCGCTCCGACGCGCGCTCGGCGGTCACCCGCGTCTGTCGCAGCCCCTGCGCGCGCTCGAGCTCCAGTCGCTGGTAGCGCGAGAGTTCCCGGGACCGTTCCTCGCGGTTCCGGCCCACCTCCCCCTGCACCAGCGCGAGTTGGCGACGCTCGAGGGCGATGCGGTCGCGCAGTTCCTCCACTTCACCCACGATGGCCTGATCCTGCCGGCTCACGAGATAGAGGTACTTGTACCGGCTCAGGAGGTCGCCGAAGTTCGCGGCCGAGAGCAGGACCTGGAGGGCCCAGAGGGGGCCCCGCTTGTAGACCTCGACGAGGCGGCGCTCGCCCACCGCCCGCTTCTCGGCGAGGGCGTCCTGCGCGATCAGCAGGTCAAGGGTGATCGAGTCGAGCTGGCTCCCGAGCGCGGACATCTGGCGGTCCAGCTCATTCACCAGGCGCGAGGTCGCCACCTTCTGGCGTTCCAGGTTCAGCAGTTCCGTGGCGAAGCTCCGCTCGCGGCCGCGCAGCCGTTCGAGCTGACTCTCCAGGTCCTGCCGCTCGCGGCGAATCGAATCGAGGCGGGCCTGGTTCTCGCGAATCTGCCGATCGACGGGGGTCTGCGCGGACAGGGCGAGCGGCGCGCCGACACCGAGGGCGAGCAGCGCGAGCGCGGCGCGCACTACACTTCCCGCAGGTGGCGCCCGACGCTCACGGCGCTGGCGAGCAGGCCCAGCGCCGTCCCGAAGATCACGATGAGCGCGCCCTCGGCGGCGGCGAAGAACCTCCCCTGGAACAGGAAGCGGTGCACGACCAGGTAGGCGGCGTAACTCAGCGCGAGCGCGACGAGCCCGCCAAGCGCGCCCTTGAGCGTACCCTCGAGTAGGAACGGGCGCCGCACGAAGCCGGCGGTCGCGCCCACGAGGCGCATGATGGCGATTTCGCGGCCGCGCTGGAGCACGGTCATCCGGATCGTCGTCCCGATGATGATGACGGACGCGGCCGCGAATGCGGCGCCGATCAGCAGGCCGACGGCGCCGGCGATCGAGCGCAGCCGGTCAAGCTTCTCCACCCAGTCGCGTCCGTACCGCACGTCTTCGGCAAACCGGAACCCGCGCACGCGGTCGGCCACGTCGCGCACGTGGCGGCTGTCGCGGAACCCCGGCCGGAGCCGGATCTCGAGGGACGCCGGCAGCGGGTTCTGGGTGAGGTCGTCGAACACGTCCTGGAATTCCGCCAGCTCGCGGCGCGCCCGCACGAGCGCGTCCTCCTCGGTGACGTAGAGAACGTCTTCCACTTCCGGGAACGCCAGGACGTCGCCCATCGCCATGGTGGCGACTTCGACCGGCGTCCCGCGCCGGAGGTACAAGGCGATCTCGACGCGTTCCTCGACCTGGGTGAGGGCGTCCCGCAGGTTGATGCCGACCAGGGCCACGAGGCTCACGACGAACAGCGCGAAGGCGATCGTGGTGATCGAGAGGAGCGAGAGGGCCGGCGCCCGGCGGAAGGAGAGCAGGGCTTCCCGCACGACGAGGCTCACGCCGCCCCCCCCGCGGTGTCGGCGCCCGCGGCATCGGCGCCGTCGGCGTCCGCCGAGTCGAACACCACGGCCCCCTCCTGCAGCTCGATCGTGCGGTAGTTCGCGCTGCGCACGAGGTCGAGGTCGTGCGTGGCCATCAGCACGGCCGTGCCGCTGGCGTTGATGTCCCGCAGCAACTGGAACGTGCCGCGGGTGGCCCGCTCGTCGAGATTGCCGGTGGGCTCGTCGGCGAGCAGCACGAACGGGTCGTTCACGAGCGCGCGGGCAATCGCCACGCGCTGCTGCTCGCCGCCCGACAACTCGTGCGGGTAGGCCGTCGCTTTCGCCGCGAGACCGACCTGCGCCAGCACGCGCGCCACCTTGGGGCCGATCGTGGTGCGGCGCGCCCCGGTCACCTCGAGCGCAAATGCCACGTTCTCCTCGGCGGTCCGCTGCTCGAGCAAGCGGAAATCCTGGAACACGATGCCGAGCCGGCGGCGCAGACGCGGGACCTCACGGCGCGTGAGCGTGCGGGTGGCGAACCCCGAGACGCGGACCTCGCCCTCCGTGGGCAGCTCTTCGGCGTAGATCAGCCGGAGAATGGTGGACTTCCCTGCGCCCGAATGGCCCGTGAGAAAGGCGAACTCGCCCTTGGAGAGGTGAAACGAGACATCGCGCAGGGCGAGCGTGCCCTTGGGGTATGCCTTGAAGACCTTGGCGAACTTGATCACGCGCGGCCCGATCAGCGGCCGCGCTCGCCGGTCCGCCGCAGGGCGCGCGCGAAGTCGGCGATGAGATCGTCCGCGTCCTCGATCCCGAGGCTCACGCGCACGAACCCGTCGGGGATGCCCTGCGCCGACCGCTGGGCGGGCGACAGGGCCGCGTGCGACGTGAGGCGCGGCTCCGACACGAGCGTCTCGACCCCCCCCAGGCTGGGCGCGTGCTGTGCCACGCGGAGCCGACGCAGCATGCGCTCGGCGGCCGGCGCGCCTCCCCGCAGTTCGAGCCCGACCATCCCGCCGAACCCGTCGAGCAGCGCCACCGCGAGCGCGTGATCGGGATGCTGCGGCAGGCCGGGGTAATGCACGGCCGCGATGTCCTTGTGCGTGGCCGCCCACGCGGCGAAGGCCTCGCCGTTCACGTTGTGCCGGGCCATCCGGACCGCCAGGGTCTTCAGGCCCCGCTCGATCAGCCACGCCGCGTGCGGGTCGAGTGCCTGTCCCCAGACCTGGAGCAGGTGCCGGACCTCCTCGACCATCTCCTCGGTGCCGGCCACGGCCCCGGCGATCACGTCACTGTGCCCGTTGAGGTACTTCGTGGCGCTGTGAATCACGACGTCCGCGCCGTGCTCCAGGGGCCGGAAGTTCAGCGGCGAGGCGAACGTCGAATCCACGAGGAGGGCGATTCCCTCCGTGTGGCACAGATTGGCAATGGGCTCGAGGTCGAGCACGCGCACCAGGGGATTGGTGGGCGTCTCCAGGAAGATCGCCCGCGTCGTATCCCGGAGCCTGTTCTTCCAGCTGCGCGGCTGCAACGGGTCGGCGAACGTGACTTCGATGCCGAGCCGCGCGAACTCGTGCTCGAACAGCCGCCGCGTCCCCCCGTAGATCCACTCGCTCGAGACGAGGTGATCGCCCGGGCTCAGGATGGCGAGATGTGCCAGCGCCGTGGCCCCCATCCCGCTGCCCACGAAGATCCCCGCCTCGGCGCCCTCGAGCGCGGCCAGGCGCCGACCGATCTCCACCTGATTGGGGTTGTTGCCGTACCGCGTGTACAGCACCTCCTCGGTGCTGCCCACGACATTGCGGAACGTGCTGCTCTGGTAAATCGGGGTGGCCACCGGATCGCGCGGCGTCCGCGCGGCGGGCGCGCCGTGGATCGCGCGGGTGGAGGGCCCCAGCCGGCGTCGCGTCATGCGCTGCGCACGGCCTGGTAGTGTCCGCCGCTCTCCCGCACGACGTGCCGCTCGCGCAGCACTTCCAGGGCTTCGCGGGCCGTATCGGGCGAGAGGGCGAGCTTCGCCGCGACGTCGGCCAGCAGCGCGGGGCCGGAATCCGCCAACACGGTGAAGGCCTGGCGCGCGTGCTCAGGCATCGCGCCGAGCAGCTTGAGCGAGCCGGAACGGTCCTGCGCCACGACGGCGAGGCGATGCCGCTCGAGGACCGGCTCGATGGCGTCCTCGTGTCCGGGGTGCACCCCGACCAGCAGGAAATACCGGGCCCGGCCGTACCGCAGGAGCAGCTTGCCCACGATCTCATCGGCGCACGAGAAGTCCATCAGGCGCACGGTGCTGAAGTCGATGATCGCGAGGTCTTCGTCGGCGGCGGGCAGGAGCGCCTCGATGCTGGTGCGGACCGCCTGGCCCGTCGGGCGCGTGACCAGGTCTCCGTAGACGCTGGAGACCGTGTGCTGCAGGATGTCCTTCAGGTCGATCCAGGCCATTGCCTCACTCGCTATGGGCGGGCACGATCATCAACACCTGCGTGCCCGGAAAGAAGGGAAGCTGATCGGCGAGCGGGACGTCATCATCCCACGGGGGAATCATGGTCATGCGCGCGGCCCCGCTGCGGACCGACAGCTTACCCTGCCAGCGGTTCAGGTAGCGCCGGATGCCGGCCAGTCCCTGACCGCGGCCGGGGTCGCGGAAGCGGCTCACGCCCTGGATCAGAGCGGCCTCCAAGGCGGCCGCATCGCCCCAGCGGTCGCCAAACCGCTTGGCTTGCGTTGCCTCCAGGGAGCGGCGGAATCCCACACCGGCATCGGAGATGGCGATCACGACCACGCGGCGGCCGAGCCGTTTGCGCCACGTGTACGTCTGCACTGCCACCCAGCCGCCGGTGCCGGCATGCTCTACAATATTCTGGCATGCTTCCGAAAGCGCCATCCCGAATCCCATCGTGGCGGCGGCCTCGAGCTTGAGCTCGTGGGTCAGGATGGCGGCGGCGCGTTCCTGGATGTGATTGACGACCTCGTGGACGTCGTCAGCGCCGCGCACCGGCGTGAGTTCGAGCAGGACGTCGGACTCGCCCCGCGGCGTGAGCTTCGGCGCCTTGCCGTGCAGCTCGAAGTACGCGTCGGCCTGCCGCACGAACCCGGCCCGCGCCCAGTAGTGGACCACGTCCCGATCCTGGGGCAGGGTGAGGAGCGGCCGCTCCGCTCCCTGCTCCGCGAGGGCCTGGCCGGCCGTGAGCAGACCCACCAGCCCGTACGGCGAGGCCCACTGGGCTGCGTGCGCGTCGAACAGCACCCGCGCCCCGTCACCGGCGCTGTAGCTGCGGGCGAACTGGTCGAAGGCGCGGTCGTCGAACTGGACGGGGACTTCCACGACGCGTGTCATCCGGGCGCGATCTCTCCCCGCAGATGGTGTTGCAGCCGGGTGGCACCCCGGTGCGCGACGTTGCGGGCGGCGGCGGCATTGGCGGCAGCCAGCGCGTCGCCCACCTCGCGCTGGGCCAGGAGCCCCGCGACGAGCGTGGCCCCGAAGACGTCCCCGCACCCGGTCGGATCGCCGTCCGCCATGGCCGGCGCCGCGATCCGCGCCGTCTCGATCGGCCCCGGCACCGGAGGCGGCGCGTGCACGAAGACGAACGGGCGCACCGTAAAATACACCGCGCCCCGCGGTCCCACCGTCACCACCAGCAGCCGGACGCCGGCGGCCAGGGCCCCGGCGGCCACTTCCATCGGCGCGGCGCCCAGCATGTGCACCTCGTCCTCGTTCATCTGCAGCACGTCGAAGCACGGAAACCAGGCGTCCAGATCGGGAAGGGGACGGGGAAAGCGCTGGCCGTGGTGCGTGATGCCGAGCAGCAGCGCGTGGAGGTCGGCGTAGATCGGGCCGGGGAATCCCTGGCGCAGCTGGCGGGCCGTCGTGAGGTTGAGCTCGAAGCCGGAGATGAAGTTGACGTACAGCGCGTCCAGGTCCCGCACCATCGATCCCAGGGCCTCCCACGTCCACGGCGGCACGCCCCCGGTGAGACGCTCGGCCCGGCGCTCGGCCGACGCGTACCGCAACACGACGCGGTTGTTGGGCGTCGGGACCTCGATGAACCGGGCGGCTGCGGAGCGGCGCGTGAGTTGATGCAGAAACGCGTTGGCCTGGGGCGCCATGTCGCTGCCGACCCGCACCAGCGGGACGATCTCCCACTCGGGCGGCAACGCGACTTCCAGCGCCGCCAGGGCGTACGCAATCCCGCCCCATTCCTCGATCGGTTCGGCGGTGGGGCCCCGCCCGTAGATCGTGTCCCACACCATCGTGCCGATCACGCCCAGTCGCTTCACACCGCGCCCCAGTGCTGGACCTTGAACGCGGCCACGGCGCCGACGACGCCGGCGGTGCCGGGCAGGGTGCCCGGCACGATGCGGCAGGCATCCACGGCCGGCTTGAACGCCCGGCGGGCCACGTCGATGCGGAGTGGGCCGAACAGCCGGTCGCCCGCCTTGGTCACGCCCCCGGTGACGACGACCACGTCCGGGTTGAGCACGTTCACCAGGTTCGCGATGCCGGCGCCGAGGAACCGGGCGGTCTCGCGCACCACGTCGAGCGCAAACGGGTCGCCGTCGTGCGCGGCCTGATAGACCGTCTGCGCGGTGACCTTGGTGAGGTCGCCGTCCACATAGGTCGGAATGGCCGACGGGGTGCCGGCCTCCAGGTCCTCGACGGCCCGCGCCGCGATCGCGGGGCCCGACGCATACGCTTCGAGGCAGCCGTAGTTGCCGCACTTGCAGCGCCGCCCCGTCACGTCGACGGTCATGTGGCCGAACTCCGCGGCGACGTCCGAGGCGCCATGGAAAATCTGTCCGTCGAGCACGATCCCGCCGCCGATGCCCGTCCCGATCGTGAGCCCGATCACGACCCGCCCGCCGCGCGCCGCCCCCTGCCACCATTCGCCGAGCGTGGCGCAGTTGGCATCGTTGTCGAGCGTGGCGGTCAGCCCGGTCCCGTCGGCGATGCGGTCGCGCAGCGGCAGGTCCCGCCACCCCAGGTTGGGTGCGACGATGACGATGCCGCGGTCCGTGTCGAGCGGGCCGGGCGCGCCGACGCCGACCCCGGCGATGTCGAGCCGGTCCGTCCCGAGGGCTTGGCGCGTGCGGGCGAGCGACTCACCGACCATCGCCACCATCCGCCCAATGACGGCATCGGGCCCGAGCGCGACGGGCGTGGGCTCGCTCACCTCTCCCCACAGCGCGCTGCCGTCTTCCGCCATCGTGCCGACCACGATGCTCGTGCCGCCCAGATCCACCCCAACGATCAGTCGCATGACGCCTCCGCGGCGGAGACCACCGCTAATCCACCTGCAGCACGGCCAGGAACGCCTCCTGAGGGATCTCCACGACGCCCACCTGCTTCATCCGCCGTTTTCCCTCCTTCTGCTTCTCGAGGAGCTTGCGCTTGCGGGTGATGTCGCCCCCGTAGCACTTCGACGTCACGTTCTTGCGCAGCGGACGGATGCTCTCGCGCGCAATCACCTTGTTGCCGATGGCCGCCTGAATCACCACCTCGAACAGCTGCCGCGGGATCAGCTCGTGCAGCTTCTCCGCGATCTTCTTGCCCCACTCGTGCGCCTTGGAGCGGTGGATGATGACGCTGAAGGCGTCCACGGCATCGCCGTTGATCAGCATGTCGAGCTTCACCAGTTCGCTGGCGCGATACGTGCTCACCTCGTAGTCCATCGCCGCGTAGCCGCGCGTGACGGTCTTCAACTTGTCGTAGAAGTCGAGCACGATCTCGGCGAGCGGGAAGTCGAATTCGAATTGCACCCGCGTGGGATCCAGATAGTGCATGCCCAGGTACTCGCCGCGGCGCTCCTGGCCGAGTTTCATGATGGCCCCGATGTACTCGGCCGGCGCCGTGACGCGCGTCTTGACGTAGGGTTCCTCGACCCGCTCGACGCCCGAGCCATGCGGCATGCGCGTGGGATTCTCGATCAGCTCCATCGAGCCGTCGGCGCGGTACACGTGGTACTCGACGTTGGGCACCGTGGAGATGAGCCCGAGGTTGAACTCACGTTCGAGCCGTTCCCGGACGATGTCCATGTGCAGCAGGCCGAGGAAGCCGCAGCGGAAGCCGAACCCGAGCGCGACCGACGTTTCCGGCTCGTAGTGCAGCGAGCCGTCGTTCAGCTTGAGCTTGGCGAGCGCGTCGCGCAACTCCTCGTACTGACTGGCGTCCGTGGGGTACAGTCCGGCGAACACCATCGGCTTGATGTCCCGGTAGCCCGGCAGCACGGGCGCGGGCCGGCGGGCGTCGAGCACCGTGTCGCCCGCCCGGGTCTCGTCCACGCCGCGCACGTTGGCCACCATGTAGCCCACCTCGCCGGCCTCGAGCACGTCGGTCGCCTTCTGTTCGAGCTGCAGGTAGCCGACCTCGTCCACGTCGTACTCGTCGTCGGGGTGCGCGCCGAAGACGATCCGCGTGCCCTTGCGGATGCTGCCGTCCACGACCCGGATGCTGGGGATGGCCCCGCGGTAGCGGTCGTAGTACGAGTCGAAAATGAGCGCGCGCAGCGGTGCTTCGGGCTGCCCGGCGGGCGGCGGCACGCGACGCACGATCTCCTCGAGCAGCCGGTCGACGCCACGCCCCTCCTTGGCCGAGACCATGAGGATCTCGTCGATCGGGGTGCCGATGAGGTCGAACAGCTCTCGGGCGCGCCGCTCGGGCTCGGCGGCCGGCAGGTCGATCTTGTTCAACACCGGGATGATCTCGAGGCCGGCGTCGAGCGCCAGGAAGAGGTTCGACAGGGTCTGCGCCTGAATCCCCTGGCTGGCGTCCACCACGAGCACGGCGCCTTCGCAGGCGACCAGCGACCGGGAGACCTCGTACGTGAAGTCCACGTGGCCGGGCGTGTCGATCAGGTTGAGCTCGTAGTCGTCGCCGTCGGCGGCACGGTAGGTCATGCGCACCGCATTCAGCTTGATCGTGATGCCGCGCTCGCGCTCGAGGTCCATCGTATCCAGGACCTGATCCCGCATGCGCCGCTTCTCGAGCGTGCCGGTGGCCTCGATCAGCCGGTCGGCGAGCGTGGACTTGCCGTGGTCGATGTGAGCCACGATGCAGAAATTGCGGATTCGGGCCTGGCGCATGGTGCGGAGAATATAACCCGGACCGGAGCGAACCCTGCCGCCCCCTCCCCCGCACGGCGGTTACCGTTGGTCGGTGACGATGCGGCGGTAGCTCTCGCGGCCCCAGACGGGCCGGTGGGGGTGGTTGGCGACCTCGAGGCCGACGTAGAACACGAGCTGGGTCAGCCGGGCCTGCTTCTCGGCGTCGATCCTGGCCGGCTCGTCGCCGGGCCGGTGATAGTCGGAGTGTGTGCCACTGAAGAAGAAGAGCACGGGCACGCCGCGGCGCGCAAAGTGGTAGTGATCGGACCGGTAGTAGAACCGCTCGGCCGGCCAGGGATCGGGGATCGGCGTCATGCGCAGCGCCGGATGCGCCGCCGCGACGCGCAGGACCGTCGCGCCCAAATCCGAATGCTCCATGCCGATCACGGCTACCGAGTCGGGCCAGTTGCGGCCCACCATGTCGAGATTCAGGGCGGCGACCATCTGGTCGATCGGCACGGGCGGGGACGACGTGAAGTACGCACTGCCCCAGAGCCCGTGCTCCTCACCGCTCACGGTCACGAACAGGAACGACCGTTTGGGACGCGGCCGGAGCTGGGCGAACGCTTCGGCCAACTCGACGACGGCTGCCGTGCCCGATGCGTTGTCGTCCGCCCCATTGCAGATCGAGTCCGCTCCCTGAGGCCGACAGCGACCGGTCGCGGCCGTGCCCACGTGGTCCATGTGAGCCAGCACCACGACGTACTCCGCCTGCAGCGCGGGGTCACTGCCGCGCAGGATCCCAACCACGTTGGGGGCCGAGCGCGTGTCGCGGACTTCGGGTCGGAGCCGGACCGTCAAGCCGAGCCGCGGGAGCGGCCGCAGCGTGGGCCGGCCGGTGTAGGCGCGGGCCGCGGCGAGATCGACGCCGGCGGCGCGCAGCACGGGGCCCAGCGCGCGCTCGCGCACCAGCACGACGGGTACGCCGGCCTCGGGTGGTTCGCCCACCACGAGCCGCTCGCGCATGTCCATCCGCACCAGCTCGTCCCACACCACATCGGGTGACTCGACCAGGACGAGCAGCGCCGCGGGCCGTCCCGCCTGGGCGGCGCGGAGTACGGCCTGGGTCCCACGGGTGGGGCGCCCGGTGCCGTCCGTCGGAAGCACGGCCACGACCACCTTGCCGGCGACCGGGGGGGACGCGGCGTCGGGACCGGCCATGCCGCCGGTGAGCAGCACGGTCGGGCGGGCGATGGTGCGCAACGCCTCGCCGCCCGCCGCGGCGATCGCGTCCCGCCCGAATCGGATCGTGGGCCCGCCGTCCACCACGACGGCCGAGTGCAGGGTGTCCTGCCGTACCCGCTCGATGCGATAGCGTTGCAGAAAGCCGCCGCCTTTCCCACCGGGCTCGAGGCCGAACCGCGCGAACTCCCGCGCGATGTACGCGGCGGAGAGGTCGAGCTGCGGACTGGGCGTGTCCCGTCCTTGCATCGAGTCGTGCGCGAGGATCCCGATGCGCGCGACGATGTCGCTGGGGGTGATGGTCGCGGCTGCGGCGGCAACGCCGTCCTGCGCCGCCAAAGCGGCGGGAAGCAGTAACAGCCCCGCTGAGAGTAGACCTCGCAACGACTCTCCTGCGACTGACGAGCGTGAGCACAAAACGGCACGGGCGGGTCGATCACCCGCCCGTGCCGTACGCCGCGTCGGTCCGGAAGTTCCGCTGCGTCAGAACTTGCGCCGCGGCGGGGCCTCCTTCTTCGTCGGCTGCTCCGCGGGGGCGGGCCGCTTCGGCTGCGGCTCCGCCCGTGGGGTCGGCTCGTTGCGCCGCCGCCCCGTCGTGGGCGTGGGGCTCGGCGGCGTCGAACGCGACGGCTCCGTCGGGCGACGCGTCGTCGGCTGCGACGGCTGCGTCGGCTGTCCGCCGCGCTGCGGCGTGGCGCGCCGCTCCGGGCTGCCGCGTTCCGGTTGCGGCTCCACCTTGCGCGGCGGTTCGGCCCGTGGCGCGGGCTGCGACCGCGGGACGGGGATCGCCTGCGGCTCCGCGTCCCGGGTCGGCACGTTGCGCCGCCCGGTGGGCGCCGGGGTCGAGGTCGGCGCCCGGGCCGGATCCCGACGCTCCAGCGTGGGTGTCCGCGGCGTGGCCGGCGCGGGCGTGCCGGGGGCTGGCGTGCCGGCGACTGTCCGCCGGCCCGTCACCGGACTCTGCGCCGGCTGGGCGCGGGGCGTGGGCAGCTGGGTCCCGCCCGGCAGCGTGCGCGCGGTCGCCCCGGGCGCGATGCGGCGTCGGCCGGCCGGATCGACGGGCCGTTCGCGCACCGTCACGACATAGTCGTCGTTCGGGTTCCGCTCCTTGAACACATAGCGCGGCACCCGGTCCACCGGTCGCTGGTACACCACCCGCGTGCCATACACCGCGCGCGCCGGGTAGAAGTAGGGGTCGTCGTAAATCACGATCCGGAAGCTCACGCACGAGTGCGCGTACGGATTCCAATACGGGTACGCCGCGTACGCGTGGCAGTCGTAGCACAGGAACCGCGGATAGGCGTAGCGCTCCTCGACGTAATACGGCAGGAGGTCATATCCGTAGTCCACGTAGTGCTGCGGCACGATCGCATCGATGATGTCCCCCACCGCGACGTACGGGTCCCCTACAATCCGCCCGCCGGCTGCCATGACGCGATAGTCCCAGTGGTCGCCGCGGACGTACCGGGCGTACGTGAACGGGTCGAGGCTCGCGATCGCGAACAGATAGCCCTCGCCCGGGTAATCATCGACGCGGAACGTGTAGCCGTCGTTGCGCGGGTCGATCTGATAGCGCACGCCGCCGACCGCGAAGTTGTCGTCCCACGGCGAGAGTGGAAACAGCACCCGAATCCGCCCGTCCGTGTCGATGCGGAACAGGGTCACGTAGGCGTCGAAGTCGGTGCGGAAATACACCTTGATCCGGTCGCCGCGGTGGTACACGTCGTCCCGATTGGTCCACACTTCGACGTAGGGCGACGCCAATCCGCGATGCCGGCCGAGCGTGCCAATCGGCAGGTCGGTCGCAGCAAGCCCCGGCAGGGCCAGTGAGGCGATTAAGATTGGAGTCAGCATCGGACATCTCCCGCGTCCCGAGCACCACCGTAGGGCGCTCCTACCCCCAAGGAGAGAGCAGGGGTCGTGCCACCGCGCGCCGGATCGTAAGTCACAGCGAAACATGATGTTATGCGCAGTGTCCACTCGCTCGCCCGGCGGCCGACGTCCTGTTTCGAGGACGCCCGGCGCCCTCGGGACTCCGCGGCCGACGTCCCACCGGCGCCGGTCGTGGTGACCGACAGGCTCGATCTGCTCGATCCGTACGAGGTCGCGCAGCTCGGCGGTCTCGAGCTCACCACCCGGGGCGTCGTCGAGGGGTTCCTGGCGGGTTTGCACCGGTCCCCGTTCCGCGGGTTCTCGGTGGAGTTCACCGAACATCGCCCCTACCAGCCCGGGGACGAACTGCGCTACCTGGATTGGCGCGTCCTGGCCCGGGCCGACCGGCTGACGGTGAAGCAGTTCGAGGCGGAGACCAACCTCCGGGCGATGATCGTGTTGGATACCAGCCGCTCGATGGCGTGGCGCGGGGCGGAGCGGCGGCTCACGAAACTGGCATACGCGCAGCGACTCGTGGCGGCCCTCGGGTTCGTCCTGCTGCGCCAGCGGGACGCGACCGGCCTGCTCGCCTTCGACGATACGATCCGCGCGGTGGTGCCGGCGCGCGTGCGCCGGCAGCAGTGGTGGTCGCTGCTGGCCACGCTCGCGGCCCTCACGCCGGGACGTGGCACCGCGGCCGAGCCCGCGCTGCGGCGCGTGACCGACCTGCTCACCCGCCGCGGATTGGTCGTGTTCGTGTCGGATCTGCTGTTCGACCGTGCGCTCGCGCTCCGGGCGCTGCAGTACCTCCGGCATCGCGGTCACCAGGTGATGGTCTTCCACGTGATGGACCCGGCGGAGGTGGACCTCGAAGGCCCAGCGGAGGCGCGCTTCGAGGATCCGGAGACCGGCACGGGCGTCGTGGTGCGGCCGCGGGAATTTCGGCAGGCGTACGGCGAGACGGTGCGGCAGGTCGTCGAGGCGTGGCGGACCGCGTGCCGACGGAACGGAATCGCGTACGCGCACGTCACGACGGACGTGCCGTTCGGGCACGTGCTGCGCCGCGCGGTGCAACGCCGCGCTCGGCTCGGGTAGCGCGGTGGGTTTCCTCCAGCCACTCGCGCTCCTGGCTATGGCGGCGGCCGCGGTGCCGGCGCTGTTGCACCTGCTGCAGCGACGCGAGCCCCCCACCGTCGAGTTCCCCGCCGCCCGGTACCTCGTGGAGGCGGAGCGCCGTCACAGCCGCCGCCTGCGGCTGCGCCACCTGCTGCTGCTGGCCCTGCGCACGCTGGCCATCGTCGCCATCGTGCTGGCGGCGGCGCGGCCGGTCGCGCCCCTGCCGATTGGCGGCGCGCACGCCCCCTCCGCGCTGGTGCTGGTCGTGGACAACTCGCTGTCGTCGGGGGTCGTGGTCGAGGGAACGCGGACCCTCGACGCGGTGGTGGCGGAGGCGCGGCGGGTCGCGCGAGCGGCCGGGGCCGGTGATCAGCTGTGGCTGGTGACGGCCGACGGGATGCCGCGGGCCACGGATCGCCTGACCGTGCTCGCCGCGCTCGACGCCCTGGCGCCCGTGCCGCTGCGCCTCGATCTGACCGAGGCGGCGCGGGCCGGCGCCGCGGTGCTCGCCGGGCAGCCGCTTCCGGGTCGGGTGGTGATCCTGAGCGATCTGCAGGCGACGGCGTTCTCGTCGGGGCCGCCGTCCGGGGCCGATGTGGTGGTTCGGACCCCGCCGCCGCCAGTACCGAACCTGGGCATCGCGTCCGCGCGGCCGGAGCCCGCCACGTTCTCTCCCGGCGGCCGCGTCGTCGTCGCCATGGGCGGGTCCGGCACGCGGGCCGTGGAGGTCAGTCTCCAGGTCGGCGGCCGCGTTGCGGCCCGGGAGCTCGCGAGCGCCGGTGCCCCCGTGGCCCTCGCGGTGGAGGCGCTCACACCGGGGTGGCATGCGGCGACGATCGTCCTCGACCCCGATGAGCTCCGCAGCGATGACGTGCACCACCTGGCGCTCCGTGGCGCCCCTCCCGCGGCGGTGAGCGCGGGCGCGGGCGCAGGTGCGTTCGTGGGGGCGGCGCTCGAGGTGTTGGCGGACGGCGGGCGGGTGCGCTCGGGTCGCGGGGTGGTGATCGACGACCGGCCGGGCGCCGGCACGACCGTGCTTCTGCCCCCCGCCGATCCGGCGGCCGTGGGCGCGGTGAACCGCGCGCTCGCGGCGCGCGGCGTGCCGCTGCGGTTTGGCGCGCTGGAGCTCGGCGAGTGGGCGCTGACCGGTGCGCTCGACGGGGTGGCGGGCGCCACGGTCACGCGACGGCATCGGCTCGATGGCGACCTCGCCGTGCTGGCGCGCGCCGGCGGCGAGCCGTGGCTCGTGCGCGCCGGCGAGACCGTGGCGCTGGCCAGCCGGCTCGAGCCCGGGTGGACGTCGCTGCCGACCGCTGCGGGGTTCGTGCCGTTCCTGGACGCCGTCGTCAACCGCGTGGCGGCTGCGCAGGTGTGGCACCTCTCGGCCACCCCCGGCGCGGCGGTACTCCTGCCGCCGGGCGTCGTGGCCCTGGCCGGACCCGACGGCCGGCGGCCCGTCGTCGGCGATCGCCGCCTGGAGGCGCCCGCGGCGCCCGGGCTCGCCTTCCTGCTCGACGCGCGCGGGGACACGGTCGGCGCGCTCGCCGTGAATCCCGATCCGCGTGAGTCCGACCTTCGGCCCGCCAGTCGGGACGCCGTCCGGGCGGCGTTCGGTCCGGGGACGATGATGGTGCCGGAGGGGGCCGTGGCGTCGCGCGCGTTCGCCGCCGCGCGCCGCGCGGAGCTCACGACCGCACTACTCGCCGCGGCGATCGTGCTGGCGGCGGCGGAGCTTGCCGTCGCGACGCTCGGCGGCGCCCGCAGGACTGTCGGCTGATGCTCCCACGACTGGTGGAAGCGCTGCGCGCGCTGCCTGCGTACCGCGGCCTCCTGCCGCGGCTGCCGGCGCAGCGCCAGCGGCTCGCGGTGCACGGGCTCGCGGGCTCGAGCGGTGCGGTGCTGGTGGCGGCCCTCGTCCAGGACCAGCCGCAGCGTGCCGTGCTGGTCGTGACCCGCTCGCCGGGACGCGCGGAGAGCTGGCAGGCCGACCTCAACGTGCTGCTCGACGACGCCGCGCGGTTCTACCCGCAGCGGGAGGCGCTCGGCGAGGAGGAGCCGCACTACGAGATTGCCGGGGAACGCGCGGAGACGGTGGACGCCATCCTCGCCGGCCGGGCCCGCGTCGTGGTGACCACCGTGCGCGCGACGGCCGAGCGCACCCTCCTGCCGGCGGCCGTGGCCCGCGGGCGGTTCGCACTCACCCGCGGCGACCGCGATCGCCCCGCCGACGTGGTCGCGCGGCTCGAACAGCTGGGGTACGCGCGCGTGCCGTCGGTGACCGACGTGGCGCAGGTGGCCGTGCGGGGCGGCCTCGTGGACGTGTACGGGTTCGGGATGGCGGCACCCGTGCGGATCGAGTGGTGGGGCGACGAGGTCATCTCGGTCCGCGCCTTCGATCTGGATACCCAGCGCTCCGAGCGCGAGATCGAGCGGGTGACGGTGCTGCCGGTGAAAGCGGACGGGCGGAAGGCCGGTTGGGCGGTTGGGGACACGGAGCTCGCCGCCCACCCGCCCACCCGCCCACCCGCCGAAACGCTCCTCGACATTCTCCCGGCCGATACGCTCGTCGTGGTGGATGAGGGGGCGGGGCCCGCGGACGTCACGCGGGTGTGGGACGAGGCGGCGCACCACGTGCAGGTGGCGCGGCGCCGGGGCGAGGACGTGCCCGGGCGCGAGGCGGTCTTCGTGCCGCCCGAGACGTGGCTGGCCGCGTGGGAGCGGCTGGCGCGCCTCGTCGTCGCCCCCGAGGCCGACGCGCATGACTTCCGCCTCGGGTCGCCGGAGTCGATCGACCGCGACATGCGACGCCTGCTCCGCGTGGTGCGCGCCGGCCCGACCCTCGTGCTGTGCGACAACGAAGGACAGCTCGAACGGCTCGAGGAGATCCTGTCCGGCGGCGGCGACGCGACGCTCGGGCTCCCGCCCACGGTGACGCTCGGGCTCGGGGCCCTGCAGGGCGGGTTCGTCCTGCCCGGGCTGACCGTGCTCACCGATCACGAGGTGTTTCGTCGGGCACGCCGCATTCGGCGCGCGCGGCGGTTCCGCCAGGCGCTGCAGACCGCCGCCAGCCCCCTCGGCCCCGGGGACTACGTCGTGCACCTCGAGCACGGCATCGGGATCTACCGGGGCATCGAGACCATCGATCTGGGGGAGGGCACGACCCTCGAGGTCGCGGTGCTCGAGTACGAGGGCGGCGACCGTCTCAACGTCCCGCTCTACCGGATCGATCAGCTGGAGCGCTATCGGGCGCCGGACGACGGCAGCGATCGCCCGCCGCCGCGCCTGGACCGGCTCGGGGGGACGCGCTGGCGACGGCAACGCGAAAGGACCGAGCGAGCGGTCCGGAAGATGGCGGCGGAGCTGATCGAGCTGTACGCGCGCCGCACCGTGACCGCGGGATTCGCCTTTCCGTCGGACGCGCCCTGGCAGCGTGAGCTGGAGTCGGCCTTTCTGTATGAGGACACCCCCGACCAGCGCACCGCCACGGACGAAGTCAAGCGCGACATGGAGCGCGCGCGGCCGATGGATCGCCTGGTCGTGGGCGACGTGGGGTACGGCAAGACCGAGGTCGCCGTGCGGGCGGCGTTCAAGGCCGTGCAGGCGGGCCGGCAGGTGGCCGTGCTCGTGCCCACGACTCTGCTCGCGGAGCAGCATGGCCGCACATTCGCCGAGCGGATGGCCGACTTCCCGGTCCGCATCGAAGTGCTCTCGCGGTTCCGCACGGCGGCCGAGCAGACGGCCGTCGTGGCGGCGGTGGCGGACGGGACGGCCGACATCGTGATCGGCACGCACCGTTTGCTCTCCGCCGACGTGCTGTTCCGCCAGCTCGGGCTGCTCGTGGTGGACGAGGAGCACCGCTTTGGCGTGCGGCACAAGGAGCGGCTCAAGGCGCTGCGGCTGGAAGTGGACGTGCTCACGCTCACCGCCACGCCGATCCCGCGCACGCTGCATCTCGCGCTCGCGGGGCTCCGCGATCTCACGCTGATCGAGACGCCCCCGCGCGACCGGTCCCCCGTGCTGACGTTCATCGAGCCGTGGGACGACGGCCTGCTCGAGGAGGCGATCGCCCGGGAACTGGACCGCGGGGGGCAGGTGTATTTCGTGCACAACCGCATCGAGACCATCGGCGCGGTGGCCGAGCGCGTGAGCCGGCTGGCGCCGCAGGCGCGGATCGCGGTGGCGCACGGGCAGATGCGGGAGCGGGCGCTGGACGACGCCATGCGGCGGTTCGTGGCCGGGGAGGTGGACGTGCTGGTCTCCACGATGATCGTGGAATCTGGGCTCGACGTGACCAACGCGAACACGATGATCGTGCACAACGCCTCGCAGTTCGGGCTCGCCCAGCTGTATCAGCTGCGGGGCCGCGTGGGCCGCGGCCACCGGCGGGCGTACTGCTATCTGCTCGTGCCCGATCAACTGGACTCCGAGGCGGAGGAGCGGCTGCGTGTGCTCGAACACCACACGGCCCTCGGGTCGGGCTACCGCATCGCGCTGCGCGACCTCGAGCTGCGGGGGGCGGGCAACCTGTTGGGGGCGGAGCAGTCGGGGTACGCGCATGCGGTGGGGATCGACACCTATCTGCGATGGTTGGGGGAGGCCGTTCGGGCCCTGCGGGGCGACGGTGCCGCGGAGCTGGTGCCGCCGGACGTGACGTTCGAGGGCGCCGCGCACCTGCCCGACGCCTACGTGCCGGATCCCGACGCCAAGCTCGATCTGTACCGTCGGCTGGCGCGCGCGGTGGAACTTGATGACATTTCACGGTTGCGCGAGGAGCTGCGTGACCGGTTCGGTCCGTTGCCGCCGGAGGCCGAGCGGCTGCTCCTCGTGGCCGAGCTCCGCGCGCTCGGCGCCCGGCTGGGATTGGAGACGATCCTGGTGCGCGGCGACGACGCGCGGCTGGCGTTTCGGGCCGGCGCGAGTCCGCGCCTGGCGGCGCTGTCGACCGCCCTGGACGAGGTGCAGTTCGCCGCGGACGTGCGGCGGGCCGCGCCGCTCGCCCTGCGGCTGACACGGTTGGGAGGATTGGCGATGGGGCCGGGGCTGGTGCGCGCGTTGCGCGCCGCGCTCGGCGAGCGCGACGCGCCGGCCGGAAGCGCGGTGGCGTCGCGAGAACTCTGAAGGAGGTTGCATGCGACAGGTTGGGGTGGCGCTGGCCACCGTGGCGCTGGTGGGGTGCGGGACGGCAGCGACGTCGCGCGTGGATGTGGTCGCGCGCGCGGCGGGCTACGAGTTCGGCGTGGAGCCGCTGGCCGAACTGCTGGCGCAGGGCAAGAGCCTGCCGCTCCAGCGCGAGGTGGCGGAGGGGATCGCCGTCCTGTGGGTGGATTTCACGCTGTTCGGCGACCGGCTCCTGCGGGGTGATTCGCTCCTCGCGCCCGAGCTCGTGGCCCGGGCGATGTGGGCGGACATCCAACAGGAGATCGCGAGCCGGTACCACGAGCGCCTGATCGGCGACGGGGTGAAGCTCGATTCGGCGCAACTCGACAGCGCGTATGCAGCGGGAGACCTGCGGCTGATCAAGCATGTCCTCTTCAGCGTGCGGCCCGACGCCATGCCGGACGATCGCCAGCTCAAGCGGCGCCTCGCCGAAGACGTGCACCGCAAGCTGCTCACGGGCCAGCTGACCTGGTCGGACGCCGCCGGCGCCACCGACGAGCCGGGCGGTGCGGAGCGCGATGGCAGTTTGGGGGTGATCGGGCACGGCGAGACCGTCGCGCAGTTCGAGAACACCGCGTGGGCCCTGGTGCCGGGGGAGATCTCCGACGTGACAGAAACGTCCTACGGCTATCACATCCTCCGCCGCCCGGACCTGGCCGACGTCCGCGAGGAGTTCGCGCGCGGCGTCGAGCGGAAGCTCGAGGATTCGTTCGACGATGCGTACCTGGCGGACCTGCCGAATCGGTGGGACATCGACATCAAGCGGGGCATCGGGCCGGCCGTCCGCGAGATGGGCCGCGATCCGCTGCGCGCCAAGGAGTCGGGCAAGGTGCTGGGCACGTTCAAGGGCGGCCGGTTTCGGGTTTCGGATCTCGCGCGCTGGCTGCAGGCCATGCCCGTCGAGGTGCGCCAGCAAGTGGGGATGGCGTCCGACTCGCAGGTGACGTTGCTCGTGCGCAGCCTGCTGCGCAACGAGGTGCTGCTGCGCGAGGCGCGCGCCGCCGGCGTCACGGCGTCGCCCGAATTCATGGCCCGGATGACGGACGATCTGCGCCGGGAGCTGGCCCTGATGGGGGCCCTGCTCGGACTGCGGAGCGACTCGCTCGCCGCCTTGCGCGCCCTGCCGGTGGAGGCGCGGCGGAACTTCGTCAGCGCGCGCGTGCTGAGCTACTTGCAGGACCTCTCCCAGAACCGGAAGCGGCTGCAGACCGTCCCCCCGTTCCTCGCCGATGCGCTGCGCGACGACGCCAAGTGGGCGGTCGTCCCGGCGGGCATCGAGCAGGTGTTGACGCGGGCCCGCCAGCTCCGCCTCACCTTGCAGCCGCAGGCGCCCGAGGCGGCGCCGCCACCCGGCGGGCCCACGACGCCGCCGGGCGGCGCCACACCGGTGCCCCAAGCGCCGGGGACCCGTGCGA
>Ga0224512_10001311_pt1 | contig 24150 bp, 26 predicted proteins | sample SF_May12_sed_USG_4_FD_169103 | JGI IMG/M metagenome (GOLD analysis project Ga0224512, IMG submission 169103) | Sediment microbial communities from San Francisco Bay, California, United States - SF_May12_sed_USGS_13 | ecosystem: Environmental > Aquatic > Marine > Sediment | place: USA... | reverse complement strand
ATGAATCGCAGGCCAATTGAATACAATCTGGATCTGCAAGAATCGGACGGGTATGAATTGAATGCCAGGCTGCGCAATGACGATTCACCCGAGAAAATCGCTCAGAGCGACGAGTTGCGAAACACAGTTCAAGCAGCAATTGATGCGTTACCGGATGAGCTTCGTCATGCCATTCTTTTGCGTGAAATCGACGGCTTGAGCTATGAAAAAATTGCTCAGGAGATGGAATGTCCGGTTGGCACTGTTCGATCACGGATCTTTAGGGCCCGTGAGGCGATTGATAAGACCATACAGCCCTTGATAGGGGAACGAAGCGGTGCCTGAGAGGGGAGCATATTATGAGTCAGTCAATTAAAGAACAGCTGTCGGCATTACTGGACGGCGAGCTTCCAATCGAGGAAGAAGAACTGCTGTTCCGCCAGCTGGAAAAGAATCAGGAATACCGGGCAATTTTGGGTCGCTATACGCTGTTGACTGAGCTGATCCAGGGCTCTCCAGCGGATCCGGCCGTGTTGAGTGTGAGCGAGCGGATTCGCGCAGCGCTGACGGAGCTGGCGCCGCATTCGGAGCGGCGTATGCCGACAAATTCCTGGTCGACGGCGGTCAAAGGCCTCGTCGGTGCGGGTATTGCTGCATCGGTGGCGATACTGGCGCTTATCAGCATGAATACTATCGAGCGAGACTCAACACCGGTGCCGGCTATTGCTGAGCTGCAGACGGTTTCCGACAGCTACACGGTCCCGGCAGTGGAGCCCGGCAATCGAATGGTCATTACACCGGCTCGGCTCACCAGCTATCTGGTTTCACACGGTGAGTTTTTTAATGCGCCATCGAGGCTGACGGTCGACTCCCACATGGTAAGCAAAATGCCAGGGACGCCTGCCGACCAGCACATAGAGGCCTCGCAGGATGACTGATTGGCAGCGTTGGCTCGGCGCGATCCTGGTAGCGTGGAACGGCATCGCCGCGGCCGCCGACGGGCCGCAGGACTGGCTGAACCGGATGGCGAGTGCCACGCAGCTGGTGAGTTACCAAGGAACCCTGCTGCACACCTGTGCTGGGGTCGTCGATGTCGTTCAAATCGTGCACCGTATCGAAAACGGTCGCGCCACGGCGCGAGTCACGAGCCACGCTGTTGCGGGTCGCGAAATCATTCGAAATCCTGATGAGGTGATGTGCGTTCTGCCTGAACAAAAATCTATTGTCGTGGAAACACTGCAGGGCGGTTCTCAGCGCGAAGATTCGCCCATGAATAAGATGCCCGGGTTTAGCAATGTCGATACCGCGATCTACAAATTGGCAATGCTGCAGCCCGATCGAATCGCCGGGCACGACACGGAGGTTATAGCCGTGCGGCCGGTGGATGAATATCGATATGGCTACCGGCTCTGGTTAGACCGCAACAAGGCCGTGGCGCTGAAATTTGAGTTAATCAGTGAAGCGGGTGAGATGCTCGAACAGATTTTATTCACGGATATCGAATATTCCGATCATATCCCGGCGGCCGATGTCAGTCCGTCAATACCGATGGACACGTTTACACGGCAACACTCTACCGTCTCCGTCGAGCCGCCGGTGCAACGGGATCAATCTCCGCAAGGCTTAATGCGGTGGCGGGCCACCGAATTGCCGGCAGGTTTCAATCTGACAGTCAGACGCTCGAAGACAGTACCCGGGTCCCTTGATCCGATGGAGCAGTTGGTTTATTCCGACGGGCTGGGGTCGGTGTCGGTTTTTATCGAGGCCGGAGTTGACGAAGACGAGCTGGCCGAGGGGCTGTCCCGATTCGCCGGAACCAACGCATTCACGACGACCATGGAGGACCACCTGATCACTGCCGTGGGTTACGTGCCTGTCAGGACGGTGAAGATGATCGCCTTGTCAGTTCGTCCGCTACGGGAATCCCCGTGACCCGGACCACTTGCTTGCCCGGGAATCCTGACACAGTGCTGTATCAGAGCGGAATCGTTGCAGAGGTAAAGGGTCAATCGGCCCGCGTAGAATTTATCCGCTCGGGTACCTGTGGCGGCTGTTCAGGGGATCAGGGATGTGGCTTGGGACCGATTCTGGCCATGTTTCGTGGAGCACGGCCTCATTCCATGGAACTCGACATTGCCGAGACCGGGTTAGAACTCAAGGTCGGCGATACGGTCCGTATAGCCATGGCTGGGCGGCAGCTGTTAAAAATTGTCAGTCTGGTGTATCTACTGCCGTTGTTGGGCATGTTTTCAGGTGCCTGGCTGGCCGCAACAGTAATCCCGGACGCGTCTGATTTGACTGCCGTCGTTGGAGCGTTTGGCGGATTATTGTGCGTTTCGGGTGTGCTGGCGCTGACCTGGCATCGACAAGCGGGGCGGTCGCTGTGTAGCGCTCGACTGCACTCGCGCACGCCCGTTCAATCCGGCGCAGATTAGCCAATGGGTTCGCTCATGATTTTCGCTGTTCGCGGCAGTTAATATATCGGCAAAGAAAATGGAAGTTATCGTCTATAGCCGGCGTGGCTGTCACTTGTGCGAATTATTGCTAGGCGAGCTGGAGCCTTTGGTGCGCGGCAGAGCAAGCATTAATGTTCGCGACGTTGACGATCGTCCGGAATGGCAGGCAACGTATGGTGAACGGGTGCCCGTGGTTTGCTGCGATGGGGATGAGATCTGTCACTACACGCTGGATAGGGCAGCGGTGCTGGAACGAGTCACCGCTTTCGGTCAGACTTGAATTGTGAAAACTCAGATTTCATCGGACAAACAATGTCCTGTCACCTGAAAAACGGTCTTCGCAGTTCCACAGCTCGCGGCAGGCTGCCAGAGACTCTTTCCCTGGGATGGCTTCCTGCGGTCCGCTTTATTCCCGCGGAAAGAGTCTCTGGCAGCCTGCCGCGAGCTCTGGCACATACCTGTAATAGCCAAAAATTCCTCGACCCGAAGCCTTCTGCCAGGCATTCGGCTTTGTCTTCGGCATACCCTTTGCAGGGATGGCTCCCTGCGGTCCGCTTTATTCCCTGCAAAGGGTATGCCAAAGACAAGACCTGGATTGGTCACGACCGCTTGGCATCGGCGAACCCGGGTGTTACTCGTCTTACAGGGCCTGTAAAATTAAGTCCGAGTTATTACACCTGAATATTGTTGCTGTTTCCGGCATACATTGCTGTCTGGATCGTTATAATCCACCCCCTTTGACGCCAGCGATTGCCTGATATGCGCAATATCCGCAACTTTTCAATCATTGCCCATATTGATCACGGCAAGTCCACCTTGTCGGATCGACTTATCGAACGGTGCGGAGGGCTCGAGAAGCGTGAAATGGCGAACCAGGTTCTCGATTCAATGGAGCTCGAGCGCGAGCGCGGGATTACGATCAAAGCGCAGAGCGTTTCACTGGCCTACAAGGCGCTTGATGGTCAGGAATATTCGTTGAACTTTATTGACACGCCTGGGCACGTCGACTTTTCCTATGAAGTTTCCCGTTCATTGGCGGCTTGTGAGGGCGCCTTACTCTTAGTTGACGCGGCTCAAAGCGTCGAAGCTCAGAGTATTGCGACTTGTTATACAGCTGTTGAGCAGGGCCTGGAGATATTACCGGTCATTAATAAAATGGACTTGCCATCCGCCGATCCGGATCGCGTTTGTAAGGATATCGAAGAAATTATTGGTTTAGATACCAATGGCATTGTAAAGATCAGTGCGAAGACCGGTGACGGCATCGATGAACTTTTGGAAAAGCTGATCACCAAGATTCCACCGCCGAGTGGCGATATTTCCGGGCCGCTCCAGGCATTGATTATTGATTCGTGGTTTGATAACTACGTCGGTGTCGTTTCACTGGTGCGCGTGGTGAATGGCGAGATGAAGCGCGGTCAGAAGATTCGTGTCATGTCGACCGGGCAAAGCTACCTGGCAAATGACGTAGGCGTTTTCACGCCGAAAATGCAACCGCGCGGTTCACTGAAGACCGGCCAGGTTGGTTATTTGGCTGCCGGCATCAAGGATATAGACGGCGCTCCCGTAGGGGACACCATTACAGCGGAAGCGATTCCAGCGAAACATCCCTTGGCAGGTTTCAGGCCGGTCAAGCCGCGCGTTTTTGCCGGACTTTTCCCGATTCAATCAGAGCAATTCGAGCTTTTTCGCGATGCCCTGCAGAAGCTTCGTCTGAATGACGCAGCTTTGCATTATGAGCCGGAATCTTCCGTCGCCTTGGGTTTTGGTTTTCGCTGCGGGTTCCTTGGGATGCTGCATATGGAAATTATTCAGGAACGCCTGGAGCGGGAATATAATCTAAATATCATCACCACTGCGCCGACTGTTGCTTTTGAAGTGCTGACCCACCAGGGTGAGACCAGGGTCGTGGACAATCCATCGCACCTGCCTTTAGCGAACGAAGTGGCCGAGATACGCGAGCCTTTTATCCGCGCAAATCTTCTGCTTCCGCCAGAATACCTCGGCTCCGTGATTCAGCTATGCGTCGGCAAACGCGGCGTGCAGAAGCGATTAGAATACCTGGGTACTCAGGTGGCCCTTGAGTATGAGCTGCCCCTGATCGAGGTCGTCCTGGATTTCTTCGACCGCCTGAAGTCGGTGAGTCGTGGTCACGCATCCTTCGACTATGACTTCTCGCGCTTTACAGCTGGAGATCTCGTTAAACTTGACGTTCTTATCAATAAAGAGAAGGTCGATGCCCTCTCGCTTATCGTACATAGGGAATCGGCGCCGCGGCGCGGGCGGGAGTTGGTCGATAAACTCAAGGAGTTAATTCCACGGCAGATGTTTGGTGTGGCCATTCAGGCTGCGGTTGGGGCAAAGATTGTTGCGCGTGCGGATGTCAGGGCATTCCGCAAAGACGTGACGGCAAAGCTCTACGGCGGGGATGTAACTCGTAAACGAAAATTGCTTGAGAAGCAAAAAGCCGGTAAGAAGCGTATGAAGCAACTAGGCAGCGTCGAAATTCCCCAGGAGGCTTTTCTTGCCGTGTTGAGAGTTGGTCGTGATTGATAAGCGCTTGGTTGAAAGTGAGGTGATTCGGATCGTCAGACGAGCGCCGGAATTTGCGCAGGATGTGTTATGAATTTTGATTTTTCACTGATGCTGGTCGTGCTGACATTAATCAGCGGCGTCATCTGGGGTCTGGATGCGTGGTTCTTCAAAGCGCGGCGCAATGGTGACCAGGATAAAGCTGAGCCGATCATCGTTGAATATGCACGATCCTTTTTTCCGATTCTTCTGATCGTGCTGATCGTCAGGTCATTTCTGTTTGAACCCTTCCGAATTCCATCCAGCTCGATGGTCCCGACGCTGCTGGTCGGAGACTTTATCTTCGTCAACAAATACAGGTATGGACTTCGGCTACCGGTGATCAACACGAAGATCCTCGAAGTTGGTGATCCCGAGCGAGGTGACGTTATCGTGTTTCGATTGCCTGCAGATCCGAGCACAAATTATATCAAGCGCCTGGTTGGCTTGCCCGGAGACACAGTCAGGTATCAAAACAGGCGATTATTTATCAATGACGAACTCGTCAGTGCTACGCCACTGGGGGCCTATTCGGAAGAGAGTCAGCCGGGGGCGTTGTTGTACAATGAGCGACTTGGCGAGGTAGAGCATAATATATTGCTCATGCCCGGCAGGCGCAGTCTCGAAGGCACTTTCATTGTGCCGTCCGGGCACTATTTCATGATGGGCGACAATCGAGATAATAGTCGAGATAGCCGCTATCAGGGTGTTGGCATCATTCCGGAAAACAAAGTCGTGGGTAAGGCTGTGCGTATCTGGATGAATTGGAGCTTTCCGGGTATGCCACGATGGCAGCGCATTGGTAATGCGATCAACTAGAATTCCACATCGCCGCGAAGCCGGCTTTGCGGGATTATGAGATCGGCTCTGTCGCGGGGCGGCGGTTTCATAATTTTATCGACTACGGGTTATTGATTTAGGGAGCAGGGATCATGCGGGGTAAACAACAGGGTATTACGGTAATTGGGTTAATCGCGCTTCTGGCTATACTGGGTGTGGTTGGGTTTGCGGGCCTCAAATTGCTTCCGATCTATCTCGAACAAATGAAGATTGCCGGTATTCTCAATGATGTAAAGTTCGAGTTAGATGGGCAAAAACCGTCCATCCAGGTTATTAAGAGTGAGATCAACAAGCGCCTGAATATCGAGATGATCAGGGATATGGATGCGAGAGCCAAGAACTTCAAAATCTCGAAATCTGAAAATGGCTATATGCTGCAAGCAAAATACGAGAGGCGAACGCCATATCTTGCGAATATTTACCTGGTTGTTACGTTTGATCGTTCGGTAGAGATCATTCGGTGACCACGTGCGAGGATTGGTGTGTTGACAGGCTGGGCTACCAATTCTCGGACAGCGATCTTCTTAAACAGGCGCTGACCCATCGCAGTGCTTCGAAGCATCATAACGAGCGGCTTGAGTTCCTGGGTGATGCGGTACTCGGACTCAGCATTGCACGAGCCTTATTTGATCAAAAGCCGGAGGTTCGCGAGGGTGGGTTGAGTCGTTTCAGAGCCGGCCTTGTGCGGCGTGAATCCCTGGCTGATCTTGCTCGAGAAATCGATCTCGGCGCGCATCTCGAATTAGGCGGCGGCGAACGTCGCTCCGGCGGAAATCAGCGCGCTTCGGTATTGGCGGACGCGCTCGAGGCAGTGATCGGCGCAATTTTGCTGGATGGTGGTTTTTCGGGCGCCAATGACGCTGTTCTGCGCATTTTTTCCAGCCGGCTGGCAAATCTTCCCCATGAACTGGAACTTATCGATCCGAAAACTCGCCTGCAGGAATATTTACAGAGCAGGCAACTGCCGCCACCCGACTACTCACTGGCGCACGTCAGCGGTGCGGATCATGCCCGTACGTTTGATATGCAGTGCCGAATCCCGGCATTGGATCTGGAAGCCAAGGGGATCGGCACAAGCCGGCGGCGGGCAGAGCAGGCTGCCGCATCTGCCGCTCTTGAGCTATTGCAGGATGGCTGAAACGGCTTTTCGCGCTGGATTTGTCGCGGTGGTCGGCCGACCGAACACCGGAAAGTCCACCTTGGTTAATGCACTGGTCAAAGAGAAGATCAGCATTGTCACGTCGAAGCCGCAGACCACCCGGCACAGTATCCTGGGAATTCTGACAGAGGATAATACGCAGGCTATATTCGTGGACACGCCGGGTTTGCAGGGTGCCACAAAGAAGTTGATCAATCGCACTATGAATAGGACGGCAACCGCGTCTTTGGCCGGAGCCGATCTGATTTTGCTGGTCGTCGAGGCAACCGGCTGGGTCAAAGCTGATGATCTTGTGCTGGAGCGAATTACGAACACAAATACGCCCGTAGTTCTGGTCGTAAACAAGCTTGATCTCATGAAGCGACGAGCGGATTTGCTGCCAGTTATTCAAGAATATGCGTCGCGTGGCTCTTTTGCGGAAATCGTTCCGATTTCCGCGCGGGGGATGAAGAACCTGGATCGCCTTATGACGGTGATCAAAGGTTTACTTCCGGAGAGCGAACGGTTGTTCCCCGTAGACTCAAAAACCGACCGCAGCATGGAGTTTAGGATCGGTGAAGTCATCCGTGAAAAGCTTCTGGATACGCTTCGTCAGGAAGTACCTTACGGTTTGGCCGTTCAGATTCTCGCTCTGGAGGAGGACGCTGATCTCACGCGTGTGGATGCGGTAATCTGGGTTGAAAAAGATTCGCAACAAGGCATCGTCGTGGGGCGTCGAGGTGAGCGGCTCAAGCACATGAGTACCGAAGCCCGACTTGATCTCGAGAATATATTCAAGCGCCGTTTCTACCTGAGGGCCCGCGTCAAGGTAAAAGAGAACTGGAGCGATAATGCCGCGGCTTTGCGCCAGTTAGGTTACGAGGCACCACGATGAGTTTGATGGAACGCGTGGAAATGGAGGCCGCATTCTTGCTGCATGCGAGGCCCTACCGGGAAACCAGTCAAATTCTGGAAATTCTGAGTCAGAATCACGGCCGCATCGGGCTCGTGGCAAAAGGTTCACGACGACCGAAATCGCGATGGAAAAACGCGCTTCGCCCATTTCAATTGTGTCAAATGTCGTGGTCAGGTCGTGGTGAACTTTACACCCTGAGGGCAGCCGAGACCTTCGGCCCGCCCGCGCAGGTTCGCGGCATGCCGCTAATGGCGGCTTATTACATGAACGAGCTGCTGATAGCCCTGATGCATCGAAGTGATCCCCATCCGAATCTTTTTACGCACTACGGCGGAGCTTTAGCATCTTTGGGTAACGCCGCGGATACTGAGTTAGTATTGCGACGTTTTGAGGTAGCCTTGCTTGCCGAAATCGGCTATGGAATTGTGGTCGAACATGATGTGGTTGACGAGCGACCATTGGATGCGGAACGAAAATACGAATATGTGATCGACAGGGGCCCCGTGCCAGTGCCTGACACGCATTCCGGGGAGCTTGTTTTCCGGGGCTCGGAACTTCTGGCTATTGCCAATGGTGATCGACTCGATGTCGATCAACTGAGAAGCGCGAAGCGTTTACTGCGGGCCGTGCTCAATTCCAGCCTGGGCGGCCGTCGATTGAAGACGCGCCAGGTCCTGGCTGCCATGCAGCGATAAGATGACAGCCAGGCCGGATATATTGCTGGGTATTAACGTCGACCATGTGGCCACGCTTCGTCAGGCGCGGGGGACGCCATATCCGGATCCCGTGGAAGGCGCACTGCTGGCCGAGCGGGCCGGCGCGGATTCGATTACTGTTCACTTGCGTGAAGATCGTCGACATATTCAGGACGACGACATTCTGCGCCTCGCGAAGGCGCTGCAGACACGTATGAATCTCGAAATGGCGGTGACTGACGAAATGCTGCGGATTGCGGGTCGCATCGGGCCCGCCGACTGTTGCCTGGTGCCTGAAAGTCGTCAAGAGTTGACGACTGAGGGCGGCCTGGATGTCTTGGGGCAAAAGGTCCGTATCGGAGCGGCAGTTGAAGAACTCACGGCTTGCGGAATTCGAGTGTCTTTGTTTGTAGATCCTGATCTCGCTCAACTGGATGCCAGTGCTGACATTGGCGCGCCGGTTATCGAACTGCATACCGGGTGCTTTGCGGACGCGGAGACGGATGCGGCTCAGGCGCTGGAGTTAGAGCGCGTGAAAGAGGCGGCCGCATACGCGCATAATAAGGGTTTGCGAGTGCATGCCGGGCACGGCTTACATTATCGGAATGTTCAGTCGATAGCGGCGATCCCGGAGATCGTCGAATTGAATATCGGTCATTCCATAATTGCCAGGGCCGTATTCGACGGATTGCAAAAAGCGGTTAGTGATATGAAGCAACTGATGGATTCAGCCCGAGTGCATGCATAGCCGGAATTGCTGGACTGTTATGTGTAACCTCGGGCCAAAGAACAAGACAGTATGATTTTCGGAGTAGGCATTGATGTTCTGAGGATGGATCGCATTGTGGCGCTTCACCGTCGTTATGGTGACAAATTCAGCAACAGAATATTAATGTCTGAAGAAATGAATTTTTTCCATGCGTACCGGCGGCCGGAGCGGTTCCTGGCGATGCGATTCGCAGCCAAGGAAGCCATTGTAAAAGCGATGGGAACGGGTTTTGCAAATGGCATGTGGCTTCGTGATTCGGGCGTTATTCCGAATCGATTTGGTCGACCCGAAATCATTTTTTCGGAGCGCGGTAAACGAAAATGTGCGGAATTGGGTATAGGCGATGGGCATCTCACATTGTCGGATGAAGCCGGCCTGGTGGTGGCCGTCGCGATATTGATGAAGGCAGCTTAATCATTTGCGTAATCTGGTTTTTGACATTGAAACGGTGCCCGATGTGGAGTTGGGCAAACAATTGCTGCCACTGGAGGGCCTTGCCGATGAGGACGTCGCCAAGGCAATGACTTTCAAGCATTTGCAGGAATCGGGTACCGAATTCCTGCCCCTGTATCAACACCGGATTGTCGCTATTTCGGTCGTATTGAGGACGGGTGATCAACTTAAGGTATGGAGTCTTGGAAACTGCGACAGTGACGAAGCCGAGCTGATCAAGAGATTTTTCGACGGGCTTGAGCAGTACACGCCGGATCTTGTGTCATGGAATGGCGGTGGGTTTGATTTGCCGGTCTTGCATTACCGGGCCTTACGGCACGGCGTGCAGTCGCCACGGTACTGGGAACTTGGCGATGAGGATCGCGCCTTCCGATACAACAATTACCTTAACCGTTTTCATTGGCGCCATATTGATCTGATGGATGTCTTGTCTGGCTTCCAGCCCCGCGCTCGAGCCGGGCTGGACGCGATTGCGGTGATGCTCGGGTTCCCCGGCAAAATGGGCATGAAGGGAGACCAGGTCTGGCCTTCGTTTCTGGCTGGAAAACTCGCAGAGATTCGCAATTATTGTGAGACTGATGCGTTGAACACCTATCTCGTATTTCTTCGTTTTCAGCATATCCGCGGGATCCTCGATGATCGGTCGCTGCAGGCGGAATTCGATCGCCTGCGCTCGCTGCTGAAAGAAGCCGAGCAGGAACATCTGCGCGCCTTTCTTGCCGCATGGTTGTCACGCGACCAGCAACCGGTGAGTCGCCAGTGAGGTCATCCGGCGCCGAGCCGGAAACGGGGCAAATTGTAGATACCTTGACTGATGGCCGAGGCGTCGTGCGATCGCCGGGTAAGACGGTGTTTGTGCGCGGTGCCATTACCGGGGAGACGGTCAAATTTGTTCGTCGCAAAAAGAAGCGCAACTACGATGAAGCCGAATTGCTTGAGATACTGGCAGCGGTTCCGGAGCGCGTCGAGCCTTTGTGCGAGTCTTTTGGTAACTGCGGCGGTTGTTCGCTACAACATGTCTCGTCCGCGCAGCAGATCGCGTTAAAGCAGTCGGTTCTTTTAGAAAGCTTGCAGCGAATTGGCTCTGTAAAACCGTTTCGTGTTCTACCACCGATTGTTGGAGATGCATGGGCCTATCGCCGCAAGGCGAGATTGGCGGTCAAGTATGTACCGAAAAAGGGTCGCGTATTGGTCGGATTTCGTGAGCGCGACAAGCCGTTTGTGGCCGACATGCAACGTTGCGAGACTCTTCATCCATTGATTGGTGAATCCATCGCAGTGTTGTCGGAATTAATTGGTGGACTCTCGATTCGTGAGCGTATTCCCCAGATCGAGGCGGCGGTCGGCGATAACGGCGTGGCGATGATATTTCGCGTGCTGGAGCCACCCAGCACAGATGATCTTGAGCGTTTTGCCGGTTTTCAAAGAAATGAGGGCGTGCAGGTTTATCTGCAAACCAAGGGTCCTGAAAGCATTATCCCGTTGCCCGGGCAGCCTGCCGGCGACGGGCTGTTCTATGCGATACCGGGATTTAATGTGTCGATTCATTTTACGCCGACGGATTTCATGCAGATTCACGCCGGCGTGAACAGCCAGATGATTGACCAGGCGGTGTCATTGCTTGCACCAAACCATGCTTCACGGGTGCTCGATCTTTATTGTGGCCTTGGGAATTTCACTCTGCCGATTGCGACGTTGTCAAAAGAAGTCATCGGTGTCGATTTTGCAGCGGATATGTTGGCCCGGGCGCGCAATAACGCTTTGCGCTCGGGCATTGACAATGCGAGTTTTTGGCAAGCTGATTTGAGCCGATCACCGGAGGTTGCGGCGCTTGCCTGGGAAGGCTTTGACCTGGTGGTGCTGGATCCGCCCAGAACCGGGGCGTTGGAGATGATCGAGGTACTTGGAAAGATCCGCGCCCGTCGAGTTCTTTATGTTTCGTGCCATCCAGGCAGCCTGGCTCGCGATGCCAATAGTCTCGTGCATCAATTGGGTTACGAGCTTACGGCGGCGGGAATCATGGACATGTTTCCGCAAACCAGTCACGTTGAATCCATGGCGCTTTTCGAGCTGCCATGATGGTTCTCTTCATCGTGCTGGAAGCCGTTGGACTGACCGGTATGCTGAAAACATTGGAGAACCGTTTTCGAATGGCTATATTCGGACGAGTCGGCATGTAGCGAGGCGCACAATAATGACACTCGGGCCATTGATGATTGATGTTGCAGGATTGAGCCTGACACCGGAGGAGGCCATGCAGTTGGAAGACTCCCGCATCGGCGGAGTCATTCTCTTTAGCCGTAATTTCGAGAGCACCTCGCAACTCAAAGAACTCGTCGACTCGATACATGCTGTTCGGATGCCGCAACTCCTCGTGGCAGTGGATCAGGAAGGTGGTCGTGTGCAGAGATTTCGGCAGGGATTTTCAGAGTTGCCCACGGCACATTGGCTGGGCCACCAGTATGATATTGATAGCAAAGCAGGACGAAAGCTCGCCCGCCTATGCGGCTGGCTTATGGCAGCTGAGTTGCTGGAGGTTGGCATCGATCTTAGTTTCGCCCCGGTAGTAGACCTTGATTTTGGCTTGAGCGAGGTCATTGGTGATCGCGCAATCCATAAGAATCCAAATGTCGTTGCATCGATTGCCGTGGCCTATATGCAGGGGATGCGCGATGCGGGCATGATGGCGGTCGCAAAACATTTTCCCGGACACGGGGCAGTGATTGCAGACTCGCATCTTGAACTGCCCGAGGATCATCGTAACTATGATGGCATCGAGGATGACCTCATACCTTATCGCCGGCTTATCGACAATGGCCTGCAGGGTGTCATGATGGCGCACGTTCGCTATCCGGCCGTGGATCGGCGGATAGCCAGTTTATCGCCATTCTGGATACAGACGCAGTTGCGTGACATGCTCGGTTTCTCCGGCGCGGTTTTCTCGGATGATTTGAATATGTCGGCGACTTTCGGCATTGGCGACATGACCACCCGGGTCCGCAAGACGCTCGATGCCGGCGCTGACATGGCTTTGATTTGTAATAACCCCGCCGCGGTGACTCAGACGCTGGAAGAATTAGGGGACATCGGGAGCCCAAGCAGTCAGGTGCGGCTGGTTGCGCTGCGGCCGCATGCGCCGGCCTGGAAGTTGGGCAGCCTGCGCGTCACGGCCGAGTGGAAGGCGGCCACGGTTGGCATTCTCGATGCGGGCGGGCCGCCCTCATTGGTATTGAATGGTTGAGTGCCGTTGAGCGCCTTTCCTGACGCTGTCGTCGTTGCCACGAAAATCGAAGTCGAGCAGGCCTTTGAGCGCCTGACGGCTGATCTGCAGCGTTTCGTTACCAACGGTGACTGCATTCTAATCGGGATCATGATGGGCGGCATGATTCCGATGGTGCGGCTTGCCGGAATGCTCAGCGGCGATTTCACTATGGATTATTGCCAGGTTAGCCGCTATCGGGGTGCCGAGCATGGCGGTGAGCTTGAATGGGTGCAGGCACCGCAGGCGGAATTGGCCGGGCAGACGGTGCTGCTGGTCGACGACATTTATGATGAAGGCATCACGCTGGAGTACGTGACAAAAAGCTGTTATGCGCAGGGTGCCACGCGCGTCGTCAGTGCTGTCCTGGTACAGAAGCAGCACGAGCGAAGGGTGGGGCAGATCCTGCCCGATTTTGTCGGGCTCAGGGTAGCCGATCATTATGTCTTTGGATGCGGGATGGATTATCGGCATCGTTGGCGAAACTTGCCCGAGATCTATGCCTTAAAAGAACCTGCATGAAACGAATTACGCTTATCGGTGGCACCGGGGCCATGCAAGTCGCGCCTGCTGAAAGGCACATCGTCCATACTGTTACGACGCCCTATGGCGAGCCATCCAGCCCGATTCTTGAATGGCAGGCCGGCAATTCGGCCTTTTCATTTATATCCAGGCACGGTCTGGAGGGCACGATTCCCCCGCATCGCGTGAATTATAAAGCCAACGTCTGGGCCGTCCGGGAAACCCGGCCGGATTTGGTTATCGGATTGAACGCGGTGGGTGGCATCGATCCCGAGGCGCGTCCAAGTCGCCTGATTTTCCCTGATCAGCTCGTTGATTACACCTGGGGGCGGGAACACACGTTTGCCGACGAAACCCATAAGCCGGTCAAGCATATTGATTTCACGGTGCCCGTAAGCAATCGGTTGCGGCATACGTTGATCGAGCATGCCCGCGCACTCGGGTTGGACTTTCTGGGTGACGGGACCTATGGCGTTACGCAGGGACCGCGTCTTGAAACTGCAGCTGAAATTGACCGTTTGCAGCGCGATGGTTGTCATATTGTCGGTATGACGGCCATGCCGGAGGCTGCGCTCGCCCGAGAGTTGGGACTGGATTATGTGATCTGTGCGGTCGTGGTGAATTGGGCGGCTGGACGTGGTTCTGCAGAAACAAATATCCACGATGAAATGCAACAATATCTGGACCGCGGCATGCGCCAGGTCGATCCGCTGCTGCGTGCTCTCTGAGTTCGAATTGTCGCGCAAACGTTTGTCAGCAGCGGAGCCGGCGTCCTTTCCGGTGACCCACATCACAGACCTCGGGGCGTTGACTGTTTTATAGTTGACCGCCTTGGCGCAAGCCGACCGCAGTTTTCAATTGAGCAGATTAGTCTCCGTTCCGGTACTTTTTTATTAGAAACGTTATTACATTATATATTTAAATATATGATTAATTTAACAAAAACAGTACTTTCTCAAGCGCTAGACCGTATTCAGCAAGCCACACTTATTGTTAATGCCCGGACCAATGAACTGCCGATTGCTTATGTTAATCCGGCATTTGAGGTCCTTACGGGCTTAGACGCCAGCGAGCTGATCGGCGCGTCTTTGCATGATCTCGTTTCCGAAGGTGTGTTACCCGAGCCCGGCTCCGGAACGTTCGGTGCGAATTCATCGGGTCAGAGTCTGCCGGGTACGAACGAATGTCTGGCGCTGACCTGGAAGGCAAAAGATGATCAAAAAATAATCACCAGCGTTCAGGCGTCGGCTCTATATGACGGTCCCGGTAATCCCGCATACTGGATGTTGAGTCAGATGCCGGGCGCCGTTGACGCGGGCGGCGAATCGGAAAGCAAGGAATCGCTGAAAGATGCGCTGACCGACGCCCGTCGCCAGCTGAAAACGCTGGAACGATCGGATCCGATCACCGGCATCCCGAATCGGGCGGAATTCATGGAGGTGATACAAAGAGACTGGTCGATCGCACGCCGTGAACAGCGCTCCCTCGGCCTGATCATTTTCGAGGTGGATGCATTCGCTGAGTATCGAAAGCTTTTTGGCCGGCATGCCGCCGACTCAGTATTGCGGAAACTCGCCCACTCTATAACCGGATCATTGCGTCGCGCCGGCGATTTTGGTGCGCGGTATGACCAGGAACGGTTTGCGGTACTGATTGGCAGCGCGAATGAAATACAGGCCCGGACTCTGGCGGAAAGTATCGCCGCAAAAGTGACTAATTTGTCGATCCATCATCCACATTCACCGCACGGAAAATTTCTGACGATTTCATTCGGCGTGGCATCGGAGATTCCGGCCTGGAATGCGACATCTTCATCCCTGATTGCGCGGGCCGAGGAGCAGCAGTATCTGAACCGGCCGCAACCCGATGAAGATGCATCGCAGACCGGCGAAGCTGCGACTGTCTAGCAGCCTGCCAGACGGCAGTCCGCTGTCTATTTCATACTCACCCAGGGTCCGGTTGCGTGCCATCCGGCCCGGATGCGGTTTCGATCACATTGATTTTCGCAATAACCCCGAACAACGGGTGATCAAAATAGTGTGTGTTGGAGACACGAACGCGCCGCGACTGCTGTAGTCTATGAGTTGCATTGGCTCGTCGAGTCGGTTCATCGACAGAAGTGCTCAGTCCGAAAACACGCTCCGGAGGGATTTCTGCGACGGGCGCTGCAGCTTTATCAGACGGCCTGGATTCAAGCGCCAGGTCGAGCGCCAGGTGCAGGTATCGTTCCTTGTAAAGGGTGACTGTTCCCGTGATACCGCGCGGTAGGTCCGATTGATTGACGATTTGGTAGGGTATTGCTTGCTCGGTGTTTTTGGCGGGCTGGACCCAGCCCAGGTGCGCCAGCGGCTCGTAGGCCTCCAGCCGACTGATGCGGTTGTAGACACCATTCAAAGTAAATGATTCCTCTTTGAACGGTGCAAAATCGGGAAACTCGGCGCCTGGCTGCGATACTAAGAAATCAACGCCCTGATCCCGCCGCTCGGAAGACGGTTGCATACCAGCACCAGCAGCCAGTTCATCTTCGGCTGCCGTGGTCCCATTTTGTTGTGCACGTGCCGTGCCACCAGCAGCGCGTGGATCCTGTTCAACGAGTGGGGTAGCCAGATTCAATTCGAACGGAGAGTCCTGAATCATGGATGCCGGCGCGGGTATCTCCGCTGTGTTGCGACTTTGATCCAGGTGTCGAAATATGATGAGTTCCACTTCATAGCGGGTCGGTAATGCCACTGGATCCTGGTCGTTGTCTTGCGCCAGCGTTTCTGTGCCGAGCAAGATGAACCCCGGCAGGGACATGAGTGCTGTCAAAAATATTGCGATGCGCATTGTTTCATCTAGACCATTATGCCGCTGATGGGATATTTTCAGCGGCTAAAAATTGATCGACCAGTTGTGCCGCAAGTTCGAAACGCTTGTCAGCCGGTTTCAATTCGTCTGTCACGCGAAGCCGTTGCTGCCGATCCAATCTGAATCGATCGGGTTCTGATTCTAGCAGATGGACGAGAATTGCGGGGTCAACCGAAGTTTTTGTGCTGAACTCGATCAGCCCGCCGGTGGCGCTCAGCTCCAATCGGCGGATTCCGATCGGCGCGGCTTTGAGTCGGATCTCCGCGACCTTGAAAAGGTTGCGGGTCGCGTCGGGCAAGAGACCAAAACGGTCAATCAGTTCGATCTGTAGATTCTGCAATTCCCGCTCCGTTCTGGCACTGGCGATACGCTTGTAGTGCACCAGGCGCAGGTGAACATCCGGTAAGTAGTCCTCGGGAAGCAAAGCCGGAACATGGAGATTGATCTCGATTCCAACATCGCCTTCGAATTCAAGGTCAGGCTCCAGTCCTGCCCGCAGCGCTGTCACCGTTCGGCTTAAAATCTCGTTGTACAGGGAGAACCCGATTTCCTGAATCTGGCCGCTTTGGCCCTCGCCCAATAGTTCACCGGCGCCGCGAATTTCCAGATCATGAGTGGCCAGCACGAAGCCGGCGCCGAGATCCTCCAGTGCTTCGATGGCTTCCAGTCGTTTCGCGGCGTCCGGCGTCATCGTGCGGGGCGCAAGCATGTAGGCGAAAGCTTGATGATGAGAACGACCAACGCGGCCACGCAGTTGATGCAACTGCGCCAGACCGAATCGGTCGGCACGGTTGATGATGATGGTATTAGCTGATGGGACGTCCAGACCGCTCTCGATAATCGCCGTACAGACGAGAATATGGAATCGACGATGATAAAAGTTGTCCATTATGTGCTCGAGTTCGCGCTCACGCATCTGGCCATGTGCGACCTCTGTTTTGCCTTCTGGTATCAGCTGGGCAACTCGATCGGCAATTTCCTGGATATCCTTTACATGATTGTGGACGAAGTAGACTTGTCCGCCGCGTTTGAGCTCGCGCAGGCAAGCTTCGCGAATGATTCGCTCGTTCCATTCGGTCACGAACGTCTTGATTGAAAGACGGGATTCTGGCGGAGTCGCGATCAATGACAGCTCGCGCAGCCCACCGAGCGCCATATTCAGTGTTCTGGGTATTGGCGTTGCAGTCAGCGTCAGAATGTCGACCTCGGCGCGCAGCGCTTTCAGTTTTTCCTTATGGCGTACGCCGAAGCGTTGCTCTTCATCGATGATGACCAGGCCCAAATTCTTAAACACCACGTTTCTTTGCAGCAACCGGTGCGTGCCGATGACGATGTCCACGGTTCCAGCGCGCATGCCATCGAGTATTTGCCGGCTCTGCTTCTGGCTTTGAAAACGCGATAGGGCCTCTATATTGACCGGCCAGTCGGCAAAGCGATCGACGAAAGTCTGATAATGCTGTTGAGCGAGCAAGGTCGTCGGAACCAGCACCGCGACTTGACGGTTGTTGGCCACGGCAATAAATGCGGCGCGCAACGCGACTTCGGTCTTACCAAACCCGACATCGCCGCACACCAGGCGATCCATTGGATCGGCCGCGTTAAGATCGCTCGAGACATCCTCGATGGCTTGAAGCTGGTCGTCAGTGGCCGCGAACGGAAATCCGTCGGCGAATTTCTCTGCATCCACGGGATCGAGTTGATAGCTGTAGCCGGCGCGGGCGGCGCGTTTGGAGTACAACTCCAGTAATTCCGCTGCGACATCACGAATTTTTTCGGCAGCTTTGCGGCGTGCTTTGGCCCATTGATCTGAGCCCAATTTATGCAGTGGGGCGTGGTCCGGATTCGACCCGGTGTAGCGGGAAATCAAATCCAGGGAACTGACCGGAACATGCAACCGATCGCCTTCCGCGTATTCAACGGTTACGAATTCGGTGAGCATTTCGTCAATATCCAAATTGGTGAGTCCAACATACCGGCCAACGCCATATTCCGCATGTACCACCGGTGCGCCCGGCAGCAGATCAGTGAGATTACCGATCAGTGCTTCCGGATCCTGGACTCGGCGATGTCGGCGCTTACGCCTGGGTTTTTCGCCGAACAGTTCCTGCTCGGTGATGATGGCAATGCCGTTATTCGGCAATATGACGCCTTGGTCCAGCGGCGCTACAGAGATCACCGTATCTGACGAGCCAAGCAAAAATTCGGGCCAGCTGGTCACCGGGCTGGCGAATATGTGTTCCTTTTGCAGGATCTCTGCCAGCATTTCGCGGCGGCCAGGCGATTCGGAGGCAAATAGAATGCGCGCCGGCCGATGTTTCAGGAAGTTTCGCAGATTCCTCGTCGTTTCCGGTTCGCGGCGATTGATCAGCATGCCCGGCGGAGCTGACACCGGGAGATTTATGGATCCGGGCGGCAGCGTTTCAGCCGGAATCTCAAACGTCTCCAGCCGCAGTGAAGGTCGTCTGCCGATCTGATCTATGTGATGTTCCGCCGGGAAAAAAAGCTCATCGGGTTTAAGCGCCGGTCGTTCGACGTCGCAGCGGGTCTGTTCATAACGCTCATTGGCATGCTTCCAGGCCGTATCCAGCGCAGTTTCGATGTCGCCACAGCAGACGATCAAGGTATTGGCGGGCAGATACTCCCAAATTGATGCAGTTTGATCGAAAAACAACGGTAAATAGTTTTCGATGCCGCCCGGCAAGCGTCGCTCGCTTATTTCTCGGTAAATCAGAGATCGGGTCGGATTACCTTCGAAACGCTGGCGAAAACGCTGGCGAAAAGCCGTAACAGACTCCGAATCAATCGGGATCTCGCGAGCAGGCAGGGTATCGAGCTCGGTTATTGTTCCGCTCGTCATCTGCGAGTCAGGATCGAATGTTCTCAGGGATTCGATCTGGTCATCAAAAAAGTCGACTCGCACCGCCGCATCGTGCCCGCTCGGGAAAAAATCGATCAGGGAACCTCGCACCGCATAGTCGCCGGATACACTGACCTGCGATACGCGCTGGTAGCCGGCATCTTCGAGTTGCTGGCGAAAACTCCCCGGGTCAAATTGCTGACCAGCCTTCAGGGAAATACCGCGATGTTGCAAATAGCTCGGCGGGGGCATGCACGGCAAGAGTGCCGCAGCTGCTGCCAGCACGGTTATACGGCCGTTGTCGTTTAGCTGTCGAAGTATTTTGAGGCGATTTGCGATCAAGTCCGGATGCGGACTGAATGCATCGTAAGGCAGTGCCTCCAGATCTGGATATAAAGCTACGCCATGTTGCTGATCGAGGAAAAATTCAACCTGATGGCTCAGCGAGTCGGCCTCCGCTACACCGGTAGTCAGGACCAGAATGCATTGATCGAGGGTTTGGGTCAGTTCCGCAATCGCCAGACCTGCGGTGCAGCCATAAACCTTTCCCCAGCGAACTTTGTCGCCCGTGGCTTCGGGCAGGACCGTTTCCGGGTTCAGCAGAATCGGGGAAATCATGGTTGGTGCTTGATCGTTCGTGCGGAAAAGCCGGGTGGCGGGATTATCCCACACGCCGGGCACGAAATAATGGGCTTGCTGCGTTCGCCACTTTGGCCGCGGCGAAGATTTCCGTCTAGTTCTTTGCTACAGCATGAATCACATGCGCATATTCAAAATAGACAACGAACGAAGAATATTCCCACCGGGTGATTGGCGGTTCGCCGATCGCATTTCGCTTTCCTATCGGTTGTCCCCAGTTCGACTCGACGACTTTCATGCTCATGCCGCGTTTTGGACGCTCTTGCGCCGACACTTTGGATCGATCGAGTCCTTCGATAAGCAGAGTATCGGCGTTCGCCGTCGGCAGCGTGAGCAGTGCTGTTGCAGCCAGAAACGCAAATAAAACACTACGCACCATTTGGAACTCTCCAAGGTATACTGGCGTTCATATTACCTCGCCCCAGTTTCCAGAGAAACTACCCACGCTATGGACATGAAAGATGAAATGGTGTACCCGCCGTTTTTCGTTGATTGGAGACCCGGTGCAAGCCATCTATACCGCAGGATGTGGCCATGATGCGGCCGGTCGCGGTGTTCGTCGGACTGCGTTATTTGCGCTCTCAGCGGTCCAATAGTTTCGCCTCATTTGTCAGTATAGCCTCGGTCGCCGGCGTCGCTTTGGGGGTCGCATCTCTAATCGCCGTGCTCTCGGTCATGAACGGTTTCGAGAACGAACTGCGTGGGCGCCTGTTGAGTCTCGCCGGTCATGCCTCAATCGAATCTGCCGGCGAACCTCTGCCGTGGCAGGACATAATGGCCGACCTTTTGACAAAAGCGGATATCGAGGCGGTTGCCCCGTTCATCGAGATCGAGGCGATGCTTTCGAGTGGTCGGGAACTTGCCGGAGCGATTCTGACGGGTATCGATCCCGCATTGGAGAATGGTGTATCCGAGGTCAGTCGGCATATGCGTACCGGTTCGCTGGATATGTTGCGTTCGGGCGAGCGCGGCATCATTCTCGGGCGTGCCCTGGCGCTGCGCTTGGGTGTTAACGCCGGCGATGCCGTGACGCTTATGGTGCCGCACAAAGATATCCAGGGAGGCCTGAATACCCGGCTGCGGCAGTTCACCGTGCTGGGGATATTTGAGCTTGGCCTGCGGGATCACGATGCGGTGCGCGCCCTGGTTCATCTCGATGACGCGGCGGTCATGGTCGGCCTCTCTGAAAGTCCAATCGGCGTGCAGGTGAAGACCAGCGATATTTTTGCGGCACCTGTTCTGGTGAGGGATTGGGCGGCCGATTGGGTGCGACGGGGCAATCTCGAAGTCAAGGTAAGAGATTGGACGCAGGACAATGCGACCTATTTTCGCGCCGTGCGTATAGAAAAAATTATCATGACCTTGCTGCTGTCTTTAATCGTCGGTGTGGCGGTCTTTAATATTGTTGCAATGCTGGTCATGGTGGTCACTGACAAGCGGCGCGGCATTGCAGTATTGCGAACATTTGGCTACTCGCGACGAGTGATAGTGCAGATCTTCGCGTTTCAGGGAATTATCGTTGGCTGGATCGGTGTTTTGGCAGGCATCACCTTGGGCATCATGTTGGCGCTGAACATAGACTGGCTGGCGCCGGCTTTGGAGAAGTTATTTGGTTTTGAGTTCATGCCAGCTGATGTTTACTATTTGACGGCTTTGCCGTCTGATCTGCATTGGCTCGACGTGATGTGGGTGTCTGTGATCGCGTTGCTGATGACTGCTTTGGCGACCATCTATCCGGCCTCGCGCGCGGCTGGCGTTGCTCCGGCTGAGGTGCTGCGCTATGAGTAGCCTTTGCGGAAACAGGCACGACAAGAAATGTTGAGGCCACTTGAGCTTGGAATAGCCTTACGTTATTTGCGATCGAAGAACAAGAATCGATTCATTTCATTTATTTCAGTCATTTCGGTAACCGGAATCGCTATTGCCGTCGCGGTTTTGATCATTGTGCTTTCGGTGATGAATGGCTTTGAGCATGAAGTGCGAACGAAAATATTGAAGGTTGTGTCGCACGGTGCAATAACGGGTTGGGCTGGGCGGCTGGATGAATGGAGAGGCATTCGCGATATCGTCGAAGCTCATCCGGAGACCCTTGCGGCCGCGGAGTTTATCAGCGGTCAGGGTATGCTGGTGGGCGATAATAGCGTCAAGGGTGTCGAGATTCGTGGTTTGCATCCCGATGCCGAATTAAAAACCTCCGGGTTGTCGGATCTGATGAAGCAGGGCCGCATAGAATCTCTTGAGGCCGGCGCCTATCGAATTATCCTCGGTCAGGAACTTGCTGACCTGCTTGAAGTCAGCGTCGGCGACAAGCTGGTCCTGATGATATCGCAGGGGGCCATTACACCGGCCGGGATGGTGCCGAGAATGCGACGTTTTGAAGTCAGCGGTATTTTCGATGCCGGGATGTATGAATATGACCGCGGACTGGCGCTGGTCAGTTTGGAAGATGCCGCACGTCTGTATCAGTTGGGCGATGCGGTATCCGGAATCCGCCTTGCGGTGCGCGATCCCATGCGCGCCTCGCAAACAGTCCGGCAGATCGCCGAATCTCTGGATCGTGATGTGTTTATCACCGACTGGACGAGGCAGCACGCGAATTTTTTTCGTTCCATACAGCTGACGAAATCCATAATTTTCATAATTTTGCTGCTGGTCGTTGCGGTTGCGGCCTTTAATATTGTCTCGACCCTGGTCATGGTGGTTCGAGAGAAGCGCAGCGAGATTGCGATTCTGCGCACGCTAGGTGCTTCCCCTGCGGGGGTGCTGGGAATTTTCATTGCGCAGGGCGGCCTCATCGGTATGATCGGCACAGCCATTGGCGTGACCTTTGGAATCATCGTGTCCCTGAACTTACCGTGGATTGTTGCCATACTCGAACGCATCATGGGATTCAGGTTTCTTGCCCCCGACGTGTATTTTATTAGTGACTTCCCGAGCCGCTTGATGACTAGCGACGTTGTTCAGGTCGCGTTGATTGCGCTGTTGCTGGCGTTTGTCTCGACAATATATCCGGCCTGGCGAGGTTCTGCCGCGGCGCCGGCTGATGCGCTTCGCCATGACTGACGCCACTGCGCAAAGCAATACCCATACGGCCGGCGCAAGCGGCGCCGCACCCCTTGAATGTCGCGGTCTGGTCAAGAGATTCAACGAGGGCGGGGTGGTGCTTGAGGTTCTGAAGGGTGTGGACATTGCCATACGGGCACGAGAAACGCTCGCGATCGTTGGGGAGTCCGGGGCCGGTAAGACGACTCTGTTACAGCTTCTGGGCGGTTTGGATCAACCGACTGCGGGCAGTGTGTTGGTTTTCGGTCAGGATTTGGCAACCCTTACCGGTAAGACCCGCGGACAAGTCAGGAATCAGTGGATCGGCTATGTATATCAATTTCATCATCTGTTGCCGGAGTTTACTGCGGTTGAGAATGTCGCGATGCCATTGCTGCTGCGACGTCAGTCGGTCGATGAAGTCTATTCGCAAGCTGCCATGCTGTTGGATCGCGTTGGCCTGAATGCCAGGCTGGACCATCGTCCGGGTGAATTATCCGGCGGCGAACGGCAGCGCGTGGCGGTGGCCAGGGCGATGGTGACCAAGCCAGCAGTTGTATTGGCGGATGAACCGACCGGTAATCTGGATCATAAAACCGGTGAAAAGACGCTGGAATTATTGCTCGATCTGAATACGGAAAGCGGCACGAGTCTGGTTTTAGTGACTCACTCAGCCGAGATTGCAGGTCGCATGAGCCGCGTTCTGCAGCTGGAAGATGGACGCCTGCACGATGTGTCTTCGGCGTATTGAGGGCAGGCACTACCCCTCACCCGATTCGTCTGCTAAGTGCTAAGTCTCTTGTGGCGTCGCTTGAAGCGGTAAGCGACCATCGATCGCCAGACGATACTAACTACGACATAGGCTGTCGACGCTACCAGCGTCGCGGTAATGAACGACCCGAGCATCAGGGGTTTCCAGATTGCGACGAAACCGTTCGTCACCCAGTCCCAGGAGAGCTCAATAGCGAAGGGCTGCGGCGGCATCTGCAAAATGACGGTGCCGAGACTGTATTCCCAATAGAAGATCGGCACTATTGTGATTGGATTCGTTATCCAGGTCGCGATCGCCGCGACCGGCAAATTCACCCGCAAAACCAGAGCGGCCAGTAATGCGATGACCGTCTGGCCGGGCAGCGGCAGCAGGGCTACAAAAATCCCGGTCCATAT
>Ga0224512_10001310_pt1 | contig 24178 bp, 20 predicted proteins | sample SF_May12_sed_USG_4_FD_169103 | JGI IMG/M metagenome (GOLD analysis project Ga0224512, IMG submission 169103) | Sediment microbial communities from San Francisco Bay, California, United States - SF_May12_sed_USGS_13 | ecosystem: Environmental > Aquatic > Marine > Sediment | place: USA... | reverse complement strand
CCTGAGCACGTCGTTTTTGTGCTGGCCACGACAGAGCCGTACAAGCTGCTCGACACCATTCGCAGCCGAAGCCAACGCTTCGATTTCCACCCTGTCGCAACCGAGACGCTCATCGACTACATGGAGGACATCTCGAGCCGGGAGAACTTCCAACCGGACGTCAACGGTTTGGCAACTATCGCCACACACAGCGGCGGCTCGGTCAGGGATGCGCTCAGCCTGCTCGAACAGGTGGCCGCGCTTGGCGAAGGAGCCGTGACGGCCGAGCTGGCCGGCCGAGCCCTCGGGTTGGCCGACTCTGAGGCGTTCGCGACGCTGGCGGCCGCGGTGCGCAACCAGGATGCGCCGGCGGCTCTAGGTCTGGTGGCAAGACTCTCGGCTCAAGGCGCCGATCTGCGACGCTTCGTATCGGAGTCGATCGGGTTCTTTCGCGGCATCTTCCTGGCGCAGTACGCGCCGAACCTCGAAGAGGTCGCCGACGAGCCGCTGGGAACGCTGGAGGAATGGCGTCGCCACGCCAACGATCTCAGCCCCGGGGAGGTGCTGCGGGCCGTTGACATGCTCGGCGAGGCACTCCAGGACGTCCGCCAGGGCCGCGAGGAGAGGCTCGTCATCGAGCTGGCACTGCTTCGCCTCACGCGCCCCGAGACGGCACCCGACCTCGACTCGCTCATGGCACGGATGGGAAGGCTCGAATCGCAGATACGCGAAATGCAGCGCGGTGCCCCGAGTGAGCCCAAAGTGATCGCCGACCCGGTCCGCCAACAAGTCGCCGTCACAGAGTCACCGTCCCCCGAAGCGACCGAAGCTGCTGCCGGCGCTCCATTCGAAGAATTCAAGGCGCCCCCGCACGAGCCGGAAGCGACCCCGGATCAAGTTGATGAACCGCCAGGCGAGACGGCCCCGGCCGCAGCCACTGCGGATGTCGACTTGCGTGGATTTGAAGCGGCCTGGCCGGTCATCGTCGCCCGCATCCGCGACGAATTGGGGTCACGACGCTACGCACTCATAAAGGAGGCCATCCCGGCCAAAGTCGAGGACGGTGTGGTGACACTGGACGTGCCAAGCCACATGCCGTTTCACCTAGACCAGCTCCAGGCTGATTCCGAGCTACAGACCGCTATCTCTGCCTTCGCCGCCGACAGCCTTGGCGGCACGATCACTCTGGCCTTCGGCAGCGCCGCTGCTGCGCCGACCGCGGCGCCGATTCCCGACCGGGTGCCCGACAAGGAACGGATGGCCGAAGAAGGCGAAGATGAGTCGGACCCTGCCGCCCTGGTCGTTGACCTTCTCGGCGGCGAGATCGTCAGCGAGTGACCCGACTTCGCCTGGGAATCGATCTCGATGGTGTTGTCGCCAACTTCAACGGCGGCTGGATGGATCGCTACAACCGTGAGTTCGGGACGGACCTCACGCCGGACCTCGTCAGAAAATGGGACGGCCTCGCCGACCTGACGCACTTCGAACACATGGGCCAGTTCTGGAAGTGGGCGCGCGGGGGCGATGGCCCCTCGATCTTCCGGGACCTGCCTTTGATGGAGGGAGCAGGCGATGCTTTGAACGAGCTGGCACAGAGTCATCACATCGTCATCGTCACGGCCAAACCACGGTGGGCAATCCATGACACTTTCGCCTGGTTGGCCGACAACGAGATCCCAACTCGTGAGGTCCATGTCATTGCCAACAAATGGGAAGTCCCATGCGACGTCTACGCCGAAGACTCGCCCTTCCAGCTCCCTGCGATCGTCGAGCACCGTCCCAACGCTCGCGTGTTTCGCTTCGTCCGCGGATGGAATGAACCCGTGGCCGGTGCGCACGACATAGCTAGCTGGCCCGAGTTCACCCGCATGATCGGAGCGGCCGGAGGCTGACCCCAGGCGGCGACCGGAGGCGCCGGGTGAGCTGAAAAGCCCTGAGTTGGGGGTAACCTAGAGCTGAAGCGCCAGATGAGGGCGCTTTCCAAGAGTTTTTCCCAACAAGGAGCCTCTCGCTCAATGACTACCAAAAAGCTGGCCTTACTTCTGATGGCATTGGCACTCGTAGCCGCGTCATGCGGAGACGACGCCGCACCAGCAACAACCGCGGCCACCGCAACCACAACTGAGGACCCAATGGCCGCCTGGCCGGAGACGGTTGTCTTTGGGTTCATTCCCTCAGAGCGAGGCGAGGAGCTGATCAACGATATCAAGCCGTTCATGGACTACCTGTCGGAGGAGGTCGGGGTCGAGTTCGAAGGCATCGTCACGGCGGACTACAACGGCCTGGTCGTCGCCATGGGGAATGGCCAAGCCGACTTCGGAGCCTTTGGACCATTTGGCTATGTCCAGGCCAAGGGTCTGTATCCGACACTCGAAGTGATGATCCAGTCGATCCGTTTCGGCTCGGACCTCTATCACGGCCAGTGGTTCACCAACGATGCATCGATCTGTGATGCCCCGCCGGTCGTCGGCGCTATCGAGAACGTCGGCGGAGTCCCGACTCTCAAGGATCCGAAGGACGTTGCGGCCCTTCAGGTTGGCTGGGCCTTCGGTGATGCCGGTCTCGAGCCCGAGCTGCTCGACGACGGCACCCCGGTGGACCCCGGCCTGGCGTGCAACGCCGATCTCGACAAGGTCGTCGGCAAGAAGATCGCTTTCGGCAGCGCCACCTCGACGTCCGGTGCGGTGTTCCCGCAGCTCCAGCTGTTGAACCTCGATATCGACATCGAAAACGATGTTGAGTACTCGTACCTCGAGAGCCATGACAACGCAGTGGCCGCGGTGTACAACGGCGACTTCGACATTGGCGTTTCGTTCGACGATGCCCGGCGTAACTTGCGCGAGGACAACCCCGACATCGGCTCCAAGGTGATCGTGTTCAACATCACCGACGACATTCCGAATGACGTTGTTGCGGTCCGTGGCGACCTTCCCCAGGACTTCAAGGATGCGGTATATGCGGCAATCGAGAAGTTCCTCAGCACCGACGAGGGTGACGCCATCCTCGACGAGATCTACGGCTGGACCGACATCCGGCCGGCCACCGAGTCCGACTTCGACATCGTCCGCCAGGCTGCCGAGAAGCTCGGCGTCACCAGCGACTAGAGAAGAGCACACAGCGATTCTGCAGGAGGGCCGCCTTCGGGCGGCCCTCCTGTGTGTACCGCATCAGGTGCCTTGCCGAGATGCCGAACGGCTTTCTATTCGCCCTAGGCTGTCACCAGCATTCGTGGAGGCCCCTGCTTGATCGAGTTCACCGACGCATCCGTCGTATATCCGAACGGGTTTCGCGCTCTCGACAAGGTGTCTCTCACTATCGAAAACGGTGAGTTTGTTGTAGTGGTCGGACTCTCCGGGGCCGGCAAGTCAACGTTGTTGCGAGCCGTGAACGGTCTTGTCCCCATCGTCGAGGGCTCCGTCAAGGTCCATGGACAGGAAGTGGTCGGGGCCTCTGCGGCAGAACTTCGCAAACTGCGCTCCGGCATCGGCATGATCTTTCAAACCTTCAACCTGGTGAACCGGTCGACCGTCCTCAGCAACGTAATGATGGGACGACTTTCCAAAGTCCCCCGGTGGCGGTCCCTCTTCGGCATCTGGCCCGCACAGGACACGGAGCTTGCGCTGCAGGCACTCGAACGCGTCGGCATCGTGGAAAAGACCTACCAACGGGCTTCCAATCTGAGTGGAGGCCAGCAGCAGCGAGTGGGTATCGCCCGGGCGTTGGCGCAGGAGCCGACCGTGATCCTTGCCGACGAACCGGTCGCCAGCCTCGACCCGGTTACTTCTCATATGGTCATGCGTGACCTGCAGCGGATCAACCGTGACCTCGGCATCACGACGCTCATCAACCTGCACTTCCTCGACCTGGCCCGTCAATACGGCAAGCGGCTCATCGGGTTACGTGACGGCAAGCTGGTTTACGACGGGGACATCAACGACGTCGACGACAACCAGTTCCGGGAGATCTACGGCCGAGCCATAACTCCCGACGATCTTCTCGAGGGCGCCGAGGCGTGACCATCTCCCCGGGCGCCCTAACGCCACCGGCCATGGGGACCAGCCAGAGGCCTGAACCTCCGATTCAGGTTGCCGGACTCGTGGTGCCGCTGGCCGCCGCGGTCGCCGGATTCGCCGCCGCCGGGTTGGCCGGATCCCAGGGAATCCTGTGGGGCCTCCTCATCGGAGCAATCACCGCCGCGTTCTTGTGGCGGCGCAACTTCGTTCGTCTGGTTCCGGAACTGGTGGCCATCGTCATTGCCGGCGGCATCGCGACCGCCATCTTCAGCTCGGTGCTGCGTAGCCGAACTACGGTCATCGAAAAGGGGCTGTCGGCCCGTGCCAGCCTCGGGTGGCTTCTTTTCGGACTCGTTGTGGGGCTCGCGATTTCGCGTGCATCGCGTCCGAACCTGCCAGGGACCGCCATCCTGGGCCGCACGGTCGCCACCGGCGTTGCCTTCGCCCTTGCGTCGTTCTTGGCACTTCAGGCGGGAAGCTCCATCGGATACATCGAAGCGCTGCGAGGCCGCGCGATCGATGCCGGCGCCGTCCAGTTTCTGACCACCGGGTTCTATGTGCAGGCCGGCGCCATCCTCTGTTCGCTCGGCCTGGCTGCGGCGCTGGCCTTGCGGCTCCGCAATGGTGCGCTATTTGCCGGCACCGGGGCGATCGTGATGACGCTGGTTGCCGTCAATCAGATCAACTTCTCGGTTAGGGAGCTTCTCAGCAGCTTCACCCGGCTCGGCGCCCTGGCCGGTGACTTCTGGCCGCCGGATTGGGCGTGGCCGAAGACGATCGGACAACCCGAGGCCGTCCACATTTTCGAGCCCTTTGTCGAAACCCTGCAGATCGCGGTGATTGGGGCGACCCTCGGCTGCATCCTGGCCGTACCAATCGCCTTTTCCGCCTCGCGGGCGACCGCGCCCAACTATCCGACGTACTGGGTGGCTAAGTCCTTCATGAACGTTGTCCGTACGATCCCGGACCTCTTCTGGGGCATTCTGTTCGCCACCGCCGTCGGATTCGGCTCACCGTTTGCCGGGGCCCTGGCCATGATCATGTTTTCGGTGTCGATCATGGCCAAGCTCCTATCCGAGACCGTCGACTCGATTGACGTCGGGCCGCTAGAGGCCGCCAAAGCAGCGGGATCCCGCCACTGGCAGATGGTGCAGTACTCGGCTTATCCCCAGGTGGCGCCGAACTACGTTGCCTATGCCCTCTATATCTTCGAACTCAACATACGCGCCTCAGTCGTCCTGGGGATTGTGGGCGCCGGCGGCATCGGGCGACTCCTGGACGAGCGGCGGAACTTCTTCCAATGGGACCAGGTGATGGCAATCGTGATGGTGATCTTCGCCGCCGTGATCCTCATCGAGGTCTTCTCCATCTGGGTTAGGAAGAAGATCGTATGACTGTGCCCGATCTGACCCCGGAAGCCACCCACGACGTCGAACGACCGCTGGAGCCGCGGTTCACGAAGTGGCTCCGCGGGATCGTCGTCGTCTTCTTGATCATTCCGCTGCTGTGGTCGGCTGCCGGGCTCGAAATCTCGCCGCAACGGCTGTGGGAAGCGCCCGGCCAGATCCTCACCCTCCTCGGCGGCATGTTCCCGCCCGACTGGACCGGTACGCCTAAGACGATCGAGTTGATCCTCGAGTCGCTGTACGTGGCTTGGATCGGCACGATTATCGGCGCCACGCTGTCGTTCCCACTGGCGTTCATGGCGGCGACCAACGTGGCGCCTCGCTGGGTGACGCTGCCGGTGCGCAGCTTTCTCAGTGCGATTCGAGCTTTCCCTGAGCTGGTCCTGGCGATCATGTTCATCCCGGCGTTTGGCCTCGGCCCGTTCGCTGGAACCTTGGCGATCGGGCTTCACTCCATCGGAACTCTCGGCAAGCTGTCCTCCGAGGTGATCGAAGGAGTGGACGACGGGCCGATCGAGGCGATCAAGTCGTCAGGCGGCACCTACTTCCAGCAGATGCGCTTCGGCGTGGTGCCGCAGGCGCTGCCCACGATCGTCGCCTACTGGCTGTATCGCTTCGAGATCAACATCAGGGCATCAGCTGTGCTCGGTGTCATTGGCGCCGGCGGAGTCGGCGCCGAGATCGTCGGCCGGCTCAGGTTCCGCGGGGACTGGCCCAAGGCCGGTGCAGTGCTGATCCTCACGATTCTCACCGTACTGATCATCGACACCGCATCGTCGGTGATCCGACGCCGCATCATCACCGGCCGGACCAGTTCGAGCCGTCCGGCCAAGTGGATGGCGGCGCTGCTCGGAGCGAGCGAGGAGCCCTCGACCGAGATCGCCGAAGCGTGAGCGAGCCGTTCGTGCGTCGTGACCGGGCCGCCCAAGAGGCACTGGAGGACGCAACGCTGGCACCCGGAGCCACCCGGTCAAACGCGAGCAAGGGACGGGCGCGACCCGAGGCAAACGACGAATTGCGGACGGCCTTCGCTCGTGATCGTGATCGGATTCTGCACTCGAAAGCGTTCCGACGACTCAAGCACAAGACCCAGGTGTTCATGAATCCCGAGGGCGACCACTTCGTCACCCGGCTCACCCACACCCTCAAAGTCACCCAGATCGGCCGCTCCATCGCCCAACACCTGTCCCTCAACGAGACTCTCGCCGAGGCAATCTGTCTCGGCCATGACGTTGGCCACTCCCCCTTCGGTCATACCGGCGAAGAGGAGCTGTCCGAGTTTGTCGAGGGTGAGTGGCGGCACTCGGATCAGAGCGTGCGCATCTTCGAGGTTCTCGAGCCACTCAACCTCACGTGGGAGGTGCTCGACGGCATCAGAGCCCACCCTTGGAAGATCGAGCAAGGTCCGGCAACTCACGAGGGCGCCATCGTGCGGTACTCGGACCGGATCGCATATCTCTCACACGACGCCGAGGATGCCATCAGGGCCGGCGTGCTGCGACCGGATGAGTTCCCCGAGCAAGCGATTTCCGCCTTCGGAGAGCCGGGCCGGCAGTGGATCGACGCGATGGTGAAATCGGTCATCGACAACTCCATGGTCTCGGGGCACGTCGAGATGGAGCCCACTCGTCTCGAGGTGATGCACGACCTGCGCTCCTTCATGTTCGAACGGGTCTATCTGCACCCGGCGATGGAGCCGCATCGGCGGCGGGCGAAGGAAATCGTCCGCGATCTGGTCGGCCACTTCAAGCAACGCCCCGAAGAAATCCCCGATACGTATCGCCACGAGGACGCTGACACAATCACGCAGGTCATCGACTACGTCGCCGGCATGACGGACCGCTTTGCCATCTCGATTCACGACCAGCTCTTCCGACCGCGGCTGTTCGACTGACATGGCCGGCCGAGCCCAGCCCGGACCCAATCCACTCGACACCTGGGCCTCAGGTGGTCTCCGGTTTCTCGTCGAGATCTTCGCCTGGGTCGCCGGTCCCTGGGCGGCAGGCGAATGGCTCGGGATATGGGCGGTCCCGGTTGCTCTAGTGGTGCTGCTGGCGCTTCCGGCCGTCTTTTCTGTCGTCGGAGACAAGAACCAGGTGATTCGCCCCGTGAGCGGGCCGGTACGCTTCGCCATCGAAATACTGCTCAGCGCGGTCGCCGTTATCGCCGCTTGGGTGGTTTGGCCGACCTGGCTCGCAGTCGTAGTCACCGCCGTGGTGGCTTTCGGCCTGGTCACCGGTTTGCCCAGAGCTCGCTGGTTGCTTAGCGGCGCCCCTCCGTTCGAGTAGGCGTCCAGCAAGACAACCACGCCCAGCATTCGAGGGCACCCTCTCGGTAGGCTAGATGCCAATCTGTATCAGCCCAGAGAGGGGAAACAATGCGAACGGCTCGTTCATTTGCAATATTGGCCTTTGCGGTCTTCGTAGGTTCGCTCACCGGAGCGATGCTCGGAGGAGGCACCGTCGCCGAAGCGAACACGGATACGGCAGCATCTGCGCTCGCAGAAATACCCGTCGGCGCAGTGGTCTCGTTCGACCTGGCCACGTGCCCAGCGGGGTGGCACACGTTCATTAGGGGCCAGGGACGGACCGTCGTCGGACTCAACCCCGGCGGTACGCTCGCCGCCCGGATCGGCACCAAGCTGGAGGACAAAGAAGTCCGCAAGCACAATCACAAGGTCGATCCCGGAGTTCAATTCACCGACGTCTCGGGACAACACTCCCATGTCTGGGCCACCTACAACAACGGTCAGTTCTCTGCTTCCGGAGGCGGCGGAGCAGATTTTGTGGCCTGGAGTGACGGCATGGACAGTGCCGGCACGGGTTTTTACCCCTTAGCGCTGGACTTCAAGGGCTCTCCACAAACGACAACCTTCTTCAACACGAGCCAACGCGGCAACCACGCTCACGTCGTCGATCTCGAGGAGGAGACTTCGACAGCAACGTGGAACCGCGTCCCCTACATCCAGCTGCTGATGTGTGAGAAGGACTAGCACGAGCACCACTTCCACCAAGTTGATCTGGAGGGCGGGTGGGCGCGTAGCGCCTGCCCGCCCATACGCTTTCCGTGCCGGATCAGCCGACCGGAGTCCTGCCGCTTCGTGTCACCAAGGTGGGCCACGGGCGTCGATTCGCAAACAGGGGGTAGCGCAACCCGGTCAGCATGAGGCTCTTCGCCGACCGGCCAATGCCCGGACGTTGGAGGGCTACATCGAAGGCCTCGAGCTCGATGTCGCGGCCAACCAACGCCGGCGGCGGACTGCCAGCGCCGGCGACTCTTCCAGGAGCTGGTGGCCCAGTCCGACGTGGTTGTGGTGAGTGCACGCTACGCGCGTGAGGTCATACCAACGTCTCGCAATTGTTTGCCGTCTACCGGTCCTCGCCGCCCCAAACGTCGAGATGACCGGGTCGAGCAACGATCTCTGCGCTAAGACCCTGCCTCGACCTCCGGCGCGGATGGGCGTCCGGGAAGTCGTAGCGGCAGTTCAACGCGAAACACCGTTCGGCCCGGCTCGGACTCTACGGTGAGGTTTCCTCCATGGTGGAAGATCACAATGTTGCGGCTGATGTCCAGTCCCAGGCCAGTCCCTGCTCCAGGCGGTTTCGTGGTGAAGAACGAGTCGAACACCCGTGACTGAATTTCGTCGGGGATACCGGGTCCATTGTCTTCGATTTCAACGGCTATACCGTCACCGGTGTGTGTCGCCCGAACGACGAGCCGACCATCAGTCATTTCCGATTCGGTCACGGCGTACAGAGCGTTGTCGATCAGGTTGGTCCACACTTGGTTGAGCTCACCGCCGAGTGCCTCAATGCGCGGTAATTCGTCCGGGTACTCACGTTGCACGTCAACGTCCTTCGTTTTGTGTTCGAGCAGAAGCAGCGTGTCATCGATGCCCACAGTTACATCCACGTTCTGTACCGGAGCCTGATCGAGGTATGCATACGACTTCAGCGCCTTCACGATCACGGACATACGTCGGGTTCCCTCTTCGATCTGGTGTACGAGGGAGAACTGTTCCTGAGCGGCTCCGATCAGCCTGACAACCGCTTCTAATTGAGGCGCGTCGACATGGTCGGCCAAACTTGCCAGCTGCTCGACGGTGATCCCGGCATCTACTAGCCCCGGAGCCAGCTCCCAGCTCTTGTCCACGTCATGGTCGGCCAACCAATTCTCGACCTCGTCTTCGACGTCGGCACGGGCGAGCGCCGAGAGGGAGACGGCTTTCCCGCTGCGCTGGCGGATTGAGTCGAGCAGATCCTCGAGAAACGGCACGCTCGCTGCTCCGAGCCCCAGCGCCACCGTCGCCCGGGAGTCGCCGAACCGTTGCGTCGCCTCGCCGAGCTGTCCTGCGCCCCGGTTAACCGCCGCCGCCGGGTTGTTCAGCTCGTGGGCGAGGCCGGCTGTCAGCGTGCCGAGTTGGGCCATGCGCTCGGTCTGCTGAAGGCTCGCCTGCGTTGCGCGCCAACGCCCGAGCATCACCTCGAAAAAGGCTCGTGAGGCCGATGGACTAGACGCCAGCAGCTCATCGAGACGGGCCTTGGGAATCGCAAGAAGAACCGCATCGGACCGCGCCCGGACCGATGCGTTGCGCGGTGCGTCCTCGAGCAACGCCATCTCCCCGACCACTCCCTCAGACTGAACAGCCAGCAGAACTTCGCCCCCGGCGGTTGCTTTCACGATCTCGATCTCGCCCTCGAGAACGACGAAGGCACGATCACCGCGATCGCCTTCAGAGAACAGCAAGTTTCCGGCACCAAGATCGACCTCTTCTATCCCGACTGAGAGCCGCTCGAGGTCGTCCGTCGGCAGCTCTGAAAATAGAGAGACGGTGCGGAGTCGGTCGACCGTATTCACGCAGTTTCGAGATACTTGTGGATGAAGCTGACAGCCACGGCACCCTGGCCGACCGCCGACGCCACCCGCCGAATCACATTTGCCCTGACATCACCAGCGGCGAAGATCCCGGGCACGCTCGTCTCGAGAAGATAGGGATCCCTCTCGAGTGGCCACGATGGGCGCCACTCGCCGTCAACAAGCAAGTCCGGTCCGGTGAGGATGAACCCCCGCTTATCCCGTTCAACGAGTGAATCAACGAAGTCCGAGTGAGGGCGAGCGCCGATGAAGATGAAAAGCCCTCCAGCAGAGTGAGTCTCTTCGCTGCCATCGATTCGGTTGCGCAGCATTATCTCTTCTAGATGGGCTGTTCCTGCTACTCGAGCCACCTCTGTGCTCAATCGCACTTCGATGTTGGGAGTGGCGGTGATCTGATCGACCAGATACTGCGACATGCCGGCTTCGATCGATTCACCCCGGACCAGGACTGTGACCTTCCCGGCGTACTTCGACAACATCATTGCTGCCTGACCCGCCGAATTCGCCCCGCCGACAACAAAGATGTCCTCCCCTCGGTAAGTGACGGCTTCTGAGACCGCCGCGCCATACCAAATCCCGGCTCCGATCAAGGGTTCGGCGCCTGGCACGTCGAGGGTGCGGATGGTCATTCCCGTGGCAATCAGCAATGCTCGACAACTCAACTCCGTACCGTCGTTGAGAGTGAGGATCTTGGTCGGGTCCTCGACCCTGACACTTGTTGCCTCGACAGCCGTGAGAATCTCGGCTCCGAGGCGCTTCGCCTGAACGGTGGCGCGCCGCGCCAGATCCCCGCCGCTGATGCCCTTGGGAAATCCCAGATAGTTTTCGATTCGCGAAGACGTACCGGCTTGACCTCCGGTGGCTTGGCGTTCGAGCAGCGCGGTGCGCAAACCCTCGGACGCTCCATATAGCCCGGCGCCGAGGCCCGCCGGCCCGGCACCCACGATCACCAGGTCGTAGTGAGTGGCCGTTGGCGCGGTCTGGAGCCCAGCGTGATCGGCAAGTGCCCGATTGTCGGGCCTTTCGAGGCGCGACCCGTCCGGAAATATGACGAGGGGCAGGGCGGAGACACCGTTCCCGGCGCCGGCAATGGATTTGGCGTCCGGATCGGTCTCTACATCGAAGAACCTGTACGGGACCTGGTTTCGAGATAGAAAATCCTTCACCTCGTAGCTGTCCGGCGACCAGCGAGCGCCAATAACGCGAATCCCGTCGTAGGGAGCCGGTACATCCGCCTGCCAATCTTCCAGAAGATCGTCCAACACGGGGTACAGATTCTCTTCTGGCGGGTCCCAAGGCTTCATCAAGTAGTGGTCCAAACCCACATCGTTGATGGCCGCAATCGCCGCGTCCGTATCGGCGTACGCGGTGAGGAGGACCTTCTTAGCATCAGGGAACAGGTCTATAGCCTTGCTGAGGAACTCCGTGCCGCTCATCTCTGGCATTCGCTGGTCGACCACAAGGGCGGCAACCGCGTCGCCGCGGCTTTGGAGCTCGCTCAAGGTCTCGAGCGCTTCGGAACCCGATGCTGCCCTCATGACTCGATAATTCTCGGCGTAATGCCGTCTCAAGTCACGTGAAACCGCGGCAAGCACCTGTGGATCGTCGTCGACGCTGATGATCGCCGGCTTGCTCAAGATCTCTCCTGTACCAACTGTCGATGACACGCTCTTCGGGCCAGCGCATAGTTCGCGGGGCGTCGGCCGCGCATGCGTTCTCAACCTAGCAACTCGGCTATGCGAGCGAACTCCTCCTTGACCGAGATGTCCGACACCACTCTCGAAGAGCTCAAGGAGCTGCTGAAAACGGTGGCCCGCGCTCACCACGAGGCCACTGGTGGCGTGAACGCAACATGGGCCCAATGGTACGCGAGCCAACTGCAAGACCCGCTTGCTTCCCTCATTGGAGCGAACCGCTCGGTTGAGGAGATCGCCGGTTGGCTGACCGCGGCGGACATCGATTACAGAGCTGAAGAACGGAACGCTCCGGTGCGGCGGATCAGCCGACGGGAGTCCTACCGCTTCGTGTCACCAAGGTGGGCCACGGGCGTCGATTCGCAAACAGGGGGGTAGCCCTGGCCAACAACGCCCCTTTGCGGCCTCCCTCGGCCGCCGCCACGCAAGCGCCCGCTGCCAGAAACAGGCCCTTAGCGTTCTTGGGATCGTGGATGTGTCCGGTCACGGTCGATAGGTCCCAGGCGTGAAGATGCCACTCCGTGGCGGCGACGCCTGCGTGCAGCCCGGCGGTGACATTCCCGTAGGGGTACGCATAGGGAAGATCCCAATTCTCGATGACACGCGTCAGGTAGTCCCGGGCGGTTATGGCGAATTCTGTCGCCGCCTCTATCCCACTCAGACGGGAAAGCTCAGAGAGCTCCTCCGCGTTGTGCCGATCCATGTCGGCGCTGTCGAAGGGGCGGGTCACGTCGCCGGCGAGGGCCCGGTCCAACCAACTGTGGTACCAGCGGCTGACTGCCAAGACATGGCGAGCCGTCTCGGCCGCCGTCCACTCACCGCAAGCCGCCGCCTCCCAGCCGGTTGCATCGAGCAGCGCCGCCTGCTCGAGCACGGCATCGATACCGGAATCGAATAGCTCGGCGACACTGTCCGGGTCGATTAAGGCTCTCACTGAGGCTCTGGTGAGGACGGGTCCTTGCGCCACAGCGGCCCCGGGACATCCCAGCCGGTCGGCTCGCCCCAACAGTCGGCGTATACGACGTCGGTGACAGGCGGACGGGTGGCCACGCCCCAGTTGCCCAGCGGGTAACCGCATGGGATCACGGCGGCGACTCGCCAGCCCTTGTCGGCGGGAATGCCCAGCAAGGCGCGGGTCTCGTCGTGGCGGAGATGAGAGTTGAACGTCGTGAGGGTTGTGCCGATGCCGGCACCGCGTGCCGCCAGCATCAGGTTCCACACCGCCGGATAGATGCTCGAGCCCATTGGATCGTTTCTGTCGCATGCGACCACGATGAGCGGCACATTCCGCATGTTGTCCCGCAGCCAACGTGACGACGACTGGATCTTCATCATGGCGTTGTCACCGGCCGCCTTGGCGCGCTCTTCGGTGCCGGCGTAGAAGGTCCTCATACCCTCGTCCCACGCCTCGGCATAGAGGTCGCCGAGCTGCCGGATTACGTCCGGGTCGGTGAGTACCAGCCACCGCCATTGCTGCATGTTGCTGCCGGATGGCGAGCGGATGGCCGCGTCCAGCATCTGCTGGATCACGTCGGTCGGCACCGGCTCAGTTGAGACACGGCGCATGGCGCGGGTGGTGTACAGGGCTTCATAGAGATCCATAGCCGATGACAGTACTCATTGCCCGGGCAGCAGAATCAGGATCCGCCGGCAGGCTCGGGTCGGCCGGTTACCGACCGACCGCGGCCGGCCACCCGGGTGAACGGCTCCGCGGCTTCGGTGTGACCCTCGAAATCGTCGATGACTGTGATTCCCGCGTGCCTGCTCTCGCTGAGCGATTGGAGTATGGCGGCTCCCTGCTCGAGGTTGCAGACGCGGGTCACGAGCCTGCTCGGGTCGAGCTTGCCGGCGAGGATCAAGGCGACGAGTCCCGGAAACAGGTGGGCCTGCATTCCATGGCTTCCCACCACTTCGAGCTCGCGGGCAATGACCAGGTCGATCGGGATCGGAGCCCTGGCGTCTTCCCCGGGGAGGAGTCCGACCTGCACGTGACGGCCTCGTTTACGCAGCGAAGAAATCGAGTTCCACAAGATTGCCTGATGCCCCATAGCGTCGAGGGACAGGTCAACTCCGCCATCCGTGGCGTCGATCACGGCTGCGGCCACGTCTCCGGATTTGCCGTCGATGGTGACTTCCGCGCCGAGTTCGGTAGCCAGCTCCAACGCCTCGAAATTGATGTCAACGGCCACGACACGGGCCCCCAGCGACTGGGCAATCATCACGGCCGAGAGGCCGACACCGCCGCAGCCGTGGACCGCCACCCACTCGTCCGGCTGGACACGCCCCTGCGCCACCACAGCACGATACGCAGTGGTGAAGCGGCATCCGAGAGCGGCTGCCGACACGAAATCGACTTCCTCCGGGAGCGCAACAAGGTTGCCCTCGGCGTAGCGAACCCGTACCAACTCTGCGAAGGAGCCCCAATGGGTGAAACCGGGCTGTGACTGGGCGTCGCAAACTTGCTGGTTTCCCGTCCGGCATTGATCGCAGGATCCACAGCCGGCGACAAACGGCACCGTGACGCGGTCGCCGACCTTCCAGCTGGTTACACCCGGGCCAACTGCAGCGACCTCTCCGGCCAGCTCGTGGCCGGGAACATGCGGCATCTCACCAATATCCGGGTCGTGCCCGGACCAACCGTGCCAATCGCTGCGGCAGACACCGGACGCCCGAACGCGGACGATCACCTCGCCCTCGATCGGTTCCGGGTCGGGGAGGTTGCGAATCGTGATCGGTCCGCCGAATGCGTCGTACGCAGCTGCTCTCACACGACGACGCTAGCCGCCACCGCGTTTACCTGTTCGTACGAGATTTGCCTAGGACACCACGGACGCGACGACCCCGATCGTCACGACATACAAGGTTGTCCAGGTCGCGCACAAAGCGCCGTATCGCAGCAGCCATTGCCGCCACGATGTCGAGATACTGGCAAGCGCGGCACCGCCGATAGCCCATAGCGGCAGGCTGGTCGCGGCGCCGAAAAGAAGAACGGTGAACCGCTCGGCTTCGATGAAGTCAATCGCAAATACCCACGCCGTGGGCGCTGCCACCAGGAACATGACGGCCGCCGCAAACGATGCGCCAAACTCGGCAACGCCGCCACCTTGGCGAAAGCCAACGCCAATTGCCAAACCAAACAGGACAAGGGGATATGTCAGTGCCAGCACGCCGGCACGGCTGCGCTGGAGTCCCTTCCTGGTTGCAAAGCTGATGTCTTGGCTCACGCTCTGGAGGCTACTGGCCACACGGATCCCGCCGACTATGGCGTGGGTATTGTTGGCAGGTCATTCAGTAGACCATCCCCCAAGGAGGCGCGGCAGTGAGCGACTTCATCGATCGCGGAGCGATCAAGGTTATCGAGGTAATCGGAGTGTCCGACAGGAGTTTCGAGGACGCAGTTAGCCAGGCCGTCGCCAAGGCGTCGGAAAGTATTTCCGGCATCACCGGCGTCGAGGTCATCAACATGAACGCCCGAGTCACGGACGGCAAAGTCAGCCAATACCGCGCTGCGTGCAAGTTGGCTTTTGTCGTCAAGTAGCCCATCGGCGCAATGTCAGAATTTCGATTCGGGGAGCGGTCACTCGCGGTCGCTCCCCGACGCACTTACAAGCCCGACCGCCGCGGCCGCGGGTCGCGAAACTTATTCGACCTGTCGCAACCTTCCGTTAGGACAGCGGCTACTCAGAGTGGGTAGGCTCCGGGTGTAAGGGAGGGTGGCAGCGCGGCCACCCAGGGATAAAGGGAGAGGAGAGCGGTTGCTGCGGGGTCATCCGACATGGAAATCGCGGGCAATCGGGGAATCTCAATCGCGGCGACGTGGAAGCGCGTCCGCGCCGCGAGACGCCGTTGGTTTTCATTAGATCCGACGAGCGCAAGGTCTCAAAGAATTTGGTCCATATAGCAAAGGGGAAAACGGTGGAAGTTGCTGTAAAGCGAAACCCGATGATCACCGCGATGGTGGTATTCGCCATGGTGCTGGCCTTACTGCCCGCGTTGGCGGCGCTGAATGCGCCGGCGGCCCGAGCCGCCACGCCGGTGGCGTGGGATATGGTGAACACGACGTCGTCGAATTTGAATTCGTTCACTGACGATCCGGCGATTCCGTTCACCTCGGCCGCCGATGGTTTCCAGAAGTTCCAACGTGGCGTGTCCGGGTCGATCCCGTTCGCCGTACTCGATGACAGCCTCTCGGTTTTCCCGCCGGATTCGCAAGGGATCATCGGCGAGGCCAACACAGACGAGTTCTTTGGTGTAGTCGATACCAACAACGGTGACACCGGTGGAGCGCCGGTGACCGCTACGTGGGCCTTCGACGTCACGGGTGCCAGCGATCTGAGTCTCTCGATCGACATGGGCGCTATGGGCGACTTCGAGCCGACGGACTCCTTTGCGTTCGCGTATGCGATTGATGGTGGGGCCGCGAGTGGTGTGTTCTCGATCGCGGTCGACGAAGCCGATTCGCAGACCTACACCCTCGATGGCGGCGCAATGTTCACCCTCGATGACCCGCTGGTGGCCGATGGTGTGAAACTCTCGAACGCGTTGCAGACCATTACTGCACCGCTGACGGGAACCGGTAGCGAACTGGTCTTGACCCTGACCGTCGTCGCCGACAGCGGCAGCGAAGCCTTCGCCTTCCAAAACCTCATCATCAACCAGGGTGGCGGTGGCGGACCAGTTGATCCGCCGTTCGGAGTGTGTGGCGATGCGGCAACCCTGATCCACACAATCCAGGGCTCTGGCGCAACGAGCCCAGAAGAAGGCAACAAGCACGTCGTTGAAGGCGTCGTAGTTGGCGACTTCCAGGACACCGCAACCGAGCTCTCGGGCTTCTTCCTCCAGGAAGAGGACGGCGACGCCGACGGTGACGCCGCAACCTCGGAAGGCATCTTCGTCAACGACAACGGCTTTGCCGACGTCGACATGGGTGACGTGGTCCGGGTGAAAGGCGAAGTCGACGAGGCGTTCGGCCTGACCCAGCTCGAGAGCATCACCGACCTCGCCGAGTGTGCCGACCAAGTCGGCGGCGCCTCAGCGGCATCTGTGACACTCCCCGTAGCCGTCGACCTCGAGCCATACGAAGGAATGGGCGTCAACTTCGCCCAGACCCTGTACGCCACCGACAACTTCAACTGGCACCGCTTTGGCGAGGTCGTGCTGTCGGTCGGCGGTGTGCTCGACAACCCAACCGACGTGGTGCCCCCGGGCGCCCCTGCCCTGGCGCTCCAGGATCTGAACAACCGCAGTCAAGTGCAACTCGACGACGGCAGCTCGCTGTCGAGCAGCGACCCTGCCTTTGATCCACCGTCGTATATCTCGGCGGACGGAACAATGCGCCGCGGTGACACGGTCGACGGGCTCACCGGCGCCCTCGGATACGCCTTCGGGGCGTACGAGGTACATCCGACGGCTTCCGTTTCGTTCACCAGAGTGAACGATCGTGATCCGGCACCTGACGTAGGTGGCACGATCCAGGTGGGCGCATTCAACGTGCTCAACTACTTCACGACCATCGACAACGCTGGCCCGATCTGCGGTCCGCTGTTCGACCAGGGATGCCGCGGCGCCGACAGCGCCGATGAATTCACCCGACAGCGCGACAAGATCATCGATGCCATCGTTGAGCTCGACGCCGAAGTGCTCGGGCTGATGGAGATCGAGAACGCTGCGGACAACACTCCGGAGGCCGATCTGGTCGCCGGTCTGAACGCAGTTGCCGGAGCGGGCACTTATGCGTACGTCGAGACACCGGGTGGAGTCGGTAACGACGCTATCCGCGTCTCCCTGCTGTACCAGCCGGGCGAGGTGACGCTGGTCGGGGACTTCGCCATCCTCGACACATCGGTCGACCCGGACTTCAACGATGACAAGAACCGTGCGGTCCTGGCCCAGACGTTCGAAGAGAACGCAACGGGAGAGGTCTTCACGGTGGCGGTCAATCACCTGAAGTCGAAGGGTTCGGCTTGCGACGACGTCGGCGATCCCGATGCCGGCGACTTGCAGGGCAACTGCAACGGCGTCCGCACCGCCGGGGCGATTGCGCAGGCCAATTGGCTCGCCGGCGATCCGACCGGAAGCGGCGACCCCGACTTCCTGATCACTGGCGACTTGAACGCTTACGCCCAGGAAGACCCGATCGTCGCCCTCGAGGACGCCGGCTACAACGATCTGATCCAGATCTTCGACGGCCTCGATGCCTACTCGTTCGTGTTCTTCGGGCAAGGCGGCTATCTCGATCATGCGATGGCCACCCCGAGCCTGACTGACAAGGTGACCGGAGCCACGCATTGGCACATCAATGCTGACGAGCCACGTGGCCTCGACTACAACCTGGACGCCAACAATCAGGCGTCGCTGTACAACCCGGACGAGTGGCGGGCCTCGGACCACGATCCGGTGCTGGTTGGACTCGACATGGAAAACCCGATGGGAATGAAAGAGAAGGCAGCGGGCGATCTGGCCGCCGTGCTCCCGACTGGCAACAAGCAGAACGACAACCGGATCTCCAAGGCGATCGACGCCATCGAGGACAGCCTCGACGCCGACCTCTGGGCGGATGACTCTCATCTCACCAAGGACGGCCATCGAGTGTTCAGCGAGGAGAAGAAGGCGGTCCAAGAGCTGAAGAACGTGAGCGGCTCGGCCGCCGGCGCAGCTCAGGCAGCCATCGACTTGCTGTTGGACGCGGACCGGAGGCTTGCACAGGCAGCGATCGATGTCGCGTTGGCGACGGGCGACAATCAGGCGAAGATCGACAGCGCGCTGGCAGCCTTGGCTGCCGGCGATGCGGAGAGCGATCCGGCCCTGGCGATCGACCGTTACCGGAAGGCGTGGGAGGATGCCGTGGCCTCGATCGGCGAGGCCCGGTTTGCGACGTACAACGCGTCTTTGAACCGCAACAACGCCGGGGACCTCGCCCGCGAGCTGAGCGCTCCTGGTAGTCCACAACCGTCCGTGATCGCCGAGATCATCCAGCGCACCAGGCCGGAAGTCCTGCTCGTCAACGAGTTCGACTACGACCCGGCCGGAACCTCGGCGGTTTTGTTCCAGAACAACTACCTGGGGGTCTCGCAGGGTGGCGCCGATCCGATCGAGTACCCGTTCCGCTATTCGGCCGAGTCCAACACCGGGATCTACTCCGGGTTTGACCTCGACAACAGCGGAGCTGCTGGAGACTTCGTCCCCAACGACTCTTTCGGGTTCGGGTTCTTCCCGGGTCAGTTCGGAATGCAGGTCTATTCGATGCATCCGCTTGACATGGACGACATCCGCACGTTCCAGAAGTTCCTCTGGAAGGACATGCCGGGAGCGTTGCTGCCGGAGAATCCTCCGGGCACTCCGTGGTACTCGGATGACGAACTCGATGTCTTCAGACTGTCATCGAAGAGCCACTGGGACGTGCCAGTGCTGGTGGGTGATCGGGAAGTTCACTTCCTAGTGAGCCATCCGACGCCGCCGGTGTTCGACGGTCCCGAGGACCGCAATGGGACTCGCAATCACGATGAGATCCGCTTCTGGGCCGACTACATCGACCCGTCAGCGGACGGCTACATCTACGACGACAACGGGGAAACTGGCGGCGTCGGCGGCGGAGCACGCTTCGTCATCGCCGGCGACCAGAACTCCGACCCGAACGACGGCGACAGCATCCCCGGCGCCGCCCAGCTGCTGCTGGACAGCGCGAAGGTAAACACGTCGATCACGCCTGCGAGCCTCGGCGGCCCCGAGCAGTCGGCACTACAGGGTGGGATCAACACCACACATATCAGTGATCCGGCATTCGACACGGCGGACTTCAGCGACAGCGCTCCGGGCAACCTCCGGGTTGACTACGTGCTGCCGTCGAACAACATCACGATGGTCGATGCCGGAGTCTTCTGGCCGCTGAGCACGGACCCATTGTTCCCGCTTGTCGGAACAGTCCCGTTCCCGAGCTCGGACCATAAGCTCGTGTGGATCGACATCATCGCCTGACACAAAGCAACAGCCCAATGTGAAGCGGCGCCCTTGCGGGCGCCGCTTCACATTGGGGTTTGTCTGAGGAGAATTCGCGAAAGTCGGGGCCGGGTTCGTCCCCTTTGGAATAGGGCGCTTCGGGAGCGCCGCAACCTGGTCACCATACGATCCGTTTCTAAGGCCAGAACCGCTCGTTGGGCGACGGCCCCAGTATCGTTGCCAGACTGGAGTGGACCGAAAATTGGTGGTCGAATTGAGAAAAACGCGCACGGCGCTGCTCATGGTTGTCATCCTGGTTGGTGCTGCCTGCGGCGGGAGCGAACCCGAACCGGTGCTAGCAGGGGACGTTGAGACGCTTCTCGCAACATCGGCGGCCGCCATGGGCACGGTCGATACGGTGCGATTCGAAATCGAGCGGGGGGGCATTCCGATCTATATCGATACGACCGCTGCCCTCGAGTTCAAAGAGGCCGCCGGTAGGTATGTCGCTCCGGACGCAGCCGATGCTGTGGTCAAGGTCGGGATCAGCAGCCTGAACGTCCAGATCGGTGCCATCTCGATCGAGGGGACCATCTGGTTGTCCAATCCGATAACCGGTGCGTGGGAGCAAGCGCCCTCAAACTATGCGTTCGACCCGACAACGCTGTTCAGTCCGGAAGTCGGCTGGCGCCCGCTCCTCGCGGGCGAGTTGCTGAATGCCGAGCTAATCGGTCTAGAAGAGCGAGACGGCCAACCCCAATACCACATCACCGGTTCGGCACCAGCCGTGCGCATCGAGACAATCACCGCCGGCCTCGTTGTCGACCAGGACGTGGATCTCGACCTGTGGCTCGATCCTGACACCGGCCATGTGCTCGAGGTCTCGTTCGATACCGAGACGGCTGCAGGAATCAGCACTTGGGAGCTGCGCTTCTTCGACTACGGGGTCGAGATGGAAATCGTGCCTCCGGAGGACCTAGCCCGAAGTGGCTGAGCAGGATCAGCAACTGAGTCCTCGAACTCCTTCGCCCCGAGCGATCCTGGCTGTGGTCGCGTTCGGAGTGTTCGTCGCCGCGGATGATCTCACGGTGGTGACGACCATGCTCCGCCCCATCATTGGCGACCTCGGGATCGTGCTCCCCGACGGCATCGACGACGCCGCTTGGATCGTCAACGCCTACCTGATTGCGTTCGTCGCAGTCATGCCGTTCATGGGCCGGCTCAGCGACGTTATCGGACGGCGCCGCGTCTACATCGCCGCCTTCGGCCTCTTCCTCGCAGGCTCGATCGTGGTTCCCCTGTCGAACTCGTTTGGCCCATTCCTATTCGGACGCATCCTCACGGCACTGGGCGGCGGCGCGATGGTCCCGATCGGAATGGCGGTAGTGGCCGATGTCTACGCGGAAGGGCGGCGCGCCAAGGCCCTGGGGGTGCTTGGAGGGATCGAGACACTCGGCTGGGTGTGGGGGCCGCTCTACGGAGCCATGTTGGTGCGATTCCTGTCATGGCGTTGGCAGTTCTACCTCAACATCCCTCTCGCCGTCATTGGCATCGTGGCCGCCTGGTGGGCGCTCCAGGCGTTTGCCAAACCGCACGAGGGGGCTCGTATCGACTGGGCAGGAGCCGCCACGCTGACAATCGCATTGGTCAGCCTCAACGTGGCACTCCTGGGATCAGCAGAGATCCAGAGCGTCACCGGCCTTGACGAACTCACCGGACGATCGAGCTTTGACCTCCGCTGGCTGTATCTGGTTGCGATCGTCGCCGGTGGCTGGTTCGTCTATTCGCAACGCCGCTCCCCCGATCCGCTGATCGACTTTCGGCTGTTTCGGGGACGCAACCTGACCTCGGCAATCGTGATCAATTTCCTAGTAGGGGCGGCACTGATCATCGCCATGGTGAACGTCCCGCTCATCATCAACGTGCTCGAGCTCGACGTCGAAGGATCGGCCGTCGTCGCCGGATGGGTCCTGTCGGCCCTGACCGCGGCCATGGCCCTCAGCTCATACCTGGGCGGCCAGATCACAGAGCGGACCTGGTACCGACCGCCGGTGATAGCCGGTCTGATCGGGGCCACGGTGGCATATCTCCTCATGGGCTTCTTGTGGACGGCATCAACCCCCTACACCACCATGGCGTGGCAATTGGGCCTACTCGGCTTCGGGCTCGGCCTGGTCACGGCACCGACATCGGCCGCGGTTGTCGACGCGGCCCCCGCCGATCGGCGGGGAACAGCCGCCAGCCTGGTGGTGGTTTTGCGACTCATCGGTCTGTCGGTCGGACTGTCCGGGCTCACCGCGTACGGCCTCATGCGATTCAATCAGCTGCGGGGAACGCTCGACCTGCCCCCCCTCGGTGATCCCGGATACCAGGAGGCGCTTCAGACCGCACAAGGGGAGCTGACGACCTCGGCGCTGTCCGAGACGTTCGTGGCTGCGGCCGCATTGCTTGCAATCGCCCTCGGTGTCGCCTTCTTCATGCATCGCCCCCTGAGGAACAACCCGGACGGCGAACCAACCAGACCCATGGCGTCGATTCCAACGCCAGACGCCCGCCCCAAAGGAGAAATAATGACGGCAACCGATCCCAGCTCGAGCTTCCTAGCCCGCAACACGGCCTTGATTGTCGGCGGGCTGGTGGCAGTGACGTTGCTGACGCTCGTGCTGAGCCTGCTGATGTTGGGTCGCGTCAACAGCACCCGAGACGAGCTCGAAGCTGTTCAAGGTGAGCTGGTAGACACGCGGGCCGAGATCGAACAGCTCCGCGGCGGCGTGGCCCTCTTCAGCTCTCAGGCGACCCTGCTCCAGGGCCAGCTCGCCGAACTGGCCCCGACCGTTCAAGCCGGGCTCGATGAGGCGGTCGCCGGACTGGTTCAGTTCGAAACCGCCACGATCGAGTTCAACGTCGCCATCGATGAGACCATCCCCATAGCCACCGAGGTGGTTCTAGATCGCACCCTCCAGGTTCCCATCAACACATTGCTGCCGATCAACGAGACGATCGACACGACGATTCGGGTGAGCGGGCCGTTCGGAATCGACATTCCACTGGACATCACCGTGCCGATCGTCCTGGACTTGCCGATCGACCTCATGGTGGCGATTCCCGTGAACGAAGCAATCCCAATCGACACGGCCATCCCGGTGAACCTCCAGGTTCCGATCACGGTCGAGGTAGAAGGCACCGAGCTCGCAGCGCTCGCATCGTCTCTGCGCCAGGGCCTGATCTCCCTGCGCGATGTGCTCGCCGGCCTCGGCTAGGGCGTTCGTTGTGCCTAATCCGCCCATATACGGGCCGTTTAAGCACAACGAACGGCTCAGGCCACATCAACCGTCGCCGGGTCGGATCTTGATCTCATCGAGGCACTGGATCCGGCCAGGACCACGCCGGTCAAGGCGAGCCCTCCGCCGATGACGATCGGCAGCGTAAGCACCTCGTCGAGAAGTACGATCCCGGCCCCGATGCTGATCAGCGGCGCCACATACGCGACCAAGGACACGCGAGCCGCCGTCGTGTATTTGGCGGCATAGAGAGTTGCGCCGAAGGGAAGCAGAGTGCTTCCGAGACCAAGGGCCAGCAAGAGCGCCCATAGGGGCGCATCCAACGTGCTCGTGTCGAAGTCGCTCACTGCAAAAGCCACCAGCAGAGAAATCGCGCCACCTGTGACGAACATTGGAACCGCCAGTGCCGTGGTCGTGTGGTGCGGAGCGAACCGGCGTTGCAGCACGCCGGAGATTGCCGCCGCGGCGACGCCGCCGAGTGCCAGCAGGCCGCCGATAAGCGGATCACCTTCGCCGGAGCCGAGACCCGACTCGCCTGAGGCGACTATCACGATGGCACCCGTAAGGGCCATAACAAAGCCGCCGATCTGAACGGCCCGTTGCCGTTCGCCAAGGACAACCCACGCCAACAGTGCGGTGCCCACCGGAATCAGCGTGATGAGTATCGACTCGACCCCGGCTGAGATGTACTGCAAAGACCCTATGAAGAGGATCGGCGACAGCGCAGTGCGGAACATGCCGATGGCTGCGCCACGACGCCACTCCTCAACGGTGATTCGCTGCCGCCTGACCATCGCATAGGCCGAGGCGGCGATGGCGGCAACACCGAGGCGAACACCGACGACCGTGAACGTCGACACCCCGGACTCGAACGCGTAGCGGACGCCGACCGCGGCCATGCTCCAGCCAAGCGTCGCTCCGGCGAGGGCGACAAGTACCTTTTTTGGCATTGAATGAGGCTAGGCCACCTCGGAATGGGTTGTGCCAACGGGCCA
>Ga0224512_10001309_pt1 | contig 24180 bp, 20 predicted proteins | sample SF_May12_sed_USG_4_FD_169103 | JGI IMG/M metagenome (GOLD analysis project Ga0224512, IMG submission 169103) | Sediment microbial communities from San Francisco Bay, California, United States - SF_May12_sed_USGS_13 | ecosystem: Environmental > Aquatic > Marine > Sediment | place: USA... | reverse complement strand
ACCCCGTGGGTCAAGCGCCTGCTCATTGCCAACTTCGGAATCTACCTGCTGATGGGACTCGGCCTGCTCCCGGGGCGCACCATGGTGGATGTGTTCGGGTTCTCGGTCGCAACCGTGCTGACCCGACCGTGGTCGCCCATCACGTACATGTTCGTTCACGGCGGGTTCATGCACGTGTTGTTCAACATGCTCGCGGTGTTCTTCTTCGGTCCTCCGCTCGAGCGCGCCATGGGCGGCCGGAGCTTCCTCCGGTTCTACCTGGTGTGCGGTGTCGGTGCCGCCCTGGCGTCCCTACTGCTGATCCGGCTGATCGGCACGCCCACCGTTATCGGCGCGTCAGGTGCAGTGTTCGGCGTGATGCTGGCGTTCGCCTGGCGTTGGCCGGACGCGCCGATCTACGTATGGGCGATTCTGCCGGTCAAGGCCAAGTACATGGTCGGCATCCTCGGCGTCGGCGCCCTGTGGGCGACCATGCAGACGGGTCGTTCCGGCGGCGGAGTCGCCCACTGGGCGCATCTCGGAGGACTGGCCACCGCTTTCGTATATCTGAAATACGGCAATTCGATCGCGGCCCGCTGGCGCAGGTTTCGCCGGCCGGGCGTCACGGCTGACGGGTCGGCGGTCAGTCACTCGATCGGTATCACCAGGCGACGGAAGCCATCGGGTAGGGGGAGCGGTGACGATCTCGACGAAGTCGATCGCATCCTCGACAAGATCCGGGAGCAGGGGTTGGAGGCGTTGAGCGCGACGGAACGAGAGTTCCTCGATACAATGAGCCAAAGATACCGGTCGGGCCCGGGCCCGACCGCCTGAAAAACTTTCGATCGGCCTATCTGCTGCCTATCATTCCAACCCTGCACTGAACATCCGCATCGGACGAAAGGAGGTGAGGCGGGATGGCTACCGAATACGGCACATCGGACATCAGAAATGTTGCGCTGCTGGGTCATGGTGGCTGTGGTAAGACGACCCTCACAGACGCCATCTGCTACATAGCCGGATCCACCAACCGCCGCGGTTCCATCGAAAACGGGACCGCCCATACCGACTTCACGGAAGAAGAGACCAGCCACGGCATCTCCATCAATGTGGCTGTCGCGCGGGCCGAGTGGATGGGAACCAAACTCAATCTGATCGACACGCCCGGCTACCTCGACTTCTTCGGTGAAGTCCAAGCGGGCATCCGCGTAGCCGACGGCGCGCTGGTGGTCATCAGTGCTACCGATGGCGTGGAGGTCGGCACGGAGCGTGTCTGGAAGGCGGCCGGTGAGCGCGGCCTGCCCCGCATGGTGTTCGTGAGCATGATAGACCGGGACAACGCCTCTTTTGAGCGAGCGTTCAACGAAATCAAGAGTACGCTCAGCGCCGAGGTCGTTCCCGTTGAGGTGCCGATCGGTGCGGGATCGAGCTTCCGCGGAATCGTGAATCTGTTCTCCAACAAGGCCCACATCTACAAACCCGGCCAGGGCGGCGATTACGATGAGGCCGAGATTCCGGAGGAGATGCTCGACACCGTGGAGCGTTGGCGTGAGCAGCTGATCGAGACGATCGCCGCGACCGACGATGAGCTTCTCGAGGCGTACCTGGAAGGCGAGCAACTCGACCGAATCCGGGTCCTGGAAGCGATGTCGGCGGCCATGATGCGCGGCGAGCTGCATCCCGTGTTCTGCGGGTCGGGCGAATCGGGGCGAGGCGTGCGCGCCGTAATGAACAAGCTGGTCGAGCTCATGCCGTCCCCTGCGGCCAGCGGTCCCGTGGTCGCGGACGAGAATGGCGAGCCCGTGGAATTGGCAGCAGACGACGGGGCGCCGATGACCGCGATCGTGTTCAAGACCACGCGGGAGCCCAGAGTTGGCGAGCTGACCTACTTCCGCGTGTTTACGGGCTGTCTGACGGGCGGGGACACGGTCGCCAACGTCACGCGGGGCGGCAGCGAGCGTTTTTCGCACATCAGCAGCCCCGACGCGGACGACCGGCAGGAAGTGGATCGACTCCACGCCGGCGATATCGGCGTGGTCACGAAGCTGAAGGATACGCACACGGGCGACTGCCTGTGCACTGCCGGGAGAGCAATCCGACTCGAACGGATCAACTTCCCGAGTCCGGATATCGCCATCGCCCTGCACGTCGCCTCCCGCGGTGACGAGGACAAGCTTGGCAACGGCCTCAGCCGCGTGCATGAGGAGGATCCGACATTCATCGCGGCGTACGATGCCGAGCTTCAACAGACGATCGCGCGCGGCCTCGGCGAGCTGCACCTCAACGTCTCCCTGGAGCGCCTGGAGCGGAAGTACGGCGTAAAGGTAGAGACGGAGCGGCCGCGGATCCCGTATCGGGAGACGATTACGAGACCGGCTGATGGCCAGGGGAAATACAAGAAACAGAGCGGAGGTCGGGGGCAGTTCGGCGATTGTTGGATTCGGCTGAAGCCCCAACGGAACGGCGATTCTGACTACGAATTCATCAACTCGATTGTCGGCGGCTCGATTCCGGGCAAGTACGTGCCGGCCGTAAGCAAGGGTATCCAGGAAGCGGCGAGCCGCGGCGTTCTCGCAGGCTATCCCGTCGTCGGATTTTCCGCCGAATGCTACGATGGTTCGTATCATTCTGTGGACAGTTCGGAGCAGGCGTTCAAGGTGGCGGGATCCATGGCCTTCCAGAAAGTTGCCAAACTGGCCAACCCGGTTCTGTTGGAGCCGATCGTTACGGTGAGCGTCCGAACGCCCGAGGAGTATATGGGCGAAGTCATGGCCGATTTGAGCCAGCGCCGGGGCCGCGTCCTCGGTATGGACGCCGACGGCCATTGGCAGGAAGTGAAGGCGCAGGTGCCGCTTGCCGAGCTTTACAAGTACTCGACATCGCTGCGTTCTCTGACGCACGGCAAGGGCGTGCATACGCGTGAGTTCGCCGGCTACGAACAGGTGCCGGCCGATATTACGCAGAAAGTCGTGGCGGACGCTCAGGCGCGGAAGGCCGAGGGCGCCCGCTGACGGGAGATCAACCTTGGCAGGTCACAGTAAGTGGTCGAAAATCAAGCGGCAGAAGGCCGCGGATGACAAGACCAAAGGACGAATCTTCAGCAAGCTCGGGCGCGAAATCACCGTCGCCGCCCGGGAAGCGGGAGGCGATCCTACGTTCAACCCCCGTCTGCGGACGGCTGTTGCCGCGGCGAAGGCCGAGAACATGCCGTCCGCCAACATCGACCGTGCGATTCAGCGCGGAACCGGGGCCCTCCCGGGGCAGTCGTTCGAGGACGTGGTGTACGAAGGCTACGGCCCCGGCGGTGCCGCCCTGTACCTGGAATGCGTCACGGACAACACGAATCGCACGGTGGCGGAGGTACGCCACTTGATCGAGAAGGCCGGCGGCAACCTCGGCACCAGCGGGTCCGTCGCATGGATGTTCGACCGGAAGGGCCAGATTTTCGTCGATGCCGTGCGCTTCGACGAGGAATCGGTCCTTGAATGCGCCCTGTCTGCGGGAGCCGAGGACTTTCTCACCGACGATGGCATGCACGTCGTACTGACGACGGTACAGGACTTTCACAAGGTCCAGGAGGCGCTCGGCGAAGATGATATCGAGATTGCCGGGGCGGAGCTGGCGATGTTCCCCACCAGCACGATGCTGGTCGAGGGGAGGGCAGCTGAGCGCCTGCTGCGCCTGGTGGCGGATCTAGAGGATCACGACGACGTGATGAAGGTCTACGCGAATTTCGAACTGGACGAGTCGGTTCTAGAGGCGCTCGGCGCCGAGTGACCTTCTCCTAGTGCGGGTCCTCGGGATCGATCCCGGATCGTCGGCGACCGGCTACGGTGTGGTGGATGGTGAGCGGGGAGAGTTTCTTCTCGTGGAATGCGGCGTGGTGCGACCCCGGCCCGGAGACTCGTTCGCCGAGCGGCTTCTCCTGATTCACGAAGGCGTTCTGTCGGTCATCGATCGGCACGAACCGGATTGTCTGGCGATCGAGGGCGTGTTCTACCGGGAAAATGCACGGACGGCAGTGGTCCTCGCGCACGCCAGGGGCGTGGCCCTCCTGGCGGGCGCCGCCCGCGGACTGCCGGTGCTCGAGTACGCCCCCGCGGAGATCAAGAAGTCGATTGTCGGCACGGGCCGGGCGAAAAAGGACCAGGTGGGTTATATGGTCCAGAAGCTTCTCGGATTGGTCACACCACCGTCACCAGCGGACGCGGCGGACGCCTGCGCCGTGGCCCTGTGCCACCTGCTGACCGGAACCGGCCCGCTGGCGACGATGCGAGCGAGATCGTGATCAGCAGGGTGCGGGGCACGCTGGCGTCGGTCCGCGCCGACCGGGTCGAACTGACGACCGCGTCGGGAGTCACGTATGAATTGCTGATTCCCTCGGCCGTGCTCGGTGACCTGGGAGAGCCCGGGAGCGATGTCGAGCTGCATACGGCCCTGGTCGCCAGGGAGGACTCCCTGGAGTTGTTCGGTTTTGCCAGTGGCGCCGATCGCGAGTTATTCCTGCGACTCCAGAGCGCCTCGGGAGTCGGGCCGCGGCTGGCACTGGCAATTCTGGGGACGATGCCGGCTTCCCGGATCATCTCAGCGATTCGCAGCCGGGATCACGCAGCGCTCCAGTTGGTCAGCGGCATTGGCCGAAAGACCGCGGAACGCATCGCACTGGAGCTCGCCGACAAGCTGGACGATCTCGGTTCCGGTGACAGGGGAACCGCGGATCCCGGGCCCGCGCCGGGCGCGCTGGCCGCGTTGCGAGCGCTTGGCTACTCGGCGATCGAGAGCCAGGACGCTCTCGCAAGGGCCCGGCGGGACCTTGCCGACGAGACCGCCGATACCGAAGAGTTGGTACGAGTCGCTCTGCGGCACCTGTAGAGGTTCGCAGCACCTTTCCCGGGAGACAGATGTCCGACCGTATCGAAGTCACCACGCCGGAAGTCCTGGAGGGCGAACGGTCGCTCGACCAGACACTCCGTCCGTCGAACCTCACGGACTTCGTCGGTCAGGCCAAGGTCAAGGAATCGCTGGGCATCTACGTAGAGGCCGCCGTCAAACGCCAGGAGGCGCTGGACCACACGCTGTTCTTCGGTCCGCCGGGTCTCGGGAAGACCACCCTGGCCTATCTCATGGCGCAGGAACTGGGCGTGAACATCAAGATCACGTCCGGTCCCGTTCTCGAAAAAGCCGGCGATCTGGCGGCACTGCTGACCAACCTCGAGGCCCGGGACATCCTGTTCATCGATGAGATTCATCGTCTGAGACCGGTAATCGAAGAGTATCTGTACCCGGCGATGGAGGATTACCGAATCGAGATCCGACTGTCCGAAGGCGCGAGGGCACAAACCGTTTCGATGAAGATCGAGCGATTCACACTGATCGGGGCGACGACCCGGTTCGGGCTTCTCACCGCGCCGATGCGGGCACGCTTCGGCGTGGTCGAACGCCTGGGCTATTACCCGCCGCGGGACCTGGAGCGTATCGTGACGCGATCGGCCGGAATCCTGGGCGTACCGGTCACTGAATCGGGGGCCGATGAGATTGCGCGGCGTGCGCGTGGCACTCCCCGCATCGCGAATCGATTGCTGCGGCGCGTACGTGACTTTGCGGAAGTAAAGGCCTCGGGAACAGTCGATGGAGACGTCGCGCGGGCGGCACTTGAGATGCTGAACGTGGACGAATACGGGCTCGACGAGATGGACGCACGCATACTCAAGGCACTCATCGAAAATTTCGAGGGAGGACCCGTGGGCCTGGCTTCGCTGGCCGTCGCCGTCGGAGAAGACGCCTCGACGCTGGAGGAGGTGTACGAACCCTACCTGATCCAGAACGGTTACCTGCATCGCACTGCACGGGGCCGGATGGCCACCACCCGGGCGTACGAGCGTTTCGGCTATACCCGGCCGAACGACCAGCCGCAGCCGACACTGTTTGGTGAGGGTGAGTGATACGCGGAGCGTTCCCATGCCTGGAGCGGGTTCGCGGACGGCTGACTACGAATACGACCTGCCGGCGGAGCTGATCGCCTCCCGCCCCGCCGCCATCCGGGATCGAAGCCGGCTGCTGGTTCTGGATCCGGACACCGGGCCCACCGATCGGCTGTTTTCGGATCTGTTGGACTACGTGTCGCCAGGGGATGCCCTGGTGCTCAATCAGACCCGTGTCTTTCCGGCCCGTCTCGTCGGCCGGAAGCCGACGGGGGCACCGGCAGAAGTGCTTCTCGTGCGTCCGCGCGAAGACCTCGACGCATCGGGCACGGTATTCGAAGCGCTCGTGCGTCCCGGCGGAAAACTCAAGCCCGGCCGGGTGGTGGAGATCGCTCCTGGTTTCCGCGTGCGGATCGAGGATTCTGTGGCTGGCGGGGGGCGGCTCGTCCGCCTGGAAGGTGACGACGAACCGCGGGCCTTGATCGCGAGGCACGGGCACGTACCGTTGCCTCCGTATATCGATCGCGAGGATGACGCGACGGATCGCGAGCGATACCAGACCGTCTTCGCTACGGATTGGGGCAGCGTGGCCGCGCCAACGGCCGGTCTTCATTTCACGCAGGAGCTGTTGGACCGGTTCGAGGCCAAGGGGGTGTTTCTCGTCCGCGTCACGCTCCACGTCGGGGTTGGTACGTTTCGACCCGTCAGCGCCCCGAGTCCGGAGGAGCACGAGCTGCATGCGGAGTGGTATCGCATAGACTCCATGGCCGCGCAGAGGCTGAACGAGGTTCGCGCCGCCGGCGGACGAATTTTCGCGGTAGGTACGACGACCGTGCGCACGCTGGAGTCCGCCGTGAGCCCGGACGGTCGTTTCGTACCCGGCGAAGGATGGACGGACCTGTTCATCCACCCGCCCTACGAGTTTCGCGCCGTCGACGCCCTGATCACGAACTTCCATCTGCCCCGATCCAGTCTCCTGATGCTCGTGTCGGCGTTTGCCGGTCGCGAGCGCGTTCTCGCGGCTTACGCACATGCAGTCGACAAGGGCTACCGCTTCTACTCGTACGGCGACGCAATGGTGGTCCCTTGAGTCCGGGAGATTTCGTGCTGGAGGCGGAGTGCGGGCGGGCCCGCGCCGGAACACTTCGACTTCGCCACGGTGACGTTCCGACGCCGTCCTTCATGCCCGTCGGCACGGTTGGCACGGTGAAGTACCTCACCCCGGAGGATCTGCGGACGGCAGGAGCCACGATCATCCTGGGCAACACGTACCACCTCTACCTGCGGCCGGGCACCGACGTCATCGATGCGGCCGGCGGCCTGGGGCCGTTCATGCACTGGGACGGTCCGATCCTGACCGACTCGGGCGGATTCCAGGTATTCTCGCTGTCCAATCTCAACCGCATCGAAGAGCATGGGGCGACGTTTCGGAGCCACATCGACGGCAGTGAGCATCTGCTGACCCCCGAGAAGGCTGTCGACGTTCAGGCGGTCATCGGTTCCGACGTCATGATGGCGCTCGACGTATGTCCGCCGGGCAACGCTGACCGGGTTACGGCCCAACAGGCCGTCGACCGGACGCTGCGGTGGCTCGGCCGGTGCCACGATCGGAGAACGGAACTGAACCGTGACCCGCATTGCCGGGCTGGCCTGCTGTTCCCGATCGTGCAGGGTGCTTCCTATGAGGATTTGAGACTCGAATCCGCCCGGAAGACACTGGACGTCGCTGACTGGCCCGGCGTGGCGATCGGAGGGCTGTCGGTCGGCGAGCCGAAGGATGTGACGTATAGGATGCTGGAGATCCTCGATCCGGTTCTTCCTGCGGACAGGCCGCGGTATCTCATGGGTGTCGGATATCCCGACGACCTGGTCGAGTCTATCGGGCGTGGAGCCGACATGTTCGACTGTGTCGCGCCGACGAGGAACGGGCGCAACGGCACGGCTTTCACGCCCCGCGGGCAGGTAAACGTCAAGAAGTCCGGTTATCGGATGGATTTCGAGCCTCTCGACGCGACCTGTACCTGCGAATGCTGCCGGAATTACTCTCGCGCCTACCTGCGACACCTGTTTTCCTGCGGCGAACTTCTGGGACAGCGGCTTCTGTCGGTGCACAACGTCACCTTCCTGCTGAATCTGGTCGACCAGGCACGGACCGCGATACGGGCTGGCGCATTTCACGGCTGGGCATCCGACTGGCTGGAGAGATACCGCGCCGGGCCTTAGCTTACGCAGGGCAAATGTGACGGCGGTGCCCATGGTGCTTCCGATTCCGCGACGAACCCGAGACCTATCGAGGCAACCTATGATGACGTCTGCGCTGCTGGTCCAGAGCGCGCCTGCGGGCCCGAATCCGCTCAGCACCGTGGTGTTGTTCGGCGGGCTGTTCGCGATATTCTACTTCCTGCTGATCCGCCCGCAGCGGAAGCAGCAACAGGCACATGAGCAGATGGTCGCGAACCTCGCAAAGGGCGACGAAGTAGTCACGCTGGGAGGTGTGGTGGGCCAGATCGTGCATCTCACCGATGATCGAATTACGATCAAGACGGCCGGCGATACGCGACTGGAGATCGATCGAGCCAAGATCGGCCGCCGGCTGTCCGGAGGGAGTTGAGCGTGGCAAACCGGCAGATTCGTCTGCTGGGCGATCCGATCCTTCGGGAACGCTGCCCGGCCGTCGAACAGATCGACGACGAGATCCGGCGGTTGATCCAGGACCTGAAGGACACGATGTACGAAGCCGACGGTATAGGCCTCGCGGCTCCCCAGATCGGTGTGCGGCGACGCGTATTCGTCTACGACGTACGCGAGGATGAGCATGCAGCGGGTGTGCTCATCAATCCCCGTATCACCGAATCCGAGGGCACGGTGCGCGAGTCTGAAGGCTGCCTGAGCATCCCCGATCTGACCGAGGTCGTGGAACGGGCGGCCAGGGTCGTGGTGGAGGGTCTCGATGAGGAAGGAAGGGCACTTCGCCTGGAGGCGGACGGCCTGCTCAGCCGGTGCGTGCAGCACGAATCCGACCATCTCGACGGAATCCTGTTCTTCGACCGGGTCAGTCCGCTGAAGCGCAAGATGCTGCTCGCAAAGTGGGCGAAGAGTGAGCACGGAGCGAATTCCGCGTGAAGGTCCTGTTCTGGGGTACGCCCGAGTTCGCCGTGCCTTCCCTGCGGGCGCTGCAGGAGGAGGGACACATCGTCGTGGCGGTTGTCACGCAGCCGGACCGGCCGGCCGGACGAGGACGTGCGGTGCGCCCGAGTCCCGTCAAACGGGAGGCGAACGAAGAAGGCATCCCGGTCCTGCAACCGGAAGATCCGAACGATCCCCGGTTCGTCGCATCACTCCGTCTGCTGGGCGCAGAGATATCTGTCGTAGTGGCCTATGGACGGATCCTGTCGGAGGACGTCCTCAACGTACCGGAACGTGGATCCGTAAACGTCCACGCCTCGTTGCTGCCCAAGCTTCGGGGAGCTGGCCCCGTGCACTGGGCGATCATCCGAGGCCATCCGAACACAGGTGTCACGATAATGCGAATCGTCCCGGAGCTGGATTCCGGCCCGATTCTGTACACAGTGGAGACCCGATTTCCTGACGACATCACGGCGGGCGAGCTGGCCGAGCGACTGGCGGAGGTCGGCGCCACGGCGCTGGTCGAGGCGCTGGCGCAGATGGAAGCCGGCTCCCTGCCGGAAAAAGATCAGGATCACGACCGGGCCACGTATGCGCCCAAGCTGTCCCGCGAAACCGCGCGTCTGGACTGGTCCCTCGATGCCAAGCAGCTGGGTCGTTGGATCCGTGGCTGCGACCCGTCGCCCGCCGCCTGGACCACGCTCAATGGATCACCCGTACAACTGTTTGGGCCGACGCCGGGGGACGAACCGACACACGCCGAACCCGGGACCGTGGTGCGAGCTGATCCTCGCTCCGGATTGGCCGTGGCCACAGGTCGGGGCACGTTGGACATAGCAGAAGTGCGACCGGAAGGCCGGCCGCGCATGACGTCGAGAGCGTGGATATCCGGGCGGGCGGTGGCAGCGGGCGACCGGTTCGTGTGAGTCTTCCGCGTCTGCACGCCGTGGCCACCGACGCGGTGGCGAGACAACTGGCGTTCCTGGAACACTGCACGGAGATGCAGGATCGGTGCGGCGCCGACCTGGCAATTCACTTGCGGCTGCGGGACACTCCGATCCGTCGAATGCTCGAACTCGCCGAGCTGCTTGAACAGGGTGCCGCAGAGACGGAAGGTTGGCTGGTGATCAATGGCAGGGTGGACGTGGCCCTGGCGTCGGGCGCCGACGCCGTTCAGCTGGGCGCCGATGCACTGCCGATCGCGGCCGTGCGATCCATCGTTGGGGACGCGCTCACGATCGGTGCCTCGGTCCATGACCTGCGGACGGCGGACTCCCGCCGCAGAGAGGGGGCCGACTACCTGGTGGTGGGTACCGTGTTCAGCACCCCTACGCATCTGGGAGTCGTCCCGGGCGGTCACGCCCTGATCAGCGCGGTGTCCGATGCGGGACTCCCGATCATCGCGATCGGCGGGATCGATCGACAGACGGCCGCCGGCGTTCGTGCGGCCGGGGCGCACGGGGTTGCCGTGATTCGTGCCATCTGGGATGCTGCGGAGCCGGCGGCAGCCGCCGAGGAAATCTGCGCGACGCTTACGCGCTGACGGGAGCAGGACTTCCACAGGGTTCAAGAGGAGCACCATGCAGATAGAGGTGAACGGCAAACCGCGGGAAGTGGACACCGCCCTGTCGGTCGCGGGCCTGATTACCGACCTCGAGCTCGACGGCCGACTCGTGGTGGTCGAGTTGAACCGGCAGATCGTCCGGCACACGGAGCGCGCCGACGTGATTCTTCAGCCAGGCGATCGGCTCGAGATCGTGCACTTCGTGGGGGGTGGTTGATGCGCGCGCCCAAGGCCTCCGGCGAGCTTGTCATCGCAGATCGCGCGTTCAGCTCGCGCCTGATCGTCGGTACCGGCAAGTATGCGAGCCACGAACAGACGGTCGCCGCCATCCGGGAGTCGGGTGCCGAGATGGTGACCGTTGCCGTGCGACGCGTGGATCTCGATTCGACCAACCAAGACAGCCTGCTGGCGCACCTCAGCCCCGATGAGTTCTTCATCCTCCCGAACACGGCAGGCTGCTACTCGGCGGAGGAAGCCGTGCGCTACGCAAGATTGGGGCGGGCAGCAGGGCTCTCCGATTGGGTGAAGCTGGAAGTGATCGGCGACCGCGATACGCTCCTGCCTGATGTCGAGGAGCTTCTGGAGGCGACACGGACACTCGTGGCCGAGGGGTTCACGGTTCTGCCGTATACGAGTGATGACTTGATCACCGCACTCAAGCTCGAGGACGCCGGCGCGGCCGCCGTCATGCCCCTGGCCTCGCCGATCGGCAGCGGACTGGGCCTGCTGAATCCAGTGAACATCCGGATTCTCAAGAGTCGACTGGACGTTCCGATGATCGTAGACGCGGGCGTGGGTACCGCCTCGGATGCCTGTCTGACCATGGAACAGGGAGTGGACGGGATCCTGATGAACACTGCCCTGGCGGCGGCTGACGATCCGGTCCGCATGGCGCGGGCCATGCGACTGGCCGTGCAGGCCGGCCGGGAGGCCTGGCTGGCCGGTCGGATGCCCCGGCGCGAATGGGCGGTTCCGTCGAGTCCGGACGAGGGTCTGCCCGCGTGATCGACGCCGGCGCCGGTTGATGGCCGGCCGTGACGTCGCGCCACGAACCGCGGCGTTCGGCGTTCTCCGCGATGTGTCTGCCGGTGCCTACGCCGACAGGGCGGCGGCCCGCAGGTTCGAGACGTTGTCTCCGCGCGACCGGCGGCTCGCACAAGAGCTTGCCTACGGGACGATCCGCCTGAGAGCACGGCTGGACGCCGAGTTGAGTACGCTTTCGACGCGCCCGCTGGACCAGCTGGACGCCGCCGTGCTGGACGCACTTCGCCTGGGTCTGTACCAGGTTCGTGAAACGCGAATCCCCGCGCACGCGGCCGTCAACGAAACGATGGATGCGGTGCGGGGCCAGGTGTCGAGGAGCGCGCGCGGATTCCTCAATGCCGTGTTGAGGCGTGCCGTACGCGGGGAGCCTGACTCGGGCGTGTTCGGGGATCTCGACGAAGACCCCGTCCGATACCTGGCTACGTGGGGGTCGCATCCGGAGTGGCTCGTCCGGCGCTGGTTGGATCGGTGGCCGCTTGCCGCGGTTCGACGGCTCATAGAGAATGACAATCGTCCACCGCCGGTGACATTGCGGTTGCTGAATGACACGGTCTCTCCGGAGGACTGGGAGCGATTCGCCGCGGTCGGGCTCGAGAGGCTAGCAGGGTTGCCGCACATGGCGCGCCTGACCGGGGGCGCGCCGGCGGAGGCGATGCGCCGGGCGCACGCCATCGCACAGGATCCCGCAGCTTCCTGCGTGGTAGACTATGTGAGCGACAACCTTGACGGTCCGGTACTCGATGCCTGTGCCGCCCCGGGAGGAAAGACGATGGGTCTGTGGCACGCATCGTCCGCCCGGCCGCTGATCGCCGCCGACATTTCTTTGGAGCGGCTGCTTCAGGTGAGACAGGCTGCTCAGGACACGGGGGCGGAGCCGGCGTTGCTGGTCATGGATGCCCGGTTTCCTGCCATCCGCTCGGCAAGGACCGTACTGCTGGACGTGCCGTGCTCGGGAACGGGAGTTCTGCGCCGGAGACCCGACGCACGCTGGCGCATCACCGCCGGCAGGATCGAGGCGCTGGTCGCCAGGCAGAGGGAGATGATCGAGGCCGCCGCCGCCCTGGTTGAACCTGGAGGTGTGCTGGTCTACGCGACTTGTTCACTGGAGCCCGAGGAGAACGAGCAGCAGGTCGAGTGGTTCGTCGCTCGCCACCCGGAATTCGAGCGGGACAAGGAGGGTCAGGCGCGCGGAACGGACCTGTTCGTGGCGCCGTGGGAGCACGAGTCGGATGGAGCGTTCGCATCGCGATTGAGAAAGAGACGGAACGGATGACCTACAGAAGGCGACGGGGGCTGGGTGGTCGGGGATCGGCAGAGTCCGGCGCGGAACCCAGGATCAGCGACCCGGCGAAGCGCCGGTTCCAGTTGAGCGTCGGGGTGGTCGTCGGCAGCCTGATTGTCGGCTACGGCGTCGCGTCTCTGGTGATGTCCCCGTCGTCGGCGAATGCAGGCGACGGAGCCGTGCGGCGTGTGCCGGACGTGGTGGGATTGCCCGAAGCGGAGGCACGGGGGCGGATCGAGGACACGGGTCTCGAGTTTACGGTGCGGGGTGGGCTGGCCCACCGTGCCGTGCCGGAGGGTGCCGTCCTGGCCCAAAGTCCGATGGCAGGTCAGTTCGCGAGGCCCGGTGCGCCTGTCCATGTCACGCTGAGCCGGGGCCCCGAAGTACATACTCTGCCGAACGTGGCCGGGCTGTCCGAGCGTCAAGCCGACATCATCCTGCAGCGCCTGGGGTACGAGGTCGTGATCGAACGGCGTGAAGATCCGATGGCTTCCGGACGTGCCGTGGAAACCCGTCCCGCCGCCGGAACGGAACTCCAGGTGCCGGAGGCGGTCGTCCTCGTCGTCAGTGAGGGAGCTCCGATCGTCGTCGTTCCCGACATGCTGGGGCTGCACATTGACGATGCGGTGCAGGCCCTGGCGGAAGCCGGCCTGGAGCTCGGTTCAATATCGTTCGACGACGACGCGCCCGAGGCACCCGGCCGGATCGTGGGCCAGTACCCGCCGGCCGGCTACAACCTGCGCGCAGGAGATGCCGTCGAGCTTCGGGTCGCTGCGGAGTCAAGCGGGATGAACGCCGCCGACGAGCAGCGAGAAGGGCCACGGGAACTCCTGTGAATTGGCGCCGTCTACTGCTGGACAACCTCGGATTCAAGCTGTCGGCCCTGGTTATCGTTGCGCTCCTGTGGATCAGCGTGACCGCCGACGAGCGGCAGGCCCAGCCCGTTTCGACGCGCGTCGCGTACGAGGTTGCGGATTCCACATGGGTTCTCGTCGAAGGTCCGTCCGAAGTGAGCACGACGTTCCAGGGGCGCAATCGGGAATTGCTGGGGCTGCTGATGGAGGAGCCCGTCGTTACCGTGGTGATCGACTCCGTGCTCGGGCCCGACATGAGGATACCGCTCCCACTCAGCCAGGTAGCCTACAACCGCGACCTCGGAGTCGTTCCGAGTTTCATCACACCCTCAGCCCTGGACCTGAGATTCGAGCGGCGCATTGCAGCCCGTGTCGCCGTGATACCGGACGTGGATGCAATGCCGGCCGCCGGGTTCACCGTACTCTCGCCGGTGCTCGTGGACCCGGACAGCGTGACGGTCCGCGGGCCTGAATCGTGGATCGCCGACCTGAAACGCATCACGACGCGGCCCGTCGAGCTCGAGGCACTGTCCACCACGGTGATGCGGGATGTCGGGCTGCTCGTGCCGCCGAATGTTCAGGGCGTGGACGTGTCGCCCGCCTCGGTGGTCCTGACCGTGAATCTCGACTCGCTCATCGTCCGACGGCGTCGGGTACCCGTCCGGTTGCGTGGCGCAGCAGCCTCCGTGACGATCGCCGATCCTGACACCGTGGCGATCGTCGTTCGGGGTGCCGCGTCGATCGTCGAAGCGACACTCGATGCGACGTCCGAACTCGTGATCGATGTGCCGACGGCGCCCGAGCAAGCGGAGCAACGACCTCTGTCGGTCACGCTCCAGGCTGGCGGACCCGTGGCGGCGGAGGTGGACCCGCCGAACGTCACACTGCGTCCTCGTACATGACACAGACAGGCCAGTTTACCGACGGACCTGTACTCGGCGTCGAAACCTCGTGCGATGAAACGTCGGCGGCCGTGCTGGTCGGCTCCCGTCTGGCAGGTCATGTCATTCTCTCCCAGGATGCGCACGAGCGCTTCGGCGGCATCGTGCCGGAAATCGCAGCCCGGGCACACCTTCGGCAGATCGACGACGTAGTCACCGCGACGCTCGCCGAGGCCGGTGTGCGGGCAGGGGAGATTGACGGCGTGGGCGTCACGGCCGGACCGGGCTTGATCGGCGCACTCCTCGTTGGCCTGAACTGGGCGAAGGGATTCGCCTACGCCCTCGGCCGACCCCTGGTCGGCGTCCACCACATGGAGGCGCACCTGTATGCCCACTCGGTCGGCGCGCCTGAGGTGGAACCTCCATTTGTAGCCCTGCTCGTGTCCGGCGGTCACACGATGCTGATCCATGCGATTGGGTGGGAGAACTACCGACTGCTCGGCGAGACGCGCGACGACGCGGTCGGCGAAGCTTTCGACAAGGTGGCGCGGACGTTCGGGTTCGGCTTTCCCGGTGGACCGGAGATCGAGCGCGCCGCCCGGGAAGGCCATCCCGGCCACTTCCGGTTGCCTCGCCCGATGCTTGCCTCGACGGATCACCCCGGCGACCCGGCCTATTTCGACTTCTCGTTCAGCGGGCTGAAGACGGCAGCCGCGCTGCTCGCGGCCGATCTCACGACGGCTGGCGGATCCGCCCGGCTCGAGCAGGCTCGGCCGGACCTCGCCGCCGAGTTCCAGGAGGCCGTCCTGGACGTGCTCGTCGCCAAGACCCGGCGGGCCGTCGAATACACGGGGTGCACACGCGTGGTATTGGGGGGCGGCGTGTCGAGGAACGGTCGCCTCAGGGAGCGTCTCGCGTCTGAGATGGCCGGCCTGGCGGACGTGCACGCCCCGCCGCCGCGGCTGGCGACGGACAATGCGGCCATGGTGGCCTGTGTCGCCAGACACCGCCTGCTGGCGGGCAAGCGCGCCGATCTGAGTCTGAATGCCGATCCGGCCTATCCGTTTCCCGGACTCGTGCCGAACATCCTTCAGGGGACCACATGTATCCGGAACTGATCACGCTCAACATCCCGTTCATCGGTTCGCTGACGATCACGTCGTTCGGCGTGATGATGGCGCTCGCGTTTCTGGCGGCGTATCAGGTGGTTCGTCATGAGCTGACGCGTGTTGGGAGAGACCCGGAGTTCGCGGGCGACCTGTTGCTGGGGGCTCTGATCGGCGGAATCGTCGGCGCGAAGCTCTACTACGTGGTGCTCAATTGGGACCTTACCGCCCGGGATCCGTTCGGGATGCTGTTCTCGCGCGCCGGTCTCGTGTGGTACGGCGGCCTGCTCGGAGCCACGGCCCTCATGGTCTACCAGGTCCACCGGCGCGGAGAATCGAAGCGGATCATCGCCGACACGATCGCGCCCGGTGTGGCCCTGGCCTACGCGATCGGGAGAGTCGGCTGCTTTCTCGTCGGCGACGACTATGGCCGTCCCACGGACAGTTGGGTGGGAATCGCGTTTCCGAACGGATCTCCGCCGAGCACGGCAGGCAATCTGCGGCAGGCGTTCGGAGTGTCGATTCCGGAGTCCGTTGCTGACACGACCGTACTGGCCGTGCATCCGACGCAGCTCTACGAAGTCGGTCTGTCGCTGCTGATCTTCGTCGCGCTGTGGCGACTGAGGGGCCGGGGAAAGCCGATCGGCTGGCTGTTTTCCCTGTGGGTAGCCCTCGCGGGACTGGAGCGGTTCGCCGTCGAGTTCTTCCGGGCCAAAGACGATCGGTTCTTTGGAGTCCTCACCCTGGCACAGGTCCTCAGCCTGTTTCTCGTTGGCATAGGCTTCTGGATGATGCGGCGGTGCGAAGCGATTCGACCCGACGGAGCGACCGCGGCGTGAGGCGAAGACGGGGTTCGGCGTTCGGCCTGGGCGCCCGTCCGACGCGGGTGTTCTTCCTCGCCGGGATCGCACACGCAGCGTGGGCTGCGACTCCCGGCCCCGCCCAGGATCTGGGCGAGCCGGAAGTCGTCGAGATCGCCTTTCAGGGGGTCGAGAGGTTTTCGGATGCGGAACTGGCCAAGGCCATTCTCACCCAGGTTACGAGCTGCCGGACGTTCGCGTTCGTGTTTCCACTTCCGATCTGTCCGCTGACTGACTGGGGTTTCGCGCACAGCCGGAAGTACCTGAGCGAGCCGGAGCTTCCGCTCGATCTGTTGCGGTTGCAGCTGTTCTATCGCCAGCGCGGATACCGCGAGGCGACGGTTGACACCGTCGTGACCCGAGAGAACGGAAAGGCTCGAATCTCGTTCGTGGTAGCCGAGGGGGATCCCACACTGATTCGGGAGTTCACGGTCCTCGGTGCCGAAGGAATCCTGGATGAAAAGCGTCAGGCCGAACTCCTCGCGATCGGGGCCGGAGATCCTCTCGATCTCTCCAATCTGGCGCGTGGCGAAGGCCGGCTGACGGAGGCGCTCCGAGCACTCGGTTATGTCAACGCCACCGTCCTGCGGGATTACTTCGTGCCACGCGGGTCCCGCGCGGCAGAGGTGACGCTGCGCATCGACACCGGCCCCCGCGTGAGAATCGGCGAGATCCGCATCGAGGGTGCGGGTGATGTCGGAGATGAGATCATTCGGTCGCTGCTATCGTTCGAGTCGGGCGACATCTTCCGGGACGGCGAGATCATTCAAAGCCAGCGTCGCCTCTATAATCTCGAAGCGATCCGCTTCGCGACTGTAACGTCTGAGCGACGCTCCGACACCGATACGCTCATCGATCTGCGAATCCAGGTGGCGGCCGCACCCAAGCGAACCGTGGGGATCGGCTTCGGCATGGAAACGGACGAGTGCGGACAGCTGCAGGCCCGTCTTACGAATCGCAATTTCCTGGGCCAGGGACGCGTTCTCCGCCTGACGACGAGGCTGTCGAACCTGTTTGCCGGACAACTTGAGGGCAGCTTTCCCTGCACGGACGTCAGTCCGGACGGAATTTTTCAGGAGCTGAATTTCCGCGCCGAAGCGGCGTTCGAACAGCCCGTGTTTCGCGGCGGGAAGAATTCGCTGCGCACGACGGTTTATGCAGAGAAGGAAACCGTCCCAGACCTGTTCGTACGAACCAGCGCCGGCGGCGAACTGGCGTTTACCCACCGGTTCTCACCGAGCATGTCGCTCACGGCATCGGTGAGCCCGGAATTGACTTCGTTTGGCGTGCAATCGGCGGACATCTACTTCTGCGTGAACTTCGGCTTCTGCGATCCCGAGGACATCGGCGTGCTGTCCGAGCAGCGCTGGCTATCGCCCCTGGGCCTGCTGTGGGCGCTGGACCGGACCGACGACCGGTTTTCGCCGAGTCGCGGATTCTATGTGGCGACCGGACTCGAGCACGCAGGCTTGGTGACCGGATCCGACTATCGGTACCTGCGGGCAACGCTCAGCGGCGCCGCATTCAAGCGGTTGACGAACTCTACGGTGCTGGCCGGGCATATCCGATTCGGTTCCATCGACGCGCTACCCTCACAGACATTCGAGGCGGGCACAACGGATGAGATCATCCATCCCCGGAAGCGTTTCTTTGCCGGTGGGGCGGAGAGCGTGCGGGGATTCGGCGCAAACCTGCTGGGTCCGACGGTACTCGTCGTCGACGCAAACGCCGATTGTCCGGATCTGGATCTGAATGCGTGCGTGGAAGGACTCTCCGCACGGGCGTTCGATCAGCGGCCGGCAGGAGGGAACGCCGTACTCGAGGCAAGCCTCGAGCTGCGGACCGCCATCGGTGACCGCTGGACGTTCGTCAGCTTCGTGGATGTCGGCCAGGTATGGCAAAGCCTCGGAATCCGCACGAAGGTCGTGGCCACGCCCGGCGTCGGCGTCCGGTTCCGAAGCCCGATCGGTCCCTTGCGCCTGGACCTGGGGTACGATCCGTCCGGACCGGCGGACCGGCCTGTCGTGGCCGTCCTCGAAGGAGGGGACATCCAGGAGCTGAACCGGACGATCCGGTTTGACCCGTTCACCGACGACGACCCCGGGGTGCTGCTCGAGATCGCCCGCCGTCTGCAGCTCCAGGTGTCGATCGGCGAGGCATTCTGAGATGATCCTGCCGGAGGGGTTCGGCTCGGAGGCTCCTCCCGACCACGGTTCCGTGCGTCGCACGTTGGGTGCCGGTGCCCGAATCCTGCTCGCCGTCGTCGGCATCGTCTCGCTGACGCTGGCCGCCGGTTCCATTCTGCTGACCCAGACTGTCGTCGGACGGCAGGCCGTGGCGTCTTTCGTGGAGGCGGAACTCGATCGAATCGTCAATGGAGACGTGGAGTTCGGGCCGATTCTTGGCGGCAATCTGCTGTCCAGCGTACTCCTGGACCGGTTCGTGATCCGGGGGTCCGACGGCGAAGAGTTCGTGGCCCTGGACAGCGTGCGCATGGAGTACAATCCGCTCGGCCTGCTGTCGGGAACTTACAGGTTTCGAGCCGTTTCAACCGCCAGGGCACGGCTGCTGCTGCACCAGGATTCTGCGGGAGTCTGGAGTCACGATCGCATCTTTGCGGGTGACGAGGGTGCCGGGCCGGGCTCGACACGGGTTCTCCTGACGGACCTCGCGGTGCGTGAGGGCACGATCGAGGTCCGCACTCCGTGGGGTGCTGATCTGTCAGGTGCGGCGAGGGCCTCACACATCGCACGGGGCCTGAGTGGCGAGGCCCTGTGGCGCGTAGAGGCCTCGGGACCGGACGCGTACGAACGAGTCGTTCGGCTGGACTCACTGTCAGGCTTGTTTCCGCTGGTGCGTCTCGTCGATCCCCTCCGGCCCATGCATATCGAGATGGAAGGAATCCGCACACGGGCGGCCGCCGTGACCCAGGTCCTGGACATCCAGCGGTTCACCGGCGTCGCGACGTTCCGAGATTCCGTCGAAATCCGGATCGATCGCTTGGAGTCCCCGACCAGCTCCTTCCGGGGTGAGGGGTGGGTGGTTCCGTCGAGCCCGGTCGCGTTCGCGTTCGACCTGCAGGCGGAGCCGCTCGGCTTCGAGGACCTGCAGTGGCTCCCCGTCCCCCTGCCCAACCGGGGAGGCGGTCCGGCTGGCCTGCGCCTCCACACGAGGCCGGATGCCGTCCTCGTCACGGAGATCATTCAGGCCGACGTCCGAATCGATGAGTCCCGAATTGGCGGGAGATTCGAACTGCACCTCGAGGAGCCACCCCGGTTCGAGAGCCTGGATCTTACCTTGCGCCCGGTACGCCTGGCGATGGTCGACGAAGTGCTGGGGCGAGAATCGCTGATCGACGGACTCGTCTCGGGACCGGTCAGCGGGCGCGGTCCCATTACCCTGCTCGATTTGACAGCGGATCTTGAGCTCAGCGACCTGCCCGCGGCGGATTCCTTACCGCCGTCCCATCTGCAGGTCAGCGGTGGACTGGCCCTCGTCGAGCCCCGACGGATGCGGTCGCTGGTGCTCGACATGAGACAGTTCGAGCCTCGGTGGACTCTCGCCGTGGGACTCGAGTCACGATTCGCCGGCCGGGCGACCGGACGGGCAACGCTCGACGGGATCGCCGGCGGAAGAATGGCGTTTGTCTTCGACGCGGAGCATCGGTTACGCGGGGGACTAGTTTCGTCGGTGTCGGGTGATGGTGCGATCGACGTCTCAGCGCCCGGCCGTTCGATGCTCGATGTACAGCTCAATCTGCAGCCACTGGCCGTGCCCGCCGTGCAGCCGTGGCTCCCGAACATCGACCTCGTGGGCGAAGTCCGCGGTCCCCTGTCGGCCGAGGGACGCCTCGACGACCTGCGTGTCGTCGCCGACCTCAGAACGCCGCGGGGTTTGCTGAATTTCGACGGCAGGTTCGATGTGGAGTCCGACGTAAAGACCTACGACGCGAGGCTGCTGGCCCGCGATCTCCAGCTGACGCAGTGGATAGAGGGCGGTCCGGCCACGAGCCTGGCGGTGGAGGGGCACATCGTGGGCGTGGGCACGGATCCGGCCACGCTCAGGGCCAATTTCGACCTGGTGATTCTTCCCTCGCTGTTCGAAGGCGCCCGCGTAGATTCGAGCCTGATTCGTTTTACGATGTCGGAAGGTCTCGCCGTCGCCGACACGTTTGCGTTGCGAACGTCCGCCGGCTCGGTTGACGGGCGCGGGTCTTTCGGCCTGACGTCGGAAACCAGCGGATCACTCATCCTCGACGCCGACCTGCCCGACCTGGCGTCATGGAACGCCTGGATCGTACCGGGACGCAACCCGGCCCGCACACCCGCGGACGTCAGCGATCTGTTCGAGCGGTTCGACGTCGCCGATCCGCAGCCCGGAAACGGCCCGCCCGATCCGGGGGGCGGGCCTGCGCCGCCGGACACGGTGGCGGGAACCGCCAGCGCACGCGGCGTTCTGTACGGCAATCTCGAACATTTCTCCTTCGGAGGACGGGCCAACGCGCGCAGGTTCGAGTATGCCGGTTACGGCGCGGATTCTCTGCAACTGACGGTAGACGTCCCGGATCCACGGGATTTGGGCACGGCCACGGCCCGCGTGGAAGCCGAGAACGCGACCGTGTTCGGCCGATTCCTCGATCAGCTGAATGTGCGCTGGGAGCGATATGACACAGCCCGGAGCGACCTGCGCCTCAGCGCGCGGCGCGACACGAGCGTGTCGCTCGAAGTTTCGGCCGGGCTCGACTGGACGGAGGAAGAAACGCGCGTGCAGTTGGATCGGCTGGATGTGCAGCTGGGCCAGCGTTCCTTCGCCCTGCGGGACACGGCAATGATCGTTCACGGGACCGGAGGATTCTCGACACGTGACGTAACGCTGCTCGGCAGCGACGGCGCCCTGCTCCAGGTTGATGGTGTGATCCCGGACTCCGGTCAGGCGGTGCTGGACGTCGCGGCACGCGGAATTCGACTCGAGAATGCCCTCGAGTTCTTTGGCAATCCGCACGATATCGGCGGGGAACTCACCTTCGGGGCGACGGTGCGCGGGACGGCGGACGCCCCGCTGTGGGATGCCCATCTGGATATCTCGAATCCGACAATCCAAGGGATCAGCTACGACGGCCTGACGGGCGATTTCAGCTATTCCGGCCGTCGGCTGGCGATCGCCCTGGCGGTCACGGCGCGCGGACTCGAACTGGGCCGCGTGGACGGATTCCTGCGCACCGATCTCTCGCTGCGGGACATCGAACGACGGATGCTCGACGATCCTCTGAGCCTGACCGTCGTCGTCGACAGCATGCCCCTCGACGCCCTTGGTATCGGGTTCACGACCGTTCGGGACGTCACGGGATACGCGCGCGGCCGGTTCGACGTAACGGGCGAACCTTCCGCTCTCCGGTTCGACGGAGACACTCAGGTCCACCGCGCGGCGATGTTCGTACCTGGTCTCGGAATCCGTCTCGAGGGCATCGAGGGCCGTGTGGTGTACGCCGGTGCGCTGGCGAGGATCGATACGCTCAACATCCGGTCGTCCGCGGGCGGATCTGTGAACGTCAAAGGTGCACTGCGCCTGGAAAGACTCAGCGATATCGGCCTGAATCTGCGTCTCAGCGCCGAGGGTTTCCGGGGCCTCAATCGCCGGACCGCCAGCGTGCGGCTCGACGGCCAGGGAGAACTCGGCGGCAGCTACCGGAGTCCGGAGCTCACGGGCCGATTCCAGCTGTCGGAAGGGGACATCCGAACCGAGCGCTTCCTGCGCCACCGGCAGGCCGTTGACCTGTCCGATCCCGCGATTTACGCCCTGATCGACACGACGATCGCGATGGAACAGCGGTTGTTCAAGTCCGTCCAGAATCCGTTCCTGCAGAATCTGCGTATGGACACGAGATTCGAGGTCGGACCGGCGCTGTGGCTGCGATCCGATGCGTTGGAAGTCGAGCTTGCCGGCACGCTGGACGTGCGCATGGACCGCGCGACGCGCGAGCTGGTGGCGTTCGGCACGCTCCGCCTGCCGCGAGGTAGTTTCCGCTACTCGTTCGGGTCGAGCAGCGACATTTCGAGTCTCCTGTCCCGGCAGCTGCAAATCAGCCGGGGGGCCGTCACGTTCGTCGGATCCCCTGGAATGGACCCCAATCTGGACATCGATGCCGTGTTCAGGACTCGCTCGGACCTGGGCCCCGTCGAGGTGTCCGTGCACGTCGGTGGAACGTCGCTCGCTCCCACCATGACAACGAGCAGTACTCCCCCGCTGCCCCAGCCGGAGCGGATCTGTTATCTCCTGTTCTCCAGCCCGTGCATTGGCGCCGGGGCCGAGGGTGGAGAGTTTGCAACCGCGATCGTCCGGGAAGGATTGCTGGGCCAGGTGGGAAGCGGGTTCTCGCAAGTGCTCGTCGGCGGCGTAGGGTTGATCGACTATCTCGACATCCGGTCGACGGGATCAGGCGGAACCGGCCTCGGAGGAGGAGGTACCACGCGCAGTCTGCTGTACGGCACGGAAGTCGAGATCGGGCGTTACCTGACGCCCGACGTCTTCATACGGGCCACCCAGCCCCTCGGCGGGCTGCTTCCGGGGGCAGCGGTCGAGTGGAGCTTCCTTCCGAACTGGCGGCTCGAGTTCGCCACCGAAGATCGGGCTCGCCGCTATTCCGCGTACGGCAACAGCCTGGATGCGTTCAGCAATCGAACCTGGGGTCTGATGCTGTTCCGGGAGTGGGATTTCTGATCGGAACGGCCAGTCCGTGTGCTACACAAAGCCTGCGACCATATCTTTCGGGTTCCCGAAGATTCAATCACGAACAGGAATGGCCTGCGTGAGCGCTCGCTTCGATGTCTGAGTTTCCAATTCCGTTCACCGATCGCTTCCTGGTGCTGCTCAACCACAAGGCGACTGGCGGGCAACCTGGTCAGTTGCGTCGGCGAATTGGCGGCGCGATGGCCGCTCAGGGAGTTTCCTTCGACATCGTGGAGACGAAATCCGAGGAAGAAGGTCTCCGGGTCGTCCGGCAGGCTGTGGAACTCGGGTACCGGACAGTCGTCGCGGCGGGCGGAGACGGGACGATCGCGCTGGCCCTGAGGGGTACGGCCCGCACCGGAATCCCGGTTGCGATCCTGCCGTTCGGGACGGGCAACCAGTTGGCGCTGAACTTCGGAATTCCGGATTCACTCGAGGATGCCGTACGAGTCGCTGTCGAAGGCAATGTCGAGGCAATAGACCTGGGGCGTTTCGGGGATGAGTACTTCAGCCTGATCGCGGGGGCGGGACTGGACGCGGAGGTCATGGCGAGTGCCACGGCAGAGCTCAAGAACCGGATTGGAATTCTCGCCTACTTCTACTCGGGAATCAAACACGTCATAGCGTCCAAGAGCGCCAAGTACGTCATCCACGCTGACGACCAGGTCATCGAAGTGGAGGCGGCCATGGTGCTGCTCGCCAACGCCGGCCTGATAGGAGCCGGGTCGCTGCCGGTCGAGGTGATGGTGGCGCCACGGTCCGACTTTCAGGACGGGCTGCTGGACATAGCCGTGTTCGCACCCCGACACCTGCCGGACATGGCAGGCATGGTCTGGC
>Ga0224512_10001308_pt1 | contig 24210 bp, 22 predicted proteins | sample SF_May12_sed_USG_4_FD_169103 | JGI IMG/M metagenome (GOLD analysis project Ga0224512, IMG submission 169103) | Sediment microbial communities from San Francisco Bay, California, United States - SF_May12_sed_USGS_13 | ecosystem: Environmental > Aquatic > Marine > Sediment | place: USA... | reverse complement strand
CCCTGTCGGGCACGCTGCGCTTTGCCCAACCTACACACAGCAACAACCCGTAGGATGGGCAAAGGCCGACAGGCCGTGCCCGTCATTAACACCCCCTGTCGGGCACGCTACGCTTTGCCCAACCTACACACAGCAACAACCCGTAGGATGGGCAAAGGCCGACAGGCCGTGCCCGTCACTACCGACCCCTGTCGGGCACGCTGCGCTTTGCCCAACCTACACACAGCAACAACCCGTAGGATGGGCAAAGGCCGACAGGCCGTGCCCGTCATTACCACCCCGTGTCGGGCACGCTGCGCTTTGCCCAACCTACACACAGCAACAACCCGTAGGATGGGCAAAGGCCGACAGGCCGTGCCCGTCATTACCACCCCGTGTCGGGCACGCTGCGCTTTGCCTGCAGGGATGCAGGTGAGGGGCGTGAGCATGGAGCGGAAGCTTTGCCCAACCTACCCGCTATCACCCACCATGCCCCGCGCGGGCGGCTACACCCTGGTGGAACTGCTTATCGCGATCGCGCTAATGGCCGTCCTCTACGTCGGCATCGGCGGCGTCGCAAGCCAGGCGCTCCAGACCCATGACTATGTAAGCGATAACAACGACCTGACCCGGGAGGCGCGCTTCGCGATGGAACAGATGGTACGCGCCGTCAGTCATAGCCCGCGCCTGTTGCTGCCGCTGGCCGATAACCCCAATACCCCCTGGCTGGAACACATCCGCGTGGAACCGGCCCCGCCGGTCTCACCCAGCATAGCTTCCACCGCCGTGCTGGCCGTGACCCAGGATCCCACCGTGGACCTCGACGGTAATGGTAAGCCGGATGCCGACAACGACAACGACGGCCGCCTTGATGAAGACCTGCCCAGTGACGCCACCAAGGATGGCAAGGCCGGTATAACCGGCATTGACGATAACGGCGACGGTTATACCGACGACAGCGCCGTCGGCAACTGGGACGACGACGAGGACGACAGCCCCGATGAGGATACGGTCTACAACAACAACGACGCCGACGGCGACGGCAGCATCGACGAAGATCCGAACGGGGATATGAATTTTGATTTTGCACCGGGAGTCAGCAACGTCGATGATGATGGTGATTCCATTATCGATGAGGGGGGCCTGTTAAATTCCAGGGATGATGACGAGGATGGACTCACAGACGAAGACTGGTACGACCCGGTGGTCTTCTACCTGGCCAATCGCACCCTGATGCAGCGCATTCCGCTGCCATGGGATGCCGACGGCAGCGGCTCCGTGACCGGCAGCGACTTCGTGGAGGCGCCGATTGCCGAAAATGTCATCTGGTTCCGCGTCGAGCGCCTGCCACCGAAGGGCAATCGTCCGGTCCTGGTCGATCTCACACTGAAACTTGCCAGCCCCAACGGCAACGAGACGGTCAGCCTGCATCACCGCGTGCGGCTGGGGGGTGCGTTGTGATGATTGTTTCCTGCTTCATCCGCAGGATGGGCAAAGGAGCGCAGCAACGTGCCCGTCACTCGCATGCAAAGACGGGCACGCTACGCTTTGCCCATCCTACAGACATAACGCAATCAGGCAGGCGCTTCTCCCGTAGGATGGGCAAAGGCCGTCAGGCCGTGCCCGTCATTACCACCCCGTGTCGGGCACGCTGCGCTTTGCCCAACCTACCCGCCGCCGCAACCCGTAGGATGGGCAAAGGCCGTCAGGCCGTGCCCGTCATTGCCGCTCCCCGTTGGGCACGCTGCACCTTGCCCAACCTACACGCTGCTTCAAGCGTAGGATGGGCAAAGGAGCACAGCGACGTGCCCATCACTCCCACGAAAAGACGGGCACGCTGCGCTTTGCCCATCCTACAAACTTACACTGCGGTGCTGCCGTGAACCGCGTCGGGCGACAACGCGGTTTCGTGCTGCTGCCGGTGGTGCTGGCCATCACCCTGGTTGCGGTCATTGCCTTCATGCTCAACAACCAGGGCACCGTCAACGTCGACGTGACGGCCGGGGTCACCGACAGCGTCCGGGCCGACCAGGTCGCCCGCGCCGGGCTGGCCCATGCTGCCTGGGGTACACAACACAGCGGTTGCGCCGGCGACAGGACCCTGACCACCGTGCCCTTTGGCCAGGCCGGCACCGACAGCTACGCGGCCACGATCGCCAGTCCCGGCGGCGCAACCACAACGACACGATATTATGCCGACCAGGACACCTGGATCGATGAAAACTCACCCGATACCAACCACGCCAGCGACAACACACTACGGGTTCAAAACGACCCGGGCAGCGGCGAGAACCTGCACGGCCTGCTCCGTTTCGATCTCTCGTCCCTACCCGCCGGGACACAGATCAATTCGGCCGTGGCGGGTTTTTTTGTCAAGGTCAACGACGACAAACGCAGCATCAACCTGCACCGGGTGACGGCGCCCTGGACCGAGACCGATGCCACCTGGGACAGCATTGCCGGCCACTACGACCCGCAGGTCGAGGTCGCCATCCCGCCCAAGGGCGGCACGGACACCTGGGTAGAGGTCAACCTGACCCCGCTGGTCCAGGCCTGGGTCAACGGCGGCCTGCCCAATCACGGGATCCTGCTGCAGGCCACCTCCTCCCTGATCGAGTCGCGCTACATAAGCCGCGAGGGTGCCGCCGGCGAACAACCCTACCTGAGGGTCGTAACCGGCACCGGCTCGGCCTCGCCCGTGACTCTCACCGCCACCGGCACCCTGGCCGGGTCCGGCACGCCGCCCGCCGACATCACCCGCACCCTGGCGCGAACCGCGGTACCGGCCCTGCAACCGCAGTACACCCTGTTCCTGCAACCCGGCCCCGAAGGCAAGGACGCCAGGATCTATCAATGGAAGGATGCATGGAACTACGGTGCCAGCAATTCGCTCACTGCCGAGGCCTGGCCCCCCGATTCCGACACGCGCAGTCTGCTGCAGTTCGATCTTGACGGCATCCCGCGCGGCGCCCGCATCCACAGCGCCAGCCTGGAACTGCATCAGAACTCAAGCGCCGCGTCTGGCGGTCCATTCGGTGTGCACCGCATCACCAGTGACTGGGTCGAGGGCAGCGGCAACGGCGGCACCGCGCCGGGGGTCACCTGGAACGAACGCGATACCGGGATACCATGGACCACCCCGGGTGGTGATATGGATGCCGAAGCCCACGCCATTACAACAATTTCTGCAGGCATGAAAAGCTGGTATTCGTGGGATATCACCGGCCTGGTGGATGGCTGGGTCAACGGCCGCTACCCCAACCAGGGACTGGCGCTGATACCCGAGGCCACCAAAAACAACAATGCCTACTTTGAAAGCAGTGACGCTGCCACTGAAGGCCTGCGGCCAAAGCTGACCGTCACCTATGCCTGCGAATGCGGTAGCCCCTGCCTGGCACCGCAGGGCAAGGGGAGCGTGGCCATGATCGTGGCGCAAAGCAGCAATCCCCTGGACATCGATCGCACCAAGCAGGCGCTGCTGGAATCCTGGGGATACACGGTCACGCTGGTCGACGACGGGGCCAGTCAAAACGCATTCGACAGTTTAAAAGATATCCACGACGTGGTCTTTATCTCGGAGACCGTCGACCCGGCCACCCTCGGTAGCAAGCTCGGCAACCCGCCGATCGGCATCGTCAACGAAGAGGGCGGGATGCTCAGCGATCTCGGCATGGGCGGCTTATCCGGTGTCGCTATAGGACCCTCTGTCAATGTTGTCGATACCAGCCATTACATTACCGCGCTGTTCCCGGGTGGATCCCTGGATATCTATTCAGCCGATATGCAATTGCAGGGCATATTCAATACACCGGCACCGGGCCTGCAGAGCCTCGCCGATTACAGTTCCAAACCATTACTGGCGGTACTGGAAACCGGCGCTGACCTGAAGGGTGGTGGAACCGCCGCCGGGCGCCGGGTCATGCTGCCCTTCGGTCGCGATACCAACAAGAACTGGGACTACATCAACGCCAACGGGCTGCTGATCCTGCAGCGGGCGCTGCAATGGGGTACCGGTAACACCGGCGCCGCGCCACCGCCACCGAAAAACCTGCTGTTCGTTGCGGCTTCAACGATCCCCACGGCGCCGGAACAGCTGCGCATCGACCTGATCGAATCCTGGGGCTACACGGTCACGCTCATTGATGACAGCGACAGCCAGGCGAATTTCGATGCGGCGGTGGCGGCCAACGATGTAGCCTATGTCGCCTCGACGGTGAGTGAAGCGACACTGGGCACTAAACTCAAGGATGCACCCATCGGCGTGGTCAATGAGCTGGCCACGCTGGTCGACGAGTTTGGTATCGCACAGGAGAGTATCGGCTACAAAAGCCGCATCGAAATCGACGTACTTAACAATACGCACTACATCACGCAGCCCTTCCCGACCGGTCTGCTGACTATCCTGAACGCCAATCAGGATCTGCACATCATGACCTCGAACAAGGCGCCCGGCCTTGACGCGCTGGCCCAGGTCTTTAACACCGGCACTCTGTGGGACGATTCGCTGGGTGCGATAGACACAGGCGGCGATCTCTACGGTGGCGGCACGGCCGCCGGGCGCCGTGTCCTGCTACCCTGGGGTACTGCCAGCTTCGACGTCACCACCCTGAATGCCGATGGCCTGACGATCATGCAGCGCGCCATCGAGTGGGCGGCGGTTGCGGGTGTGCCAAACACCCTGCCCATCGCGCACTGGACATTCGATGAGGGTAGTGGACCGACGGCCTTCGACACCGTGGGCGGTAACGATGCCACCCTGAATGGCGATACTGCCTGGAGGACCGGCACGATCAACGGCGCACTCGACTTTGACGGAAGCGGCGACTCTGTCAGGACGGATACTAACTTCACTCCGCCACCGGTGGGCACCGTCACCTTCTGGATGCGGGTCTCCGGTTCACCTGCATCGCATGGACGCATCCTCGGCCTCGACGATACCTGGGAGATACGACATGTGACGACCGGTACGGCCGACGGCATACCCTATGGCCTGGTCTTCGACCTCGGTGTCACTGGCGTCAATACCGAGTTTGTGACGACCACGACCGTCGACATGCCCGGGAAGTGGTATCACATCGCGGCCGCTTACGATACCAATACTGATGCCTATGCCGTCTACATAGACGGTATCACGCACAAGAGCGGGACCTACCCCTCCGCATTGACAGTACCTGCCGCGAACCTGCTGTCGATCGGCACGCGCACCGGCTCGAGCGACTACTTCGATGGCCAACTGGATGACGTGCGCATCTACGACCAGTTCCTGTCCGCTGCAGAGATTGCCCTGCTGGCCAGTGGCGGCGGCAATCAGGAGGAAATCCTCCTGGTGGTCGCGGATGCCACCAGCCTTACGGCCCAGGACCTCGCCCGCCAGGCGCTGATGGTCGACTGGGGCTACCGTGTCTCGACCATTTCAGCCAGCGATTCCCAGGCCAGCTTCGATGCGGCGGTGACGACTGCGAGTGCCGCCTATGTGGTCGAGCAGCAGCAGTCGACAGCGCTCGGTACCAAGCTGCGCGATGCCACCATCGCCGTAATCAGCGAGGAGGCCGAACTGCGCGCGGACATCGGCTTCTCCGCCAACCGCGACTGGCCGTCCACCCGTGACACCGTCGACATCATCGACAACAGCCACTACATCACGCAGCCGTTCGCGACCGGTCTGCTCAGCATCGCCTCGGCACCCATCGAGGTGGTCACGCTTTCAGGGCAGATGGCCGGTGGCCTGCAGGCGCTCGGGCAGCAGGACTGGGGCGGACCGCAGAACAGCCTGTCCGTGATTGATACGGGTGGCGATCTCTATGGCGGTGGCACCGCGGCGGGAAGGCGCGTGCAGCTGCCGTGGGGCCGTACCGGCTTCGACATCAATGCCCTGAATACGAACGGACTCAAACTCATGCAACGCGCCATCGAGTGGGGCGTCGCCGGAAGTGGCGGTGGTGGCGGTGGCGGTGGCGGTGGCGGCGATACCGTCACGTTGACGGCCGTCGCGGACAACCGCATCGAGGCGGGCGAGCTGCTGAACCGGGGCGGCGAAAACAACGTCATCGTGGGCCAGGACAACAGTAGCAATACCGAGCATGCCCTGGTGCAGTTCGACCTCTCCAGTCTCCCGGCCGGCGCGACCATCACGGGGGCGACACTGCGCCTGAACGCCTTCCGCGAGAACGGGGGCGCCAACTGGAATATCGATGTCCACCGGGTCACCGAGGCCTGGACCGAAATGGGCTCCAACTGGCATCAACCCAACGGCACCTTGCCCTGGAGCGGCGGTGACGGCGGTAGCTACGACCCGGCCGTCGAGGCCAGCCAGCCGGGTGATGCCACCGGCTGGTTCGAGTGGGATGTCACCGCCCTTGCACAGGCCTGGTACACCGGGGCGCACCCGAACCACGGCCTAATCCTGGTGCCCGACAGCCCCAGCAGGCGCAACGACACCCTGTTCGATTCCCGCGAGGGCGCCAACCCGCCGGAACTGGTGATCACCTACACCACCCCGTAGGGTGTATGGGGTCGGACCTCCCCAACACCCTGATAAATTTGTGTTTTATGCTGGAAGTCGCCTCGTTTCTCTACTTAGATCATTCTTTTCGGGCATCTAACGGGACGAATAAGGGCTCGGTTCCTCCTGGCAGGCACGACACCGCATCCTGTTCCATTGGGCATATGCCCCAGAGCACAAACCTTGAGATTGCTGCCTAACCACCTGAAATTTGATTGTTGTGCTATTGAACTCGTTCGGGGATCGACGCATGTTACCGCGCGTTCCCGCATTGCCCCGGCTACCTGACCATCAATACACCACCCGGTAGCGCTACTCAGCTGTGAGATTGCGAAATTTTCTGCCTGTGTGCATACTTTGCGACTATACAGTGACCGGTCAATGTTTTCGTGACATGCCTGATCGATCTGATGAAAGTATACCCATGCGCAACCGGTACACGACGATGTGCAATGAATGCGAGCCTGATCAACCATGAATGAAAGCGTGACTATCAAGGGCGGCGGACGTCATATATCACCCTTCAAATTTATACCCTGGACCCTGCTGCTGATTGTCTACATGGTGACGGCACACTATACCGATCTGGACATGAGCGGGGTCGCTGGTTATATCTTTCTCGGGCTAGGTGTCTTCGTTTTATTCATCGAGTTCTTCAAATCAGGTGATATCAACACCTGGGCATTTCTGGTAGACCTTATCAGTGCTGTCATCGCACTCCTTATCGCGACCGTGCTGTTGTCCTACCTTTACTTCAAGCTGGGAGAGAAGCCTACCTTCTTTCACTGGTTTGGCTTCGCCATCATCCTGGGCGATGCAATCCTGAGCCCGTTCAACGCGTTCCGAACGGCACTGCGCAACCTGGGGCTGGGTACACCTGTCTGATACATAGTGCGTAGTGGGGTCGGACCTCCCCAACATACGGAAAAGTCAGCAGTTAATGTGATACAGCACCTCGTTTGTGAGCTTAGACCGTACTTTTCAGGCATCTTTTAGGGCAAATAAGCGTTCGGTTCTTCCCGCAGGCATAAGGTGTCTCCTTCCCCCATAATCACCCGCCGCGGATGACTGACATTTAACTCGCGTCCAATAGCATCCAGGTAATCGCGCTGCCCCACGGCGATACTTTGGGTCCACGCCGGCTGGCGCTCCAGGCTACCTTTCGCTAGCGCCTGATTCACCCACTCCCTCAACCCCTCGCGCAAACGGTCGGTATCGGCAAAACCCAGCAGCGCAGCGAGCGCCGGCACATCGATGCACCGGTAGCGCTCCGGCACTGATTGAATTTCGTTGTAGCCCGCATGGACCCACTCCGACGGATGTTCCACCGCACCGGCGCGGACCATGTTCAGGTCGATGTAGACCATGCAGCGCGCCAGATGCCCATCCGCCTGCACGGCAGTGGCATGGTAGCGATCTTCCCAGTAGGCGCCCTTGCGCGACTTGCGACGATTGAACTGCTGGGCGACCCGACCGGCAATCAACTGCATGCTGGGCGCGATCTCCCCGCCTCCCTGGTCCCTGACCAGCAGATGGATATGGTTCGATGTCACGACATAATTCAGGACACACAGGCCATAGCGCCGGCGCGCCTGATACAACCAGTACACCCAGGCACGGCGATCCCTGGCGAACCTGAGCAGGAACTGTTGTTTGTGGCAACGATGGGTGATGTGCCAGACGTGGCCGGCGAGATAATAGCGATTGGCGCGGGGCATGGGCTTCCTCCTTGAAGCTGCATTTCAGGCCTGAAAATGATGATTTAAGCCCATAGATTAGCTAATTACATGCACTTATTGCTTTAGGATCATTCTGATAGAGAGGTCCGACCCCATCCGTATCCGGGGGTAAAGATCCCCGGGTTTTTGCCGATTAACTCATGAATCACTAACTAACTGAATAAAACGAAGAATAGGCGGTTAACAGATGTTCAGGGAATTTATTAACAGCCTGCGGGATGCCTGGTCGGTGACCTCTTACCCCACCGATCACGTCAACCTGTATGCACAGAAACTGGTTTTCGATCAGGCACGTGTGGGCCTGATGACACTCAGTGTCATCCTCTTCGTCCTGTTCATTGTCGAGACCTACATGTTCCTGCACTTCGGGTACAGCCGGAATCATGTCTACACGGGCTGTCTGCTGGTCCTGCTCTCGGCCCATGTCTTCTTCTCGGCGCAGGCCACGCGTGATGCCCGCACCATTTACCTGCTGGGCACGATCCTGCTGCTGATCAGCGGTACCGCCTTTGTCCTGCTGGCACATCAGACCGGGACGTTCAGTATGACACTTTTCGCCGGGGTCACCCTGCTGTTCATGGTCATTCCGATCGTACCCTGGGGCCTGCGCGAGGCCCTGGTGGTGCTGAGCCTGATCTATTGCACTTTCACCTTCTCCACCTGGTCTGCCGGGCGTTCATTCGACAGCCAGATCCTGTGGACGCTGCAGTACATTATGCTGGGCGCGGGGCTCATCAGCGTGGCACTGGTCATCCGCAATACCACCGTGCGCAAGATGGACATCCAGACCCGCTACGACCTGGAACAGGCCAACCGGAAGATGCTGCACCTGTCCAACAAGGACCCGCTCACGGGTGCCTGGAACCGGCGCTATCTGAACAACAACTTCAACATCATGACCGAACGCTGGCACAGCGACGGCTACACCTACCATTTCGCCTTTCTGGACCTGGACGACTTCAAGCCCATCAATGACAACTTTGGACATGATTTCGGTGACGAGGTCCTGCGTACGCTCAGTTCGGTCATCAGCGACACGCTCGGTGAACAGGGCTGCCTGGTGCGCATGGGCGGCGATGAATTCGCCCTGCTGTTCCATGGCGAAGAACCCGAGGCCCTGATCAGCAACTGCCTGACCGAGATCAACCGTTCCGTGACCCCGCCCGGCAAGTACAAGCACATGAAGATCGGTGTCAGCCTGGGGCTGGTGAGCGTACCCCCCGGCCTGATCGCGACGCAGGAGGACATCTACCGCGAGGCCGATGCCTCCCTGTACCAGGCGAAGGAACGCAAGAACGACATCAGCGGCAACATCAACATGGTCAGCCGTACCCTGGCCGCCTGAACTGCCGGTACGGCAGCGGCGCCAGCCGGGCCAGTGCCGTCCGAACCCACTCATCCCTCCGAAAAACAGGCGCTTATACGGGCCCGGCCACTCAAGTCTGCGCCCTCCCGGCCGATGTGAAACCTGAGGGAATCTCATTCAACACAATGAGAAAGTGTTGCAATCGCCGGAATGACCGGGCACCGGTCGCGGCGCAATATGACTTCGGCAGCGGGTCCCGAGTGATCCGTCTCCGGCATCAGCAAGGAGTGAACGATGGGGGCCCTGGCCGCCGCAATCCAGAAATTCAAACCGGTTGCCAATACCCGGCGCATCGGGCCAATCGGGCTCGAGTGTTCATTGTCGGAAATGCACATGGTGCAGATGGCCACCGACAGCGACGGCTCCGTCTACGTCTGTGCCAGGACCTCTGTGCCCTATGGTGCACCGCGCGAGGAATTGCTGGCCTCACCGAAGCGGATGCGTGAACTGGTTCAGCGTGCCCTGAATGCTGACCGCTTCAAGGGCCGGCTGGTTGTCTCCATGCTGCCGACCACGGCCACCCGAATCCACTCGTTAAACTACCAGGTCAGGGAAGGCCAGTCGGAGGCGGACGCCATACTGACCCTGCTTGACGAGCGCATAGACGGGGAACTGGCAGACTACGTCATCGACTACATACCGGTCAGGACCGCGACCCGGACCGATGACCGGCTCGCGATCGTGGCCGTGGCCGAAAAGAAGGAGGTGATCTCCTACCTGGAGACACTGCGTAAATGCGGACTGGTCGCCGGCAGCCTGGAGATCGGGCCGGCCGCAATCCGCCGGCTGGTAAGCGCCATCGGGCGCGACGCCACCCACGAGAACGTACTGGCCATCAATTTCGGCCGCCAGTCGAGTTACCTCAGCGTCATATCCGGATCCAGGCTGATCTATGATCAGCAGGTCAAGTTCGGCGAACACGAACTCCTGGAGATAATCGCGTCCACGCTGGATATGTCCGCCGATGAGGTCCACGAGCTGGTCAACAAGTCCAGCTTCGATCCCCGGGGAGCGGCCGTGCAGAGACGGGCCACCGGGCTGGATATCGATACCTCCGGAACGCTGATGGAGATCGTCAAGCCGGTCTTTGTCAGGATGGCGGAAGAAATCAACCGTGCCCTGATATTCACCACATCGCAGACCCGGGGACAGGCGGTAAGCCGCATTTACCTGCTGGGCAGCATTGCACGCTGGCAGGGCATGGACCAGCTGCTGAACAGCGTGGTCAAGCTGCCGGTCGAGACCATACCCAACCCCCTGCAGACTTTTTGCCGGAAAGGCGCCGCTGACAAGGCAATCAACGAGCCGGCCAAGCCGGAACTCGCCCTGGCGACCGGGCTGGCATTGAGAGGGATGCTGGACAATGGCAGAGATTGACCTCATACCCGTTGCCTACCGCACCCGGATATGGGTGCAGAACTGGTTTGTGCGCCTGGGTGTGGCACTTGCCGGTATTGTCGTAATTTTAATGGCCGCCTATTTCTACCTCGCCTCACTCAACAGGGACGTGAGCAAGGAAGTCACGGAACTGCAGTCCCGCCAGGAGATCAGCAACCGGCAACGCGAGGAACTCAAGCAGTTGTACGACAGGAAAACAGGCATCGAGAGCCAGCTCGCCCTGTTGAGGGAATTGCGCAGCGGCGCCGCTGCCCCGGAAATGTTCCTGACGCTTGACCGCGCACTGACTAACGGAGACGTGTGGTTCCTTGACTGGGAATTCCAGCGTGCGGGCTCACGGGCCAAACCGGGAGAAGAGAGTGTCAACACCGGCTATTTCATTATCGTGCAGGGTGGCAAGGACAGGGAGACCACCGAGGCCTGGAAGATCGAGACACATATGAATATCAGGGGGCAGGCGAAGGACCACTCGGCCCTGTCAGGCTTTGTCAGGCGATTGTTCGCACAATCCGATATCAAGGACGTGCGGATACTGAGCACCTCGCGCCAGCGCGGCAGCGAGATGGTGGAATTCAGTCTGGCAGTGATCGTAAAGAACCAGCGGGCGGCGAGCATCTGATGGACAAACTCATCGAGAATCTTGAACCCCGGGCGATCCTGCTGCTCATGGGTGCGACCGCTCTGCTTACGGTCGCGGCTCTGTTTTCCTATGGCATCTGGCCCGTGATGAAGGACTATCGCGAGTCAAGCCACTCGAGGACGGTCCTTTCCAGGGTTGTCGAGAGCAGCGAAGTGCTGGAGACAGAGTTATCCAGCCTTCAAGGGGAACTGGAATCACTTGAAAAACAGCTGCACGGTGACACGGCAAAACTGCCCGAGAACCAGCTCGAGGCCTTTATCGTCGGCCGCCTCCAGAGCATCTCCTGGCGCAATAACATGCAGCTGCTGGGGGTAAAACCCGGCAAGGGAAACAAGGTGCACAAATTCGAGGAGGCGCTCTTCGAGGTCGAGATTTCAGGTGATTATTTCGATCTCTACAACTGGCTGCAGGATCTGGGCGAGGACCTGGGTTTCGTCGTGGTAAAGCATTTCAAGCTCAGGCCGCTAGATCAGAATGAGACCAGTCCGCGACTGAACGCGAAATTGACCATTGTTTCCTATCGAGAGGGATCCGATGACTAGGAAGGCCGCCATCACGACCCTGGTTGCATGCATACTCGCCGGCCTGGCGACCCCGTCCCGGGCAGAGGAAATGCGGAGCGTTCTGCAGACCAACCCGTTTGAGCGGCCGGCTGTCGAGGAAAACCAGGCAGCCGTGGCCATGAACAGCAGGCAGGCTCCCGCCATGTCGCTGAAATTGCGCGCCACCATGGTGGCCGGCGCGAACTCACTGGCCAATATCGGCGGCACGATCATCGGTATAGGCGAGGAAATCGACGGTCACCGGCTGGTCTCTGTGCGCGAACGCGAGGTCATCCTTAGCAGGAATGGCTCGACAAAAACCCTGTCGGTAGATGACTAGCATGGAACGACAACAGACAATCCGGAGATGGAGCACGGCACTGACACACGCAATAGCGGCCGTTCTGTTTGCACTGGCCCTGGGCGGTGCCGCGGCGGCCGAGGTTGCCAATACGGTGGAGCCGGCAGGCATGCCGGAGTCCTCGCCCCTCATGCCGGATGGGAAAATATCGCTCACCCTCCGCGATGTGGCCATCTCCGAGGTCATGGAGATGCTGTCACGGACCACCCGGGAAAATATCCTCCTTTCGGAGGGTGTCACCGGAACGGTATCGGTCAACCTGTACAACGTGGACCCTGACGAGGCGATCCACTCCATCGCCACGGCCGCAGGTTTCGAAGTCGAGAAACGGCGTGGCAGTTATTTCATCGTACGTCGCAACGAGGCCGGCAAGCATGCGCCGGGCGGACCGACACGACTGCGTACCTTCAAGGTCCAGTACTCGGACCCTGACAGCATTGCAGGCATCCTCGAGAACTACCTGTCCAGCCACGGGCAGATCACGACACTGCCGGCGCGCAAGTTGATCGTCGTCGAGGACACGCCGCATTTCATCGATCGCATCGCCACGCTGCTCGCCAAAATCGACAAGAAGCCCATGCAGATCCTGATCGAGGCAAAGATCCTGGAAATCGGGCTTAAGGACAGCGAATCCTTTGGGCTTGACTGGGCAAGGCTGTTCGAACCCGATGGCGGCACCGGCTCGTTCGGCGTGCAGGGGCTGTCCAACCCGGGTTCGCCGGGCCTGTTCTTCGATATCGTCACACCCGACGTGGAACTGTTTCTCGACAGCCTGCGTACCCGGGACCGCCTGCGCACCCTGTCGACACCCAAGATACTGGCACTCGAGGACCGCGAGGCCGAGACCATTATCGGTGACCGGCTCGGTTACAACGTCACCACCACCATCGACGGCGTGACCACCACGTCGGTGGAATACCTGGAGTCCGGTGTCATCCTCAAGGTCAAGCCATCGGTCGACGAACAGAACCGGGTACTGCTCGACATCCATCCCGAGGTCAGTACCGGCTCGGTGTCGGATGACGGCATTCCGAACCAGACCACCACCGAGGTCACTACCACCATGCTGGTGGACAGTGGCCAGACCGCCTTCATCGGCGGCCTGATCAAACGCAGTTCCACGGAATCCCGTGAAGGGGTGCCCGTACTGGGTGACCTGCCTGTTATCGGCGGGCTGTTCTCCAACCGCTCCATTATCAGCGGCAACAACGAACTGGTGGTGCTGATAACGCCGTATATTATCGACCACGAAAAGTTTGCCGTGGACCAGGGCCAGGGACAGCGCATCAACGGCATTGCACAGGACCTCGAGGTGCAGCCGACCAGAATCAACAGCAACTTCGAGAAGATGGATTACCTGGAGGAAATGGTCGGCCGTGCGGATCCCGGTGACCAGCCGGAAACCAGCACCGGCGGCGCCCTCTATTCCATTATCGACGACTAGCCTGTCCTGCCACTGACACAGAAAATCATTCGCGCCTGCGGGGCGCTACCACCCCATTCATTACCCCTGTAGGGGCGGCCCGCGGCCGCGATGGTTCTCAACCGCACCTATCGCGCCTGCGAGGCGCTCCTACAGGAATTTTACCGACCTTGTAGGAGCGCCTCGCAGGCGCGATCAGCCAGGGTTGTCAAGCGTAACCCCCTCCAGATCCTCCGGCGTATTGAGATTGACAAACCCCTGTGGACAGTCGGAAAAGTCCACCACCGCATGCTTCTGCTGCAACACCCAGTCCTCCACCCCACGCCCGCCTGATTCCAGGTAGCCTTGCAGCGAACCGGCCAGGCGCCGATCCAGCAACGCAAACACGGGATGCATCCGGGTGCCGTCATGCGCGATACAAACCTCGGCATCATTGCTGCGCATGGATTCCCACAGCCGGGCCACGAGATCCGGCGGCAGAGACAGGGCATCACAGGGAACGAAGACAACGTGGGCGTTCGATGCATTGCGCAGGCCCGTCAGCATGCCGGCCAGCGGTCCCTGGTAGCCGGGCAGCTCGTCGGGCACCACCGCATAGCCGTAACCCTCATACTCCTGGACATTTCGGTTGGCATTGATAAGCAGTTGCTGAACCTGGGGCGCCAGGGCGGCGATGATGCGGTCGATCAACGGCCAGCCTTCGACTTCGACCAGGCCCTTGTCGCTGCCACCCATGCGCCGTCCCCGCCCGCCGGCCAGGATAACGCCCGTAACAGGAAGCTGTTCGGTTGTCACATCACTACTGTGTCGAGATCAGGTACATAAAAAAAGGTTAGCCAGAAACATGGAGAAAGCAATGCCTTTCCACACCGGCAGCGGGTGGCGCTCGATCAAAGGCTCGGCGTTACCCGAGGCATAGGCGACATTGGGATGGGCGAGACTGTGCCCGAGTTGCGCACCCTGCTGAAATCGCTGCATGAATAACACAGCTAATGAAAAGGCAACACGCCGACACATGCAGGATCTGATGGGCACGGCCTCGCGGCCTTTGCCCATCCTCGGAGAGGTAGGTTGGGCAAAGCACAGCGTGCCCGACATGCGGGTTGATGGGCACGGCCTTGCGGCCTTTGCCCATCCTACGGGTATGCGGGTCAGGCGGTAGCGATCATCTTTGTGCCGGCAACCGCCAGCACCACGGCCAGCACCCTGCGCAGGTGTATGGGCGCCAGCTGACGTGCACCGAGCTCGGCACCGACAAGGCCGCCGAGAACGGCGGCGATCACCAGCACCGGGATTCCCGACGGCCAGTCCGTTGCCGTGCTGGCATAGCCGGCCAGTCCGGCGATCGAGTTCAGCAGGATGAAGGCGGCGGCAATCCCGATGCTGCCGCGCATATTGGTCCAGTGAAACAGCAGCAACAGCGGGCTGAGAAAGATCCCGCCACCGACGCCGGTCAGGCCCGATACCAGCCCGAGCACGGCGCCGACCGGCAGCGCGACCCACAATGCAGGCGCGCGGGTGCGCTCACGGTCACCGCCCTCCCACAACAGGCGCCACATGGCGAGCAGCAGGGCCAGGCCGACCATCACCTTGTAGGCGACCGAATTAAGGGTAAAGGCGCCGCCGATAAATGCCATGGGAACCGAGGCCAGCGCAAACGGCATGAACAGGCGCCAGTTGAACAGGCCCTTTCCTGCGATACGCCACAGCACCAGCACGGTCACGAAGATATTCATGGTCAGGGCCGCCGGCTTCATCAGGGCCGGCTCCAGCCCGAACAGCGCCATGGCCGCGAGATAGCCGGAGGCGCCACCGTGCCCCACCGAGGAATAGAGCATCGCCGCAATGGCCACGAACAGCAGCAGCCAGAGTGAAGCCGAGGGATCGAGCAGCCACATGTTGCTTGTTATCCGCCGGTCATACTCATAAAGCGCACCACCTGGCCCGGTTTCTCCACGAACTCGTGGCGCTCCGGCTTGAGCGCCAGCGCCTCGACGATGGCCTCCTTGAGGCCGGCATCACTGATCCCCTGGCGCAGCAGCGGTCGCAGTTCGAATTTGTGGTCCTGCCCCAGGCACAGATAGAGGGTGCCATCGACGGCCAGGCGCACCCGGTTGCAGGTGGCGCAGAAGTGCTGCGAGATGGGGGTGATGAAGCCGATGCGCAGCTCGGTGCCCCGCACCTGGACATAGCGCGCCGGTCCGCCGCCCGGCATGACACCCGGCACCAGGTCGAAGCGTTCTGCCAGCTGCCGCTTGACCGTCTCGAGGTCCAGGTAGTGTTCACTGGCGTTGCGCCCGGTACTGCCCACCGGCATGGTCTCGATGAAGCGCAGGGTGAAATCGTGCTCGAGACAGAACTCGACCATGGCCTCGAACTCGTCATCGTTGATGTCCCTGAGGGCCAGCATGTTGAGCTTGATGGGTGCAAACCCGGCCGCCTTGGCTGCCATCAGGCCCTCCAGCACCGGCTCCAGCTGCCCACCGGTAATTTTCTCGAAGCGTTCGGGGCGCAGGCTGTCCAGGCTGACATTGATGCGCGCAACGCCGGCCCGCTTCAGTGAATTGGCATGACGCGCCAGCAGGGTGGCATTGGTGCTGAGGGAGAGGTCATCGACACCCCGCAGTCCGGCGAGCTGTTCGACGAGTTGCGGCAGGTCCTTGCGCACCAGGGGTTCACCACCGGTGATGCGTACCCGGCGCACGCCCAGTTCGGCGAAGGCACCAATCACGCGCTCGATTTCATCGAAGCGCAGCCAGTGTTCGGGCTCCTCGAAGCCCCTGAAGCCTTCCGGCAGGCAATAGAAACAGCGCAGGTTGCACTTGTCGGTGACCGACAGGCGCAGGTACTCCACCCGGCGCCCGAAGGGATCGATCAGCTGCTTCTGTGTCGTCCGGTTGCTGTGCATGCGCTCAATTATGCCTGATAGTCAGTGCCGCAATCCTGATCCACCTCAACCAGGGCCTGTTCTGCCCCTGCGGAACGGGGCGGGACCGGATGTCCGCAGCCATCAACAATTCTGGTGTCGGGCGCGTCACTGTGTTCCTTCGCCCAACCTACGCGCTATACATTCACACCGCAGGCGAATCTGCTCCGGATCAGAGCTCGCCCACCACGATGGTGGGATCTTCATCGTGCATGTCCGGCAGGGAATGGGCAACGCCCTTGTGACAGTCGATGCAGGTCTGTCCCTCTTCCAGGCCGACCGAGTGTTGTGCCACCGCGCGGCGCCCCTGCGACGGATAGTCCATGGAATCGAAGTCATGGCAGTTGCGGCATTCGCGCGAGTCGGTCTTTTTCATCGACTTCCAGACATTGCGCGCCAGCTTGAGGCGCTTGGCCTCGAACTTCTCCGGCGTATCGATGCTGCCCATGGCCTTGTGGAACAACTCGTTGGTCGCCCTGATCTTGCGAATCACCTTGTGATGCCATTCCTTGGGCACATGGCAGTCCGGGCAGGTCGCGCGCACGCCGGTGCGATTGGTGTAATGGATGGTCTCCTTGTACTCCTCGTAGACGTTGACCTCCATCTCGTGGCAGGAGATGCAGAATTCCTCGTTGTTGGTCGCCTCCATGGCCCAGTTGAAGCCACCCCAGAAGATGATGCCGGCGACGAAACCCACCACCAGCAGTACGCCCAGTGAATAGCGCGCGGTCGGCCGGTTCAGCAGACCCCAGATCTTGCAGATGAAACCCGTGCATTCATTGCTATGATTGTCAGCCATTGTCCTGTACCTGCTCCGTTCGCCTATTGATTGCCCGTAATCGCCTGGATCGGCCTGAAGGTATTTTCTACCAGTGGTGGCGCATCGACCTGCGGCACGTGACACTGGGTACAGAAATAGCGGCGCGCCGAGACATTGGCCAGTACGTTCTTGTCGCGGTCCTCGAAATGCGTCTGGCTGATCTTGGTGGCGCGGGCCTCCTTGTAGTTTGCCCAGCTATGGCAGGTCAGGCACTTGTTGAACTTCAGGTTGATCCTGTAGCCATCGATCTTGTGGGGGATCAGCGGCGGCTGCTGCACGTAATCCCGCAGGATCGGGTCACGGTCACGCTGCCAGTTCTTCAGCAACGGCACCTGCGAATCCTCCTCGGCCGTTGCGTGTCCGCGCAGCGACGCGATGTTTTCGGCAAACGCGAACTGCGCGAGCAACATTGTCGTGCCCAGCACCAGCGCCAGTGTTCTCCGAAATGACTTGATCATGACATTACCTCCATCTTGTGGGACTGGGGCCTTTTTTCCAGGCCGCCGGATTTATCTTTGAAGCGCAAAGTGAATTCAAATACCTGCTCGCTGCAGACATCGATGCAACGCCCGCAGTTGGTACAGTTGGCCGATCGAATAAGCGGGCCGATACCCTTGTCGGCACCCTTGAGGGCGGGCGGGATGACCTGGGGTTCGGGGCAGACGGCGTAGCAGTCCATGCAGTCATTGCACTGCTCGCGGGCACTGGCACTGACCCGCAGCGGGGTGACATGGCCAAGCAGGCTGTAGAAGGCGCCCATGGGGCACAGGTGACCGCACCAGGCGCGCCGGCTGACGAACAGATCGAGCAGGAAAACGGCCAGGATAATGGCCCAGGCAAAGCCCATACCGAAAATCAGCCCGCGATGCAGCATGGACACCGGGTTGACCGTTTCCCAGGCGACCGTGCCTGTCAGCGTGGCCAGCAACAGGGTTGTGCCAAGGATCCAGTAACGGGTCTGGCGTGACAGCTGGGTGCCACCCTTGATGCCCAGTCGTTCGCGCAGCCAGTGGGCCAGATCGGTGACCGGGTTCACCGGACACACCCAGGCACAGTAGACCCGGCCGCCCACCAGCAGGTAAAAGGCCAGCACGATCAGGACGCCCGTAATGGCCGTCATCCCGGGAAGGTGGCCGGCGAACAGGGTCTGCAGCAGGACATAGGGATCGGTCAGCGGCAACACGTCCAGGGTCAGGCTGGCACTGAGATTGCCCTTGACGATCCACAGCCCGAACCAGGGACCGGCCAGGAACAGCAGCAGCACGGACAACTGGCTGAGACGCCTCAGCAGCAACCACTTGTGTGCACCGACCCAGCCCTTGCTGGCAATGGCGTCGGCACCGGGATACGCGGTAATGGCCATTACGGTTTCCCGCCCGCCTGGTTCAGGGTTTCCAGGGCCGAGTCGCCGAAGGGCGTCTCGCTGGCCGGCGCTTCGAAGATCAGGCCTTCGCCGCCATGGTCGTAGCGCTGACCTTCCGGCAGGTTGTAGCGGTGCGGCGCATCGGGCGTGACCAGGCTTTCGCCGGCCTTCCGTTTCTCTTCCCAGCCAAGCCGGTAGTGATGGCCCAGTTCGCCCTTGGCCAGGCGGACGGGCATGACCTTGATGGCGGCCTCTTCCAGGATGCAGGCGCGTTCGCATTTACCGCAGCCGGTGCAGGCGTCGGAGTGCACCTGGGGAATGAAGCGTGCGTGTTTGCCGGAACGGTCGTTGTGACGCATCTCCAGGGTGATGGCCTTACCGCGTACCGGGCAGACATTGAAGCAGACCTCGCAACGCAGTCCCTGGAAGGCAATGCAGGTCTCCTGGTCGACCAGCACCGCGAGTCCCATGCGGGCCTCGTCGATGTCGGTCAGCGCAGGATCCAGCGCCCCGGTCGGACAGGCCTTCACACAGGGGATGTCGTCGCACATCTCGCAGGGTATGTCGCGCGCGATGAAGTACGGTGTGCCCGTGGCCACATCCTCGCCCAGTTCACCCAGCTTGAGGGTGTCGTAGGGACAGTCGCGCACGCACAGGCCGCAACGGATACAGGCCCCGAGAAAGTCCGGTTCCGGCAAGGCACCCGGCGGCCGGATCGCGAGTGCCGGCAACGAGGCGGCCTGGCGGCTGTACAGGCCCACACCCAGACCCAGCAGGGCCACGCCCCCGGCCGTACGCGCCATACCGACCAGAAAGCGGCGCCGGCCGGCCAGCGTCGGTGTACTGCGTCTGGGTTCGCCGCTTGCCATGATCGGGGGACCGGCCTCAGGCCTTGACCACCTTGACCGCACACTTCTTGTAGTCCGTCTCCTTGGACAGGGGATCGGTGGCGTCCAGCGTGACCTTGTTGATCAGGCAACTGGCATCGAACCAGGGCACGAAGATCAGCCCCTTTGGTACCCGGTTGCGGCCGCGGGTCTCGACCCGTGCCACCATTTCACCACGCCGGCTCACCACCCTGGCGGGGAGGCCCCGGCGCAGGCCGCGCGCCTTGGCATCATCCTCGTGCATGTAGATCACCGCATCCGGGAAGGCGCGGTAGAGCTCCGGCACGCGCCGGGTCATGGAACCCGAGTGCCAGTGTTCCAGTACCCGGCCCGTGGACAACCACAGGTCGAATTCCTTGTCGGGAGTCTCGGCCGGCGCCTCATAGGGCGCGGTAATGATATTGGCCCTGCCATCGTCAAAACCGTAGAAACGCACATCCTCACCCGCCTTGACGAAGGGGTCATAACCCTCGCGGTATCGCCACAGGGTTTCCTTGCCGTCCACCACCGGCCAGCGCAGGCCGCGCGCCTGGTGATAGACATCGAACTCACCGAGATCATGGCCTTTCTTCGGTCCCTGGGTACCGAAGATGCGATATTCCTCGAACAGGCCCTTTTGCAGGTAGAAGCCGAAATCGTCCATCTCGTCGTTGTCATAGACGTTGCCGGCCCCGTCGGTGACTTTCTGTTTGGCGTACTTGTCCACCTGGCCATTGGTGTAGAGGATTTCGTACAGGGTCTTGCCCCGGTATTCCGGCTTCTTCGCCAGCAGCTCCTCGGGCCAGACCTCTTCGGCCTTGAAGCGCTTGGAGAACTCCACCAGCTGCCAGACATCCGACTTGGCCTCGCCCGGTGCCTTGACCTGCTGGCGCCAGAACTGGGTGCGGCGCTCGGCATTGCCGTAGGCACCCTCCTTTTCGGTCCACATGGCGGTGGGCAGGATCAGGTCGGCCGCCTGCGCGGTGACCGTGGGATAGGGGTCGGAGACCACGATGAAATTATCCGGGTTGCGGTAACCGGGCCAGGTCTCCTCGTTCATGTTGGCCGCCGCCTGCATGTTGTTGTTGCACATCACCCAGTAGGCATTCAACTTGCCGTCCTTGAGCATGCGGTTCTGCAACACGGCGTGATAGCCGACCTTGCCCGGGATGGTGCCTTCCGGCAGCTTCCACACCTGTTCGGCGTAATCCCGGTGCGCCTTCTTCTTGACCACCAGGTCGGCGGGCAGGCGGTGGGCAAAGGTACCGACCTCGCGCGCCGTGCCACAGGCAGACGGCTGGCCGGTCAGTGAAAACGGGCTGTTTCCGGGCTCTGAGATCTTGCCCATCAACAGGTGCACGTTGTACGTCAGGCCGTTTACCCAGACACCGCGGGTGTGCTGGTTGAAGCCCATGGTCCAGAAGGAGGTGACCTTCTTGTCGGGATCGGCATAGACCTTCGCCAGCCGTTCCAGCTGATCCTCGGGTACGCCCGAGAGTTCAGATGCATATTCGAGTGTGTAGGGCTCCACCGACTTGGCATATTCCTCAAAGCTGATCTTGGAAAGCTTGCCCTTGCCGGCATTGGCCGCCTGCTTCTCCAGCGGGTGTTCGGGCCTCAGGCCGTAACCGATATCGGTCGGTGTCTTGGTGAAGTTGACATGCTTGTCGATGAACTCCTGGTTGTAGGCCTTGTTCTGGATGATGTAGTTGGCGATGTAATTCAGGATCGCCAGGTCGGTCTGGGGGGTGAACACCATGTTGTTGTCGCCCAGCTCGAAACAGCGATGCTCGAAGGTCGACAGCACGTGCACCTCGCAACCCTTCTTGGTGAGACGCGTGTCGGTCAGGCGCGACCAGAGGATCGGGTGCATCTCCGCCATGTTGGAACCCCATAGCACAAAGACATCGGCATGCTCGAGGTCGTCGTAGCAACCCATGGGCTCGTCGGAACCGAAGCCGCGAATAAAAGCGCCCACCGCGGAGGCCATGCAGTGGCGCGCATTGGGATCGAGGTTATTGGAACGGAAACCGGCCTTGAACAGCTTGGAGGCGGCGTAGCCCTCCCATACCGTCCATTGTCCGGAACCGAACATGCCGACACTGGAGGTGATCTCCTCGGGTGGCTTGCCCTTGTTGCGATCCAGGTCCTTCTTGATGGCCGCCTTCCACTTCTCGGCCATGACATCGAAGGCCTGGTCCCAGCTGATCTCGGTGAACTCGCCTTCCTTGTCATACTTGCCGTTGCTCATGCGCAGCAGCGGTTTGGTCAGGCGGTCCTTGCCGTACATGATCTTGGACAGGAAATAGCCCTTGATGCAATTGAGACCGCGGTTCACAGGTGCGTCCGGATCACCCTGGGTCGCAACCACGCGCCCGTCCTTGGTACCGACCAGTACACTGCAGCCGGTCCCGCAGAACCGGCAGGGCGCCTTGTCCCAGCGGATTTCATCCATGGACTGGGCGGCCGTTGCCATGGCGGTGTTGGCGCCGGGGATGGTGATACCCGCCGCCGCCGCAGTCGCTGCAATGGCATTGGTCTTGATGAATTCACGTCGGGTCAGTTTCATCGCAAAGTCTCCTCTAAATCCGGTTCTTCCTCATACTGGTGATAGATCATGGATGCGGAAATCACGCCCGGCAGGTCCTGCATCCTGACGACGGTGTCGGCCATGGTGCGGTCACCGGACTCTTCCACGGTCACCACCAGGCGTCCGTCGGGATTGGCACCATGCACTTCGACACCCTCCATGTCCTCGAGCCGCGCAGTGACGGCCTTGATATTTTCCGGGCGTGACCGGACCAGAACACCGCTGATATTCATAACTGCATTCCCCTGTTGAATTTTCTACATAATGGCCTGACTAACTCATCTTGCGTCATTCCGGGTCACAGCTACGCTCCGCCCGGAATGACGACTCGATCAGACTTCCTTAATTGAGTTCAATTGCCTGCACCGGGCAGACGCTGTAGCAGGCACCGCAGCCGTTGCATGTCGCAGCATCCAGTAGCGGTTGCGCCACACCACCGGCGACCAGCCGAAAGCGAATCGCGGCCGTCTCGCATGCGTCGCCGCAACTGCGGCATTCCACGCCCTGTCGTGCCAGACAACGGTCGGCGATGCGGGCACGGACAGACCAGGCGGTGTCACTGTCTGCTTGAGGCGACCACCCGGCCAGCGCACCCGGCGTACAGGCCTGCACACACTCGCCGCAGAACAGGCATTCACCCCGGGAAAAATCCACTTGCGGAAAGCCACCGCGGCCCTTGTCCAGGATCTGCTGGGGGCAGGCGCGGATACAGTCACCGCAGCGGGTGCAGTCCTCCACGAACACGTCTTCGGCCAGGGACCAGGGCGGCCGGATCGGCGCCGATCGGCCGGAAAAGTCGCCACGCAGGAATTGTGCCCGATTGATTGCGCTGCCCATGCTCAGTCTCGCTCAAAAAGGCCGTTTATTTTGGACATACAGTGTTGTGGCTAACATGACCTGGATCAATATATTTGGATATTCTGAAATTAAACGACGACCCTGGTAGTGCCGGCTTGCGTTGGATCTCGGATGTAATATTATATGCGATGAATCCTAAGCCATTGATATTAATATATTAATATTTTATAAAATAGCGAATCCCTGCCGGTCGGGATTGCATTTGTTGGAGAAAACCCCATGAGTTTCAAATCGGTAGTAGGCAAGACCTGTGTCTGGTGCGTGGTGGCAGCCACGGCCGTCCTTTCCCTGCTGGCAGTTGCCTGGATGGTGATACTTTTCAGCAACTGAACCGGCAAGCCGGCCGGTCAATCGCTCGCCAACCCGACCGGGCTTAGCGGCCCACCGAAACCCAGTCCGTACCGTGTCCGGCCCGCACTCGTCACAGGGCCGGCTTGCGTTGCAGTACCAATGGTCTATGCTTTTCCTGAAGGCTAAGGAAAGCTAAGTGTCTGTTACTGTATTATTATTTTAGTGAATACCCACTTCCCAATGGACGGACCGCTCACGGAGGACAAATATCATGGGTTTGAAATCCGTAATGGAAAAGACCTGTGTCTGGTGCGTAGTGGCGACCCTGGTTGCGCTGTCATTGCTTGCAGTCATCTGGATGATCAGCCTCGCGCAATTGATACAATAATAAATCGGGATCTTCGCTCTCCAGGCGGCCTGTGAGGTGCTGCAGGGGCGATTGCAGTCTGAAAATATCTTCAAGGTGCAGGCGCACTGATGGGGCGCCCTGCCCCTCAAAATCTTGTTCCGGTTCTTACTCCTGGATTTCCACCTTCCCTCCTTGCC
>Ga0224512_10001307_pt1 | contig 24217 bp, 26 predicted proteins | sample SF_May12_sed_USG_4_FD_169103 | JGI IMG/M metagenome (GOLD analysis project Ga0224512, IMG submission 169103) | Sediment microbial communities from San Francisco Bay, California, United States - SF_May12_sed_USGS_13 | ecosystem: Environmental > Aquatic > Marine > Sediment | place: USA... | reverse complement strand
CGCAAAGTCATGTTTGTAAAATACGCAACCGCGTATGTGGTTATGCCCGGTGGATTCGGCACGCTTGACGAACTGGCGGAAATTCTCACCCTTGTGCAAACCGGAAAAAGCCTGCGTATACCGATTATCCTGGTGCACGGTGCATTTTGGCAGGGTCTGCTTGATTGGTTCAAAAATACCCTTGTAGAACAGGGAACTATCAGTGCATCGGATCTCGACCTCGTTCAGGTGCTCGACGAGCCGTCAGATATCGTCGATGCGATTTTCGACTATTATGAAACCAAGGGGTTTGAGCGCACTCCGGAGGAAGAAGAGATTCAGTTGAATCTTTGATTCCACTGCGAGGACTGCCAGCAGGGCCTGTTCGCCGCCAATGGATTGAAATAAAATGACAATTATGCAGAAGATAATTGGATTAGTACTGGTGCTTTGCAGCGGCGGCGTATGGGCTCAGCAAGACAATGTGCCCGCGCCACCCCCAATTCAGGAGAATTCCGATGCGCCGCAAGTGCTACAAATTGAAATCCCCCCCGACCCGGTAGACGTGCCGGAAGACGCTGACTTGCTGGTACGCCGCGAGGGCTCGAATCTGATCCACGAATACCGAATCCGCGACCGGTTAGTTTTAATGAAAGTCAAACCCGATAACGGTCCAGCGTATTATATTTCCGATCCCTCCGGCGACGGCAGCCTGCGCGACCGACCCAATGAATTCGAGGCCGATCATAATATGCGTAAGTGGAAGCTCGGTGAGTGGTGAGACAGCTTGTGCACGGTACCGAGGCGGGTCGACCGCCGTAGCGTTTGCGGAACCGGAGGCCAGAAAAAATCGATCTGTGTAGTTTAGTTTACGCGCATAATCATCAAAAGAGGAGCAACATAATGCCGATAAACACCGTCGATGCGGGACAAGGTTTGGCGTGGTTCACCGAGGGTTGGAAATTGTTTGTCAAAAGCCCCGGTATGTGGATTGTTTCCACTATCGTATTTTTTGCGATCGCCGTCGTACTTAGTTTAATTCCACTGCTCGGTCAACTGATTTTAGGACTCATTGTAGTCGCACTCATAGCCGGTTTTTTGAATGGCGCTAAGACTGTGGACGAGGGCGGAGAGATGACCGTCGGCGCTCTATTTTCGGGGCTCAGCGACAGCACTAAGCGAGGTCGCTTGCTGATACTGGGCGTTTTGTTGTTGGTCGCCGAAATTATTTTCGCGGTAGTCGTGGGTGCCAGCATGATGTCGGGCCCAATGTCGGCCGGAATGGGTGGTGCAATGGGCGGTGAGATGCCGGCCATCCAGTTTGGTATGGGTATGTTCGTCGGCTTGTTGCTGGGCTTGGTGCTGCTCGCCGTCCTGTTGATGGCGTTTATGTACGCGACACCGCTCGTAATGTTTACCGACGTCGATCCGATTGCAGCGATTAAATCCAGCTTTGACGCGAGTCTAAAAAACTTTCTGCCGCTCCTCATCTTCGGAATTATTTATGTCATTCTTGCAGTTGTCGCGGCCATTCCTTTTGGGCTTGGCTTCCTTGTGCTTTTCCCGGTGACCGCCTGTGCTTGGTATTGCAGTTACAAAACGATATTCCAGTAATGCTGAGCGGGGTTTAGCGCGACAGCGCTGCGCCTGGATTGCAGGGTTCGTGTTGCTATTGATAGCGACCTCGGCATTCGCCGATATCCGCTTTTACCGTATCAACAAACAAGGCCAGCAATACCGAATCGAGTTGGTCCGCAACAGCGCCAAGCCCGGTTGTCATTCGTTCACAAAGGCGCGGAAAGTGTTTCGGGTGGCGCAAGTTCGATTTGCCTATTGTGAGGTCTATAGCTCCCGGCAATGCGAGCTCGACAGCATTTTGAGCGCGCGCTGGACTGGGAAGCGGGGCAACCGAGTCGAACATGAAGGGTCCGTAACTCAACTCACGCCGGGTGCGATGTGGGTGCTGGCGGACCAGGCCAATGTCAAAGTACGATCTTGGCGTTGTGAGAACTAGCTCGTCGGCGCTCAGAGACGTCATTCCTGGTTGTCGGCAGGGCGCCCGAGATACCGAGGCGGAGCTTACATGCCGGTAAACCAGTATCGGAAGTCGCAGGGTAGTGCTGCCGGACGCCGGAAAGGGGCATTTTAGCGCCGATGAAAGCGGACCTCTTACCGAACTGGCCATCCAGGATTCGACGGCTGTTTCCGACAAATCTTCGTGACCCGGGTTAGTAAAGCCGATTCGCCGGTTGCTCTGTATTTTGGCGAAGCGCTCGCTCGCTACGGCTTCGGCGATAACCATCCTTTCGGTCCCGATCGTATATACGCGTTTTGGCAAGAAACCTGTAAACGCGGTCTCGACCAACGCGTAGACGTAGCGTCGCCGGTATGCTGCAGCGAGTCCGATCTGCTTGCCTTTCACGACGCTGGATATCTCGAACGAGTCAAACGCCAATCGGCCAACGGCGAGGGGTTTCTCGATTGCGGCGACACGCCCGCGTTTAGAGGCGTTTTTGACGCCGGGTCCTATGTCGTGGGAACGTGCCTGGATGCGTTAGAGCGGATCCTACGGGGATCGTCGCCGCGTGTGTTCGTACCGATCGCCGGACTGCATCACGCGCGCCGGGACACGGCCGGTGGGTTCTGCGTCTTCAATGATATCGGTGTGCTTATCGAAATCCTTCGCAGCCGCTATGGCATACAGCGCGTCGCCTATGTCGATATCGATGCCCACCACGGCGACGGTGTATATTACTCGTTTGAGGACGACCCCGATGTCATCGTCGCCGATATCCATGAGGACGGGCGATATCTGTACCCGGGCACCGGATTCGCGGATGAAGTTGGTAGCGGCGAGGCCAGCGGCAGCAAACTCAATGTGCCGATGCTCCCAAACAGCGACGACCGGGATTTCCACCGCGTGTGGGGAACGGTCGAGGCGTTCGTGCGGGCCGCTCGGCCGGAAATCATCCTGCTGCAAGCCGGTGCCGACAGCATAAAAGGCGATCCAATTACCCATATGGCATTCACACCGGCCGCCCACGGCTTTGCAGCAGCTCGGCTTTGCAACATTGCCGACGAATTCTGTAATGGCCGTATCCTGGTAATGGGTGGCGGCGGATACAGCCGTACGAATCTCGCGCTGGCGTGGAACGACGTACTTGGTGCCATGCTTGCGTGACTAGAAATCGAGGTGCGGTCGTTTTGGGGGCCGAAAAATCATTCCATACCTCGTGGCTGCAAATTAATACTCGATCAGAGTACTAACGTGCGCGCGTTCTCGCAACGCAACACACTATAATGCGGGGCTAGTATCGATTCCTCGAATGCCAGCGGCCCCAACAATGTCGGTCATACCTTTGGGCACAGCAAGAATCCCGTGATGAGGACATTGCTCCGATGGGTTCGCGGTGTTGACCGCCTTAATGATGTGATCGGGCGTGGTGTATCGTGGCTCAGTCTGATCGTCGTGCTGATCGTGTTTGCCGTCGTGATATTGCGGTACGGATTTTCCATGGGTTGGATCTGGCTACAAGAATCCTACCTGTGGCTGCATGCCGTGTTATTCATGACGGCAGCGGGTTATACGTTGCGGCACGACGGTCACGTGCGCGTGGATATATTCTATCGACCCGCTGGGGTGCGCTATAAGGCGTTCGTGAATTTATTCGGCGCACTATTCTTGCTGCTGCCATTAATGGCAATGTTGTGGTGGGTGTGCACACCCTACGTGATCGACTCGTGGTCGAGATGGGAGACATCGCGTGAATTCGGCGGGCTTGGTGGATTGTTCGCACTGAAATCGATATTGCTCGTATATACGACACTGATGTCGTTGCAGGGAATGTCGATGATCGGGCGCTCGATCTTGGTGTTGCGGGGTACGCCCGAATTTACGCACGGCGACGATAATTCAGGGCCGTGACTGTCGCCGAAACAATAGGCCTGATCATGTTTGTGGTGACGATCACATTGATGCTGTTCGGTTTCCCGGTCGCATTGACGTTGGGCGGAACCGCGGTGTTGTTCGCGTTGCTCGGATCCAGCATGGACGCGTTCAGTATTGCGCTGCTCGGCGGTCTACCGTCAAGGTTCGTCGGCATTATGTTAAATGAAGTGCTGGTGGCGGTGCCGTTGTTTGTGTTCATGGGAGTAACCCTGGAACGAAGCCGCATCGCGGACCAATTACTCACCACGATGGCCTTGTTGTTCGGGCGAGTTCGCGGCGGGCTCGGATTTTCGGTCATTGTGGTGGGCATGTTATTGGCAGCGTCTACCGGAATTGCCGGCGCTGCGGTCGTCACTATGGGCTTGATAAGTCTGCCGACGATGCTTAAGGCGGGCTACAACCGGAGACTGGCGTGCGGTGTAGTTTGTGCGTCCGGAACCCTCGGCCAAATCGTACCGCCGTCCATTGCTCTCGTGCTGCTGGCGGATCTGCTACAGGGTGCAAACACGCGAGCGCATCTTGCCGCTGGTAACTACGCACCTGATCCAGTCTCGGTAGTGGATCTATTTGCCGGCGCCTTCGTGCCGGGGTTGTTGTTGGTGTTGCTTTATCTCGGCTGGCAATGTTGGGTGGCACTGACCCAACCCGATTCGTCACCCGCGTTGATGCAAACCGATGCTGACGGCGCGACCTGGGTACGGGTTGTTACCGTGATGTTGCCGCCACTGATGTTAATCCTCGCGGTGCTAGGTTCGATTCTTGCCGGCGTCGCGACGGCGACCGAGTCCGCTGCGGTAGGGGCTGTCGGTGCGCTGGTGCTCGCGGCCGGACGAGGCCAACTCGATCGGCACACATTACAGGAGATCATAATTACCGCCACCAAGATCACGTCGATGGTATTTATGATCTTGCTAGGCGCTTCAGTATTTGCGTTAGTGTTTAGGGGTTTTGGGGGTGATCAGATTGTTGGCCGACTGCTGAGCGATCTACCGGGCGGTGCATATGGTGCGCTGTTTGTGGTCATGGCGTTAATATTCGTGCTGGGGTTTTTTTTGGATTTTGTTGAAATCATATTTATTGTGGTGCCGATTGTCGGCCCGATCCTGCTGAGCATGGGGATCGATCCGATCTGGCTCGGCGTTCTGATCGCCATTAACGTGCAGTGCAGTTTTCTCACCCCGCCATTTGGCTTTTCATTGTTCTATTTACGCGGTGTCGCACCGCCGAGTATTGTTACCGCTGATATCTATCGCGGTATCGTTCCATTTGTAATTCTTCAGCTCATTGCGCTCACGATCGTCGCGATGTACCCACCGCTCGCAACGTGGCTCCCCACAGTGATGTTCGGATAGCCAGGTGCGCCACTTGTTTGCAACGCCCGCTCGGCGAGTGTTGCGAAAGGCTAGCCCGGATAATTCATGAAGCGTTCGGACTTCAGGGGAAATCGGGCTAAGGAGTCGGTGCGATCGTCCGCGGATTCATAGCCGTAGCTATGGATCAAGGAGGATCGTGCTGAATACGACGCCCGATTTTTCCTGAATTCGAACAGGACAAACTGCGCGGAAGCCCCGTACCCTAAAACACAGGCTAACTGGTTCAATTCTTGACAACAGTCCTGCTCCATGGTCCGCCTTCGTGAAATATCCGGGCTAGTGGGCTCGAGAGCTTTTTCCTGTAGAAATTTGTTGCCGCTTTCTCGTTACGCGACCGCAGCGCTTGTGCGTACCGCTAATTCCTCGATTGGGGTATCGAGTATTTGCCGATTACCGGCATCACGATCGGCATCGGGGTCGGGCTGCACCGCAACCGCGGCAATCGCATCGGTATATTGCCGAGGCAACCCGTGTTCCACTGCTCCCGACAATACAAAATCGCGATACCAGGAATACGGCGCGAGGCCTGAGTCGATATGGTCCGGTGTCGCTATGTAGAGCAATACATCTAGGGTGCGTTGCTGAAGACGTGCTGTCATAACATGGGTCTTGTAGCCGAATCCCACGTCTTCGTAGTGATCGAGCTGGCGTTTCTGCGTGGCGTCGATACGATAAACGATGCCCATCAATCGATGCTCCGCAATCCCGGTGTCGAGAGCATTGCATTTCGCCGAACCATCGGTACCACGCTTATTGAAGCCGAGGCACCAGCCGTCGATAGCCGCGACACCAACGATCTCACACCAACCTATACGAGCGACGATCCGCCGATAGCTCAGATTCGATCCATAGCCGAGATAATAAATGGCATCGGGCATGTCGGTTAGCAAAGAATGGGAATAGGTGCGCCATTGTCGTCGGGTAACCGCCGCAATGCAATTTGCCGCAGCGCAATCTAAACTTCGCGCGGCCGTTACGCCGCGAGCTTGACGATAACCCGGTTGCAGCCTTGTTGTTGCGCTTGATCCGTCGCGTCACCAACTCGCAACAGCAATTCCTGGAGATCATCGCCGTGCCGATATCCAGTAATACCCACACTGATCGTGACGGTCAAACTCACAGGCGAATCGAGCGCCAACTTGGAATTCATAATGCCGGTTCGCAACCGTTCCAATATTTGATTGGCTCCGTCGGCATGAGTTTCCGGCATCACCACGAGAAACTCGTTCTCGGCATAACGCCCGACCCGATCCGGCATGCGCACCGCCTCGACAATAGCATCCGCAATAACCTCAAGCACCCTGGCTCCGACACTGCTGCCATGTTGTGCGTGAATTCGGTGCCAATCGTCGATGCCCACCATGGCGATCGAGAATTCGCGCCCGTAGCGTTCGGCTAACGCTAAATGCTCAAGGATCTTGATCGTTATACCGTGCGAGTTCAGAGTCCGAGTAACTGGATCTTGTGTCGGCCGGTCAGAGCCGTCAACCCGCCTGCTGTCGTACATCGAGTCGTCCGAAGCGCGGCCGGCGCGTTGAACTATCGGCAACGCGATTCCGGTAATGATCGCAGCTACGATCAAACCTTGGGCCACAGTCATTAACATGTGAACGCTGCCGGTACCGAGAAACTCAAAGGCCGCGATAACCCCAGCGCTGGCTGCAAAGACTGCACCTGCGAGTTGTAAATGCTCGCGAACAGCGTAATGTCGGGAGGGAGATTCGAGTATCATTTTTATCAGCTATGGGCGGCAGCGAGCGAACTCGCGCCGAAAATTCGCGGGTTTATTACATTAAAAGTAGATGTCCGAGCCACCGAATGCAAGGTAAACATTGGCCTTCCGATGTCCTACTACCCGTCCCACATTCCCCTAATTGATTTTACAATCAATGGCTTAGCGAATATCTGCATGGATCCTAATCGCCTTGGTCAAAATGGCGGAATCGAGATGATAGCAAAGTGATGCGAATCGGGCCTAATTATTTGGAATCAGAGACTCTATATCGTCTCCAAATTCGCGTATGCCAATACCAACCATTTGCTTCCCGCGCGCTCGAAATTGACCTGCACTCGGGCGTGTCCACCCTGGCCCTCGAGGTTTAACACCATGCCGTCGCCGAACTTTGCATGGCGGACCCGAGCGCCGAGCTTCATCGCAGCCGATCCGGAACCGACCGGCGACTGATTCGCCAACATCGCCGGTAGCGGCCGCGTTAATACAGCGCTACGCACCTCTTCCACCAACTCGCTGGGAATTTCCCGTAAGAATCGCGACGGGCTCGTATAGAGATCACGACCGTGTAAGCGGCGTGACTCCGCGTAGGTCACATACAGCGAGCGCATGGCGCGCGTCATTCCAACGTAACACAGACGGCGCTCTTCTTCCAATCGACCCGGCTCCTGCAACGAGCGCTGGTGCGGAAACAATCCCTCTTCCAAGCCGCATAGGAAAACCAGTGGAAATTCCAGGCCTTTGGCAGAATGCAGGCTCATGAGCTGTACACAGTCTTCCCAATCCTCGGCCTGACCTTCGCCCGCCTCCAGCGCCGCGTGGGACAAGAAGGACAATAATTCATCCACGCCTTCATCCGCATCGTGGTTAAAATTGCCGGCCGCGTTGACAAGTTCTTCTAAGTTCTCAATTCGCGCCTCACCTTTTTCGCCCTTCTCTTTCCGAAAGTGCTCGATCAAGCCGCTACGTCGAATCACTACATTGGTTCGTTCCGACAAACTCAAGTGCGCGCTTTTCCGATCGAGCTCATCGATCAACTGCATGAATTGCGTAACGGCCGTGGTCGCTCGCGCCGACAGTCCGCCACCAGTACATAAGCTCAACCCCGCGGCCCACAACGATTGTTCACTGTGCCGGGCGTGGCCGCGAATCGCGTCCAATGTTCTATTGCCGATGCCGCGGCTCGGCACGTTGACTACGCGCTCGAATGCGGGGTCGGATTCGCGGTCCGCCAGCAGCCGCAGATAGGCTAACGCGTCTTTGATCTCCGAGCGTTCGAAAAATCTTAAGCCGCCGTAGACCCGATACGGAATACCCATATCGAGAAGGATCTCTTCAAACACCCTGGATTGCGCATTGGATCGATACAGTATTGCGATCGATTGGCGCGGTTGACCGGTGCCGACCCAGGCTTGCGCACGATCCACAACGAACCGCGCTTCGTCGACTTCATTAAAAGCGGTGTACAACTTGATTTTTTCACCGGCTTCACCATCGGTCCAAAGTTTTTTTCCAAGCCGGCTTTGGTTGTGATCGATCACCGCGTTTGCGGCGTTAAGAATCATGCTGGTGGATCGGTAGTTTTGCTCCAAACGCACCACCCGAGTACCGGGATAATCGCTCTCGAATCGAAGGATATTTTCGACGCGAGCGCCGCGCCATCCGTATATCGATTGGTCGTCGTCGCCGACCGCGACGATATTGTTATGGGCTTCGGCTAGCACATTCAGCCAACGGTACTGAATCGAGTTGGTATCCTGAAATTCATCCACTAATACATGTTGGAAGCGCCGTTGATAATGTTCCCGCAGCGGTTCGTGGTTTTGCAACAATTCGAACGCGCGCAATAACAACTCTCCGAAGTCGACGACTCCGAAGCGCCGGCACGCCTCCTCATAGGCTTTATAGACGCGTTGCATCTGCACTTGCTGAACATCGTGTTGTTGCGGCAGATGTTCCGTGCGGCGTCCTTCCTCTTTGTGGCCGTTGATAAACCATTGCACTTGCCGCGGCGGCCAATAGCCCTCGTCGAGATCGAGGTCCTTGAGCACACGGCGGATCACACGCAACTGGTCGTCGCTGTCCAAGATATCGAACGACTGCTTAAGACCCGCTTCCTGCCAGTGTGTACGCAACAAACGATGCGATAAACCGTGGAAAGTGCCCATCCACATACCGCGCACCGGATAACCGAGCATTTGTTCGATTCGGCCGCGCATTTCATTTGCGGCTTTGTTAGTAAACGTAACCGCAAGGATCGACAGCGGCGACACCGAGAGTGCTTGTACCAACCACGCCACACGGTGCGTTAACACCCGGGTTTTACCGCTTCCGGCGCCGGCTAGCACCAGTAATGGACCCGGACCGGCCGACACAGCTTCGCGTTGGGTCTCGTTCAATTCATTGAATAGATGCGAAACATCCATGCGCGCATCATAACAATATTTGCAGAACTTCTGAGCGGATATTGCGGCGCACTGACGGGTCGTCTGAGCGGTGCCGACTCGTTATTCGACGGTCACCGACTTAGCAAGATTGCGCGGCTTGTCGATATCGGTGCCCTTGATGACCGCGACATGATAGGCCAGTAGTTGCAGGGGGATCGAATAGATAATTGGGGAGATGCTGTCGTCCACGGGCGCGACTGGCAATACCTGCAAATCGCTGTCCGCATCGATACCGGCCGCGGCCTCTGTAAACACTATGAGTTTGCCGCCACGTGCGCGCACTTCGTGAATATTGGATTTTAGTTTTTCCAGTAATTGATTATTGGGCGCTACCGCTACGACCGGCATGTTGGCGTCCACCAACGCCAATGGCCCGTGTTTCAGTTCGCCGGCGGGATACGCTTCGGCATGAATATAGGAAATTTCCTTGAGCTTCAATGCACCCTCGAGCGCAATCGGAAAATGCGCACCACGTCCCAAAAACAATGCATGCTGTTTATCGGCAAACTGTTCGGCAATCTGCGCGATTTCTGTGTCGAGCCGCAGTGCTTGTTCGATCTTGACCGGTAGGCTACGTAGCTCCGCCACTATCTTAGCTTCGGTATCGGCGCTCATGCCGTATCGCCGGCCCAACGCAATCATCAACAACAACAGTGCTGTCAATTGCGTCGTGAATGCTTTGGTGGACGCAACCCCGATCTCGGGGCCCGCATGGGTCATCAATACAAGGTCCGCACCCCTCACCAGCGCGCTCTCCGGTACGTTGCAAATTGCGGCACAGTACCGGTACCCTAGGCGTTTGGCTTCCTGTACGGCCGCCAGCGTATCCGCGGTTTCCCCAGACTGCGAAATGGCCACCAGCAAGGTATCGTCGGGCACCACGTGAGCACGATAACGAAACTCGCTGGCGATCTCCACATCGCACGGTATGCCGTGCGCCTCGAACCAAATCCGCGCCACCAATCCGGCATAATAACTCGTACCGCAGGCGATGATCTGAACGAATTTCGTGGCGTCAAAAATGGGGCCGCTATCGGGCCCAAACGCGGCTTCCAGTAAACGATTGGTGGTGAGCCGCCCTTCCAGCGTATCAGCCACCGCACGTCCCTGTTCGTAAATCTCCTTCAACATGTAATGGCGGTAATTACCTAACTCGACCGCGTCGGCCGACAGCGGACTAATGTGTATCGGCCGCTGCACCGGCCGGCCGTCGTCGTATACCGATACATTACCGCATGAAATTTCCGCGATGTCGCCGTCTTCCAGAATAATAAAGCGCTGTGTCACCGCGATGAGCGCCGCCATATCGGAAGCGAGAAATGCTTCACCGTCTTTAAGCCCGATCACTAACGGGCTACCGCGTCGCGCCCCCACTAATCGATCTGGTTGATCGGTTGCGATGACACCAATCGCAAATGCGCCTTCTAACGCCTCCACGGTACGTTGCACAGCTGGTCGTAACTCCAGACCCTGTTCCAAGTGGCGATGGATTTCGGTAACGATGACCTCGGTGTCGGTTTCGGAGCTGAACTCGTAACCGGCCGAGATTTGTTCGCTGCGCAACTGGTCGTGATTTTCGATTATGCCGTTACATACCACCGCCACGCGTTGCCGGCACATGTGCGGATGAGCATTGCTCTCGCTGGGCCGGCCGTGAGTTGCCCATCGTGTATGGGCGATACCGGTACCGCCGGTAGGTGCTGAACCCTTGCGTAAGGCGGATTCGAGTTCGGCCACCTTGCCGACCGCACGAACGCGGTTGATCGCTTGGCTAGCTTCGATAACCGCTACGCCCGACGAGTCATAGCCGCGGTATTCCAAACGCCGCAGACCATCGACGAGAATCGGTACGATATCTCGATTGGCGACCGCTCCAACGATTCCGCACATTCTACCCTGCCCACGAATCGATCAATTCACGCAATACATCGAATGTCACTATTGGTAATTTCACGGCCTATTATTGATCTGTCATTTCTTTTGGGGGCGCTTCCATCCGCGTATCGTGCGCTGCCGTGCACGGGTCACGGCCAGTGCATCGTCGGGAACGTTACCTGTGATTGTCGAACCGGCGCCGACCGTCACCTTGGTGCCGATTGTCACGGGTGCCACGAGCTGCGCGTTGGAACCGATGAATGCGGCGTCACCGATAAGGGTTTGGTGTTTGTTACTACCGTCATAATTGCAGGTTATCACCCCGGCACCGATGTTAACATCGCGCCCCAACGTTGCATCACCAACGTATGCCAGATGGTTGGCTTTGGAGTCGGTGCCCAATGTGGATTTTTTTACTTCGACAAAATTGCCGACCCGGGCGCGTTCATGCAGTACCGTATCGGGGCGCAGTCTGGCGAATGGCCCGACCCGGCAACCGTCAGAGATTTCGGCTCCATCAATGACGCAGTGTTCCAGAATTTCTACATCGTCGCCGATTACGCTGTTGCGAACAATCGAATTCGCTCCAATGCTTACCCGGCGGCCGATCCGCACCTCCCCTTCCAGAAGAACATTAATATCGACAACACAGTCTGCTCCGATCGTACATTCGCCACGGATGTCGAGGCGCATAGGATCGCGGACTGTAACCCCGTCGTTGAGCAATTGCTTTACCCGACGACGCTGCAAGAGACGCTCCATCATGGCCAATTCAGCATTACTGTTTACGCCGAGAGTCTCATACGGGCGCGACGCTTTCACATCTGAAATGATCTCGCCCGCCTGCGCCGCGCAAGCGATGACATCGGTCAGATAGTACTCACCTTGAATGTTGTCGTTGCCTATTTTTTGCAGCCAGGCACTTAGCGCACCCGCTGACGCCGCCATAAACCCGGTGTTGATTTCGCGAATCGCCAACTGCTCCGTGCTTGCGTCGCGTTGCTCGACGATGCCGGATACCGCGCCGCTAAGGTCGCGTATTATTCGACCGTAGCCGGATGCGTCCTTTATTGTTGCGGTCAGAATAGACAGATTCAGTTTGGCGTCGCACAACGGCCGAAGCGTAGCTGCGCGCACCAACGGAATATCGCCATACATCACGAGAACTCGGGAATTCGGGTCGATGAACGGCAACGCCTGGCGCAACGCGTGGCCCGTGCCTTTTTGTTGGGTCTGCCGAACCCAGTGTACGGGCGCATCGGCGAATGCGGCCGTGACCGCATCGCCGCCGTGGCCGTAAACGACGTGTATAGCGGTGGGCTGTAATTCGGTCGCGGTCGCGAGAACATGATGCAGCAACGGTTGGCCGCCGAGATCATGCAATACCTTGGCCCGCTCGGAACGCATGCGCTTTCCTTTGCCGGCCGCAAGTATGACGATTTCAAGACTCATTTCTATGCGCCTCCGTTACTGACCACTAATTGTAGATCAGCACGGCGAATCCGGGGACATTGGTCGGTAGTTCGTTGTGCACGCCCAACGGCGGCGGCCGGACAGCACGCCCCACGACCCGGTCTGACTGTCAGAGCGCGCTGCCGATTATCTAGCCTTACTGTGTGCGGCTTAGCGGCTCCGCTTGCGCAGATTCTGTATAGCACGCAACTGTGCCGCGGCCTGGATAAGCTCGGCCTTTGCCTTGGCAGCATCGAAATCGGACTTGCTGTCACGCATCGCTTGCTCGGCCTTCTTCTGGGCCTCTATCGCCGCGGCCTCATCGAAGTCTTTGGCCCGGACGGCCGTGTCCGCAAGCACAGTCACAATGTGCGGTTGTACTTCCAACAAGCCGCCGGACACGAAGAAAAATAATTCTTCGCCGCTTGGGGTTTCAACGCGAACCTCACCTGGGTGCAGCCGTGTCATCATCGGCGCGTGTCGCGGGTAGATCCCGACCTCGCCCATCTGCGCCGGCGCGTACACGACATTGGCAACACCGGAATGAATCTCTTCCTCGGCGCTCACGATGTCCACATGCAGGGTCATTGCCATCGCATCATTCCTCACACGACACCGTGCTTAAGTGACTGACTTCGCTTTTTCCGGCACTTCATCGATGCCACCTACCATATAGAAAGCTTGCTCAGGATATTGATCCATCTCCCCGTCGACGATCATCTTAAATGCCTGGATCGTGTCCTTAAGGGATACATACTTGCCTTCCTGGCCGGTAAACGTTTCCGCCACGAAGAACGGCTGCGACAGATAACGCTGAATTTTTCGGGCTCGCGATACCGCCAGTTTGTCGTCTTCCGACAATTCGTCCATGCCGAGAATGGCAATGATGTCGCGGAGTTCTTTGTAACGTTGCAGCGTTGACTGCACGGACCGTGCGATGTCGTAGTGGTCTTGCCCTACCACCAGCGGATCGAGTTGACGGCTGGTGGAGTCCAACGGATCGACCGCCGGATAGATGCCCAATTCGGCGATCTGCCGCGACAACACCAAGGTCGCATCCAAATGTGCGAACGTCGTGGCCGGCGATGGATCCGTGAGGTCATCGGCGGGCACATAAACGGCCTGAAAAGAGGTGATGGAGCCGGTGCGGGTCGAGGTAATACGCTCTTGCAATGTGCCCATCTCTTCCGCCAGGGTCGGCTGGTAACCCACCGCCGATGGCATCCGGCCGAGTAGCGCCGACACTTCGGTTCCGGCCAGCGTATAACGGTAAATATTGTCGACGAACAACAAGACGTCGCGGCCTTCTTCACGGAAATACTCTGACAAGGTAAGGCCCGTTAATCCTACCCGCAGGCGGTTGCCGGGCGGCTCGTTCATCTGGCCGTAGACCAACGCCACTTTGTCGATAACGTTGGCCTCGCGCATTTCGTGGTAGAAATCGTTGCCCTCGCGGGTGCGTTCGCCGACGCCCGCAAACACCGAGTAGCCACTGTGGGCGACGGCGATGTTACGAATCAGCTCCATCAAGGCAACGGTCTTGCCGACGCCGGCGCCACCAAACAACCCGACTTTACCGCCCTTGGCGATCGGCATAATAAGGTCGATGACCTTGATACCCGTTTCGAGAATCTCGACGGCTGGAGCCTGATCGGCGTAGGCCGGCGGTGCGCGGTGAATCGACCAGCGGTGCTCGGTCTCGACCGGCCCGGCATCGTCGACTGGCTCCCCTAACACGTTCATAATGCGGCCGAGCGTTGGCTCGCCAACCGGCACGCTGATCGGTGCGCCGGTGTTCTCGACCGCGATCCCGCGCCGCAGGCCGTCTGTGGATCCCATTGCAATGGTCCGCACCACGCCGTCACCGAGCTGTTGTTGGACCTCCAGCGTGAGCTCCGCCTCATGCACGAGCAGCGCGTGGTATACGTTAGGCACCGATTCGCGCGGAAATTCTACGTCCACGACCGCGCCAATGACTTCAACGATATTCCCGGTACTCATGGTTCTGTCCTCGTCTATTCTCTAACTTTGTTATTCAGCCGGTGCAATCAAGTGGCCGCTATACCGCGGCGGCGCCACCGACGATTTCAGATATCTCTTGCGTAATCGCGGCTTGCCGCGCCTTGTTGTACACCAACTGCAATTCATCGATGAGGTTGCCTGCATTGTCCGACGCGGACTTCATCGCGACCATGCGGGCCGATTGTTCGCATGCGATATTTTCCACTACTCCTTGGTAGACCAGCGATTCGATGTAACGGTCCAGCAGCACATCCAAAACATCCTTCGAATCCGGCTCGTAGATGTAGTCCCAATGTTGCTTCAATTGCTCCTCGTCGCTGGGAACCAACGGCAACAATTGCTCCACCGTTGGGCTCTGGGTCATAGTGTTGACAAAATCGTTATGCACGATGAACAATCGATCGATCCTGCCTTCACCGTACGCATCGAGCATAATTTTTACCGCACCGATTAAATCCGTCAGGGCCGGCCTGTCGCCGATATGGGATGCCTCCGACACGATGTTTGCGCCGAGCCGCTTGAAAAATCCCAACCCCTTGCTGCCGATGACACTGAAATCCATCTCTACGCCATGCTCCTGCCATTCCTGCATCGCCTGCACACCGACGCGGAACAGATTCACGTTTAACCCACCACATAGCCCGCGGTCGCTGGAAACAATAATGAAACCGACCCGTTTGGCATCACGCTCAATGGTGTAAGGATGGCGGTATTCCGGATGTGCATGTGCAAGATGCGACACCACGTTGCGGATTTTAATGGCATACGGTCGAGCCGCGTTCATACGATCCTGGGCGCGGCGCATCTTACTGGCGGCGACCATTTCCATCGCCTTGGTGATCTTCTGAGTATTTTGAATACTCTTGATCTTGGTGCGAATTTCTTTCCCGCCGGCCATGTCAGTGCGCCCCGACCCGTATGCCGCTTGAGCGGCCTACCAAGTTCCCTTTTCCTTGAAAGATTTCAGTGCGACATGCAGCGCCTCCTCGACTTCCTTGGAATACTCTGCGCTTGCGTCCATCTTCGCTACCAAATCGGCGTACTCGCTGCCCATGAATGACAGCATCGCCGCTTCAAATTCGACAACCTTGTTGACCTCAACATCGTCGACGTAACCCTCGTTCGCCGCAAACAACGTGATCGCCATAATCGCCACCGACATCGGCGAATATTGTTTCTGCTTCATCATCTCGGTCACACGCTGACCCCGTTCAAGCTGCTTGCGGGTCGCATCGTCAAGGTCGGAGGCAAACTGCGCAAATGCCGCTAGCTCGCGGTATTGCGCCAACGACAAGCGCGTGCCGCCGCCAAGTTTCTTGATGAGACTGGTTTGCGCCGCACCGCCCACCCGCGATACCGATAGCCCAGCATTGATGGCCGGACGAATACCGGCGTTGAATAAATCCGATTCGAGATAAATCTGCCCGTCGGTAATGGAAATCACGTTGGTGGGTATGAATGCCGATACGTCGCCGGCTTGGGTCTCGATAATCGGCAACGCCGTAAGCGATCCAGTCTTACCGGTCACTTTGCCGCCAGTCAGCTTTTCCACATGCTCCGGGTTGATACGCGCGGCGCGCTCCAACAATCGCGAATGCAAATAAAACACGTCGCCCGGATAAGCCTCGCGCCCGGGCGGGCGCCGCAGCAACAGCGAAACCTGCCGATACGCCCAGGCCTGTTTGGTGAGGTCGTCGTACACGATCAACGCATCGTCGCCGCGGTCGCGAAAATACTCACCCATCGCGCAGCCGGAGTAGGGAGCAATGTATTGCATCGCCGCCGACTCTGACGCCGTCGCCGCCACCACGATAGTGTGCTCCATAGCGCCATGTTCTTCGAGTTTGTGCACGATATTCGCGACCGATGATGCCTTTTGGCCGATCGCGACGTAAATGCAAACCAGATCCTTGCCTTTCTGATTGATGATTGTGTCGATCGCGACTGCCGTCTTACCGGTCTGCCGATCACCGATGATTAACTCGCGCTGGCCACGGCCCACCGGCACCATCGCGTCGATGGCCTTCAATCCAGTTTGAACCGGCTGCGACACCGATTGCCGCGCGATTACACCGGGCGCCACCTTTTCTATCGGCGACGTTGCCTGGGCCTCGATCGGACCTTTGCCATCGATCGGTGCACCGAGCGAATCCACAACGCGGCCCATGAGCGCCTCGCCGACCGGCACCTCCAAGATTCGGCCCGTACATTTCACCGTGTCGCCTTCGGAGATGTGTTTATACTCGCCGAGAATCACCGCACCGACCGAGTCTCGTTCGAGGTTCAGCGCGAGCCCGTAGGTTTCGCCGGGAAATTCCAGCATTTCACCCTGCATCGCATCGGCTAGTCCGTGGACCCGGGTAATGCCGTCGGTGAGACTGACGACAGTACCTTCGGTACGGGCTTCAGCGGCGGTTTCGAAATTCTTGATCCGCTCCTTTATCAGCTCACTGATCTCGGATGGGTTCAGTTGGATACTCATGAACGTCGTTCCTCAACGATAGATTCTGTAAACATCAGCGGGACAGTGCGAGTGCGAGCTTATCTAAGCGCTCGCGCGCCGAGCCATCGATCACGAGGTCGCCGGCCCGCACCACGGCGCCCCCTAACAAACTCTCATCGATGCGCACCGCCAAATTGACTTTTTTACCCAGCCGCCGCTCCAGAGCGTCAGCAATCCGGCTCTGTTGTTCGGCATCGACGGGTCGCGCCGAGATGACTTCCGCATCCACCGTACCCTCGGCTTCGGCCCGCAGCAGTTCATATTGCGCCGCAATTGCGGGCAGCGCCGAGATCCGGCCGTTGTGAATGACGACCTTTAAAAAATTCAACGCCGCGTCCGCGACCTGGCCGCGGCACAAGTCCATCATCAACTCAGCGAGAGCGGCTTTACTGACCCGCGGGTTTTGGGCCAGCGATCGGACGTCTTCGTGTTGCGACACCGTTGCCGTGAACGCCAACGTTTCGGTCCAGGTTTCGTAGTCGCCGGCCGTAACAGCCAGATCGAACACCGCCTGTGCGTACGGACGTGCGACCTGTGATATCTCAGCCACGATTACAGTTGACCGACCAAGCCGTCAAGCATTTGGCCGTGCGTTGCGGCGTCTACTTCTTTATCGAGGATTTGGCTCGCACCGGCCACCACTAATGAAGCGAGTTGGCCGCGCAGTTGTTCGCGGGCGCGATGGGTTTCCTGCTCGATTTCTGCGTGCGCGGCCCCCACCAATCGCTCGCCTTCGTCCTTGGCTTCAAGCTTGGCCTCTTCGACGATTTCGTTGCGGCGCTTTTCGGCGCTCGCAAGAATCTCCTGTGCTTGGGTTTTGGCGTCGCGAATGATTTCCACAGCGCGCTGTTCGCCCCGCTCCTGAGCCTGCTGGCCATGCACCGCTGCCGCCAAGCCGTCGGCGATGGTTTTCTTGCGCTCGTTTAGCGCATTGATCAGCGGTGGCCAGATGTACTTCAGGCAGAACCAGACGAACACGATGAACGCGATGGTCTGCCCGAACAAGGTGAGATTAATGTTCATTTGTGATCCCCACTGACTGGCTTAATCTAAAGCCGTACTAACCGCCGACAACTGCGAACATAATGTACAGTGCGATGGCTACGCCGATAATCGGGATTGCGTCCACCAAGCCCATAACGATGAAGAATTGCGTGCGCAGCATCGGCAGCAGCTCGGGCTGTCGGGCAATGCCTTCTAGAAAACGCGCGCCCAATACACCCACACCTACGCCCACGCCGACGCCGGCCAGCCCTAATAGGACCGCGCCTGCTACGTAGAGCAATGCTGTTGCTAATTCCATGTTCGTCTCCTGTTGCTTTGGAAGTTTTGGTTCAAATCAATGGTAATCGCCACGGCTCAGTGTTCGCTATGGGCCATGTCGAGATAAACAATCGTGAGCACCATGAAGATAAATGCCTGTAGCAGGATAATAAGAATATGAAATATCGCCCATCCCAACTGCAACGCGCCACCCATGAGGGCCAGCACCCAGCCGCCGTTAAACAATAGCGCAATCAATATAAAAATCATTTCACCGGCAAACAGATTGCCGAACAGCCGCAACGACAGGGAAATCGGTTTGGATATTAAGCTGATGATTTCGAGAAACAAATTCGGAATCAAGAATAACAACTTGAGGAAAATATTTTTGGACTCGAACGGTTGCATCGACAATTCAGCTGCAAAACCGATCGGACCCTTTACCTTGAGGCTGTAATACAAGGTCAGGAAAAACACACCGATAGACATACCGAATGTGGCGTTTGGATCGGTGGTTGGCACGACTTTCATATAAGGGATACCAATTCCGCTGGCGATCATGGGTATCCAGTCCACCGGCACTAAGTCCATGGTATTCATTAGTAATACCCAGACGAAAAGCGTTAATGCGAGTGGCGCGATGAGATCGTTTTTTCCGGCAAATGAACCGCGCACGTTATTGTCAATAAACTCCACGACCGATTCGATGAAATTTTGGGCGCCGTCCGGCACGTCACTGGTGACCCGTTTCGCGACCTTATGGAACACCCACAGGAATAACGCGCCGAGCGCGACGGACCAAAACATCGTATCGAGATGAATCGCCCAAAAACCCATTTCGCGGGCCTCTTCCGCGCCGTGGGCAATGCCCCAGCCGCCATCGGGGTGCTTGCCGAACGTCAGGTTCTGCAGGTGATGTTTGATGTAGCTCGTAGTGGTGAGGTTTTCGGCGGCCATAATAATTCTTTTATTCAGTCTACGTGCTTAGCGGTTACTACTTAAACCGTCTTCACGGTGGCCGCTGCAATCGGTCCCGCAACGAGAGCCACGACCAATCCTGCCAGGAAACCTGCGATATGCAGTGTCGGTACTGCTAAAAACACCAACCCGCATAACGCACCGACTACGACCAGCTTACCCAGTTCGGCACGGTAGAAATTATAGAGCTCGAAATGAGTCGATATTGTCTCGTTACGTGAAAAAATTCGCCAGCCCGCATAGGCGTTAGCAACAACGATGATTATTCCGCCCAGCGCCGCAGCATACGCGGCTTGTGTCGCGAAGCCCATTAACAACGTCGCCACTACGACCGTCGCAGCGAGTTGCGAACCGGCGATCCGCATAACTGGGGAGCGGGTTGTTTTCGCCTCCACGTGTCGGACGCCTCACTCGTAAATATACCCGTCACAACAAAAATACGGCCGGTTGGCCGCATCGGTCGAGACGAAACGTCGCGGTCGGTGTCTCATTGCACCGCAACAAAGCAGCGGGAGTATACGAGACCGCGCCCGAATGGGTCAATATCGCGGCGGTTTCAACGAATTCGCGCTACGATACCGTCCAACTCCTCGAGGCTGTGGTACTCGATAACGAGCCGGCCCTTACCGGACCGGTCCTGAATACTGACCTTAGCACCGATCCGCTCCGACAAGCCATCCACGAGTCGGCGCACATCCGCGTCGGGTCCCACACTGCGTGCCGGTGCCTTGGTGCCGCGTTGCAGGCGCCGCACCATTTGCTCGGTTTCGCGCACCGACAGCCCCTTCGCGATCACCGCCTCGGCGGCGGTGCGCTGCACGGCGGCGTCCAATCCTAATAGCGCCCGGGCGTGACCCATGTCGATTTTGCCCTGTTCAAGATAGCGGCGAACTCGTTCCGACAGAGTCAATAATCGTAGAAGATTGGTCACCGCAACGCGGGAGCGGCCGACATGGTCGGCGACTTGTTGATGGGTCAGACCGAATTCGTCGAGCAGGCGTTGCAAGCCGCTGGCCTCTTCGACTGGGTTGAGATCCTCACGCTGGATATTTTCGATCAGTGACACCGCCATTGCCGCCTCGTCCGGAACGTTACGCACAATGGCCGGTACAGCCTCGAGGCCGGCCAACTGCGCCGCCCGCCAGCGCCGCTCCCCGGCAATAATTTCGTAGCCGCCGGTCGCCACTTCCCGCACCACGATGGGCTGTACGACGCCCTGCACTTTGATTGAACTCGCGAGTTCTTCCAACGAATCTTTGGCCATATAGGTGCGCGGCTGATAGCGGCCGCGCTGCAGCATATCGACCGGCAATTGTCGCAGGCTGTCTTTACTCGGCTCCTGCCCCGCCAAACTGCCGCCAAGTAGTGCATCCAAACCTTTGCCCAGCCTCGCTCTTTTTGTACTCATGCGGCTTCGTCTCGTCGTAACATTTCACCGGCCAACGCCAGATAAGCCTGGGTGCCGGCGCAGCTTCTGTCGTAATCGATTACCGGCTTACCGTAGCTCGGCGCTTCGGCCAACCGTATATTACGCGGTATTATCGTGCGATACACTTTGTCGCCAAAGTGCTCGCGCAATTGCTCAGAAACCTCATTGGTCAAGGTGTTGCGGCCATCAAACATCGTGCGTAACAAACCCTCTATCGTTAAGCGTGGATTTAGCGTTTCGCGAATTTTGGTAACCGTGCCTACCAATGCAGATAATCCTTCCAGTGCAAAGTATTCGCATTGCATCGGTATCATGATGGAATCCGCCGCCACCAGTGCGTTCACCGTTAGCAGATTCAATGCCGGCGGGCAATCGATAAGCACATAATGGTAGGCGCCACGCGCAGTGCGCAGTGCATGCTCCAGGCGCCGCTCGCGATCACTAACGTGAACAAGCTCGATCTGGGCGCCAGCCAACTCGGAGTTCGCCGGCACCAACGTGTAACCACCGTCGACCTCGATCCCGGCCGCATCGATCGTGCTCTTGCCAAGCAAAACACCATAGATACTTTCATTGATTTCATTTTTATCGACCCCGCTACCGACGGTGGCGTTACCCTGCGGGTCGAGGTCAATCAGCAATACTTTGCGCCGCGTCTTCGCCAACGAGGCCGCAAGATTGATGCCGGTGGTGGTTTTACCCACTCCGCCTTTTTGATTGGCGACGGCGACGACTTTTCCCATGCTTATCCCTACTTCGCCGCGCTGTGTTGCGGACTTGTCATAACCAGCAAATGGCGTTCGGCACAAAGTCCCGGGACGATCACCCGGTGCGCGATACACCGAAACTCGCCCGCCGATCTGACTGCGGACATCTCAGCGGTCGGATAACTACCCTTCCAAGCCACGATACGGCCCTGTGCCGTCAGCAAATGCACGGTCGCGGCCAGCATTTCCGATAGCGTTCCGAACGCACGCACAACTAGCGTATCAAATTTCTGACCGGGTCGGTAATCTTCAGCCCTAGTGTGAGCAACGTCGACGTTGTTGAGTCCTAGGCTCGCGATAACATGGCGCAAAAAGCGGATACGCTTACCGTTGCTGTCCAACAACGTTACGGCAAGTTCTGGGTTCATTATCGCCAGTGCAATTCCGGGGCATCCGGCACCGCTGCCGATATCCGCAACCCGGCCCCGCACCCAAGGCAATCCCACCAGACTGTCCAACAAATGACGGGTGACCATATCAGCAGGATCGCGAATCGCAGTCAGATTGTAGGCGCTATTCCATTTTTCCAATAGGCCAAGGTAACGCAGCAATTTGTCGTTGCCGGGGCTCGTTGCGGGCAGACCAAGCGCCTTCAAGCCATGTGCCAGCTGCCGCCGCAGTCTTGCCGCGGAGCTGTCACCAGCCACCACGTTAATCCGGAATTTCCGGAGTTTGATTCGCGCTTTGGTAGACCATGGTATTGGAACCAATTTCTATTACATCGCCGTCCGATAGCACCCGTTTACTAATCGCCGTTCCGTTGACGTAGGTCCCGTTGGTACTCCCCAAGTCTTCGATAATGGAATCCCGGCGCACACTAATTATGGCGGCATGGCGACTGCTGGCCGCCAGATCCTTTAATCGAACATTGCATTCCCGGCCACGACCGATTACCGCGGTATTCGCGGTCAACAGGTATTCTCTTTTTGCTTTACCATCAACAACGAGAACTATTTTACCGTACATGGCGACTCCGGCCCCTGGGCTCGAGAAATGTCTGCAATGAAACCTTAATACGGCGCGAGGGGTACCGCGGTTCTAACCAAAACCACCGATACATTGTCCTGTCCACCGCAATCGTTGGCCAACTCGACCAGTGACGACGCCTTGCCGTTCAACGATTTATTGCTCTGCAACGTCGCACGTATCATTTCATCATCGATCATATCGGTCAATCCATCCGAGCACAGCAGGTACATATCGTTGGCCTGGATCGATTGTTCCGACACATCGACGTTGACCGTGGCGTCGATACCCAGTGCCCGAGTCACGACACTGCGGCTGACCACCTCCGCGGCCTCCTCCGGTGTGCACAAACCACGATCGATCAATTCCTGGTGCACCGTGTGATCCGTTGTGAGTTGCCGCAGTTCGCCGTCCCGCAACCGGTAGGCCCGGCAGTCACCGACGTGGGCGATGCAAACGTCGTCATCGTGGAACAACAGACTCGCGATCGTCGTGCCCATGCCGCGGTATTCGTCGACCGATTGGGCAGAGCGGAAAATATGGTCGTTAGCGCGCAGCAGTGCATCTTTTATGGCGCGGCCCATACTGGTGGTACGGCCGTCCAGCTCATACAGCTGGCGGCGCAAAGACCGCACCATCGTGGTGACCGCAAACGCACTCGCAACCTCTCCAGCCCGATAGCCGCCCATACCATCGGCGACGATGAACAAACCCAAACGCTTCTCCGCAGCTGTACTGTCCTCGTTATGTTCCCGTACCCGCCCGGTATCGCTGGCACACGCCCCCTCGAGTGCATACATACTGTCGTTGACCAACAGTGTTCTGGGCTTACGCGGCGGAGCGCATCGAACGCTTCTTCAAATACACTAACAACAGCGAAACAGCCACCGGAGTGATGCCCGGTATTCGACTGGCGTGGCCAATCGTGGCGGGTCGCCGCCGGCTTAAATTCTGGCTGACCTCGGCCGACAACCCACGAATTTGCGTGTAGTCGAGGTCGGCTGGCAACGACGTGGCGTGGTGGCGGCGCTGTCGCGCAATTTCGGCGACTTGGCGCTCTATGTAGCCGGAATAGCGAGCTTGAATTTCAAGCTGCTCTTGCACTACCGGATCAGCCACACCGGGGCCCGCGTTGGGTAATGTCATGAGCTTGGCGTAACTGACCTCTGGTCGTCGCAGCAACTCACTCAATGTCGCTTCCCGGATCAGCGCCTGACCGAGCACCTCATCCGCGCCATGCGCATCAAGGCTGGCGGGCTGTATCCAGGTCGATCGCAAGCGTTGCTGCTCGCGTGCCAGGCAATCGCGCTTGGCGACGAATCGGCTCCAACGATCATCGTCGACCAGGCCCAAACTGCGGCCAACCTCTGTGAGGCGTAGGTCGGCATTATCTTCGCGCAGCTGCAGACGGTATTCAGCGCGCGAGGTAAACATGCGATACGGTTCGCTGGTACCGCGCGTGGTCAAGTCATCAATCATAAC
>Ga0224512_10001306_pt1 | contig 24230 bp, 18 predicted proteins | sample SF_May12_sed_USG_4_FD_169103 | JGI IMG/M metagenome (GOLD analysis project Ga0224512, IMG submission 169103) | Sediment microbial communities from San Francisco Bay, California, United States - SF_May12_sed_USGS_13 | ecosystem: Environmental > Aquatic > Marine > Sediment | place: USA... | reverse complement strand
AGACGGTGAGGAGGAGTCCCGTCTCCGGCGAGAAGGTGCCAGGTACGGCTACTTCTCCCTCCTCCTTTGCCAGACGCGTGACCTCGCCGGCCATGGGCGAGCGGAGCACGGTCTTGGCGAGCGCCTCTCGAGCCTCCTGGAGCCCCGCTTGTGCCTGCGCCACCTGATGCCCTGCCGAAACGGCCATGGCCTCGGCCACGTCAAACGAGGTCTGGGACTGCTCGAGCTGCTCATCCGAAACGAGGTTCGGATCTTGGCGCTTGAGCTCGCGCGCTCGATCGAGTGCCCGGCGGGCTTGATCGCGATTGGCTCGTGCCTGCAACAATGAGGCTTGGCTCGAGGCTTCAAGTGCCCGCGCCCGGGCGACGGCGGCTTCGTACTGTGACGGATCGATCCTGAGGAGCAGTTGTCCGCGCTCGACGAGGTCCCCTTCCTCGACGGGGATCTCGATGATGCGGCCCGTGATGTCGGCGCTGATATCGACCGACTGCTTGGGCTCGATCTGGCCACTGGCCGTGACTGTGGCGACCAAATCGCGCCGCTCCACTTCTCCGAGTCGTACGGAGACACCACGGTCGCGCTGCGCAGCCGCGTTGAAGGCAATGAGGGCAAGCACAACGGCCGCCAGGCCGCCGAAGACGATGATCTTCTTTTTCCGAGTCATGGGCGTTCCGTATCGCTAACGCAGTGGCCGACCCACGGCGTTTTCAAGTGTTGCGATTGCCTGGTGATAGGCGTAAATCGCGCTGATGTAATCTCCTTCGGCTCGTTGCGCGGCAAGTTGGGCATCGAGGAGTTCGAAAAAGGTCCCGGACCCAACGCGGTAGCGCTCGGTCGAGAGGCGGAGCTGCTCACTCGCGGCCACCCGGCTGTTCTCCTGAATGCCGATGGCTTCGTATGCCGCCTCCAGTGCGTAGTACGCCTGGCTCACGTCGGTGCGGACCATGAGCTCACGGGCCCGCACCGCCTCTCGTGCATCGTCGGCGAAGGCCGACGCTTCGGCGATTCTGAGCGGGCGGCTGAATTGCGTGAAGATCGGGAGCGAGACCGTGAGGCTGGCGGAAAACGGCTGCCCCGTGAAGTCGAACGGAAACACGTTGTTCCGATCGCGCAGCACCTGCTCGTCGGCGGTGGTGAACCCCAACACCGAACAGTCGGCCTGCGGCCCTCCGGGATTCACCAGAAACTGATTGGTGAACTCACACTGCTGGATCGAGGTGCTCGCCGACGCCTGAGCGTTCTGGAGCAGGGGATCAACGTCATTGAACTGCTGGGTGAAGCCTGACCAGCCAGCTGAAAACGAGAGCGACGGCAGCCAGTCCGATTTCGCGGCTCGTTCGCCGGCGCCCGCGGCGGACGCGCCTGCCCTGAGCGAGATGAGATCCGGATTGTCCCTGTCGGCCTCGGCCAAGAGTGCCGAGAGGTTCCAGGCGGGCTCGACCACTGGAAACGTGTCAGGCAGGGTCACCATCGACGGGTCTTCGGGAGCTGGAATGCCGAGGATCTGAAACAGTCGGAGCTTCTCCACCGTCACGGCCTGGCGGGCCTGCAGGAACGCCACCTCGGACTGTCCCTTCGCCACTTCCGCCTGCCGGACGTCGAGGAGTGTGTTCTGCCCGACTTGGAACAAGGCCTGCGCGAGCCTCAGGAACTCTTCGTTGCGTGTCACCTGCAGCTCGGCCAGATCCACTTGGGCCTCGGCCTGAAGGACCGCGAGATACTGCTGCCGAATCCCCGACTCGAGGTTGATCTCGGCTCCGGTCAGTGCGGCCTCGGCGGCATGGTGCTGGGCCCGGGCCAAGCCCGGCTGCATCAGCGTACGGCCTGAGAGGAACAGCGAGAGCCCGACGTTGTAGCTGGAGCCAATTGTAGAGGACTGCTGTATGAATTCCTGCGTCAAGAACGTCTGGGAGCCGGCACCACGGTAGCCGATGCCTCCGCTCACGCTCACGGCAGGAAGGAAAGCGGCGTACGCGTTCCGTACGCCCCAGGCGGTCCCGCCGAGGTCGTTTGCGGTCTGACGCAGCAGCGGGTTGTTCTGACGGGCAATGGCGACCGCCTCAGCGAGCGTCAGCGTGCGCGCCCCCGGCTGGGCGGTCTGCTGTCCCTGCATCGGCGCGGCGAGGCCGACGGCAGCGAGCAGAAGGAGTACTCCACGGGTCATCTCGGTGCCTTCTGACTGGAGGGTAAACGGCGTCCGCTGTCCATACGGCCAGCCGTCACCCGGGGTTTCATATCGGGACAGCGAATCGAGGCGAAAGCTAGACGGGAGATGCCGGACCGCCAAGGCAAGGTCGGCCGGCGATGGTACCAACTTCTGCGGCTAGCGAGCGTTGTCGGTGCCAAGCCGGGTAGCGGCGAGGCGCCGGCCGGTATCGGTGACCTTCCACAGCCGCCCGTCGGGGCTGTACCACAAGTGGCGGACGCTCCCATCCGTCCGGAGGGTGATGTGCCGGAGTTCCCGCATCGTGCGGCCGACTTCGGTCGTTTCCATCCCGTGATCGACCACCTCCGTCATGGACCCGCGTGTTCCCACGAGTGTCATGGCGCGCACTGCGCCGGGGCCTCGGGCAGGAGGGAGGGCGTGAGTCGCAAACACGGAGTCGTCGACGAACAGGTGCGGGTTACGGGCGGGGTGCTCCCGGGCGGTTTCTCCCTCTGCGGTGGCAACCCGGACCGTGATCCGGCGCGGGCTCATGCTGATCAGCACGCGCCGTAGGTCACCGTTCGTCGCTTCGATGCGCGCCGCGGTCGGGAGGGAATCGGCACCATACTCGACGACGGAGGTCAGCGACCGAGTTGGACGATCGGCCGGATACCATGCGGTGCTCGCGACGGTGAACCCTCCCAGCGTTCCCGATCCACGCCCTCGGCGGACCACGAATTCCTCTCGACCCACGACAGTCGTGCCGCGAGTGATGAGCAGGACGCCACGGTCGATCTCACCGACCTGGTCAGTTGCGGTGGCGCGAGGCGGCACGCTGGCGCGTGGAACCAAGAGGGGTCCAACGATGAGGCCGGCGAGCAGCACGGCCGGGGCGCTTCGAATTCGCGACATCAATGGTCTCGGAAGATGCGGGACGCGATACGCTGGAAGATAACCCGGTACAACGTCTCGCCCTTCTCCACACTGGACAGGGTGGGCCTTCCAAGCGATCCCGTACTCGTCCGCGGAATCCCACCTCGGGCGCCGCGGTGGTACCGTCGGGCCATCGCCTTGGAGGTTTCGAAATCCTGTGCCAGGTCCAGCTGTACGAGCTCACGATCGATGTGTAACAGGAGTGAGGTGTCGATTTCGCCACCGTGCACCGGCACATTGGGGTCCGTCTCGGCGACGAGCCGCGGAACGGAGAAGATGTCGACGGTGCGGACGCGAGCGCTTTTGGTTCGCAGGGTGCTCAGCGCCTCCTGATGCGGGTCCGACCCGTGCGCGGTCAGAATGATGAACTCGGTGACGCCGCCTTCCTCCCAATCGCCGACCAAGTCGTTGAGCAGGCGATGGAGCGTCTTAGGTCGCACCGATGCGCTGCCGGGGAACGGGGTCACCGTCGGCGCATTCACGCCATATTCTATGGTGGGAGCGCGGAGCACTTGAAACTCGACCGACAGCTCGTCTGCCAGCCGCTCGACGATGATGGTGTCACAACCCAAAGGGAGATGCGGGCCATGCTGCTCAGTGGTGCCGACAGCCACGATGAGACGTGAATCCCGCTTCAGATGCTCGCAGACCTCGTTCGGCCTCAATCGCTTGAGAAGGAGAGGGCGTTGAGCCGGCGTGGGCGAATCGCTCATTGGGAGATCGCCGTGGCGGTTGAAGCGGCGGTCATCGCGCTGTGGATTCGCGAGCCGTCGATGCCGTTGGCGTTCGGCGCACTCGCTGTGAGCCTCGTGGTCGCCTGGGCGGCCGCCCGGGAGCGGAGCTTCGGGGCGTTGGCCAGCGGCGCGGTGGCCGTCGCCGCAGCGGTGGCCGTGCTCTCGACTTCGCTCCGGACTCGCAATGTGGAAGTCCACTGGGCCGAGGTGCGCGAGTCGCTGATCCAGACGGCGAGCGAGCGCCTCAGCCGTACGCTGGCCCTCGCGGTGGACCTCGCCCGCGAGGTGGCGGCTCGGGGCCTCACGGCAGAGGGATCGTCGCGGACCGAGGTGGTGCGGCACCTCCAGGACCTCGTCGGGTCGGACGCACCGGAGCACGGTGTGGTCATCTTCGACGAGTCCGGGCGGCCATGGGCATGGGCTGGTCGGCATCGCGAAACCACCCAGCCGGCAGAGGCAGAATTGTCGGTTCGCATCTCTCCATTCTACGTGGTCTTGGAGGCCAGTCGCCAGGGAGCGACCCGCACCGCGGTCGGCCACGTCGTGCTGGCAGCCGACAGCGCCGTCCCCGATCGCGAGGGCACGATCGCGTGGCGGTTCACTCGGGAGACCGGTTCGAGCCTCGAGTTCTTCGCGCCGGGGAACGCTCCGCCCGGGACCGACGTGTTCGACTACTGCCTGCCCTCGTGTGTGGCACCGCCGGGCATTGCGCCGCCCGACACCTTGTTCAGCGTCCGGGCCGTGCCGCCCTCCCAGGGCGCCGTGAAGCTTCGGATCGTAGCGACGGGGAGCGGGTGGACCGCCGTCCTGACGCTGGTGTTGCTGGGACTGCTGGCGCTGCTGGGTGGGTCCGTCGGTCGTTGGGGCGGGGTCCTCGGCATCGTGGCGCTGTTGGCGGCCACGCCGACCGGTGAGCGGATCGGATTGCGTGTTCTCTTCTCTCCAGCCGTGTACTTCCTCGACACGCTGGGCCCGATGGGGGCATCGGCGGGCGCGGTGCTCCTGTTGGCGGGGCTCATTGTGATCGGTCTGCTCCAGCTTGGCAGACGCGGCGTCGGACACGCTCCAGTGCGCAGCGTGGCCGCCGTCGTCCTCGTCGCGATCGCTCCATTTGTGATGTGGAGTTTGGCGCGCGGGATCACCCCACCGTCCACCGGCATCGGGGTTGCGTTGTGGCTGAGCTGGCAGGTCACGCTGACCGCAGCCGGGGCAGCGATCGGTCTCTCGGCTGCACTGCTGCTCGGCCAGCGCGAGCGTCGGTGGGCGGGGTGGGCCGCGGTGGGAGCGGCGGTTTGGGTTGCGGGTCTCGCGGTCATCGGGTTGATGACGTGGCAACCGTCAGGCGATTGGCCGCTCTGGTATGGGCTCCTGTGGATCCCTGCCGCGTGGTTGGCAATCCAACCGGGGCAGCGCTATAGAGTGCTCCTCAGTGTCACGGCCGTTGCTGGCGTTGCGGCGGCGGTGCTCACGTGGGGCGCGGTCCTCCATGGCCGGCTCCTCTTGGCGGAACGCGACGCCCGCCGACTCCAAGGTGGCGACCCGGTGGCCATCGGATTCTTGGAGCGATTCCAAGCCGACCTGGTCGCAGATGGTCCCCCAAGGAACACGGCCGACCTTTATGCGCGGTGGCGGCGCTCGCCGCTCTCGCAGTGGGACTACCCCGGGGTGTTAACCGCATGGGGACCGAACGACGAACAGATCGCGAGCCTCGCCCTCGCGCGGTTGGACGTCGACACTGCTCTCCTCCACGAAGTCGGTCGATTGGCGCGAGAAAGCGCCGCTCCGGTGGTCCGCGTAATGGAGACGGAGATCGGACTGCAGTATGTGGGGGGGGTCGCATACGATGATGGATCGGCGGTGACGGTCACGGTCGCTCCGCGATCTCAGCTCGTTCGCCCGGTGCTGGTTGGACGATTCCTGAGGGGCGAGTTACGGCTCCTGGCACCGTACACGATGTACGTCGGCGAGCTGGTCGGCCCGTCGGGCATGCTCGAAGAGGATCGTCTCTGGGCCCGAGATGGGTGGATGCTGCGGTCCAGTCGATTGCTGGAGGGTCCGGATCGGGTGCGCCATCTCCACGCCACCGTGTCGATTCGTGATCCCGCACAGCTCATCGTGCGCGGCATGCTGCTCGTGATCGTTGATTTCGGGTTCCTGACGCTCCTGCTGCTCGTGGCCGAAGGTGTGGGGGGACGCTTTCGACTCCCTCCGGGGTTGCCCGAGATGCTGCGCCTCCGGTCGTACCGCATGCGGCTCACGATTGCGCTCGCGGCGTTTTTCGTGATTCCCACTTTGGGATTCGCGGCGTGGTCGATCGGCCGGCTGAGCTCTGAAGCCGTGCGGCGCGGTGATCTGCTCATCCAGCAGACGCTGAGTGACGCGGCGTCGACGGCCGAAGCGCTGGCAACCCGATCGCCGGCGGAGCGAGAGGAGCGGCTCATGAACTTGGCGGGGCGGCTCGGGTCCGATTTGCTGTGGTACGAGGGTGGTGCGCTCTCGGCGTCGAGCTCTCGGGTTCTGGCCGAGCTCGGTCTCATCGATCCCTATTTGGCGCCCGACGTCTTTCTCGCGCTCGCCGAAGACGATGCGCTCGAGATCACGACCAACGCGACCATCGGTGGTCGTCGAACGCGGGTCGGCTATCGGAGTCTGGGTCTGCTTGCAGACGATCTCGCAGTCCTTGCCGCGCCGCGGCTGGTCGACGTGACCGATGTCCAGCGCGAGCAGGAAGACCTCGCGTTTGGCCTGTTGCTCGTGACCCTGTTGGGACTCGGCGGTGCCGCCGGGCTTGCGGCCGTCGCGGCGCGACAGCTTGCCAAGCCAGTCCAGTCGCTGCGCGCGGCGGCCGACGCCGTCGGCAGTGGGTCTGTCATCCCCCCGTTCGCTCCCAACGTGCCGACGGAATTCGTGTCGGTCGTCGACGCGTTTGGGCGCATGGCGCGGGATGTGGAGGCGAGCCAGATCGCGCTCGAGACGGCGCGACGCCGCACGGCCACCGTCCTCAGCACCGTGGCCACCGGCGTCGTCGCCTTGAATCGACAGATGCAGGTGACGATCGCCAATCCCAGAGCTCAGGAGCTGCTCGACGCGGTGCTCGAGTCCGGGGTGGCCGTCCGGGACGCGACGGCACCCGTATGGAAGCCGGTGTGGGAGTGCGTACACGACTTCATGCAGAGAAATGAAGATCTTCTCGAACAGGAGTTCGTGGTCGAGGGGCGTCGGATCAGGGTCCAGGTCGCGGCCCTGCTCGGTGATCCGAGAGGGTGCGTTGTGGCGCTGGATGACACGACTGAGTTGACGCGAGCCGTTCGCGTGTTGGCGTGGGGCGAATTGGCGCGGCAAGTCGCGCACGAAATCAAGAACCCGTTGACGCCGATCCGGCTCGGGATCCAGCACCTGCAGCGTGCGCGGCGTCACGGAAGTGCCGACTTCGATGCCACGCTCGAGCAGACCGGGCAACAGATTCTCGCTGAGATCGAGCGTCTCGACGCGATTGCGCGCGCCTTCGCCCGTTTTGGGGCTCCGCCCGCCGAAGCGTCGCCGCTCCATCAAGCGGATCTCACCGCGATTGCGCGGGACGCGGCAGCGCTCTATGCGTTGGGTGACGGGACTCCAGTTCGAGTTCGGGGAGATCAGCCCGTCGAGGTGCTGGTCCGCAAGGACGAGGTCAGAGAAGTGTTGATCAATCTCGTGGAGAACGCGCGCAACGCCGGTGCCACCGACATCGAGATCGTGGTACTGGCCAGTGGAGCGGGTCCCGCGGTCCTCGAGGTGCGGGACAACGGTCGCGGCATCTCCGACCAGGACCTTCCACACATCTTCGAACCGCATTTCTCGACTACGACGAGCGGGACGGGATTGGGACTCGCGATCTGTCGACGGCTGGTGGAGTCATGGGGCGCGGCCATCGGTGTCGAGAGTCCGGCGGGGCAGGGAACAACCGTTCGCATCGAATTCGGAGAGAACGACGAGAGCGAGTGAGTGGTGCTCACGCGAGCGCCTGGGCGAATATGGGAACTTTCGTGGTGCTGGGCGGTTCCAATCATGGAACGAGCAGAGGGCATCATGCTGATTCGACGACCCAGCGACCTACACAGTTCAGAGATCACGGCTGAGGCTGACTATCTCGATCGGCGACGTTTCATCGGGGCGACCGCTGCGCTGGGGCTTGCGATCGCGGCCGGCGCAGCGATGCCGCGTGCACTCGCAGCGGCCACCCGTCAGCGCGATGACGAGCTCACGCCTCTCGAAGACGTGATCAGCTACAACAACTTCTACGAATTCGGGACCGGTAAGGGAGACCCCGCGAAAAACGCGCACACGCTGCGCACCCGTCCGTGGACGGTCGCCGTGGAGGGCGAGGCGCACAAGCCGCAGACGTTCGGCATCGAAGACCTGTGGCAGCAATTCTCGCCTGAGGAGCGGGTGTATCGGCTGCGCTGCGTCGAGGCCTGGTCCATGGTGATTCCGTGGTTGGGGATCCCGTTGCGGTTTCTGCTCGACGCCGTCGAGCCCACGTCGCACGCGAGATTCGTGGAATTCACGACGCTGCTGGACCCCGAGCAGATGCCGGGGCAACGCCGCAACGTGCTGCCGTGGCCATACGTCGAGGGCTTACGCCTCGACGAGGCGAGACACCCGTTGACCATCCTGGCGTTGGGCCTGTACGGCAAGGCGTTGCCAAACCAGAACGGTGCGCCGGTCCGGCTCGTGGTTCCCTGGAAATACGGATTCAAGAGTATCAAGTCGATCGTGCGAATTCGGCTCACGCGAGAGCAGCCACGTGCGACGTGGAACGTGTCGGCCCCGCGGGAATACGGGTTCTACGCCAACGTGAATCCGGACGTCGATCATCCGCGCTGGAGCCAAGCTCGCGAGCGGCGGATCGGAGAGTTGCGGCGCCGGCCGACGCTGCCGTTCAACGGCTACGCCGACCAGGTTGCCAATTTGTACGCTGGGATGGACCTCACGCGGCTGTACTGACCGACCGTGTCCCAGGGCTCCGCGGTGCGCCGTATGCTCAAGCCGGTGGCCTTTGTGGCGTCGCTGCTTCCGGCGCTCCTCCTGCTCGTTGCCGTGTTCACGGATGGACTGGGCGCCAATCCCGTCGAGTCGGTGACGCACCGCACCGGTTTCGCCGCGCTCAGCTTGTTGATGGTGACGCTCGCGGTCACGCCCGTCCAGCGGTTGACACGCTTCAGTCCCCTCATTCAGCTGCGTCGGATGTTGGGCCTCTTCGCCTTCTTCTACGCCTCACTCCACTTTCTCACCTACGCTGTGGACCAGACCTATTTGTCGGGTCTTGGCTTCTCGCCGTCCGTGATTGCGGAAGACGTGCGCGAGCGGCCGTATGTCACGGTCGGGTTCACCGCGTTCGTGTTGCTGCTCCCGTTGGCCGTCACGTCCACCAAAGGTTGGATCAAGCGGCTGGGCGGGAAGCGCTGGCGGCGGTTGCATCGTCTCGTGTACGTGTCCGCGATCGGAGCCGTGCTGCACTTCCTCTGGCTCGTCAAGGCCGATCTCCTGCGGCCGGTGATCTTCGCGGGCGTACTCGCTATCCTGCTCGGTTCCAGGCTTGCTCGTTTCCGATTTAGGCGTTCGGGTGTGGTCCGAGCCGACACGGCGTCGAGCAAGGCCGTGTAGGTTCCTGGTGCTTTCACGGTGTCACGCGCATCTCGAAGAACCAGGTCCTCGAGAGGCCCGGCTGATCGAAGGCAGTCTCATACGTCGAATCCAGTAGGTTCTCCACTCGCAGCGTCAGCTCGAGCCAGGGAGACACGCGCAGCCGTCCGATCGCGCTCAGGAGCGCGTAGACATCTGTATCGACGCGCTCGCCGCTGAAGCGCTCGCTAAGCACGACCTGGCGGCCAATGAACCGTGCAATGAGTGTTGTTGAGAACCGTTTCGTCAGCTCCCACTCTGTATAGGCGGTCCCGGTAAAGGCCGGTCGAAACGGCAACGCGGAATCGACTGGGAAGGCCGAGGGTGCCTGACCGGCGTTGTCCGTGATCTTCGAATCCAACCAAGCACCGTCGATTCCGAGGAGCAACCGATCGACCGCGAGGTACCGAACGCGGCCCTCGAGTCCATATATGCGACTCGAGCTCAGGTTAGTGTACGAGAGGCGGGTGTCGCCGGCGACGGGACCGAGCTGGATCAGTTGGCTGAAGTCCTGGCGGAAGAACGCCATCTCGACGTCGAGTTGTCCCTTGACAAGTTGGAGTTGCGCACCGAGATCCCAGCTCCAGCTCGTCTCCGGTTCGAGGTCAGGGTTGGAGACGATGAACGGGTTGTCGAGGTATTGCTGCTGAAGGTTCGGGGCTTTGTAGGCGCGTCCGGCCGAAGCCCGCAGGGACAGTCGAGAGGGAATGATCGTAAAACGCACGCTCGCCCGGGGTGTGAGCTGGGCAATGAGATCCTCGGTCTTCTCCAAGCGCACGCCGGCCATCAGTTGGACTCGGCTCGACAGCTCGGCGCGAACCTCTGTGAAGGCGGATGTGCTCAACCGGTCGAGTTCGAGAGTGCCGTCGCCAAAGTCACCGCTCGTCACATCCCGTAAGTCCTCTCGCTCGAGGCGGGCGCCGTAGGCGATCTGAAGGTCTGCAGTCCGAGAGACAGGAGAGACTCGCACGGAACCCAGGTAATCGGCCGTCGTCCTCCACAGGCGGCTGTCGAGGCCGAAGTTGGCGTCGAAGATGGAGAAGCCGTATTGCCCGGTGGAAGCAACATCGTCGAACAGGTCTACAAACTCGAAACCTTCGCGATAGACGCCGACCCGCAGCCGATGAACCCACTGCTCCGTCGGACGGTAGGTGAGATCGGTTGAGGAGATGATGCGGTGGCGCTCGTCGCGCGCGTTGGGATCCAGCGGCACCCTGGTCGCCCCCGGATCTCGCACCGGCAGGTTGGACTCGACGCCGACATAGCGTGCCGTGGCGGTCAGCTCCCAGTTGTCGTGCAGACGGGCGTCGATCCGCGCCGACGCGTCTCGGGTCCAGGTGTCATGGGCCAGCGCGTGAATCCCGCGGTTGTACGTGACACCCACCCCGGCCGAGTAGAGGAGGTCGGGAGTTCCACCGCGAGCGGTCACGGTGCTCCGTGCGCTGCCGCCGTTGACCTCGCTGATACCGCCTCCGGCCGAGGCCTCGATGCGCGGTCGCCCGACGGTGCCACGTCTGGTGATGAACTGGACCACCCCGCTCACTGCTGTGGATCCGTAGAGCGCACTCTGGGGGCCGCGCACGATCTCGATCCTTTCGATGTTCGTGAGCGGGAATCCTTGAAAGTCGAAAAACCCCCCGTTCTGATTCGTCTGGACGCCGTCCATCAGAATCTGTGTGAACACTTCCTCGCCGCCGCGCAGCCGTATTATCGTTGGACCGCCGGGGCCTACCGCTTGGTCGATGAACGTTCCAGCAATATTCCGTAACGCGTCGGCGGCGAAGAGCGGTCGTCGGGCCGTGAGCTCGGCAGCGGTGACCATCGATCCCGCGAGTCCGAGACCTTGGGCCGACAGCGGCACGGCAGTTCCCGTGACGAAGATGGGATCGAGTCGTGCCGTCGCCACTGTGGTGTCCTGCCCTATGACTGGCAGCGAATCGGTCCGTTGGGCAGCGAGTGCGGAGGCGAAGAGACAACTTCCGACATAAGTCGCAATCAGACGTCGAAGCATGAACTGCGAATGCCTTTCACGAGGAGCCTCTAAGTTGCGAGGACTGCATCTGATTGGGAAGCCACTGAGGTGAGAGAGTCCCGAGTTCGTCTCGGTCTGTTCTTTGCGGGCAACGTGTTGTTCGGTGCCGGGCTCTTCTTCCATGCATTCCTCTACAACTTCTATCTCGAAGCGTTGGGGCAGAACGAGGTCGTCATGGGGCTTGCGGCCGCTTCCCTGACGGCTGGAGGGCTCATCGCGCTCATTCCCGCTGGGCGCTCAGTCGATCGCGTCGGGACGCAGATTACCCTGTTGAGTGCGTCCGTCTTGGCTGCCGTCGGCCTGGCACTGGGAGCGTGGGCCGAACGGGCGTTTGCGATCTATGCGGCTGCGTTTGTCGCAGGGCTGGGAACCGTCACCTGGCGTGTGGCCATGGGCCCGGTCGTCATGGAGTTGGCGCCGGCTCGTTTCAGGTCGCAGGCCTTTTCGTGGAATGTGGCGCTACTCGTCGGCTCCGGGGCCGTATGGATGACCACAGCGGGGGCACTTGCTGGCTGGCTCGAGCGAAACGTTGGCGTCACACAATTGGGCGCGCAGCGACTTGCGCTTCTCGCCGGAGTGATTGGTACGGCGGCGGCCGCACCATTGTTTGCGTTGGCCGGCCGTCGAGTCCGCATGCGCGGCGCATCACCTGAAGATGGGTCGGTGGTTGGTAATGCTCGGGGCCCGGACCGGGCACTTGTGCGGCAATACGCTGGCCCCATCGCGGCGGTCGCACTTTGGATGCTGGCGCCGGCGCTAGCTCTTCCATTCTTCAACCTCTTCTTCTCGCGCGTTCACGAACTTCCCGTCGATCGGATCGGGCTCGTGTTTGGTGCGTCCCACGTCGCTACGGCACTCGTTATTTTTACGAGCGGTATTTTCGCTGCGCGTCTTGGTGCCCGCCGCGTGCTAACCGTTTGGACGTGCACCTTCGGGCCGCTCCTCTGGGCACTGGGTTTCGCGCATCTTCTCCCGTTGGCTCTCGGGCTCTATTTCCTTCAGGGCATCGTCTCACCGGCCGCCAACCCGCTCATCGACGAGATCCTGCTGGAACGGGCACCACCGGAGCGACGGGGGCTAGTTTCGAGTTGGCGAAATGCCGCAACCGAGGTCGCAGGTATCGTCGGCGCGGGGGTGGGCGGTCTGGTGCTGCGACAGTCATCCTTCGATGCGCTCTTCGTGCTCGCCGGGACACTCGGAGCGGTCGCGGCGGCGGCTCTCTGGATCGTCCTCAAACGAAGCTCGCGCAGCTGAAGGGGGGCGCAGTGGGAGTGCGAACCGTACAAGTCAGCTTCTTCCGGGACCAAACGGGTCGCACCCCCGAGACCCTTCTTCGGATGTGGCAGACGCTGACCGATGTCGCGGAGGCGACGGCGAGGGCGGGTGTAGCCATCGCGGTTGTGCAGGCGGCCGACCGCGATGCAACTGTCGAGCGCAACGGAGTCTCGTACTCCTTCGTTCGCGACGTTTGTCTGCCGCTCCCCGGTAACCGTCAGTGCCTCGTTGTGCCAAAGCGCATAGTGCAGCGAGTCCAATCACTGACGCCCGACGTCGTGCACGTCCACGGATTCACTGCCCCAATCGCCACTCGGTGGCTAGGGCGCGCGCTGCCGGCCTTACCGATGCTAGTTCAAGATCACGGCGGCCTCACTCCGCGAGGCTGGCGACGCACGGTCGCAACGTACGGCTACCGACAGCTGTCGGCGGCCTGCTTCACCGACCGGGAGCAGGCGCGTCCGTACCTAGATGCTGGTATCTTGCGGCCAGACGTCCGCATCTTTGGCGTGCCCGAGTCGTCGTCCCATTTCACGCCCGGCGATCGGCAGAAGGCCCGGACGCAGATGGGAGTGTACGGTGCACCGTCCATCGTGTGGATCGGCCGTCTGAACCCCAACAAGGATCCGCTCACGGTTCTCGAGGCATTCGCCCAGGCATCACCTTCGTTGCCGGATCCGCATCTCTGGTGCTGCTACGGCGAGGCGCCGTTGCTCGATGCCGTTCGGAAACGCATCGCCGATGATCCCGCGCTCGAGGGCAGGGTACACCTGCTCGGTCGGCTCCTGCCCGGAGACGTGGAGCGACTGCTGCGGGCCAGCGATTTTCTTATGTTGGCGAGTCACCGGGAAGGGAGCGGCTACGCTGTGCTGGAGGCGTTGGCGTGTGGGGTCACCCCCGTGGTCACCGACATCCCGTCGTTTCGGCGGCTGACCGACGGCGGGCGCGTCGGCTCGATCACGCCTCCCGAGGACGCGCCCGCCATGGCTCGTGCGTTACATCGCTGGTGGAAGGTGCCCGGCGACTTGCGGCAGAAAGAAGCGCTAGAGTTTTTTGCCAGCGAGCTTTCGTTTGCCGCCGTTGGCCGCCAGCTTCGCGTAGTGTACGAGACGATGGCAGGGACGTCGTGAGAATAGCGTTAATCGTCCCTGGCGGAGTCGATCGGTCAGGCGAGCGCAGGGTGATTCCGGCACTGCTGTGGCTGATGCGGCGACTCCGCTCGCGCGTAGATCTGTGGGTGTTCGCCCTGCGCCAGGAAGCGAGGCGAAGCCGGTTCACGTTGTCGGGGGTGCCGGTCGAGAACGTTGGCGGACCGTTCAACCGCACCCGCACCGTCGCAACGCTCCTGACCGCGCACCGGAAGCACAACTTTGACGTCCTGCATGCATTCTGGGCTGGCACGCCGGGCGAAATTGCGGTAACCGTCGGAGGACTGATTCGCCGACCGGTACTCGTTCATGTCGCAGGGGGCGAGTTGGTCGGCCTGCCCGAGATCGGATATGGCGGGTACCGGACGCCCTCCGGACGTGCACGCCGGCGACTGGTCGTCCGCACCGCAGGTCGGGTCTCGGCGGCGAGCCAGACGGTCATCGATTCCGTGCAGCGACTCGGACGGCGCGCCGCGCGGGTCCCGCTTGGCGTCGGACTGGAGGATTGGCCACCGCGGCCGCCGCGGCCCCGCGATCCGACCCGCCCGGCCCGCCTCGTGCACGTCGGAAGCCTCAACCCGGTGAAGGATCAGACGACCATGCTGCGAGCACTGGCACGTCTGGCCGCGCGCGGGATGCGCTTCCACCTCGATCTCGTGGGTCAGGACACCCTCGGCGGTGCCATGCAGCACCTGGCCTGCGAAACGGGCGTCGACCAGCAGGTAACGTTCCACGGCTTTCTACCTCAACGCGGACTCCGACCTGTGGTCGAGGCCGCGGATCTCCTCGTGGTGTCCTCGCGACACGAGGCTGGTCCTGTCGTGCTCGCCGAGGCGGCGGCGGTCGGGGTCCCAACCGTCGGCACGGACGTCGGGCAGATTCGGGACTGGGCACCGGATGCGGCGGTCGCCGTTCGCGTCGGCGACCCCGCCGCTCTGGCCGATGCGATCGCCGCGCTGCTCGAGAACGACGCGCGCCGCGTGGCGATCGCTACGGCCGCGCAGGAATGGGCGTGCCGCGAGAATGCTGACTGGACGGCCGACCGTTTCTCGGCACTCTACGCCGAACTCCATCAGCATGAAGGCCGATCCGCATGACCCGCGACTTCGAGCGCGATGCCTGGACCGACCCGCTTGGACGAGACATCCGATGCCGGCACGCCGTCGAGATCCCGGTCCTTGGTATTCGAACCCGCTTCGAGTCCAATGCTCCCGTCGTCGTCGAGATCGCCTCGGATGGGCTGGGGCAGTGGTCGCAAGTCCTAGACAGTGCACCTGTCACTGATGCGGGCCCCGTGGTCGTGCGAGTTGTGGTGGACGAAGCGCTCGGCGACGTTACGCACCGCCGTCTTATCTATCGCATGCCGGATGCGCATCGACTCCTCGTCACGGGGCCCGGCGTAGTCGCCACGGCGGATGCCTCCCGCTTACATAGTGTGGCACATGTGGCGCCGGCGCTGGTGCATGACCGTGAGCACTTTCGCTATGCAGTTCTCGAAGCGCTTGCAATGTTCCACCTGAGCACGCTGGACCGGCAGCCGATTCACGCTGCCGGGCTCGCACGGGACGGTCACGCGGTGCTGATGGTCGGGTCCGCGGGGGTCGGCAAGAGTACGGTGACCTACGCGGGGCTGCGTGAGGGATATCGGCTCCTCGCAGAGGACATGGTCTGGGTGCAGCTGCGAGATCGGTTTGCTATCTGGGGGCTGGCGCCGCGGATTCAGCTCCCGGTCGCGGCTGCGCAGTTCTTTCCGGAGCTTCAGCCGCTGCGTCCGGTGGTGATATCGGGCGGCGAGGAAAAGCTGGTCGTGCCTGTCAGCCCGGATCTGGCGGTGGAGCGCGGGCGCGTTGACGCCGCCTCGGTATGCCTGCTCAGTCGGGGCAGCGCGCGGTTGCCGGAGTTGACGCGTGCGACGCCCGCGGAGATCGCCGAGACACTCGGCGATCTCGAGACAGGCTTCGATCTATTTCGCGAGACCATTGGGCCGGCAATCGACCGATTGAGCAGATTTCCTGGCTGGCGGCTCATACTTACGGACGATGCCCGTGACGCAGTTCCTCAGTTGCACCGATTGTTCCGCGAGCTCGCGAGTGGTGGAGGGTGACAACGAGCCCGCGCTTCTCTGGAGGCGTCGTGTCGGCTGTTCGCGAAGCCGTCGCGCTTCGCGCCTGGGCCCAGGCCGTTCTCGGCGGACAGGAAGACCCGGTGTGTCCGGAGGTGTCGGCCGTCGCCTGGAGTCTGTTCCTCGAAGGTGAGCGGTGTGCGCTGCCACTGCACCGTTCGCTGGAAGGTTCGAGTAGCCTCAGCGTAGTTGCGGAAGAGCATATCGGCCGGCTTCGGATGGGCGCCGCAGCAGAGGCCCTTGGGGCCGTTCTCCGCGAGGTTGTCACCCTTGATCGCGGGGAGTTGCCGTCGCGGGCATTCGCTAAGGACGCGGCCGCGACCTACACTGTGCGTTGTGTCCTGCGTCGGTGGAAACTGCCGGCGGTGCTGATGAAGTGGTCCTATTCGTCATCGTTTGCGATTCTGCTCAGCAGTTTTGCACGGCGCAGTGTTTGGCGGCAGTTGCTTGTCTTGTGAGGACGCTCGCAGTACTCGTGGCTCGCCAGACTGGAAGGCCGGTATTCCACGCCGGGGATGGTCATGCGGCTCAGCGGTCGGCTTGTTGCTGCGTTGACGGGCCTGGTCATCGCGCTTCCCGTCAGCGCAATGGCGATCATTATCCGACGGCGCGTGATGAGCGAGCACTAGCGGGTTGAATCGGAGGGTCGGCGCGACCGAGGCACCGACCACTGTCATATCATCTGAGAAGTCGAGGAGAGCGATGCGTGCCGTTATCCTGTTCGTATGTGCCAGTGTGCTCTCCGTATCCGCGTGCGCCGTGGACGATGCGGATCTCACTGGTGCGCTCGACGCCCTCACGGTTACCGACCTGGCCCGCCACATCGAGGTGCTGGCGTCGGACGAGTTCGAGGGACGAGGGCCCTCATCGCCAGGCGAAGCAAAGACGCTTGCGTATCTCCAAGAGGAGTTCCGGACCTTGGGGCTCGAGCCGGGCACCGGCGACAGTTTCCTGCAGGAAGTCCCGCTCGTCGCCATCACCGCGGATCCCAAGGCGGCGCTGACCGTGCGCAGCCCGCGTCGCACGGCCACCTATCGCTACGGCTCCGACTTCATGGCGTGGACCAAACGGGTGGTCGGGGGCGTCGGGGTGCGGAACGCCGAGGTCGTCTTCGTCGGATATGGCATCGACGCCCCGGAATACGGATGGAACGACTACGAGGGAGTGGACGTGGCTGGCAAGGTCGTGCTGATGTTGGTCAACGATCCGGGGTTCGCCACGCAGGACACCTCGTTGTTCGATGGCAACGCCATGACGTACTACGGGCGCTGGACCTACAAGTACGAGGAAGCGGCGCGTCGGGGGGCGGCCGCCGCGTTCGTCATTCACGAGACCGACGCGGCGGGGTACGGCTGGGACGTCGTGTCGAGTAGCTGGTCCGGCGAGCAGTTCGATTTGGTGCGTGACGACAACAACATGTCGCGTGTCGTGGTCGAAGGGTGGCTCACCGGTGAGACGGCCCGAGTGATGCTTGAAGAGGCGGGCGAGGACCTGGCGGTGCTCAAGACGGCGGCGACGCAGCGGGGTTTCCGTTCCAAAGCGCTGCCGCTCCGCGTGAGCGTGGACCTCGAGAACGTGATTCGGCGCTCCATTTCATCCAATGTCGTCGCAACCCTCCCCGGCGCGATGCGCCCCGACGAGTACGTGCTGTACATGGCGCATTGGGACCATCTGGGACGCGATGCGACCCTGCAAGGTGATCAGATCTACAATGGCGCGCTGGACAACGCGACCGGGACGGCAGGTCTGCTGTTGCTGGCCAAGGCGTTCGTGAGCCTGGAGGAGCGGCCCGAGCGCTCGGTGGTGTTCCTGGCGGTGACAGCCGAAGAGCAGGGACTCCTGGGATCGGCCTACTACGCGAGCTATCCGGTGTATCCGCTGGCGCAGACGGTCGCCACGATCAACATGGATGGGTTGAACATTCTCGGTCCCATGCGCGACGTGACGGTCATTGGGCTCGGCCAGTCGGAACTGGACGACTACCTGACACGGGCTGCCCAATCACAAAGCCGACGCATCCGACCGGATCCCGAGGCGGAGAAAGGCTTTTACTTCCGATCGGATCACTTCAGCTTCGCCAAAGAGGGCGTGCCGTCCTTGTATGCGGATGCCGGCATCGACCACGTCGAGCATGGCGAGGAGTGGACACGGGAGCGGCGTGACGAGTACACACGACAGCGCTACCACAAGCCGGGAGACGAGTTCGATCCCGCATGGGATCTGCAGGGAGCCATCGACGACTTGGCGTTGTTGTTTCGGGTCGGCGCCATGCTTGCCAACGAACGCACGTTTCCCAACTGGCGCGAGCGGAGTCCGTTCAAGGCCACGCGGGACTCCGTGATGGCGGGTCGCTAGCTCAGCTCCCGCTGTCTGGCGGTGGGTCGAGGATGCCGATGTAGGGCAGAGCGCGGAACTGCTCCGCGTGGTCGAGGCCGTACCCGATCACCCACACGTTGGGAATGTCGAATCCCAAGTAATCGATTTTCACCTCGATCTCGTGCCGCTCCTTCTTGCGCACGAGCGCGCACGTGTGGAGTGATGCCGGCTCGCGTGTCTCCAAGAGCTCGAGCAGGTAGTGAAGCGTGAGCCCGGTGTCGACGATGTCTTCCACAATGAGCACGTGCTTCCCCTCTATGCTTTGTCGCAAGTCCATGAGCACGCGCACTGCGCCACTGGACGTCGTACTCATGCCGTAGCTCGAGACCGACATGAACTCGATCGTGTTGGGCACGTCGAGATGACGGGCGAGATCGGACAAGAAGATGAACGCACCCTTGAGCACGCCCACGAGAGTCACTTCCTTGCCCGCATAGTCCCGAGAGATCTCGGCAGCCAGCTCGCTGACGCGCTGCTGGATGTCGTGTTCGCTGATCAGGGTGCGTGGCTCGGTCATTGGCTTGAACACAAGTGGAGGGTTGCAGAGGGACGCGTCGCGGATTCGACCATGCTGCAAATGTACGCCCGCGGACAAACGGTGCGAATTCCGCGCATCAGCCGTCGATGAGAATCCATGCCCGGAATCGGTTGTCCCGCTCGATCGTCGTGGTGCGAGCGTAGCCACGCGCCATCTCGGCGATCACTTCGGGCGTGTGGAATCGGCTCCGCATCAACGCCAGCTTTTCCGCGACGGCGACGAGCTTCACTGCGAACCGCGTGTAATCCGGCTCTTCGATCACCAGCCGTCCACCGGGCGCCAGGATACGCACGAGATCCTGGATCGCCTCGCGCTGATCGCAGAAATGGTGGAGCGCATCGACGACCAGGACGCGTTCGAAGCTCTTGTCCAGGAATGGGAGCCGCTCGGCATGTGCCCGCACGGCCTGCAGGCCTTCTTTGCGCCGGGCCTGGTGCAGCATCTTCGTCGAGAGGTCGCTCACGACGATCGAGCCTGCACGCGTACGGAGCGTCGCGGCGACGCGACCGGTGCCGCCCCCGACGTCGAGCAGGCGTCCCTCGATGGGCAGCTGGAGCATGCGGATCAGATCTGCGGGGTCCGGCGGGGGAATGAGACGATCGTAAACCTTGGCCAGCAGGTCGAAGTGATCAAATCCCACGCTCACCGCCGCCGCACACGCCGCGCCGCCAGCGCCGGCGACAGGCGCTGGAGTCGTGCAAAGGTCCGCGTCAGTCCCACCTGGATCTCGGACCGGTCGGCCGCCAGCCCGTCGAGTACGGCCTCGGCCACTGCTTCAGGGCTCAACTTGGTTCCCGAGCGACCGCGCGTCATGTCGGTGTCGACCATGGGCGGCAGGACCTCGACGACGCGGACGTGTGGCGCCGTGTCTTCCATCTGATAGCGCAGGGCCGTCGTGAAAGCGCGCACAGCCGACTTGGTCGCGCAGTAGACGGGGGCACTTTGCTTTGGTGCCAAGGCCAGCACCGATGACACGTTGACGATGGCCGCCTCCCGCGCCTGCTGCAGGAGCGGAAGGGCCAGTGCCGTCAGCTTCACCAAGCCAGTGAAGTTCGTGTCGATCTCCTCACTGACGTGCTGCAGCAGGGTATCGGTGGCGGTCGTCGCGTAGACGTCGTTTCGTTGAATCCCCGCGTTGTTGACGAGGATAGACAGCCCACCCAACCGCTCCTGTGCCACCGACACGAGCTGTCGCAGATCGGATTCGTTTGCCACGTCACACGTGGCGGTTTGGAGACGGGGCAGCCGCTCGGTCGCAGCCTTGAGCCGCTCGATGCTGCGCGAGACGGCGAGGACCTGGTTGCCCCGCTCCAAGAAGGCATGCGCGAGCGCCAGACCGATGCCGGCGCTTCCGCCGGTGATCAGGACGCGGTGATCGCGGACCCACACGGTGGTTGTCGCTCTTCCCGCACCCTACGGGCGCTGCCAGCGCGGCAACCGGTGCCGCACTTGAACCGGGGCGCCCGCCGCTTCGACGCGATCTTCCAGGGCCGGCAAATCGCGCTCGATCAACTGCTGGAGGTCACCGTAGATCTCTCCGAATTCCGCCGCAGCGATCTCGTAGCTGCGTCGATGCGTCGCGGTCGGTGCCGAAGTCGTCGACCAGTGACCGGAGACGATGGTTTGCACGCGGCTCATGATGCCCGGCATGGCCGGCTCGCTCCGGCGTGGTTTGGTCGGGTCGCCGGTGAGCCGTTCACGCAAGTCCGCGAGCCGAAGCTCGAGCTGCCGTGCTTCGGTGCGGAGCGCCGGTTCCGCATTTGGCCACACTTCGATGACCTGCTTGAGCGCCGTGATTCGCTCGGCCGCCTCCTCGGCGGCGCGGGTGGTGCCCATGACAGCCCGCTGAAGGTCGCCGGTCTGGCGCTGGAACGCGAGCACGGCGTTCCGATCGGCCGGCGGGAGACTGGGCATTCCGAGGGGCGCCACCTCGAACCGCGTCGGCGGCACGATCTCGGTGACGACGCCATCGATCCACTGCTCAAGACTGACGGAGTATTGGCCGGGCACGGCCATGGGACCGCGTCCCGCTCGACTGACACTGGTGGCGGTGTATCCGGGGTAGCGGAAGTCCCAGGTCGCTCGGTGCATGCCGCTGAAAGCAGATCCCTCGACGCGACGCACCACGTTTCCGGTGGCGTCGCGAACCGTGAGCGTGACGCTCGGTTCTTCTTCTCGGTCTTCTTCCTTGAGTGCGTCCCACGTCGGATACAGCACGTCCTGCTGGTCGCGAGCGAGCTTCTGCTCGCGCTCGCGTCGCTGCGCGGCTTTGGTCTTCTTCGACTCCTTCAAGAAGTAGGTGAACGTGGCGCCGAACGGTGGATTGGGCGCCGTGTAGAAGCTTGCGCCCTGGCTCGCCTTTTCTCCGCCTCCGAGTGGTCTGGCCTCGATGTACATCCACGGCTGCTTGATGGGGAAGATCACGCCACCCTGTTCCAGCGTGGCCGCACTCAACGTTCGGAGCGGCGTGTAGTCATCGAGGATATAGAACCCGCGGCCGAACGAGGCAGCGACCAGATCGTTCTCGCGCCGCTGAATCTCGAGCTCTCGAATGGCGATCGTCGGAAGATCACCCTTCATCTGGATCCACGATTGACCGCCGTTCAACGTGACGAAGATCCCAAACTCGGTGCCAACGAAGAGCACGTTCGGATTGACGTGATCTTGTACGAGCGTGTAGGTCGATCCCCGCTCGGGCAGGTCACTCGTGATCGACCGCCAAGACCGACCGCGGTCCGTGCTTTTGGCCACGTACGGCTTGAAGTCGCCACGCTTGTGGTTGTTGAAGACCGCGAACACGGTGTTGGCGTCGTGCAGTGACGCCTCCAGATCGTTGACGTACGTCATCTCGGGCACACCGGAGACCCGATCGATCCGGCGCCAGGTCTGGCCACCATCTTCCGTGACTTGGATCAACCCGTCATCGGTCCCCGCGTAGAGCAGTCCCTCGACCAGCGGCGACTCGGTGAGCGCCACGATCGTGCCGTAAAAGGACGTCGATCGGTTCTTGGACACCGCATCGACGCTCCACACGCGACCCATCACGGGCAGTGTGTTGCGGTCCATATTGCGCGTGAGGTCGGGACTGACGGCACGCCACGTGTCGCCACGGTCGTCGCTGCGGAACAGGATCTGTGCCGAGTAGTACACGCGCGCCGCCGAATGCGGGCTGATGAGGAGGGCCGAATCCCAGTTCCAGCGGAGTGGCGGTCCCTCGCGTGCCGCCCGCGGCTTGATGTCGATGCGCTCGCCCGTCTGGCGATCAAAGCGCACGAGTCCTCCGTACTGCCACTGCGAGTACACGATGTTGGGATTCTCCGGGTCCACGGCCGGATCGAATCCGTCACCCCCGACGGTCACGAACCAATCGCTGTTGCGGATGCCGTGGACGTTGTTGGTCCTCGATGGTCCGCCTTGCGTGTTGTTGTCCTGCGTGCCGCCATACACGTGGTAGAACGGCGTCGCGTTGTCCACGGCGACCTTGTAGAACTGCGTCACCGGCAGGTTGGGGAAGAACCGGTAGCTCTGGCCCCGATCGAACGTCTCGTACAGCCCACCGTCACATCCAATGATGAGATGCTCGGGATCGTCAGGGTCGATGTAGAGCGCGTGATTGTCGACGTGCTTCCATTCTTCGCCGACACGGGTGAAGGTCTTGCCCCCGTCCTCGGACTGCATGAAGCGGGTGTCCATGGAGTAAATGCGGTCCAACTTGTGGGGATCCGCAAAGATCTCCTGGTAGTACTGGGGACTGCCGCTCACGTAGTCCCCCTGTTTGGACCAGTGCTCGCCGGCGTCCGCCGACCGGTAGAACCCGCTCTTGTCATTGGCGGCTTCCACCACGGCATAGAGGACATCGGGATCGATGGGGGACACGGCCATGCCGATGCGGCCCTTGTCCCCGCTCGGCAGCCCGCGGTTGATCTTCTTCCAGGTGGCCCCTGCGTCGCTCGACTTGTGGATGCCGGATTCAGGTCCGCCATTGATCAGCGTCCACACGTGGCGACGGCGCTGATAGGCCACCGCATAGAGCACGTCGGGATCTCGGGGGTCGAAATGGACCTCGGACACGCCCGTGTGCTCGCTGATGTCGAGGATACGCTCCCACGTGCTGCCACCATCCGTCGTCTTGTACAAGCCGCGATCGCCGCCGGGCGCCCACAGTGGACCCTGCGCGGCGACGTAGACGACGTCGGAATTGCGTGGGTCGATGGCGATCATGCCGATGTGTTCCGAGTTCTCGAGCCCGACCTTCGAGAACCGTCGGCCGCCGTCGACCGACTTGTACAATCCGTCGCCGTATCCGACGCTCCGCTGGCTGTTGTTTTCTCCCGTGCCGACCCAGACCGTGAGCGGGCGGTTCGCATCGACGGCAACCGCTCCGATCGAGTAGGAGCCGTATTTATCGAAGATGGGCTGCCAGGTCGTGCCGGCATTCGAGGTCTTCCACACGCCTCCGGACGCAATCGCGACGTACCACGTGCTCCGGTCCGTCGGATCCACCGCGATGTCGATGACTCGACCCGACATCAATGCCGGACCGATGTTGCGGAACTTGAGGCCCGATAGCAGTGCGGAGTTGAGCTTCGGGGGTCCGCTGTCTTCTTCTTGTTCTTGTGCAGAGATCCCGGCCGGGAGTGACAGCAACGCGACCACACAGCACGACAGCAGGAACGTTTTCATCTTCCCCTCCCAGAGAAACCCGCGATGGAGCTGACTCACTGCCCGGAGAACCTACGCCTCGGGACGGGTGGGGGGAACAGGGTAGGATGCGCGGCCCTGCGGTCAGAAGTCGATGATGGCCCCGAGCGTGATGTGGGTGGTGCGGGCGCCCTGAAACTGTCCTTGTAAGGACGGTCCAGTCATGAACTCGACCGCAATGCGCACGGCGGGCAGTTCGTTGGGAGCCCTGAGGTGTGTCCCGGCCTGCAGGTTGATGCGCGGCGTCCAGTCATACAGTTGATCGAGTTCGATGTCTCCGGCCGCAAAGGGACGCGCAATGGTCCCCGATTGCGCCTCCACTTCCGCGCCCCCCTGCACGGCCCATCGACGTGTGCCGGGCGGATCGACCCGAAACGACCACCGTCCGCTACCATACAACCCGAACCCCGCGAGCGGGCGGACATAGCCGGTCACCTCGAGGGCATCGAACGCCGACGGCACGCGCTCCACTCCGAATCGTTCGAGGTATTCGTCACCGAAGTGGGCGCTCGTGTGGAAGTAGCGCGCACGCACCCAGTGGGGTCCACGATGCACCACGACCGG
>Ga0224512_10001305_pt1 | contig 24233 bp, 23 predicted proteins | sample SF_May12_sed_USG_4_FD_169103 | JGI IMG/M metagenome (GOLD analysis project Ga0224512, IMG submission 169103) | Sediment microbial communities from San Francisco Bay, California, United States - SF_May12_sed_USGS_13 | ecosystem: Environmental > Aquatic > Marine > Sediment | place: USA... | reverse complement strand
CGTCGCGCCCTCAGGATGCTTCGTCGCGGAGCGCGCTGGTGCAATCGTCGGTTTCGCCGCCGTGTCGAACGGTACCCTACTGCAGCTTTACGTTGACCCCGACGTGTCGGGGCTCGGCATCGGGCGTGCGTTGCTCGAGACTACAGAACAGTGCGCGCGAGACGAAGGCTACAAGCGTATCACGCTCGACAGCACGCAGACGGCGCAGCCTTTCTACCGGCACATGGGTTACACGGACGACTCGAGACCGCAGAGCGCAATCTGCGGCGTGATCTGCTATCCGATGAAGAAGTCGTTCTAGGCAGCCCCGTTACGGATTCAGTATCAATTTCTGCACGCGCCAGTTATTGAGATCGGCGATGTAGAGTATGTCTTCCTGCGAACAATCGATGCCGTGGATCCAGTTGAACTGCCCGAGCTGCTTGCCGGACGTGCCGAGCATGCCGAGAATCCGACCGTCGAGCGAGAGCTTGTAGATCCGCCCCGGATGCGCGTCGGCCGCCCAGAGATATTGCGTCTCACCATTCGTCATGCATAGTGCCCACGGCTGAGTCGCATCCGGCAAGTTCCGATTGACGTTACCGAGAACCGGCTGCATCGTCTTATCGAATGGCGCGTTGAGCTCGATAATGCGCAACAACGTGCCTTGCGTGTCGAATACCTGGATGCGGCGATTCGACCGATCGGCAACGTAGATGTTGTTGTCCCGATCCGCTGCGATGCTGTGCAGCAGATCGAACTCGCCCGGCGCATCGCCGAACGAGCCCCAGCTCATGATCCAGTTGCCGTGCTTGTCGTACTTGGCGACGCGCGAGTTGATATAACCGTCGCTGATATAGATGTTGTCGTCCTGATCCCAGGTCACATCCGACGGCCCAGCGAAAAAGCTGTCGACGGCGACCGCATCGGCTTGTTCGACGTGATGGAATTCATCGAAACCCTCGGGCCGCCGGCCGAGGTTCATCGTGACGTAGCCCGCCGGATCGAACTTGATCGCCGTATTCGCGCCCTTGTCGACGAGCCAGAGGTTGTCGTAGCGGTCGTAACGTATCGAGTGCGAATAGCCTAGGCCGTAGACGTTCTGGCCGATCTCGCGCAGGAAGTTGCCGTTCGCGTCGAACTCGAGCAACTGCGAGGTCGCATTGCCGAAGAGCGGCCCACCGTTGCCTGCCGAGCCCGGATGATTGAGCACCATGATGTGGCCGTGCGAATTCACCGCGACAGCCAGGACTTCGCCGAGGTTCATCTCGGGCGAGTACTTCAGGAAGTTCGGGACAGATTCGTAGGGAATCAGTGGAATCTCATAGTCCGCAAACTCTGCCGAGGTTATCGTGCCCCAGAGCAGTAAGCCCGCCGCAAGCACTTTGCCCCTGATCGATAAATCGAATGGTCCAGTCGGAATTTTCATTGTCGCCCCCTCCAGGCTCGCGAAGATCTCTCGTCCTGACGGGATTTTACCGATATCCAGGGCGCATTGGCGCCCCCCCAACAACAGGCGCCGGGAGCGGGCGGGGCTTTTGAGACTAGAGTGAGGTGATCGCGGTTGCGATCGCGAGCGCCGCAAGCAATCCTGCGCCGATCATGGTCACCGCCAGCAGATGGATAGGCTCCTGGACGCGGGCGCTCGCTGCGAAGATCAGTTTACTCATGGCCGCTCCTTGGCTGCCGCTGGTGGGCGGAACCGGCCGCAGATCAGAATTCTCGAGGGGGGGTTGAGGAGGCGATACTGCGGCCGACTCTGCCCGTACCAATACATAGCAAGTCGCGTGCCAACTCAGAAACGGCTTGATTGCTAACCGCACGAGGAATTTCTGCCCCGAAATCGCGCAAACCAGCTCCCCGCGTGCCCCATTGATGGGCTTTTCTCTAACGGATTGCCCGGGATTCGTATCCTCGCCTACGCGCCAATCATGGCCGCACGACAGCCCTTGCCACCTAGTAGCACAGATCAGCGCCCGTAGACGACCTCGGGCAGCCAGGTCGCAAGCTCCGGCCATACCGCCAGAAGCGCCAGTGCCACAATCTGAATCGCGACGAATGGCATGACGCCACGATAAATGTCGCTCGTCGCCACGCTGTCAGGCGCGACACCGCGAAGATAGAAAAGCGCAAAGCCGAACGGCGGTGTCAGGAAGGAAGTCTGCAGATTGATCGCAATCATGATACCCAGCCAGACGGGATCAATTCCCATCGCCAGCAGAATGGGTCCCACGATCGGCACCACGACGAACGTTATCTCGATAAAGTCGAGCACGAAGCCGAGCAAGAACATGAGCAGCATGACGATAAACATCGCCGCGATCACACCGCCTGGCATGTTCTCCAATAGTTGCTGGACGAGATGATCGCCACCATAGCCGCGGAACACGAGCGAGAAGATCGACGCGCCGATCAAGATCAGAAACACCATGCTAGAAACGCGTACAGTCGAGCGCATGACCTCAATGAGACGCGCGAGTGAGAACTGCCGTTTCGCGAGCGCGAGGACAAGCGCGCCCACGGCGCCAACGGCAGCGGCTTCGGTCGGTGTTGCGAGACCCCCGATGATCGAGCCGAGCACCGCGAGTATCAGCAACAGCGGCGCTAGCAATGCGGCAAGCACTTGCACGAGACTCGCCGGCGGTGCAGCGTCGGCGGCCTCGTGCGCGGCCGGCATCGTCGACGGCTTGACGATCGCAAGCCCGATCAGATAGAGGATATAGAGCATGACGAGCCCGAGGCCCGGAATCAGCGCGCCGGCAAATAGATCTCCGACAGAGACCGTGTCGGGCGAGAAAATACCTTGATCGAGTTGTGCCTGACTGTAGGCGGACGATAGGACATCGCCGAGCAGCACGAGAATGATCGACGGCGGGATGATCTGACCGAGTGTTCCCGATGCGCAAATCGTACCCGTTGCAACCTTTGGGTCATAGCCGCGTCGCAACATCGTCGGAAGCGACAGAAGACCCATCGTCACGACAGTTGCTCCGACAATACCCGTGCTTGCCGCAAGCAGCATGCCCACGAGCGTGACTGAGATTCCCAAACCACCGCGCAGCCGGCCAAACAAGCTGCTCATGTTGTCGAGCAGGTTCTCCGCGATCTGCGCACGCTCGAGCGTTACTCCCATGAACACGAATAACGGCACGGCCATGAGTGTTTCGTTACTCATGATGCCGAACACGCGGTTCGGCATCGTGCCGAGAAACGCGGCATCGAAGACTCCAATCACGATGCCGAGCCCGGCGAAGATCAACGCGATTCCGCCGAGCGAGAACGCCACCGGAAAACCGGCCAATAGAACGATAACGGCCGCACCGAACATAGCGATGGCAATCCACTCCACCGTTAGAGTACCTCGCCTTGCGGCACGTCGTGCTCGGGCTCGCCCGGAATCCGGCCAGTTATGACGAGCGCAGCGGTAATAAGGTTTGCGACAGCCTGGATGATCAACAGCGCGGCTGTAGCCGGTATCAAGCTCTTCAGTATAGGCACGAACGGATAGGGCAAGCCGCCGGCCTCGCGGGAAGATTCTTGGATCACCCATGAGGTCACGACATAGTCCCAGCTCGACATCGCGAGGAAAATCGACACCGGCAAGAGAAACACCAGCGTGCCGATCAAATCGACGAGCGCCCTACGCTTGTGCTGCATGCGCCGATAGAAGATGTCGACGCGTACGTGCTCATCCTGCTTGAGCGTGTAGGCAGCACCGAGCATGAACACCGCCGCATGCATCCACGTGATGCTCTCCTGCATCGAGATCCAGCCGAGATCGAACGCGTAACGCAGAACCACGACGATAAACGTGCCGAGGACCATGAGAATCGTCAGCCACGCAATGACGGCCCCAGTGAGCTCACCGAACCGTTCGAGCTGATCTCTAAGCTTGAGCATCCGCAGGCCAGAGAAAGAATATTTCTTTTACTATCATATGGTTACACTGGAGGACCGTTTCACGGTAACGGCCGCGAGCCGCTGGCTGGGCACCATGATAGCGCACGGTCAACGCCTGGCGATCAACCGCTCTGATCCGGCCGCGTGGCGGCCGCAGTCAATCGTCGCAAGAACACCTGCATCTCCCGAGCCGCCTGCGCATCGCCGCGCTCGAGCGCCACGGCAATTCCGCTTTCGTAGCTTTGCTTCGCCTCTTCGGTCTGCCCGGCGTTCGCGTAGGCCTTACCGAGCAGCTTCCAGGCCGCCGAGTACCCCGGGTTCATTTCTACGGCCGCACCGAGATGACGAATCGCATGCGTCATCTTTTCCTGCTTGAGATATGCCGCGCCGAGTGCGAAGCGCAATGTCGCACTGTCCTTACCGTCGGCGATGAGTCTTTCGAGATTTGCCGGATCCATGCGCGACGCCTACCGCTGCCAAAACGCCGGCGTGAATAGCACGAGCAGTGTGAAGATCTCCAAACGCCCGAGCAGCATGGCGCATACCGAAGCCCATTTCACAGCAGGCGCCATTGTGCCGAAGCCAGCGGCGACATCACCCAAGCCCGGCCCGAGATTATTGAGCGTCGCGGCGATTGCCGCGAAGGCCGTGACTTGGTCAAGGCCGAACAGCATGAGAAACAACATGAGCGCGCCATAGACGACGATATAGATCGCAAAGAATCCCCAGACCGCATCGACGACACGATTCGGCACGACCTTGCCGCCGAGTTTGACGGGGATTTCAGCGTTCGGATGCACGAGACGGAGAATTTCTCGCAAGCCTTGCTTGTACATCATGAGCCAGCGGATGACCTTCATGCCGCCGGCCGTCGAGCCTGCGCACCCGCCGACGAAGCTCGACAACAGCAACAGCACCGGTAGCGCCCCAGGCCAGGCAGCGAACGAGTCCGTCGTGAAACCCGTCGTCGTGGCTATCGATACGACTTGAAACAGACCCTTCGTCAGCAGATCCGTAAACGTCGAGTAGTAACCGGTCACATACAGATAAACGAGGACGATGGCCGTCAGCCCGCCGAGGACACGGAGGTAGGCACGAAACTCGGAATCCTGAAGATAGGCTGAAAGACGTTTTTGCCGCGCAACCGTAAAGTGCAACGCGAAATTGACCCCCGCGATGAACATAAAGAAGACGGCGATCATGTCAACGAGCGCGTTATCGAAGTAGCCAATGCTCGCATCGTGCGTCGAGAAGCCACCGATCGCCACTGTCGAGTAAGCATGACAGAGTGCATCGAAAAACGGCATGCCTGCAGCCCAGTAGGCAATCATGCAAACGAACGTAATCCCCAGATAGACTTGCAGCAACGCCTTCGCCGTCTCCGTAATTCGCGGCGTGAGCTTATTGTCCTTGACCGGACCGGGTGTCTCTGCACGGTAGAGTTGCATGCCGCCGACACCTAGCATCGGTAGAACGGCGACGGCCAGCACGATGATCCCCAAGCCACCGAACCACTGCAGCTGCTGGCGGTAATAAAGTATGCCGCGCGGCAGGCCGTCGAGCCCACTGAGCACCGTTGCACCTGTCGTCGTCAGACCGGAGACCGATTCGAACACGGCATCGGTCACGCTCATGGCAGGCCGATCTACGAGCAGCAAGGGCACGGCACCGAACAATCCGAGCACGACCCAGAACAGCGCGACGACCGTGAACCCATCCCTGAGCCGCATCTCCCGCCTGTCGTCACGCACCGGCGCCCAGATCAGAATGCCGAAACCTAGGATGATCAGGAACGACAGACCGAAAGCCTGCCAGGTGCCGTCGCCGTAAATAAATGAGACGAGAATCGGCGGCAGCATCGTTACGCTGAAAAGTGCCAGTAACAGCCCGAGCACGCGCTGAACGGCGGTGTAGGTCACGGCATCGGTTCCTAACCCACAGCTCAGACGAAGCCGACGCCGACTTCGAACAAACGCTCCACCTCGTCAATCTGCCGACGATCCGCCATGAACAGGATGACGTGATCGTCGGCCTCGATGACGGTGTCGTGGTGCGCCATCAGCACCTCGTCACCGCGAACGATCGCGCTTATCACGGCGCCGCGCGGCAACCGGATGTCCTCGATGGCGCGGCCTACGACGCGTGACTCGCTCGACTCTCCATGCGCGACGGCCTCGATGGCTTCGGCCGCTCCCCGGCGCAGCGCGTGCACCTTGACGACATCGCCACGGCGCACATGTGCGAGTAGCGTCCCCAGCGTGATTTGCTGCGGGGAGATAGCGATATCGATCGTCCCGGCCGCGACAAGCTCGGCGTAGGCGGGTTTGTTGATCAGCGCCATTACCTTGCGCGCTCCCAAACGTTTCGCGAGCATTGCTGAAAGAATGTTCGCCTCCTCGGCGTTCGTAACCGCGACGAAGACATCGGCGCTATCGATGTTCTCCTCGAGCAAGAGCTCCTCATCGGCCGCATCACCATGCAGCACGATCGCCTTGTCGAGCTGCTCGGATATCGACCGCGCCTGATCCCAGCCCCGCTCGATGACCTTGACCTGATTCGTCGTCTCGAGCGCCTTGGCGAGACGTAGCCCGATATTGCCGCCGCCGGCAATGACGACACGCCTGACTGGATCGTCGAGCTTTCGCATCTCCCTCAATACGGTGCGGATATCTTTGCGAGCAGCGAGAAAAAATACCTCATCACCGCGCTCCACAACGGTGTCGCCATCGGGAATGATGCCTTTGCCGCCCCGGTAGATAGCGACAACGCGGCTCTCGACATTGGGGCTGTGCTCGTGCAGCTCGCGCAACGGGTGACCAACGAGCGCGCCGCCTTCGTGCGCGCGCGCCGCGACGAGACGCACGCGGCCCTCTGCGAACTCGAGCACCTGGAGTGCGCCCGGGAAATGTATGAGCTCGCAGATGTGATTCGTCACGAGCTCTTCTGGACTGATCGAAACGTCTACTGCGAGCGAGTCAGCCGCGAAGAGCCTCTCCCGGCTCGTATACTCGGCAGCTCTGATGCGGGCGATTTTCGTCGGCGTGCGAAACAGAGCGTACGCAACCTCGCACGCAATGATGTTGATTTCATCACTGTTCGTCAGCGCAATGATCATATCTGCGTCATTGGCGCCGGCGCGTTCGAGGACTTCGGGATAAGCGGCGTGGCCGACGACTGTGCGCACGTCGAGACGATCTTGCAGCTCGCGGAGCACTTCCGGGTCGCGATCGACGATCGTGACCTCGTTGGCCTCTTCACGCGCAAGGCTGTAGGCAGCTGTGCTGCCGACCTGCCCCGCGCCCAGAATCAGAATCTTCATGCTGCGTTGCCGCGACGGAACGGCGCGTAGTTTACATCAGTTCAAGCTTCGCATAGGCCAATACGAGCCACTTCGTCCCTGTGCGCTCGAAATTCACCTGCACGCGCGCGTGTGCTCCGCTGCCCTCCGAGTTGAGCACCACGCCCTCACCGAACTTGCCGTGTCGGACGCGTTGGCCGAGCTTGATCCCGCCCGGCTCCGTTCGATCGATGGCCCCACGGCGATACACGGGACGTGATACAGCAAGGGATGGGCGCACCTCCTCGAGCAGCTCCTCAGGAATCTCACGAATGAAGCGTGACGGCGTGCCGTAATTGTCCGTGCCATAGAGCCGTCGCTGCTCGGCATACGTCAAATACACCTGTTTACGCGCGCGCGTAAGACCGACATAGCAGAGCCGTCGCTCTTCCTCGAGTCCCGCAGCGTCCGTCGCGGAACGCTGGTGCGGAAACAGGCCGTCCTCGAGGCCGCAAACGAACACGACCGGAAACTCGAGCCCCTTGGCCGAGTGAAGCGTCATGAGCTGAACGCTATCCTCATAGGCCTCGGCCTGCATATCACCCGACTCGAGCACCGCATAGGACAAGAACTCGATCAGTGGCGTGAGCTCAGATTCTTCATCGGGGACGAAACCCTGTCCCGCACTCACGAGCTCCTGCAGGTTCTCGACGCGTGATTCGCCGGCGAGCTTGTCCCTTCCGTAATGCGCAATCAAACCGCTGGCGTGCACGACATGCTTTACCTGCTCGTCGAGCCCGAGACCCCGCGTGTCCTCGTCGAGCCGGTCGATGAGCTTGAGAAACGACCAGAGCGCCCCGCTCGAGCGCTTAGCGAGTCGGCCTTCAGTGATGACCGTCGCGGCGGCCCGCCAGAGGCTCGTGCCGGCTTGACGCGCCTGCTCGCGCACGGCCTCGATCGTGCGCGAACCAATACCTCGCGTAGGTACGTTGACGATACGATCGAATGACGGATCGTCGTCACGGTTTGCGATGAGCCGTAGATAAGCGAGCGCATCCTTGATCTCTGCCCGCTCGAAAAAACGCATGCCGCCGTAAACCCGATACGGAATTCCCGCGATCAGCAACGCTTCCTCGAAGATGCGCGACTGCGCATTGGAGCGGTAGAGCACGGCCAGCTCGCTTCTGCGCATGCCACCCTCGACGTTGTCGACGATGCGATTGACGACGAACTCTGCTTCGTCGCGCTCATTGAAAGCGGCATAGAGCTTGATGAGCTCGCCCGTGTCCCCAGCCGTCCAGAGGTTCTTGCCGAGCCGCTCGCTGTTGTTCGAGATGACGGCGTTCGCGGCAGCCAATATCGTCTCGGTCGAGCGGTAGTTCTGCTCGAGCCGAACGACAGCTGCGCCGGGGAAATCCTTCTGAAACCGATGCAGGTTCTCGACTCGTGCACCACGCCAGCGGTAGATCGACTGATCGTCGTCACCGACGACGAACGGCACGCTCGTGCTCCCGGCGAGCAGCTTCAGCCACTCGTATTGGATCGCATTTGTATCCTGAAACTCGTCAACGAGGATGTGTTGGAAGCGGTTTTGATACTGCGCACGAATATCGTCGTTTCGAACCAGCAGTTCCGTGGCTCGAAGCAGGAGCTCCCCGAAGTCGACGAGACCGGAATCCGCGCAGACCTTCTCGTAGCGTGCGTAGAGGTCGATGAGTTGGCGGCGCCCGGCATTCCCCTCATCGTCGACGTTAGGCGGGCGGCGGCCCTCGTCCTTCTGCGCATTAATGAACCACTGCACTTCCTTCGGCGCGCATTCGTTCTCGTCTATTTCCAGTGATTTCAGGAGCCGGCGAATCAGGCGAGCCTGATCCTCCGAATCCATGATCTGAAATCCTTCGGGCAGACCAGCCTCCGCACAATGAATGCGCAGCAGCCGATGCGCGAGACCATGGAATGTCCCAATCCAGAAGTGCTGCGTGGGAAACCCGAGCAGTGCCTCGATCCGCTGGCGCATCTCGGCTGCTGCTTTGTTCGTAAACGTGACGGCAAGCAGGCGTTGCGGTGACAAGCCTTCGACCTGAATCAGCCATGCGATGCGATGCACGAGTACACGCGTCTTGCCGCTACCGGCACCCGCAAGCACGAGCGTCGGACGGCTCGGCGCGGTGACAGCCTCGCGCTGAGCGTCATTGAGCGGCTCGATGATCGCGGTGACGTCCATCGTCGGAAAGGGCCCTTAGGCGCTGAAAATTAGGCAGGCCAGATAATCGGAACGTAATGATCGACCAGCAAGAAGCTGAAAAGAGCCATTAGGTAGATGATCGAATAACCGAACGTCTTCATCGCGACGTCCGGGCGGGGCGACAGCTTCAAACGGAGTGCGTAATAAAGAAATCCCGCACCCAGCAGCACGGCCCCGAGCAGATAGAGCAGACCACTCATGCCCGTGAAGTACGGAAGCAGCGTCACATTGACGAGCAGGACGGTGTAGCAAAGCACGAACCCCTTCGTGATCTCGATGCCGTGTGTAACCGGCAACATCGGGATACCGGCTTTCTCGTACTCTTTCTTGCGCGCAATCGCGAGCGCCCAGAAGTGCGGCGGCGTCCACGTGAAGATGATGAGGAATAGGAGCAACGCGTAACCGCTGACCTCATTCGTCACGGCGGTCCAGCCGAGCAACGGCGGCGCAGCGCCCGCGGCACCGCCGATGACAATGTTCTGCGGCGTCGCACGCTTCAAGAAGATCGTATAGACGACCGCATAGCCGATCAGCGAGAAGAACGTGAGAAACGCCGTGAGCGGATTGATCGCAACGGTCAGCAGACCGATCCCCGCGACACCGAGTATCAACGCAAAGACGAACGCATCGCGGTCGTTGACTCGGCCTGTCGGCAGTGGTCGCTGTCGCGTACGCATCATCTGCGCATCCACGCGCTGATCGACCACGTGATTGACAACCGCGCCCGACGCGGCCGCCAGGCCGATCCCCAAGCTACCGAGAATGAGCACATCCCACGGGACCATGCCGGGCGTTGCGAGAAACATGCCGACGATCGCCGTAAACACGAGCAGCTGCACGACTCGCGGCTTCGTGAGCGTGTAGTAGTCACGCCACTGCGCGAGCAGCGGCAGACGTGGGTTAATGAGTTCGTTGGTTGGCATTGAGTACAGTCAAAAACAATAAGGCCGCGACCCCGTTGTGTGCGACCGCTACCGCCAGAGGCACGCCGAATATCACGATGCTGGCTCCGAGCACGAGTTGGGCCGTCAACGCCGCCAGTATCGCAACTCCGTCCGCCCTGAGCTGCGGGTCCCGCACCAGCCGCCAGCCCAGCCAGCCAACGACAATGGTCGCGAGCACGGCGCCGAGACGGTGCGTGAAGTGGATCGCTACACGAGCGGGATTATCTAACACTCCGCCCTCGTAATCGATGCCTAGGCCGCGCCAAAGAACAAATCCCTCGCGAAAATCAGCCACCGGGGGCCACCAGCGCGTCTGACAGGTTGGGAAATCCGGGCAGGCGAGTGCTGCGTAGTTCGCGCTCGTCCAGCCGCCGAGAGAGATCTGCAGCGCGAGCACGACCGCGCCAAGCTGGGCGAGATGGCGCAGCGGCGGACCGACGCCGACACGCTTGACGCCGTCGCGCGCAAGCCAGAACAGCAGGCTCAGCGTCGTGAATCCGCCTAGCAGATGGGCCATGACGATTACGGGCTTGAGCAGCAGCGTCACGGTCCACATGCCCAGCAGCCCCTGCAAGATCACGACGCCGACGAGCACATACGCCAGCCGCCTCGGTTGAGCCGGATCGGCTCGATTGCGCCAAGCTAAGCCTGCGAGCATGAGGCACACGAGGCCCAGCGTCGAGGCGAGATAGCGATGGATCATCTCCCGCCAGGCCTTGCCGGCCTCGAGCGGGCGGTCGGGATAGGCTGCCTCGGCGAGCCCGGCCTCGCTGACGTCCGGGACGATGAGTTGACCGTAGCATCCGGGCCAGTCGGGGCAGCCGAGTCCCGCATCCGTCAGGCGAACCCAGGCGCCGATCGTCACGACGAGGAACGCGAGCGCCACGCCTACTCGGGCAAGTGTCAGAAATGCGTTACGCAACTTGGTGCGGCTCCGGCCTGCGTGCGAGATCCGTGAGCCTGCGCTCAACCGCCCGACTCGGCGGCATCAACGCTGCCTCGAGGCATTTGTTGATCGAACACATTGCTGGAATCCATCGCCAACCTGTGGCTATGCCTGGCGGGAGGCTCGTTATCTCAAGGTGGAACGGTCGGGTAGCCGTCGCGCAATTGTAGCAAAGAACGGTGGGCTTTCGGGCCGCCGGCACAGCGCTCAGGTGTCGCCGGAACGGCTCTTCTTCGCGGTTTTCGCGAGGTCCTCCGCCGCAATACGCGCAACACCATCGGCCGGCGCCGGCGCAGCCTGGCCGCCCGTGCTCCAGGCCTGCCCGAACAGTAGCTCGACCGACACGGTGAACTGTTTGGCGCCAGCACTGGCATACAGCGCTTCCTCGAACGCCTGCCAGCGCCCGCGGCCCATGAGCCCGGTCGGTCGGCCGGCCGCGCTGTTGACGGTGCCGGTGCCGCGCAGGTCGGCGATCAAGCCCTCGAGACTCGAGTAGCGGATTTCGAGCCGGTCTACGTCCATGACCGGCTCCGACAGCCCTGCCCGGGCTGTGAGATCGCCGAGATCGTGCATATCGATGAAGCCGTGGACGTGGATGTGATCGTCGACGGTTCGCCAAGCGCGGCGCAGCTCTACAAGCGTGTCCGGACCAAAGCTCGTAAACAGAACCAGGCCATCGGTACGCAGCACACGCGCAAACTGCGCCAGTACGCGGTCCGGCTCCACCCACGGTAACAACAAGTTCGCAAAGACCAGATCGACACTGTGATCCTCGATCGGCAGCTCGTGGGCATCGCCGGCGAGAACGGCGACGCCCGGAGCGTTGATCGCCGCGCGTCTGGCCATTTGAAGACTGGCATCGACGGCAACGACCTGGGCATCGGGATACAAAGCGGCGAGTGCCGCGCTACCCGCGCCGGTTGCCGCGCCAACGTCGAGCACGCGTTTGGGCTCGAGTCGGAACAGCGCCAAGCGCTCGAGCATGCGGGAGCGTGCCTCGGTGTGCAGCACGGCCGCGCCGTCGAACGTCGCTGCGGCCGAGTCGAATCGCTGCCGCAACACGGCCTGCATCGGCAAGCCGTAGCGATCGGGGATCTTCACGCGCCTACGCCGGGTGGCAACGTTAATTGCCGGCGCCGCAGCCCGGCTCTTCGCCGTGCAGGCCGAGTCTTGCGAACAGGGACTGATCGGCATCGGTGTCTGGATTGTCTGCCGTCAGGAGCTTCTCGCCATGAAATATCGAGTTTGCGCCCGCTGCGAAGCACAGAGCCTGCAGCTCATCGCTGAGCTGCGTGCGACCGGCGGAGAGCCGGACGTGCGCCTGCGGCATGAGTATCCGTGCGACCGCGATCGCGCGCACGAGCTCGAGCCCGTCGATGTCGTCGGAATCCTCGAGCGGCGTGCCCGGAATCGGAATGAGCTTGTTGATTGGTACGCTCTGGGGATGAATGGGCAACGTCGCGAGCTCGTGCAGCAAGCCGACGCGATCCTCGCGCGTCTCGCCCATTCCTAGAATACCGCCGCAACAAACCTTCATGCCGGCGGTCCTGACCTTTTCGAGCGTGTCGAGTCGGTCATCGAATGTGCGCGTGCCGATGATCTGAGGGTAGAACTCGCGCGACGAGTCGAGATTGTGGTTGTAGTAATCGAGTCCCGCCGCGGCCAATTCCTCGGCCTGCCCATCCTTGAGCATGCCCAGCGTCGCGCAGGTCTCGAGCCCCAGGGCCTTAACCGCGCGAATCATCTCGCTGATCTCCTCTAGCTGCTTGGGTTTCGGCCCGCGATACGCCGCACCGAGACAGAAGCGCGTCGCCCCGGCGGCCTTGGCATCGCGCGCTGCTTCGGTCACGGCCGCCACGGACATGAGTTCATGGCGCTCCACACCCGTGTCGTAGCGAATGCTCTGCGGGCAGTAAGCGCAGTCCTCGGGGCAGGCACCGGTCTTGATCGACAGCAACCTCGAAATCTGCACGGCATTCGGATCGAAGCACTGACGGTGGATCCACTGCGCTGCGAACAACAGATCGTTGAACGGCAGATCGAACACGTCGCGCACTTCTTCGCGCGTCCAGTCCTGCCTTGCCACCGCGTCAAGGCGCAACGACCCAACTTCCAGGCACGGCAATGTCCCGCCCATTTCTATGGCTTGTGTCGACATCGAAGATTGGCTCCCGTGGCGGCTCGCGCAGATGATCGGCCAGTATCAGAAAACGCCGTCACACCTGTCAACCTGACTCTCCCACGATGGTTTACCACAGTCTCCTTCAGTTTCTGCTGTCGGGTCGCTGCGCCGCGTGCGGCAGCGGTTCTGCAACGGGCTTGTGCACGGGCTGCCGTGCCGATCTCGCGCCCGTAGAGCGCCCCTGCGCGCACTGCGGCCTGCCGATGCCGGTCAGCACGTGCCCGCGGCAGGGGTCCACCTGGGTGCTCGACGCTGTCATCGCGCCGCTCGAGTACGTCGAGCCTCTCGACGACTACGTTCAGGCGCTGAAGTTCGCTGGCCGCCGTCATCTGGGCCGTGCGCTCGGCGAGCTGCTCGTTGAGGCCGTGCGCACGTCGCCGGCGAGCTGGAACGTCGAGGCGATCGTGCCCGTGCCGCTGCACCGTCGGCGATTTCTCGAGAGAGGTTACAACCAGGCCGTAGAGATCGCCCGCCCCGTTGCCGCAGCGCTGCGCATCGATCTCTGCATCGCCGGTATCCGGCGGCAGCGGGCAACGGCCGCACAGGCACAGCTCGGTGCCAATGAGCGACGCGCCAATCTTCGGCGCGCGTTCTCGGTCACCCGCGATCTAAAGGGCCGGCGCGTCGCGATCGTCGATGACGTCATCACGACGGGTGCGACAATCAATTCGCTAGCGCATGAATTGTTGCTCGCCGGGGCGAGCTCCGTACAGGCTTGGGCCGTCGCCAGATCGATCTGATCGAAGGGGTCGGAATTGATCGGGTCAGCGTAAAAATACGGTCGACGTCGACTGTATTTCTACGCTGACCCCAGTAGTCGTTAACTCACTAGGGCACGAGAACGTAATCGAGAACGAGACCAGCGAAAACGGCGACGCCAAACCAGGCGTTGTTTTGAAACGCCTCGAAGCAGCGCCGCGGCTCGCGGTCGCGGATCAGGTGCTGTTGATACAGCATGAATGCCGCTGCCGCACCGAGTCCGGCGACATACCAACTACCCCGATCGGCGCTGTGCCCGACGAGGAACAGGCCGAGCAAAAGCATGAGCTGCAGGCCGCCGATGAACGCGCGATCCATATCGCCGAACAGGATCGCGGTGGATTTCACACCGAGCTTGAGGTCATCGGGTCGATCGGTCATCGCGTACTCGGTGTCATAGATCACGACCCACACCATCGTAACGATGAACAACAGCCAACCGAGCCGCGGTACCTCGCCGAGCTCAGCCGCAAACGCCATCGGAACACCCCAAGCGAACGCGATACCGAGCACGAATTGTGGCGCTGAGACGAACCGCTTCGCGAACGGATAGGCCAGCGTCAGGAGTGCTCCGACGATCGCGAGCGCCTGCGTCAACGGATTGAGCAACAGCACGAGTAAAAGACCGAGCGTCATGAGTGCGATGAACACCACGAACGCGCCGACGAGCGGCACCTCGCCTGTCGCTAACGGGCGCTCACGCGTGCGAGCGACATGCCGATCGATCTTGCGGTCAGCAAAATCGTTGATGATGCAGCCGGCCGAACGCATCACGACCGTGCCGACCACAAAGATAAAAAGCAGCTCGCCGCTCGGCCGCCCCTGTGCTGCGATCCAAGTCGCCCAGAGTGTCGGCCACAGCAGCAGCCAGATGCCGATAGGCCGGTGCAACCGCATGAGCCGCAGATAAGCACCGCTCCGGGAGATCGCGACGGCCGAATGCTGCGCGAGCCAGCGCCTACGCTCGCGCCAGCGCTTCGCCAAGGCTCGCAGATCGTCTGCCTCGAGCGAGATCTTCGGTAGCTTCAGATTCCTAAATACGTTGCGCATAACGTCGGCCCGCTGCGAGCTTACACTCTCGCGTAACGCATTTGGCCGCTGTTCCAGCGGCGCACGAGGGCATCAACATCAGCCGGTTTCTGTGTGAGGAAGGCGTCGGAGATGTCGATGACCATCGGCAGCAGGTCGGCGTTGCGCACGAGATCGGCGATCTTGAGCTGCATGAGACCGGTCTGACGTGTGCCGAGCACCTCACCCGGCCCTCTAAGCTCGAGATCCTTTTGCGCAACCTTGAAGCCGTCCGTCGTTTCACGCATGACGCCGAGCCGTTCGCGCGCGACACCGCTGAGCGGCGGTTTGTAAAGCAGCACGCAACTCGACGCCGCCTGGCCGCGACCGACGCGACCACGCAGCTGATGCAACTGCGCAAGACCGAGGCGCTCAGCGCTCTCGATGACCATCAGCGTCGCGTTCGGCACGTCGACGCCGACCTCGATGACCGTCGTGGCGACAAGGAGGTCCAGGCCGCCGTCCTTGAATCGGCGCATAACGTCATCCTTGTCTGCCGGACGCAGGCGCCCGTGCAGCAAACCGATGCGCAGATCGGGCAACGCGCCCTGCAGATCCTCGTGAAGCTGCTCGGCAGCCTGTGAGTCGAGCGTCTCGGACTCCTCGATCAGAGGACAGACCCAATACGCCTGCTGCCCGGCCCGACAGTGCGCCTCGACCCGCTGGACGAGCTCGGGCCGGCGCGATTCCCGCATCACTACGGTCTTGACCGGCTGACGCCCAGGCGGCAGTTCATCGATGATCGAGCAGTCCAGATCGGCGTAGGCCGTCATTGCAAGCGTGCGTGGAATCGGCGTTGCCGTCATGACCAGTTGATGCGGCACGGTGCGCTTGGCCTGGCCTTTGAGCATGAGCGCGAGGCGCTGATGCACACCGAACCTGTGTTGCTCGTCTACGATGACCAGACCCAGCGACGCAAACCGAACATCCTGCTGAAACAATGCGTGCGTACCCACGGCAACGGATGCCCGGCCCGTCTCCAGCGCCGAATAGACCTGCCTGCGGGCAGCAGCCGTGATCGAGCTTGTCAGACAGGTGACGCCGAAGCCGAACGGCTCGAGCCACGCCTTGAAGTTGCGCAAGTGCTGCTCGGCGAGCAGCTCTGTCGGCACCATGACTGCCGTTTGGGATCCTGCAGCTGCAGCGACCAGCGCTGCGCTGGCCGCGACGACCGTCTTGCCCGAGCCGACATCGCCTTGTAGCAGCCGGTGCATCGGGCGCGTAACAGCGAGATCTTCGAGAACCTCGCCTACGGCACGGTTCTGCGCACCCGTTAGCTGGAAACCCAGATGCTCACGGAAACTGGCGAGCAAATCCGGCTCGATCGTCAGCGCCCTTGCGTGCTCGATGTCGCGATCCTTGCCAACCTGCAACAGGCTCAAACGTTGAGCAACGAGTTCCTCGATCGCCAGACGCAGCTGCCCCGGATGGTGTCCATTCAACAACGATTCCTTATCGACATCCCGCGGGGGACCGTGCAGAAGACGCAACGCCGTATCGAGCGTCGGCCAACCGTGCGGCAGTAGCGGCTGAACGTAGTCGTCGAGCGGCGCCGTTTCGAGCCGGCTCAAGGCCTGTTCGACGAGACCGCGCAACCGCTGCTGGTAGAGGCCCTCGGTCGTCGGATACACGGGCGTGAGACGGTCGCTCAGAACGTCCTCATCGGAGCCGACGAAGCTGTACTCAGGATGCACCATCTCGAGCCCGGTCGGCCCGAGCCGGACTTCGCCGAAGCAGCTGATTCGCGCGCCGCGGCTCAGATTTTCCTGTTGCGCGCGGGAGAAATGAAAAAACCGTAGCGTCAGACCACCAGTGCCGTCGGCGACGCGGCAGAGCATCGACCGGCGCCTGCGAAAGACGACCTCGACGAGCTCGATGCGACCCTGCACGAGGACCTTCTCACCTGGCGCGAGGCTCCCGATCGGGCGAATTTGCGTTCGATCCTCATAACGAACCGGCAGTAAGCACAATAGATCGCCGACAGTCGTGACGCCGAGCCGTTCGAGCCGCTCGGCGACACGCGGACCAACGCCCTTCAAGGCTGTGACGGACTCCTCGGTCAGCGGCAACCGTGGCTTGGCCGCCGCGCGGCCTCTCGAGCCCGATGACTGCGCGCTGAGACCCTGGTTCAACGGCTCAAGTCACGAGTATCGCATCGACTTCGACGGCGGCTGACCGCGGCAGGGCAGCGATTCCGATGGCGGCGCGCGCCGGATAGGGTTCATTGAAGTATTCGGCCATGACCTCGTTGACCGTGGCAAAATTGTCGAGGTCTGTCAGATAGACCGTCAGTTTGACGATTCGCTCGAGGTCCCCGCCGGCTGCACGTGCGACGGCTGCGAGATTGTCGAATACCTGGCGAACTTGCGCTTCGATGGAGTCGGCGACGAGTTCCATCGTCGCCGGGTCCAGTGGTATCTGCCCTGATAGATAGACAGTATCGCCGGCGCGGATCGCCTGGCTGTAGGTACCGATGGCGGCGGGTGCATCCGCCGTTGCGATTGGTTGCTTGTCGGTCATTGCGGCCTCCGTCATCCGGTCAGGCGTTGAACTTTGAGCACGTCAGGATTGGTTCTGATGCTGCGCAGCACCTGCGCAAGATGTCCGCGGTCCCGCACCTTGAGCCGGAACTGTAACGTCGAGGCATCGCCGTCCGTCTCGACGTTGACGTGATCGATGTTGCTCTTCGTCGCCGAGATTCGACCGGCAACCTCAGCCAGTAAGCCGACCCGGTTCATCGTTCGGACCTGAATCTCGGACTGAAACTCGCCTTTGATGCCACGCTGCCAATCTACGGGAATCCATTTCGTCGGGTGCTTGCGGAAATCGGCCACGTTCGGACAACTCGTACGGTGGATTACGACACCGAGACCGCTCGAAAGAAAGCCGATGATCTCATCACCTGGAATCGGGTTGCAGCAGCGCGCGTAGCCAACGACGAGGCCCTCGGTACCTGCAATCTCCAGCGGTTTGCGCTCGCGTTTGGCCTGATCCTGATCGCCGCCTTGTTGCTGCGCCAGCAGCGCTGCCACGACGGGCGCGAGCCGCTCGCCGAGACCGAGCTGCTCGTAGACCCGATCGAGCTCATTCTCACCGAGCTCATGGAGGACCTTCTCGATCCATCGCTTCCTGAGCTTACGATTGCTCAGATCGAACGGTCGCAACGCTTGCTCGAGCAGGCGTCGGCCAAGTGTTCTCGCTTCATCGCGCGTGAGATTCTTCAGGTAGGCGCGAATGGCATTACGGGCTTTTGCCGTTGTTACGAAATTCACCCAGTTGGGATTAGGCTTCGCGCCGCGTGCCGTCAGTATCTCGACGGTATCGCCGTTGCTCAGCGCGCTCTTCAACGGCACGAGTCGCCCATCGATCTTCGCGGCGACGCAGCGATTACCGACGTCAGTATGCACAGCGTAAGCAAAGTCCACGGCCGTCGCACCGCTTGGCAAACGCATGATGTCGCCCTTCGGCGTAAAGACGTAAACCTTGTCCGGAAAGAGGTCGACTTTGACAGTCTCGAGGAACTCCTCGGAGTTGGCCGCTTCTTGCATCTCTATCAGACCCGTCAGCCACTCGCGCGCACGCGCCTCCGCACTGTAGGTATGCTTGTCGACGGCCTTGTACTGCCAATGCGCAGCGATGCCCCGCTCAGCGAGCCTATCCATGTCCTCGGTTCGAATCTGCACCTCGAGCGGCACGCCGTTCGGCCCGAATAGCGTCGTGTGCAACGACTGATAACCGTTGACGCGAGGAATCGCGATGTAATCCTTGAAACGGCCCGGCATGGGCTTATAGAGCTGATGAATGAGCCCGAGGACGCGATAGCACGTATCGATGTCGCCGACGATGATTCGCAGTCCATTGAAATCAGCGATATCCGAGAGCGGGATCTTCTTGCGCCGCATCTTCGAATAGATGCTGTACAGATGTTTCTCGCGCGCCATCATGCGCGCCTCGATGCCGTTAGTCGCGAGATTTCGGCTGATGTTCGTCTGCAGCTTGTTCAGGAACTGCTGCCTGCCGCCGCGCGCCTTGCGCACGGCGCGCTCTAGAACACGATAGCGAAACGGTGCGAAGGTCTTGAAGCCAAGATCCTCGAGTTCCGTCTTGATACCGTAGATACCGAGCCGATTGGCGATCGGCGCGTAAATGTCGAGCGTTTCTTTCGCAATAGCCCTGCGCTTGGCCGATGACAACGCGTCGATCGTGCGCATATTGTGCGTACGATCTGCGAGCTTCACGAGAATTACCCGTAGATCCTTGACCATCGCAAGTAACATCTTGCGGAAGCTTTCGGCCTGCGCTTCGAGCGCCGAATCAAAGCGCAGTCTGTCGAGCTTGCTGACGCCATCGACAAGCAGAGCGACATCGTCGCCGAACTCCACTTCGATGTCGTGCAACGTGGCCGGAGTGTCCTCGACGACATCGTGCAGCAACGCGGCCTTGATCGACCCGGCGTCGAGATGCAGGCCCGCGAGAATTTTTGCGACGGCGACCGGGTGGCTGATATAGGCCTCACCGCTCAAACGCTGCTGGCCCTCGTGCGCCTTGGCGCTAAACTCGTAGGCGGCGACAACGCCTTCGATGTCCGCAGGACTCAGATAGGTCTCGAGGTCGGACAGCAGCGAGGAGAAGTCGCTGCCGCGCCAGGCTGCGGGGAGACGGTCCCGGATGGCCGCGGCGTAGTCCATAGTTCCTTCTCATCGGCGAACCGCGTGCGGCACACCGGATCGGCCGTGGAGCCCGCTAGTCGTCGAAAGAGATCGGACCGGGCAGCGGCGGCTCCGCCGCAAGAGCCGTCGAAGCCTGCTCGAGATCAAGCAGATCGTCGAACGACTGTTGTTCCCGTTCCTCCAAGATACTTTCCGTCACGTAGCCCTGTGCGATCTCGCGCAGCGCGACGACCGTGGGCTTATCGTTCTCCCATTCCACCATCGCCTCGGCGCCGTTCGCGAGCTGCCGAGCCCGCTTCGCTGCAACCAGGACGAGCTGAAACATGTTCGGGATCTTGTCGGTGCAGTCTTCTACCGTAATTCGGGCCATTGCCCCACCTATGAGTTAAGCCTTAGTTGAAGCTAGTCTACTCCATGAGGCCCTAGCCCGCATCCGCCGCGGGTCCCGATAGCACGCGCTCGGCACGTGCTGCGGTGCCGGGCGCGGAGACTCGATGCGCTTCTCCGGTGCCCTCGAGGATCCGCACGAGTTCCTCGACGGCGGCCTCGACGTTGTCATTGATGACGACGTAATCGAAGTCACACCAATGACCCATGTCGCTTACCGCGTCAGCAAGCCGCCGCGCGATGACTTGCTCATCGTCGGTTGCGCGCCCCCGCAAGCGCCGCTCGAGCTCGGCCCGGCTCGGCGGCAGGATGAAAATTCCGATGGCGCGTGGCTCGGCCGCGCGAATCTGCTCGGCTCCCTGCCAGTCGATCTCCATAAGCACCGAGTAGCCGTTATCGAGCAGTTCCTCCACGTGTGCCCGGCTTGTGCCGTACCAGTGGTCGAAAACTCGCGCGGACTCCAGAAACGCGCCGTCCTCACGCATGCGCTCGAACTGCGCTTCGTCGACGAAGAAATAATCCTGACGATCAACTTCCGTGGGGCGCTGGGGACGCGTCGTATAGGAGATGGAAAACCGCAGTTTCGGCTCGCGTGCGAGCAATCCGTGGACGAGTGTTGTCTTTCCGGCGCCGGACGGGGCCGATATGACGACGAGCTTGCCGCGCGTTCGATCAACCATCGTTTACTCTAGGTTTTGTACCTGCTCGCGCATCTGCTCAATCAGGACCTTGAGCTCGACACCACTGCGCGAGAGCACTTCATCCTGCACCTTCGAGGCGAAAGTGTTTGCCTCGCGATTGAGCTCCTGGATGATGAAATCGAGGCGTCGGCCAATGGCCTCGTCCTTATCCAACGTCATCTCGATCTCCTTCACATGGCTCGCGAGGCGGTCTAGCTCCTCGGCGACATCGAGCCGCTGTGCGATTAGTGCGATCTCCTGCTCCAGACGCTCCGGCTCTAGCTCGAGGTCGAGCTTGTCGATCCGCTCGAGCAGCTTGGCGCGATAGCGCTGCTCGGCTTCGCCCAGTCGCGGCGCAACGGTGCCGACGATGTCGGTGATGCCCGCGCAGCGCTGCAGCAACGCATCGGCGAGTCTTGCGCCCTCACTCTGCCTGGCCTGCCTCAGCGCGACTAGCGCCGCGTCCAAACCGTCGATCGCAGAACGTTCCAGGTCCTCGAGCACGGGCGCCGGCTCCTCGAGAACGCCAGGCCAGCGAAGCAGCTCGCTAACCGTCAGCGGCCGTGCCTCCGGGCTGCGACGCAGCACACCATCCTGCAGATCCAGCAACGTTTCGAGCACGTTATCGCTGAGTTCGGTATCGGCCTGCTGTTCCTCGGCCCGCAGAAGCCGAAGCGTGCCATCGACCTTACCGCGCCGAATCACGGCACCGATCCGTTCCTTACAGCTTGGCTCGAGCTTGCGCAGCTCCTCTGGCAACCGCAATCCGACATCGAGGAATCGATGATTGACGCTGCGAACCTCCCACACGAGACGAAAAAGGCCGACCTCGACCTCGGTGCTCGCAAAGCCCGTCATACTGCTCGGCATCGTTAAACTTCGCCCTGAAAACCAGACACAATGAGCCGTTAAGTCTAAGATATGCGGCAAATCGAAACGAGTTTTCGTTCATGAACATCGACGCTGCGGCACTGAGCCTCCTGGGCGACCGCAAGGAAAACCAAGATCGAGTCGCAACGGTCGGCAACGGCGAAACCCTGCTTCTCGTCGTCGTCGACGGCATGGGTGGCCACTCACAGGGCGCCAATGCCGCGCAGGCTACGGAAGAGGTTCTGCGCAGCCTTTTCGTGGCAGCCAAGAAACCGATGGTGGACCCACAGGGCTTTCTGACGATGGCGTTGAGCTATGCGCATGATGAGGTGGTGGGTCTCGGCGAAGGTCTCCCGCTTGATCACCGCCCGCGCGCCACGTGTGCGACATGCCTCATCCAAGACAACAGCGCCTATTGGGCACATGTCGGCGATAGCCGTATCTACCAACTTCGTGATGGAGCCGTGGTAGAGCGTACACGCGACCACAGTCACGTGGAGCTACTGCTGCGCGAAGGCGTCATCGAGCAGGACCAGATGGCCGATCATCCGATGCGCAATCTGGTCGAGTGCTGCCTCGGCGGCGACTCGCCCTTGCCGGACGTCGCCGTCACGGCACGACGTCAGCTTCGATCAGGCGATGCGGTGATCCTCTGCACCGACGGGCTGTGGTCCGGCGTCACGGACGAGCACATTGCGACGCTTGCCACGGACACAGGCGTTAAGATGGCGAACGTGCTCGAAGAACTCGGCAATTCGGCCGTAAGAGCCAATGCGCCACACAGCGACAACACGAGTGCCTGCGGCGTACGCTGGATCGGGTCAGCCTGAGCGTATTCGCGGTTCATATCACCAAGACCCAGGAGCCGACTATGCGATCGAGTGGACGCGGTGCGAACGAGATGCGCCCTATCAAGCTCACGACGCGTTACACGCGCCACGCCGAAGGCTCTGTGCTAACGGAGTTCGGCGACACGCGCGTGCTTGCAACGGCCAGCGTGGAAACCCGGGTCCCGGGCTTCCTCAAGGGCCGAGGCGAAGGCTGGATCACTGCCGAGTACGGGATGTTGCCGCGTGCAACGCACACGCGCAGCCTGCGCGAGGCCGCCCGGGGCAAGCAGTCCGGCCGCACACTCGAGATTCAGCGTCTGATCGGCCGCAGCCTCAGAGCTGTCGTGGACCGCGCTGCGCTGGGTGAGCGAACGATCACGATCGACTGTGACGTACTCCAGGCAGACGGTGGGACCCGCACGGCGTCGATCACCGGTGGATATGTTGCGCTTGTGCTCGCAGTGCGCGAGCTGCTCCGCCGCGAGGAGCTCCAGACCAATCCTATCCACGGCCACATCGCTGCCGTGTCGGTCGGCATCGTGGCCGGTGAGCCGATGCTAGATCTCGAATACACCGAGGATGCCGATGCAGAAACGGACATGAACGTGGTCATGAACGAAGCCGGTGCCTTTGTCGAGATCCAAGGCACAGCCGAAGGCCACGCGTTCCAGCGCGGCGAACTCGATAAGCTATTGGATCTCGCCAGCCTAGGTGTGGACGCCTGCCTCGCGGCCCAGCGCGAAGCGTTGCTGCCGTGACCCGCGGCCGGCCCGCGCCTCGCTGGGTCATCGCCACTGGCAATCCCGGCAAGCTCATCGAGCTGCGCGCGCTGCTCGAACCGGCTGGATTGACCCTCGTCGCGCAAAGTGACCTCGGTGTCGAGTCGCCGCCCGAAACGGGCGCGACGTTCCTGGAAAACGCTCTCATCAAGGCACGTCACGCGGCGCGGCAGACGGGGCTGGCGGCCATCGCCGACGATTCGGGCCTCGTCGTAGATGCGCTGGGCGGCGCGCCCGGAATCTACTCCTCCAGATATGCGGGGCCGAACAGTCAGGATGCCGACAACGTTGCCAAGCTCCTCGAGGCTATGCGCGATCTACCCACAGCCGAACGCGGCGCGCACTTCCACTGCGTCATCGTGGCACTGCGTAGCGCTGAGGACCCCGCACCGGCCATCGCCCAGGGTCGCTGGCCCGGACGGATCACGCTTGCGCCAGCCGGCGTGGCTGGCTTCGGTTATGACCCCGTGTTCTTCGATCCGGTGCTCGGCAAGACGGCCGCGGAGCTCCCCCCCGACGCCAAGAATCAAGTGAGCCATCGCAGCAGAGCGCTCTCGGCGTTGGCTGCGGATCTGGCCGATACCCGCGCGTCCGAGTAACAGCGCTGGGCGGCACCCGCTCTTATGCACAGTCTCCGTGCTCGGTCCAGAAAACGAGTACGTTGCAGCTAATTCCTCTGTGGTATTATGGAAAATCCCTTGTAAGTCATTGAAATAT
>Ga0224512_10001304_pt1 | contig 24234 bp, 23 predicted proteins | sample SF_May12_sed_USG_4_FD_169103 | JGI IMG/M metagenome (GOLD analysis project Ga0224512, IMG submission 169103) | Sediment microbial communities from San Francisco Bay, California, United States - SF_May12_sed_USGS_13 | ecosystem: Environmental > Aquatic > Marine > Sediment | place: USA... | reverse complement strand
GTGTAAAAAAGGGCAAGAGATCGATGGCCTGAGCACCGAGCGCGGGCCTTTGGACCACACGAAGGAGCGGAGGCATTCCATGCCAGACGAAGGGCCCAAGAAAACCACCATCGTATCGGATCAAATGGCGAAGAAGTTCGCCTCCGAAAAAGAGACGCCTTATACGCGCTGGGTGCGCGACGAAGGCCTGGAAATCCTCGATTCGGTTTATATCCCGAGCCTGTACACGGTGGAGCTGAAGCCCTGGGCGCGGCGCGGCGGCAAGGGCGTCTTCCTCAACCACGATTCATCGCGGACCACCAACGACTGCTATGTCTGCGAGATTCCGCCGGGCAAGAAGCTCGAACCGCAGCGCATGCTGTTCGAAGAGATGATCATGATCCTGTCGGGCCGCGGCTCGACCAGCGTATGGAACGACAAGGGCGACCGCATCACCTTCGAATGGGGCCCCGGCGCGTTGTTCGCCATCCCGCTCAATTGTTCGCACCAGCATTTCAATGCCTCGGGCCAGGAGCCCGTCCGCTTCGTCGCCGTCACCAATGCGCCGCCGATCATGAACGTGTATGAGGAACCGGAATTCGTCTTCAATACGAATTTCGATTTCAAGGGCCGCTTCAACGGTGAGCCCGATTACTTCGCGGCCAAGGATGAGACCGATGGCTTCAAGCTGGTCACGAACTTCGTGCCCGATGCCGTCAACCTGCCGCTGATCAGCGCCAAGGAGCGCGGCGCGGGGGGCGGGCATATCCGCTTCAACTTCGCCAAGAGCTCGATGAACGCGCATATCTCCCAGTTCCCCATCGGCACCTACAAGAAGTGCCACCGCCACGGCCCGGGCGCCCATGTCATCATCCTGTCCGGCGAGGGCTATTCGCTGATGTGGCCCGAAGGCGAGGAGCCCAACTACTACCCGTGGGAGGTCGGCACCATGATCGTGCCGCCCAACATGTGGTGGCACCAGCACTTCAACACCGGCCCGACGCCGTCGCGCTACCTCGCGTTCAAGTACGAAGGCGTGGCGGTGCGCAACGCCCAGGGCGTGCCCAAGTCCTGGATTTCGGCGCGGATCGGCGGCGATCAGATCGACTACGCCGACGAAAGCCGGGAGGTGCGTTCGCGGTTTGCCGAGGCGCTCGCAAAGCACGACCTCAAGCACGACATGGACCAGTTCTACGAGGCCGAAAAGGACGAATTGCCCCCGATTCCGGCCGAGTAGCGGGCGATCCTCCGTCCCGGTTTGCGGCTGGGGTCGGCACGCCTCCGCGATCGGCGGCCGTGAAGCGCGGCGCGCGGTGCCTATGGCGCCGCCGATGGCCGGAACCCGATGACCGGCTTACGCGCCACCCCGGGCGGAACGGCCGTGGCGTCCCCATGGAAGTGTTTCCCTCATTTCGGCGATCCAGCCGCGCCCCCTATCGCGCCGGCCCCGGAGGCACGGGTTTCCACGGTTCATGGCGTTAGCCTTAATGAGAGCCACATCATCTTGTAGAGGTTAATGCGCCCGCGGTTTCTGCGCATCGATGTTCTGCCTAAGTTCTCTCTCACACCCTCTGGCCACTCGTTTTTCCTTAGGTATGGGGAGGCTGATGAGATGACCTTAGCTTGGCGTGAAACAGAACTGCGGCATGAGTTTGCTGACGACCAAGGGCAGTGCGGAGCCGAACCCGAGCCCGCCAATTGGAGTGCTCGGAAAACCTATGCCTTCGTGATCGGCGTCGCTTCCTTGCTTTGGGGAGGCATCATCTATGCCGCGATCGAGATCCTGTGATCTGGGCCTGAGGGCCCCGTGTCGCCCTTCGGCGCGTTGGACGTCGAGTGTTTCGGCGACAGGTGGCGGGCACTCCCTTGGGAACCGTTTCCGGTCCTTTTTCTCCGCCCTCGCCTGTGTCGGGTCGCGGCACATGCCCCGCGATCGATCGGCGGCCGCGCCGAAGCGATTCCTGATCGGAGCGATGCTGGTGGTAGCGCTGATGCTGGCGGCATTGCCGGCTGCATCCGAGGATTTCGAGAAGGGACTGGAGGCTTACCGGCGCGGCGCCTTCGCCACGGCCCTGGACCATTGGAAGCTTCTCGCGGAGCGCGGAAATGCGGTCGCCCAGAACAATCTGGGTGCCATGTACCAGTTGGGCCAAGGCACCCGGGCCGACCCTATCGAGGCGGCAAACTGGTATCGCAAGGCCGCCGACCAAGGGTTGGTTTACGCCCAGACCAATCTGGCCCTCATGTATTTCACAGGTGAAGGCGTTGGGAGGAACTACACCCAGGCGGCAAAGTGGTATCGGAAAGCGGCCGAGCAGGGAAATGCCGATGCTCAGTTCAGCCTCGCCAACCTCTATAGGCTGGGCATAGGAGTCGCTCAGGATGATCGTGAAGCGGTGAAGTGGTACCGGTTGGCGGCCGGGCAGGGGCTGGCGTCGGCCCAATCCAACCTTGGCTACATGTATCACAAGGGTAAGGGGGTCGCGCAGGACTATGCCGAGGCGGTGAAGTGGTACCGGCTGGCCGCCCGGCAGGGGCTGGCTGCCGCCCAATCCAACCTGGGGCTCATGTACCAGACGGGCAAAGGGGTGGCCCAGGACTATGCCGAGGCGATGAAGTGGTATCGCATGGTGGCGGAGCGCCGGGACAAGCGACCGAAGCAGAGCCGCCCGAGTCAGTATCCCAAGCGCTTTTTCTCGGCTTCCGCCAAACGATCGGGACCGCAGGAGGAACATCGGCCGGCCCCGGCTTCGCTGTCTGCCTCGGGGCCATCCTCGGTATCCGACCCCGCGCCGGCTTCGCTGTCCGCCTCGGCCGCGCCCACGGCGTCTGCCTCGGCCCCGTCCTCGGTATCCGACCCGGCCCCGGCTTCGCTGTCTGCCTCGGACCCGTCCTCGGTGTCCGACCCGGCGCCGGCTTCGCTGTCCGCCTCGGCCGCGCCCGGGGCGTCTGCCTCGGCGCCATCCTCGGTGTCCGACCCGGCGCCGGCTTCGCTGTCCACCTCGGCCGCGTCCTCGGTGGTTGCCTCGGCACCGGCTTCAGCGTTTGCCCCGGCCCCGCCTTCGTTGTCCGAGCCGGCGCCGCCTTCGGTGGCCGCCCCGGCCCCGTCCTCGGCGTCTGCCTCCGCACCATCCTCGGCGTCTGCCTCCGTACCATCCACGGCGTCTGCCTCCGTACCATCCTCGGCGTCTGCCCCCGTACCATCCTCGGCGTCTGCCTCGGCACCGTCCACGGTGTCCGACCCGGCGCCGTCGAGGCAAGAGGTCCAAACCGCGAAGGCGGATGCGCCAACCCTTCGGAACGCGGTAATCCCTCAGGTGGTAACTGCCGAAGAAGAAAAGGTGAGGTCGCCCGAGCCGGCCTCGGCTTCGCGGGAGGCGGCGCAGGCCGAGACCCAGATCGTGCGGCGGAAACCCGATGCGCACGCGGAAGGACCCGAGGACAGGGCTTCGGTATCTGCCCCGTCGGCCCCTTCGGCGTCCGCACCGACAACGCCTGCCCCGTCGGCCCCTTCGGTGTCTCAACCGGCTCCGTCCTCACTGGTTGCGTCGATACCGTCTTCGGTGTCGGCCTCAACGCCGTTCGCGGTGTCCGTCCCCGCTCCGCCTTCAGTGTCTCACCTGGCTCCGTCGAGTCGAAAGGCCGAACCCGCAAAGGCAACCCCGATGGCCCCTCAGGACGCGGCAGCCGCTCAGGAATCAGCGGTCTATCAGGATAAGGTGAGGTCGCCTGAGCCTCCGCCGGCTTCGGCTTCGCGGGAGGCGCCGCCGCCCGAGACCCAGGTCGTGCTGCGAAAGCCCGACGCGAAGGTACCGGAATTGCCCAAGACGCCAACGCGGTCCAAGCTTCCAGCCCCGACCGATCAGGTCACGCGGCTGGCGCCCGGACCGGTTGCCCCTAAACCGGCGGTCAAGGCCGAGGCGAGTGTCCCGGAGTCAAAAATCGGAACCCATCGGCACTGGGCGGTTATGACCGGCACGGCGGAAGGTCAAAAAACCTGTTCGTTGATGACCTTGCCGCTTGGAAGCACCGCCGATCTTGCCTCGGCGGATGCTCCCCATGTCCGTGTCCGGTACGCGGTATCGCGGGGATATTTCAAGGCCCCAAGGATCATGCTGGGCGAAAGCGCAAAGCCCGATTCGGAGATCCTGGTCGTCATCGACGGCAAGGAACACCGCTTCAAATTGGCGGAGGAAACATCGGCCCTGACCGTCCGAGACCGGTCCTGGCAACTCATCAGGGAGATGCTTGCCGGGATCCGGATGGCGGTGCGATTCACCGCAACCGACGGCGCGCTCCGGTCCCACGATTATTCTTTGCTTGGCTTCACCCGGGCCTATCGACGAACGAATAAAGAATGTCGCGGCGCCGCATCGAAGGTCGTGCGACGGGCTGTCCTCACCCCGCCAACGGATTGACGAAGGCGGTCTTTGCCTCGCCCGGCTTCCCGGGTGGCCCAAATAAGCGCCCGGGCGGTGACCTTCGGAAAGGTGAGACCTTCGGTGCCGCCAGCGGGTCACTTCGGCGGCGCGGTTGCCTTTCGTAACCTGGCGACGATCGCCGAAGGTTTGCCAAGCGCCCGCTTGGCCAGCGCCTCGAGCTCCGGTCCGGTCAGGGGATCGATTTCCAGTTCCAGCTTGCGGATGCGCACGGAGAAGGTCGGGTCCTTCGTCATCTCGGCGAAAGCCTCGCGGACCGCGGCCAGGCGGTCCTTGGGCATGTCCGGCGATCCGATCAGGTTGTAGCCGATGGTCGGAATGCTGGCGAGGATCTCCATGACATCGCGGCCTTCCGGGGTCGTCATGAGCTCCATCACCGAGGGCACATCGGGAAGCTTCGACCAGCGCTTCAGTCCGATGTAATAAAGGATGTTGGTCTTCACATCCTGTTTCCCGATCATGAGCCTGCCGTAGTCGTAGCTGCCGATCCCCTGGACCTCGTTCTGAACCATCGCCATGAAATACTTGGTCGAGTTCTTGTAACCGCGGGTCACGGTGTTCTTGGTTCCCACCAGGTTGTTCAGCATCCAGGGGACCAGGGCGGCGGGGCCGGACGAGCCGCCTGCGCCGAACGCGATCTTCTTGGTCTTCAAGTCCTCGACGGTCTTGACGCCCGAATCGGCGCGCACGAACCCCACTTGATTGATCGGGGCGAGGCGGCCGACGAAACTGAACTTCGTGGGATCGTAATTGGCCCGTTTCGGTTTGAGCAGCTTGGCCAGGATGGTGTAGGGCTGCACCACCAGGAAGGTCGTCCCGTTCCGCGGGGAGACGTTGTAGAAATGCGATGTCGCCAAGGTGTGGGATGCGCCCGGCTTGTCCTGGGTGATCACGGTAGGCTTGCCCGGGATGCGCTTGGCGATGCCGCCGGCGATCTGCCGCGCGACCAGGCTGTAGCTGCCGCCGGCGGCGCTGCCGGTCAGGATGGTGACGGTCTTCCCCCGGTAGAAATCGGCGACCGGATCCGCCGACGCGGCGGTCGAGCCGCCGGCGAGAAGCGCGACAGCGGTTAGGGTTCGAATCGAAGATCGTTTCGTCATGTTCGTCTAACCTCCCGTGTTTTCTCTTGTTTGGGCGTCACCGCCCTGGCCGCGGTCAATGCCGCGCCACCAAGCGGGCGGACGGCTCCTTAGGTCCACAAACGAGGGTTCACATCGGCAACCGGTCTGAACATGGCCGCCACCTCCCCTCGGGCAACCATTATTTGAATTAGATACCTAAATCGGCGATTTTGATAGGGCGCTTGTGTCCGCATTGGGTCAAGAATCGCAATCGAAGTTCCCCGGCGGACCGAGAGTTGCACCCATGCGAAGGTTCACGACACGGCTGCAGTGAAGGAAAAATCGCACCATGACCGATCTCAAGCTGAGATTTGCCTGCGACCGTTACGCGCACATGAGGGCGTTGCTGGAAGGCAGGATCAAGCCTGAAGGAATCGAGCTGACGTGTTCGAACTTCAGGCCCGAAGGCGTATTTCAGCGCCTGATCAGGGACCAGGTCCTGGACGTGTCGGAGCTCGGCATGTCGTTCTATCTCGGCACGTTGCAGCAGGACGACCCGCCCTTTATCGCGATCCCCGTGTTCCCGTCGCGCAGCTTCCGGTTCTCCGCGGTCTATGTCGGCGCCGATGGGGGAATTGAGACGCCCGAGGACCTGGTTGGCAAGCCCATGGGCGAATTGCATCACTATGGCCATGACGGCGGGGTCTGGTCGCGAATCATGCTGAGCGCGGAATACGGCCTGCCACCGCGGATCAGCGACACCTATGTCACCGCCGGAATGCGGGAGGCGCATGGCCCCCGGGACTGGCTGCCGATCTCACCGCCGCCCGAGCTCGAGATTCGCCACGATTCGGATCACACCCTGGAAGAGCTGCTGATTGCGGGCGAGATCGCCGGCGCGGTGTCGGCTCATCCGCCGCTCACGCTGCATGACCCGGGCAGTAAGGTGCGTCGTTTGATTCCGGATTGGGAGCCGCTGGAGCGCGATTTTTATGCCCGCACGGGGATTTTCCCGATGATGCACACGCTGGTCATTCGTCGGGACATCTACCGCGAGAATCGCTGGGTCGCACGGTCGCTTTATGAGGCCTTCAAGGCCTCGAAAAAGGAGATCAACGACTTCTACAACACGAACGCGATGGATATGCATCGCCTGCTCATGATGCCGTGGGCGTCCGACCATTTCGCCGAAAACCGCAAGCTGATGGGCGATGATCCGTGGCCGTACGGGGTCGCGGCCAACCGCAAGGCCATCGAAACCTTCTGCCGCCATCACCATGCCCAGGGGATTTCCAAGCGCCAGGTGACGGTGGAGGAGATGTTCGCCCCCGAAACCCTGGAGGATTGACCGGAATTTTTTGTCCGGGAAGGCTCGGGCTTGTCGGGCAGACGGGTTTCTTGAGGTCCGACCAACAGCGCGAACAACCCCGGTGCCGGTTCTGGGCAACCTCATGGGCCCGAGTCGCGGGGCTCCAATGAGCCGACTTCGAGCCCCTGACGCCGGCTTCGGGTTGAAAGCCGTCGTCAAGTCAACGGGCCCGGGACGGTATATCGGCGTTGATCCGATGCCCGAATAAAGAGGCGGACATAAGCATTATCCCCTTTCACACGGCATTCACGTTAACCAGTTAACACTTTTTCTATTGAGCGCATTGCTGAACCATGAAAAGTATTTGGCGAGTGCCTAATTCAGGCTCAGTGGCACTTTCAGGTTGTCAGGTGGGAGGCTAGCGTAGTCAAAAATTTTGTTCCCGATCTTGAGACAGACCAACCCCTTAAATAGGCGTCCCCTTGATCAGAATTTGACGGGCGCGGCGGCTGACATGGACAGAGGAGAAAGGTCGCGATTGCCCGGGTGAATCCCAATGCGATCTGGCTTAACGATTATGCGGATCGCGTGGTCTACGATGAATCGGGCTTGTTCGAAGAACTCCTCTCATCCTGATCCGCAAGCCCCTTGTTGAGCATTGCATATCCATGACAACCAGACAGGCCCTCGTTGTCGGGGATTTCGGACTCCAGTTGGATTCCGCGATCGAGATCTGCTCCCTCTTGAAGAGATCGGGGTTCGCCGTCGATATCGTAACCGGCAATCCCAAATCCAAATTCCTCAGATCCGTCAGAGAATGCGCTGTCGTGAGCCGTCCCGAAGAAATCCCGCGGACGTCTCTAGAGCAGACGCAAAAAAGTTCCTATGAACTGGTTGTGGTCCTGGATGACCTTTCACTCAAAGCCATAAAAGAATCGGACCTGTTGCCATTAGACAAGCTGTCCCTATTGCCGGTCGTGGGACAAGAAGACTGTCGCCACATCGGCTCGAAAATCGGGCTATCGTCGATCCTCGAGAAGTCGGGAATTCGGACACCAGGTTTTGCTATCGCCACCGATGAAGGTGAACTCGCCGCAAGCGTCAAGGCGCTGGGGTATCCCGCGCTCATCAAGGTGGATTTCTCGAGTGCCGGTGACGGCATTTTTCAATGCGACCGGGAAAGCGATTTGGGGGCCATCGGGAGGAAGATCGAGCAGTGGCCCGTATTGGTTCAGAAAATGATCGAGGGCAGGGATATCGATCTGTCGGCCTTCTATCAAGATTCCAAGCTCGTGGTCTTCAGTTATTCGCTGATCGAGGCGCATGAGGCTTCTCGGTTCGGTCCCGCGGCCCTAAGAAAATTCATCCCGTTGCATCTGGTGGAAAGCGAGGTCTTCGACGAATTGCGAGCCCTGGGCCGCGCGCTCGGCGCCAATGGGTTCGTGAACATCACGTGCGTCAAGTCTGTCGCCGATCAGAAACGCTATTTCTTCGAAGCCGATATGAGACCGAATGTATGGGTCAACCATCCGCGATATCTTGGTGACGATCCCGCAGGCTATGTCTCACGATATTTTTCCAATGGAGACGTGCTGACCGATCCCCCGGCCGCGCCAGCGGGGTCTTCCCATGAGACCGTCCTCCCCTACTTCCCGCGCATGAAAGTCCTCGATCTCCTGACCAATCGATACCGATGTTGGTCATATCTTCCGGACGAGAGATTCATCGTCGTGATCGTTGTATGGGTCGAAAAGAAACTTCGAAACTTTGCCCGAAAGGTCGTGAAACCCCTGGTTCCGGCAGAGCTGTGGTCAAGGCTTAAGGATTCTTACACCACGAGCCTGCGAAGCTTGTTCCGATAACATCAGGCCTCCAAAACCACTTGGAGCGGGCCCCAATGGAAAATGCGGACGATCCCAGGCGCGAGCCTGCACCCGCCGGCGTGGCGGTCTCCGGAAATTTCCGGTTCGAGACCCTGGCGCGCGTCACTCCTTCCGGCAATGGCGATGAGGCCTGCTTTTATCGGAGAAAGACGATATCCGAGGCCCAACGCGACGGCCTGATCAGCTTTGGCGATATCTCCGAAGTCACGCTGCAGGCCATCATGGCGGCGGCGGCGGCGATCCGGCCGCCTGCGGCATGGCCGAACGTCTGCCGCCGGACGGCGCGCCTGGTTCCGGGTGGCCGGAAGCGATTGGATCTTTTCGGGGGGGCGCTCCGGACCGTATTGGGAAGCCTCTCCGACGACGATGTCGAAAGGGTCTTCCTGCAGTGGTGGGAGGGTCTGCATCGGCGCCGCATGGCCATGATCGGGGAATTTGTTCGCGGCGGGCCGGTGCGGTTCTCCCTGACGGGACGGGAACATCTGGAAGCGGCTGCCGCCCGCGGCACGGGGGCGATCCTATGGGCCAGTCATTTTGCGGCGCAAACACTGCCGGGCAAGCGTGGACTGTTCGAAGCAGGCTTTCCCGCCTATCAGGTATCGTCGCTCCATCACGGGTTCCGTCACACCTGGTTCAGCGAGAAATACCTCAACCCGCTGCTGGTTCGCGCGGAGAACCGCTACCTTGCAGGGCGCCTCACCTTCGTTAGAGAGGAGGCCGGAATGCTTGTTCGCAAAGTCATGAGGTTACTCGATAGCGGCGCCTATGTGATTTTTACGAATAATCTCTTTGCCGGCCATTCGTTCGTGGAGATGCCAATCGGAACGGCGGGTTTCGTCAGTATGTCGACGACCCCCATCGCCCTTGCCTTGCGCGCGAAAGTACCGCTGATGTGCATGTCGACAATCGAGCGTGAGCCCCTTGCGCAGTATGAAATCCGCATCAGCGAAGATTTAACGGCGGAGAAGAACGCCGCCGCGGGACAGCGCCAAACGGAGAGACACGACTATCCAACCATGGCCCGGATTGCCTTTAGGGCGCGGGACGAGTTGCTTGCCGACGTGAAGAAGGCACCCGATCAATTCCTTGATTGGCCATCGCTTGCGGGGCCGATTATCGGGCCATCCCGCTGAATGCTCTCCGATCCCGGAGGCCGGAGCCGATCGCCGGCGTCGAGCCGTTCAAGATAAAGTGTCGCGGCAATCCGTTGGGACGACCGCCAGCGGCGGGCCATCGGACTAACCGCTCCGGGGGCGTGTCGTGTTTGCCGAGAACGGGTGCCGCGCCGGCGGCGGCCAAGGTGTGCGACCGCTGGGAGCGGGGGCGGGGGCGAAGGCGGCAGCGGTCCTATAACTGTCAGGCCCACAGACCTTACGTGCCGCAAAAGGTCGTGTGCACGACTTCTTCGGGCCCGGGCGGAAGCTGGTAACCGGCGTTCTCGGGCTGCTCGTCAAAGGGCTTGGAAAGAATATCCGCCAGTTTCCCGAACGGCCCAAAGTCACCCGCTAGGGCCGCGGATATCACCTGTTCGATGCGGTGATTGCGTGGAATGTAAGCCGGATTGGTCGCCCGCATTGCCGATTGCCGCGCAAGATCGCCTTGTTTTTCCGACGCCAGCCGAGCCCGCCATTTGCCCAGCCATTCACGGATTGAAGCCGCATCGTCAAACAGACCGGCCACCGCGGAATCCGCCTTCGGGTGTGTTCCATCTTCGGTTCCCGACAGGTTGCCAAGCCGCCGAAAGGTGAGGGTGAAATCGGCATGATTTGCCGCCATCCGTTCCAGAAGATCCTGCGCCAGCTCTGCGTCGCCATCCTTTTCCTCGGCCAATCCCATCTTGGCCCTGAATTCCGCAGACCACGCCAGATTGAATTGCCGGCCGAATGCATTCACGACGCTTTCCGCCGCCTCGACGGCCCTATCTATGTCCGAATCAAGCAGCGGCAGGAGAGTCGTGGCGAATGAGGCGAGATTCCAGCGCGCTATGCTCGGCTGGTTTTGATACGCGTACCGGCCCCTGAGATCTATCGAGCTGTAGACGGCCGCGGGATCGTAGCCGTCCATGAAGGCGCAGGGCCCATAATCGATCGTCTCGCCGGAGACCAGCACGTTATCGGTATTCATGACGCCATGGATAAATCCCACCGCCATCCACTTCGCGATCAGCGCCGCCTGCTTCGCGACGACATATTCCAGCAGGCACAAATACGGGTTCGTTGCCTCTCGTGCGTCGGGAAAATGCCGGTCGATCACATGGTCGGCCAGGATTTTCAGTGCCTGAACGTCCTTGCGGAGGGCGAAGTATTGAAAGGTGCCGACGCGAATGTGGCTGGCGGCGACGCGCGCAATGATCGCCCCCGGAAGACCCCGGTCGCGCAAGATCAATTCGCCCGTGGATATCGCGGCGAGCGCGCGCGTCGTCGGAATGTTCAGCGCCGCCATCGCCTCGCTCACCAGGTATTCGCGCAGGACCGGCCCGATCCAGGCGCGCCCGTCGCCGGAACGCGAAAACGGTGTGCGGCCCGAGCCCTTGAGCTGGATATCCCGGCGCCTGCCGCAGGCATCGATCACTTCTCCAAGAAGCAGGGCCCGTCCGTCTCCCAGCCGCGGCACCAGCCGGCCGAATTGCTGGCCGGCATAGGCCATGGCGAGGGGCTCGGCGCCTGGCGGAACGCGGTTTCCCGAGATGATCTCGACGCCGCCCGGCGATGCCAGGTAGTCGGGATCTAATCCGAGATGTTCGGCAAGTCCGCGGTTGATCCTAATCAGGGCCGGATTGGGCACGGGAGTTGGATGCACCCGCACGTAAAAACGCTCCGGAAGGCTCGCATAGCTGTTCTCGAACGGAAAACAGGCAGGATCATTCGAGGTCGTTTTCATGACAATGATCGTCTGTCCGCTTGGGGTCACATGCAGTCTTCAGGTTAATAGGCCGGAACCGTGCATCACTGCGTTAACCCGATGTCTGCCTTGGAAAGCGGACATTCGGCGGGCAAAATGGACCACGAACCGGCGAAGCCGTAGCATTCTCAAGCGTACTGTTTCACAGGTGCCGCGCGGCCGCTTCCGGGGTCTAGTTTCTCACACCGCCGCCGCCAGGTGCCGACAAGCGCCTCAGCCCCGCTTGGATTTTGCGCCGTTGATCACGTCGTAGACGTTGCAGGCGATACCCGTCGCTTCGTAACCGTCCTGGCCCGTCGCCTGTGCGATAGCGAACATCTGGGAGGCGAGGCCGACAAACGGCATCGGGACTTCCATTTCGCGCGCCATATCGAGCCCGAAGTTCACGTCCTTTGGCATCCACGACTTGCGCGGCTTGAATTTGCGGCTCACCACAATTTCCATGATGCGGCTGGTCGCCACCGAATCCTGCTGAGAGTTCTTGATAACGGTCTGGAAGGTGGCCTCGTCTAACCCGCCCTTCTTAAGCCAATTGCAGACCTCGACGAGGCTCATGTGCTGTACGGCGGCCAACATCGCCATGGCGTTCTTGACGAGCTTGGCGTTGCCGAGCTCCCCGACATGAAGGATCGATTTGCCCATAGCCTCGAAGATCGGCTGGTGCTCGTCGAACAAGGCCTTGGAGCCCGAAAGCCAGAGCGCCAGATTGCCGGCCGCCGCGACCTCCTCGACACCGCCGGCGGAAGCGTCGACGACGGTCCAGCCCAACTTGCCGAGCTCACCGCTGGCGCCGACGATGGTCTCTTTGTCGATGCTGCTGAAATCGATCCACACTTTCGCGCCGGTGGTCGCTTCGCAGAGCCCACCCTTGCCGAGGGCGACGGCCGTGACCGCATCATTGTGCGGCAGCATCGAGAGCACGAGCTCGCACTGCTCGGCCACGGCTTTGGGGGAGTCCGCGAACTGTGCGCCTTGGCCCTCCAGTCCCTTGGCCTGCTCGCGGTTGAGATCGTTCACCACCAAGCTATAGCCCGCCTTGATCAGGTTGGCCGCCATACCGCTGCCCATGCCGCCGGTGCCGATGAAACCCAGGGTCTTCATGCCTCACTCTCCCTCAATTGTTGTCCCACCATGCTCATGGCCCATGCAATGTCGCGACCCGGGACTTTCCCGAGGTCGTGCCCGCGTCAAGGCCCAATTCGTCCCCGTCGTCGACGAGAAGGTGCGCATGGGTGTTGCTGCTCGTGACCTAGTTTTAGCTGAGATCGGCAGAAGCGCAATGCCGGACGGCGACTTCGGCCCCGGTGCGATGGGAAAAAACGTCAAGGACCGCGGAACTCCGCCCCCTGCTCCGGCCGGCCGAAAACGCCTCTCCGGCACCTTGAGCCGGCCATTGGCTCATGGTCTCAAACGGACCTTGGCGCCAATGCCCGATTAAGGAAGGACAAAAGGACGTCGCGCTTCGGGGGCGCCTGGGGGCGGCCAGTTGTCCCGTCTCACCGTGTCATGGGGTACCGGCGCCAAAAGTGATATGCTGAGGCCAAAAGAGCGATCCGGTGGAGGGAATCCAATGATCACGGCGGCCGACCTTCATGGCATCATGGCGATGATGCCGGCGTTCACCACCGACGACGGCGACGACGTTAGGGCCACTGACACCATCGATGTCGACCGTCTGCGCGACGGCGTTGATCGGATCATCAAGGATGGCGCCAACGCCATCGCTACGACCGGCAGCTTCGGGGAGTTTTCGAATCTGCTTCCGGCCGAATTCGAGACCCTGGTCCATGCCACTGTCGAGGTGGTGGCGAAGCGGGTTCCGGTGATTATCGGCTGCACAAGCCTTCATACCCGTGAAGCCATGCAGAAGATGGAATTCATTCGCGATGCCGGCGCCGACGCGGTGATCGTCGGGGTGCCTTATTATTTTCCATCGACGGTCGCCAACGCGGTGCGGTTTTACCACGACGTCGCCGACATGTTTCCTACTCTCGGCGTGCTGATCTATCACAACCCGACGCTTCATCACGTGACCCTGCCGGTGGACGCTTTCAGGGAAATCATCAAGAGCCCCAACGTCATCGGCATGAAGGATAGTCATCGCTTTCCCGCCGCTTTCATGCAGTTGATGAATATCGTTCGCGGTCGGATCAGCGTCTTCGTTCACCAGGCGCAGTACTACCCCTACGCCGAGCTGGGGGCCGCGGGTTTTTGGTCCATAGACGCCTGGATGGGCTTGGAACCCCTGGTGTTTCTCAGGGACGCGGTTGACCGGGGCGATATCGAAGCCGCCAAGGAGGCGATCGCCGATACCATGTTCAAGCGCGGCGACCCGACGGCCCTGCACTGGCGCGAGCCGGGCCACAAGATCGCCGTCCGCTATGCGGGATACTGCGATCCTGGTCCCTTGCGGCCGCCGTTCCTCGAAATCCCCGAGGACGTATTGGATCGTCAAAAAGCTCGGGCGGAACATTGGCGCAGCATTTGCGAGAAATATGGTTCAACGGGCGGTGCCATCGCTGCGGGGTGAGTGGTTGGCGGTCAAGCCCTGGCGTGAACCGGCGACGGAAAGGAAGATCCAATGGTCTCAACTGCGGTCAGGTCCTCCGAGTTGAGGGAACTCGAAGCCAGACTCGTGGAACTCGCGAATGCCCAGCATGAAAGCGAAGAATACCAACGCCTGTTCTCGGTTCCCCTGACCCTCCCCAGAATCCGCGCGCACCATCTTCAGAAGGCGATCTGGGTGCTCAACCGGCGCGATTGCTGGGCCTATGCCCAGGCGCGCGCGCCGTTCGGGGTCAAGCAGCTGATCTGGAATCACGAGCAAGAGGAACTCGGCGGTGACGTGGCGCGTGGCCTGGAAGACCACTATGCGCTCAACATCCGCCAAGGCGACGCCGTCGGCCTGACGGCGCGGGACTTCGCCGAAGCGCGGCCAACAGATACCTTGTTTACCTGCATGTGCGCCTGGACTGCGCTCGCCAAGGATTCGCCGTGGCTCAAATCCTTGGCGAGCTGCGCGGCGCTGGAGCTCACGAATTCCGAGGAGGTCCTTCGGTGCAAGAGCGCCTCCCGCCGCATGGCGGAGAAGGTCCGTGATGAGCTGGGGATCGAAATCGGCAGGCAGCACTCCTACCAAGAGCACATGGTGGCGGATATTGAACACGCCAACATACTGATGCGCGTCGCCCGGGAATATGCGGATACCGAGCTGGCGAGGTCGCAAATCCTGGAGGGCGTCCAGGAAAGCTGGGCCATCGACCGCGTGTTTCGGGGCCATTTGGGGACCTTGATGCTATCGATTCAGGAGTGACCCGGATGTGGCCGGACTTTTCCCCGAACCGCTGCCCGAGCGGAACACCGATGGGTCCGACACCGAGGCCGTGAGTGCGCTCGCCGTCAGCACCCCGATGCCGGGGATGGCCTCAAGCCGCCGGCCGGTCTCGTCGCCTTGGTGCCAGGCATGGATGAGCTTCTCGGCGGCAGCGACCTCTTGGTCCAGGGACCGGAACTGCCGCGCCCAGTGACAGGACGTCGCACGGGCCTCCATGCCGACCAAGCACCGCGGCTGCTTCCTGAAAAACGGCAGGACCTACAAGCGGCGAAGCTGGCGGCTGATCACCACCGCACCCTCAGCATCAGCGCCGGGCACCTGGAACACGTTGCTCGCGAGATCGAGACCGATCGTGATGACGTCGCTCATTGGGCGGCTCCCATTCCTCGTGGCTGTTCAACACCACAAAGATGGCACAATCGATGTCGGCGGGCGGGAGCCGTCCACCGCATCAATAGCGATCATTAGCTTAATGCCTCGGCTGGCGCTAGCAGACTCAGGTTTGTATTAGTCGTCTCTTTCCCTCCGCCCGCGACCCTCGTGATCACGGCTGTCATCCCGGTCCCGACCGTCGTCTCGGCCGCGATCCCCTTCGCGGTCCCTGTCTCGACCCCTATCGCGGCCCCGATCTCGGTCCCTGTCGCGGTCCCGGTCACGACCCCCGTCGCGGCCCCGATCCCGGTCCTTGTCCCGGTCCCGGTCGCGATCCCTACGTCGATCGCCATCGCGGTCCCAATCCCAATCCCGATCTCGAAACCACTCCCAATCACCGTCTCTCTGTCGACGACGCCGCTCATCTTCGGGCAATTCGCACCCCGCGAACAAGAGCCCGGCGGTGATCAAGAACCCGCGGAATATGAAGGCCCTGCGGTCCATCTTCGCATCCTCACCAATTGCGGATTGTGATTCGCATAACCAAGAATGTTGCCCTGCCTGACTGATTGAGCGTTCGGGCCTTACCGTCAAAGCCGAACATTTCAAATATGGGTATTGGAGCCGCTAAATTAAGTATTGCAGTGGCATGCGGCATGTCCGCTTTGGGCCGAGGCTGTTGAAAATCCCTTTTCGGCCCAAGCGAATGACATCTTCATTCGCGTGGCAGCCCGTCGGGGCAAGACTGAATCGCAAAAGTCACACTTTCGATTCTTTCACTGCCCGGCACTCGTTGAAGCCCGAGTTCTTCAACAGCCTCTGCTATTGACAGACATTGTGGTGCGTCCCTAGCTGATATCAAACTGCCTGGTGAATTTGGCTGGTATGATTATTTTTATGCAACCGAGCGCCGGGCCGTCTTGCATTTCCGGCAAAGACAAAACCCAGCAAACGCATCGCAGTGATAGATGGCCAAGAACCCGGAAAAGAAAGCACGCGTTGGTATTGCCTTGGGTAGCGGGTCAGCCCGCGGCTGGGCGCATATTGGCGTACTTAGGGCTCTCTCCGAAATGGGCATCGAGCCCGATATCGTTGCGGGGAGTTCGATCGGCGCGTTGATTGGCGCAGCCTATGCCAGTGATCAGCTGGATGAGCTGGAGCGATGGTGCCGGTCTCTGAATCGCAAAGAGATCATTGGCTACCTGGATTTCGGTTTTCTCGGCGGCGGGCTCATTCAAGGTGAACGGCTCTCTAATTTGGTGCGGGACAAGATCGGAGACCACGAGATCGAATCTCTGTCGAAGGCTTTCGCTGCCGTGGCGACGGACCTCAAGACCGGACAAGAGGTCTGGTTTCGAGATGGTCCGATCCTGAAAAGCGTCCGGGCATCCATGGCGATTCCCGGTCTCTTTTCACCAGTCCAATTCGAGGGTCAATGGCTGGTCGATGGCGGATTGACGAATCCGGTCCCGGTGTCACTGTGTCGTGCAATGGGGGCGGAGGTCGTCATCGCGGTGAATCTCAACAGTGATATCGTCGGAAAACATAGCCGCCAAAAAACCGACAAGAGAGAAAAGGCGACAGACTCAGAGCCGGTCGGGTTGGAATTCTTTGGCTCGGTGCTAACGAGCTTCAAGCTCGGCTTTTACGAAAATAAGAAAAGCCTACTCTCAAAACTCTTGGGCGAGAATGCCGAGTCCCCTGGGGTATTCGAAGTCATGGCGAGTTCGATCAACATCATGCAAGACCGCATTACCCGTGCCCGCATGGCAGGTGATCCACCGGACATAAACCTGTCTCCACGATTATCGAAAATCGGCCTTCTTGAGTTTGACAAGGCGGGGGAAGCCATCGAAGAGGGTATCGAATGCGCGAGATCGATGCGCAGCCGAATCGAGGATGTGGTTCGTTAGTTCTCTTCCCCAGGGGAAGCGGGAAGCAGCTTGATTGGAGCTTTGGGTCACGATGGGCCGTTTGGTTTGCGGGGAAGGCTTTCTTTCGGCTGACTTGATGCCAAGTGCTAATTTTTACCTGCCCGCAATGGTTCAACCTGTAGATTTTCAGTCTCGAGCGAAGAATTCGCGAGTCCGGGCCCATGCGCATGCAGGATACCTTCATCTTTAAAGTCATCCTGGCCAGTTGCGCCCTGGTGACCGGCGCCCAGGCGGCGCCCGGGCAACGTTATGACGTGCAGAGAAACGATACCAAAATCCATGCCTTCCCAAGCGCCAAGGCACGCGTGCTCGGCCGTCTCAACCGGGGCGACAGGGTCATCGAGTGGCGCCGCAACGGTGCTTGGGTGGAGGTCAGTCCGATGGGCGTCGTCGGCGCGAATGGCTGGGTGCATTTTTCCCGCCTTCGTTCGGAGGCCTCGGAAATCGAGATCGAAATGGCACCTGACGGCCATTTTTACGCGGACGTGCAGGTCAACGGCACGGCCATAAGGTTTCTGATCGACACCGGCGCCACGAACGTCGCGCTCACGCCCGACGACGCGAGAAAGGTCGGCTTGAACGTCGATGATCTGAAATTCACCCGGCGGGTGAGAACGGCCAACGGCGTAACCCTCTCGGCACCGGTGGTCCTGGATGAAATAAGCATCGGATTGCTGACCGTCCGAAAGGTCAGGGGCGGGGTCAACAAAGGGAAGCTGGATACCTCTTTGCTGGGGTTGGCGTTCCTGAGGCGCCTGCGCGGCTACGAGGTCGTCGGCGACAGGCTCCTGCTCCGTTGGTAGGTAGCCGCGCCCGGCCGCGGCGCGCCGCACCGGCCGGGTTTCCGTCGGTCATGGGCCGTGGGCCAGGGATTCAAGGCCCTTCGCCCCGAAGGCGCCGTCGGGCGTGGCGATGATTGCCATTTGCCCCGGATTCCGTGTTAAATGGGGCCTCGACCGGCCTCCCGGTGCCGTGGGGCCGGCACAGGCAATAAGCCGCCCGCGGGCCGGTTTCCGGGGCGAAACGACATTTGACCAAGGAGGAAACCATGGCCATCGAAATCGTCGATCTGATCGGCTTGGCCCACGAGCGGCGGAAGCGCAAGATCATCATGGACACCAAGAAGATGCACGCTTGGATGCACTACTATCCCAACCCAGGCGACCATGACGACCTGCATTGCCATCCCGGCGACCAGACCTTCACCTGCCTGGAGGGCCAATGCACCATGCATTTCCCGGACGGCGGCAGCGCCACGCTGAAACCCGGCATGACGGCCCTGATCGAAGGCGGCTCTTTCTATAAGCTGGAGAATACCGGCGACGGGCCGATGGTCATGATGGGCACGCGCACCGGCCCCAATTCCGCCAACACCCATATCAATTACGAAACCGGCGAGGATTTCCTCAAGAGGGGCTTCAGCCGCGAAGCCGGTCACGGCCTGATCAAGCCGGCGACCGCGAGCGTGCGCAAGTAACGACCTGGCCGCCCCCCCGGCCGTCCGATACGGCCGGCGGGCTCCGCCGAGCGGGAGAGGCGTGCCGCTTTCTGGGAAGGGCACGTGCCTTTCTTTATTGGCGGCGGGCGCTACAATTCCGCTATAACAAGCGGGCCTGGCCGCCGTCGCGCCACGGCCAGCAACAAGATTTGAAGAGGGAGAGCAGCACGATGCCTGATTTGCGTTACGAAGCCCCGGAAACGGTGGACGCGGCGGTGGCGTTGCTGGCGGGCGAAAGCGGCGACGCGCGGGTCCTGGCCGGCGGCACCGACGTCCTGGTCCAGCTCCATGCCGACATGATCGAGCCGGACCTGATTGTCGACATCAAGAAGATTCCGGAGGTGACCGGCATCGTCCAGGAGAACGGTGGCTGGCGCGTCGGCGCCGCGACCAAGGGCATGGAGATCTGCGGCCATCCGGAATTCGCCGCCGCCTGGCCCGGGGTCATCGACGGTGTCAAGCTGATCGGCTCCATCCAGGTCAAGGGCCGCGCGTCGATCGGGGGCAACCTGTGCAACGCGTCGCCCGGCGCCGACAGCGTGCCGGCGATTATCGTCTCCCGCGCCATCGCCCGGATCGTCGGGCCCGGCGGCAGCCGCGAGATTCCGGTGGAAGACGTCGCCATCGCCCCGGGCAAGACGTCCCTCGAAAAGGGCGAGATCATCACCTCTTTCTTCTTCCCCGAGCGTCCGCCCCATTCTGGCGGTGCCTATCTGCGCTTCACGCCGCGCACGGAAATGGACATCGCCGTGGTCGGCGTCGGCGTCGACCTCACCCTGGATGACGGCGGCACCTGCACCGACGCCCGGGTGTCGCTCGGCGCCGTGGCGCCACGGGCGCTGGTGGTCGATGAGGCGGCCCAGGCCCTGATCGGCACGAAAGTCGACGACGCGGCGCTGGAAAAGCTCGCCGCCGCCGCAAGCGCGGCGTGCCGGCCGATCAACGACAAGCGCGGCACCGTCGAATTCCGTACCAAGGTGGCCGGCGTCCTGGCACGGCGCACGGCGCTCATCGCATTAGAGAGGGCGAGGCAGAACTAATGGCTAGAAATCACGTCACGACGACCATCAACGGCGACGAACGCGAGTTCCTGTGCGACACGGAACAGACCCTGCTCGATTGCCTGCGCGACGAACTGTTCATGACCGGCACCAAGGAGGGCTGCGCCTCGGGCGATTGCGGGGCCTGCAACGTGGTGATGGACGGGGACCTCGTCTGTTCCTGCCTGGTGCTGGGGGTCGAGGCCGATGGCAAGAATATCGAGACCATCGAAGGCCTGGCCCATGGCGACGAGTTGCATCCGCTGCAGCAGAAGTTCCTGGAACTGAACGGGCTGCAATGCGGCATCTGCACGCCGGGGATCCTGGTTGCGGCCAAGGCGCTTCTGGAACGCAATCCCGATCCCACGGAAACCGAAATCCGCTTTTGGCTGGCCGGCAACCTTTGCCGCTGCACCGGTTACGACAAGGTGGTCCGCTCCGTTCAGGCGGCCGCCGAAGAGATGAGAAAGGGCTGAATCATGGCGACTAAAGATTCGGACGTTACGATTGAAGATGATGAGGATCATGGCCCCCAAGTCGAGGACGATGAGGATCATGGCCCCCAGGAAAGTCCCGGCGTTCGCGTCGATAACGGGGAATTCAGCGATCTCGGCTACGACCCGCAGCGCAAGCTCAAGGTCGTAGGCACCACCCCGATCAAGCCCGATGGGGTGGACAAGGTGACGGGCCGGGCCAAATTCGGCGCCGATACCCAATTGCCGGGCATGCTGATCGGCAAGGTCCTGCGCAGCCCCCATGCCCATGCCAAGATCCTTTCCATCGACACATCCGAGGCGGAGAAGCTTCCGGGCGTCAAGGCGGTGGTGACCAGCGCCGACTTCCCGGAAATGCCGCCGGGCGCCATGCGGGACATTTCGGTCAACTCCATGGCCCGCGACAGGGTGTTCTATGACGGGCATCAGGTGGCGGCGGTGGCGGCGACCAGCGAGAAGATCGCCAAGCAGGCGCTCAAGCTGATCAAGGTCGAATACGAGGTCTTGCCCCATGTCATCGACGTCATGGACGCGGTGGCGGACGGCGCGCCGATCCTGTATCCGGAAAACCGGCCCAAGGGCTTCGACAACTGGCCCGAGGACAAGCAGACCAATATCCTCGAGCGGGCCGAATGGGCCATGGGCGATGTCGAGAAGGGCTTTGCCGAAGCCGACTTGATCGTCGAGCGCGAATTCGACACCAAGCCCATGCATCAAGGCTATATCGAGCCCCAGGGCTGCATCGCCAACTACACCGAAGACGGCCAGATCGACCTCTTCACCTGCACCCAGGCGCATTTCGTCTACCGTTCGCGGCTTGCCGCCGTCCTCAAGATGGACATCTCCCGAATCCGCGTCACGGTGTCGGAACTGGGCGGCGGCTTCGGCGGCAAGACCATGTTCTACGGCGAGCCGCTGGCCATCCTGCTGTCGCGCAAGTCCAACCGGCCGGTGAAGATCGTGATGACCCGCAACGAGGTGTTCCGCGCCACCGGTCCGGTGTCCGGCACCCATTCGCGGATCAAGATGGGCGTCACCAAGGACGGCAAGTTCACCGCGGCCGAGGCCGAGATGTGGTTCCAGACCGGGCCCTTCACCGGCTCCGCCTATACCAACGCGCCCCAGGCCATCTTCACCCGCTACGACCTCAAGAACGTCCGTGCCTGGGGCTACGAAGTGGTTTCCAACCGGCCCAAGGTCAATGCGTTCCGGGCGCCCTGCGTGCCGCAGATCGTGTTCGGGGTCGAAGGCGTGGTGGACGAGATCGCCCGCCGGCTCAAGATGGATCCCATCGACCTCCGTCTCAAGAACGCCGCTGTCGAAGGTTACAAGACCGTCTACGGCTACACCTTCGGTCCCGTCGGCTTCGTCGAGACCCTGAAGGCGGCCAAGGCGCATCCCCATTACAAGTCGAAGCTCAGCGGTCCTAATCAGGGCCGGGGCGTCGGCTGCGGCTTCTGGTTCAACCGCGGCGGCGAGACCACGGCCTCGCTCAACATCACGCCGGACGGCTCGGTCAATCTCATGCTGGGTAACCCCGACGTCGCCGGTTCGCGCGGTTCCATCGCCATGATGGCGGCGGAAGAGCTCGGCATCCCGGTCGAAAAGGTGCGCCCGATCATCGGCGACACCAGCAGCCTGGGCTACAACCATTCGACCGTCGGCAGCCGGGTGACGTTCTCCGCCGGCATGGCGATCGTGCGCTCGGCGCGCAACGCCATCAAGATCCTGTGCCAGCGCGCCGCCAAGGAATGGGGCGTGCCGGAGGACAGCGTGGTCTTCGAAGACGGCTATGTGCGTCCGGCGTCCGCCAATGTCGGCGATTTCGAACCGCTGTCGGTGGCCGATATCGCCAAGAAGGCGGGCCAGACCGGCGGTGCCATCGCCGGCCATGCGGAGATCAACGCCACCGGCGCCGGCCCCGGCTTCGGTGTCCATCTCTGCGATGTCGAGGTCGACAAGGAAACCGGCCTGGTCAAGATCCTGCGCTATACGGTGGTGGAGGATGCCGGCAAGGCGATCCATCCCTTGCAGGTGGAAGGCCAGTTCCAGGGCGGTGCCGCCCAGGGCATCGGCTGGGCCCTGAACGAGGAGTACATTTACAACGACAAGGGCCAGATGGAGAATCCGGGCTTCCTGGATTACCGGGTGCCGGTGTGCTCCGACCTGCCGATGATCGACACCGTCATCATCGAGGTGCCCAACCCGCTGCATCCTTACGGGCTGCGCGGTGTCGGCGAGGTGCCGGTGGTGCCGACGCTGTGCACCGTCGCCAACGCCGTGGGCGATGCCATCGGTGTCCGGCCGCGCTCCCTGCCGATGTCGCCGCCCAAGATCCTCAAGCTGATCGAAGAGGTGGAAGCCAACGGCGTGGACGAACCCTACGCGGCCTGATCACCGATCCTAGGCTTTATCGGGCCGGGTGCGGAAAACCGCCCCCGGCCCTTTTCTTTGCGATGCCGCGTGCCGAGGGATGGGCCACATCTGACACGGTCATCACCCGGTCTATCCGGGTGATCCTGAGATGCCCCGGGGCCATGCGATAGCGCGCCCGCGCACGACGCCGCGGCATGACACCTGCATGAGCGCAGAACACCGAAATTTCAGCCTTGCTTCCCGAGACCGCAGAAGCCAAGGGCGCTGCTGGATCGCCCTCAAGACAGCCGAATCACCATTTGCGGGCCCAGTCGGGCGCAGGTGCCGATACGGGTCTGAGGGGGTTGAAATCGAACAGTTCGCGCGCCTCGCCCATGCCGTCCGGCCCGACGGCGGCGCGCAGCAGGCGGCCTTGCTTGACCAGGACGACATGGTCCCAATCGTCCCACTCGGCCCAGGTGGCGCCGTCCAGGGGAAACAATTCGCCGCCGGCCTCGAGCCAGTAGACGTCACCGTAGAATCCACCGTAGCGTTGAAAATCGACGTCTTCCACCTCCCGGCAGAGCGTCACGGCGCCATCGGGCCGGGCCTTGCGCCAGATCTCGCGCGCCCCGACGCGCCGGTGGGTGCGGGGATCGAAGCCGCGTTCCGCCAATTCCCATTGATCGCGCAAGAGGCGCTGCTCCCAGGGCGCGGTGGCGGCCGCCATCGCTTCGATCCGCATCGGCGGCGTCTTGAACTTCGGGTGTGGCGTCAGCGTGCAAGTGGCATCCAGGACGACCCTCTTATCGGACTTGAAAACCCCGCCGCCGTACCAGCTTCCGAGGTTTGTCCAGAGCGTGAGCGCCGTGAAGTAGGGCGGCCGGGAGATTGCCGTCCAGGCTTCGCCGATGTCGTTGTCATCCCGCGCGCGTCCGTGCTTGGCCGCGAAATAGAGGAAGAACCTGCCGTCGGGGGAGAGATCGCAGCGCCGTTCATAGACGCGTCCGTGGAACCATTGGCCCGGGGTGAAGGTGTCGGTCGCGCGGTCCCACAGGGTGAGCTGAGCCCAGGCGCTGGGCCCGCGCCGCAAAACCACGGCGGCGGGGCTCCTGCGGGACAGGAACACCGCCAGGCGGCAGGGGGCGCTTGAATCGTTCATCGGCCGAAGTGGCGGTCGGCGGACCGGTTGCCCCGGGATCAGGTCTCGATGGCGCGCATCCCGTGGGCCATCGCCGCACGGAAGGCGCGGTCGATCTGCATGACTTCCCGGGCGCCGTTCAGCGCCGTCTTGTAGGAATCCTCATCCGTGACGTGGCGCACGATGGCATCCTCGATCATGTCCGAATGGTCCTCGTCGGCAACGACATGGACGCTAAGCGATTTCAGTTTCTCGGGATCGATGCCCAGCTCGTTGACCAGCCGGTCGCGCCAGCGATAGCTCGCGCCGCCGCCCTTGACCAGTTTCGAATTGTTGCGCCGCTCCAGGAAATGCGATGCCGTCAGCCCCCCCAGCCAGGGCAGGTTGGTCGCAAGGTGGGTAAAGGCCAGCAGCGCCGCGCGCACCAGCGGCGTGGTCTCGGCGTTGGCGAGTTGCTCCTCGGTGACGCCCAGCGCCATGGCCTCGCGGCTCAT
>Ga0224512_10001303_pt1 | contig 24244 bp, 24 predicted proteins | sample SF_May12_sed_USG_4_FD_169103 | JGI IMG/M metagenome (GOLD analysis project Ga0224512, IMG submission 169103) | Sediment microbial communities from San Francisco Bay, California, United States - SF_May12_sed_USGS_13 | ecosystem: Environmental > Aquatic > Marine > Sediment | place: USA... | reverse complement strand
TGCGGGGCCTCTGGGTGGTCCGTTCGAGCATGACAAGCGAGGAAGAGGTTCGCGAGATGGTCGCCGACGCTGCTGCGGCGGGCTTCAACACGCTCATCGTGCAGATAAGGGGGCGGGCCGACGCCTTTTATCGGTCGGACCTCGAACCCCGAGCCGAGACCATGCGAGGCGCGGACGACTTCGATCCGCTCGCGTTGGCCATCCACGAGGGCCACCTGCGGGGGATGGCGGTGCACGCGTGGGTCAACACGCATTTGGTATGGGGATCCGCGACGCTGCCGACGAGCCCCCGGCACCTGGTGAACGAGCACCCGGAGTGGCTGGCGGTACCGCAGTACCTCGCGCGAGAACTTCTCCACGTGGACCCGATGGATCCCCGCTTCGTCGCCGCGTTGAGGCAATACGCCGCGGACCGCCCGGAGACGATCGAAGGTATGTATTCGAGCCCGTCACACCCGGAAGTGCGGGAGCGGGTGTTCGCGGTGTGGATGGACCTGGTGAATCGCTACGACCTGGACGGCATCCACTTCGACTATATCCGGTTCCCTTCACCCGAGTTCGATTACTCGCGGGGCGCGCTCGAGCGTTTCCAGGCCTGGGTCACTCCGCGCCTTCCGGCCACTCGCCGCAACGCACTGGAGCGCATCGTCGCATCTGATCCGCTCGCGTTCGCAACCGCGCTGCCCACCGAGTGGGACGAGTATCGTCGCGCGCAGATCACGTCGCTCGTCAGAGACATCTACACGGCGGTCAAGGCGCGCCGGCCGGAGCTGGTTGTGTCCGCGGCCGTGGTGGCGGATGCGGAGACGGCGTTCGGCCACCGCTATCAAGATTGGCAGTCCTGGCTCGCCGACGGAATCTTGGACGTCGCCGTACCCATGGCGTATACGACGGACGACGGTGCTTTCACGCGCCTCGTACGAACCGCCAGGGACGCCGCGGGCAGTAGGGAACGGATCTGGGCGGGCATCGGCGCCTACATGAACACCGTGGACGGTACGCTGGACAAGATCGACGTCGCGCGGGCGGAGGACGCTGGCGGCGTCGTGCTGTTCTCCTATGACTGGGCCGCGACCGCTCCGGGGGACGCGAAAGGGCCGTTCCTCGACACGGTCGGCAGGGAGCGCTTCGGCTCCTAAGCTGTCTCGTCGATGACGGTGCCGCGCAGGCGCATGAATCCGTAGAGCAACGCCATTCCGCCCAGGAGTGCGACCCAGACAGGGAGTCCGTAGGCTGTCCCGATGTCGCCCACAATCATCCCGACCACGGCGACAAGCAGGGCATACGGAAGCTGCGTGCGCACGTGGTCCACATGGTCACACCCGGACGCGGTAGACGAGAGCACCGTGGTGTCCGAAATCGGCGAGCAGTGATCGCCGAAGATGGACCCGGCGAGCACCGAACTGATCGACCCCAGGAGGAGCGTGTACTGTGCCTGCGCTCCCTCCGCGTACCCACCGAGCGCTACAGTGAGCGGAATGGCTAGCGGAAGCAGGATGGCCATGGTGCCCCAAGAGGTGCCGGTCGCGAACGAGATCGCCGCCGCGATTGCGAAAACGATGACCGGAACGAAGTGCAGCGCCACCCGGTCCGAGAGAATCTGGGAGAGATAAGCCGCAGTGCCGATTTCCTGGGTCACCCTACCCAGGGACCAGGCGAGCGCGAGGATCACGATCGCGACGAGCGTGGCACGCATGCCACCTACCAGAGCGTTCACGCTCTCCTCGAGCGTGAGGATCCTCTGTGCGACGGAGAGTCCGATCGCCACGAGGCAGCCCGCGAGCGAACCCCACAGCAACGTGACGAACGGGTCCGACGCTCCGAAGATGTCCGCGAGGGACGCGCCCGGCTCTGAGCCAGCGAGGCCGGTGGCGTAGAGTCCGCTAAGGACGACCAGGAGCACGGTCAGCACGGGCAGCGCTGCGTTCCACCACCGATGGACGCTGCCCTCCTTCGGCTTCATGACATTGTCCGACGTGTCCATCAGGAGCTGCGCACCGGGCCGGAAGAGCTCACCCTTCTCGCGGGCCCGCCGCTCTGCAGCGGCCATGGGGCCGAAGTCCCTCCGGCTGAACGCGACGAGCGCTGCGAAGTAGAGCGCTAGAAGCGGATAGAACCGGTAAGGGATCGTTTCGATGAACACGCTGAACGGGTTCAGCGCGAGGAGCCGCTCGCTGGCTTCCGGGTTCTGCTGCGCGGCGATCCGAAGGCCATCCGCGATCAGGCTGATCTCATAGCCGACCCACGTCGAAATCGGCACGATCGCCGCGATCGGGGCGGCCGTGGAGTCGACGAGATACGCCAGCTTTTCTCTCGAGATGCGGAGCTTATCCGTGATGGGGCGCATCGTGTTCCCGACGATGAGCGTGTTGGCATAGTCGTCGAAGAAGACGCCCATTCCGGCGAACCAGGTCGCGATCTGTCCTCGGCGCGGGGTTCGGGCGAACGGGCGCACCGCTTCCACGATGCCCATGGTGCCGCCGTTCTTCGAGATGATCCCGACCATGCCTCCCAGGAGCAGCGAGAAGACCACGATCTGCGTATGGCCGTCCGCGGTGTTGGCCAACTCTGGAATCACGAAGGTGTCGATGAGGCGCCAGGTCCCCGCAAGCGGATTGAAGCCCGCGACCGCTAATGCGCCCAGCCAGACGCCGGCGAATAGGGCGGTCACCACCTCGCGGAAGATCAGCGCGATCACGATCGCTACGAGCGGGGGAACCAGGGAGAACCAGCCCGGGGTGAGCGTGGGAGATAACTCCGTCACGGCGTCGCCGATCTGTACGCTGAGTGGGAGATCTTGTCGGCTCGATACGATCAGTTCGCCCGCGGTCACCGACTCCGCGATCGGGATCGTCCCATTGGCCAGCACCGCACCGGTCCCAGATCGAATCTCGAAGGGAACGGGTCCGCCGATGCCTCCCTCCATGGTGATCGAGAACGGTACGCCCACCAGCACAACATCGGGCGCGTCCGCGAGCTGTTGTGCGGTAGCTCCCTGGGGGACGGACACGAGTAGGAGGAGCAGGGCGAGGTGACGGAGGCGCATCGGGCGGCTTCCAGGCGGGATCGAAGGCGGGCGAGCGGCCAATGATGGGGCGGTGGTCGCGGCTCGGACAACCCGGTCGTTGACCTCTCCTCGACGAATCCCGAACTTTCCGCCGCTCAAGCGCCGGGAACGAATGCCCGAGGACAATCGCATCCACTTGATGGACGAGGCCGACGTGCGACGAGAAGTCGCCCGGATGGCCCGTGAGATCGTGGAGCGAAACGAGGGGACCGAGCGCCTCGTCTTGATGGGCATCCACCGCCGCGGCACTCAGATCGCCGCGCTGCTCAAGGAAGAGATCGAACGGTCGGAGGGTACGAAGGTCGCGACCGGCTCCATCGACATCACGCTGTACCGGGACGATCTCGGCACGGTCGGGCCTCGGCCGGTGGTCGGCGAGTCGGTGCTGCCCCCAGTTGGCCTGGACGACCAGAACGTCGTGATCGTCGACGACGTGGCCTACACGGGGCGAACCGTCCGGGCGGCCCTGAACGAATTAGGCGATTGGGGCCGGCCGAGCCGGATCCTGCTCTGCGTCCTCGTGGACCGCGGTGGACGAGAGCTTCCCATCCAGCCCGACATCACAGGGCGTATCGTAGAGGTCCAGGGCTCAGATCGGGTGGAGGTGCACGTCCCGGAGCTCGACGGCCGCCTGGGTGTCGACCTGGTGCACGCCGAGGCCGGCGACGAATGAACCCAACGACGACGGCTCCGCTCGGCAAGGATCTGGTCGGCCTGGAGCACATGTCGTCGGCTCAGCTGAAGGCCATTCTGGACACGGCCGAGCCGTTCAAGGAGATCTCGGAGCGGCGCATCAAGAAAGTGCCCGTCCTGCGCGGGAAGACGATCGTGAACCTCTTCTTCGAGGCGTCGACGCGCACCCGCATCTCCTTCGAGTTCGCCGAGAAGCGTCTCAGCGCCGACACGGTCAACATCTCCTCGATGGGCTCCTCGGTCGTGAAGGGCGAGACCTTGGTGGACACGGCGAGAAACCTCGAGGCCATGCGGATCGACATGGTGGTGATGAGGCACGGGGCGTCGGGAGCGGCCCAGTTCCTTGCGGACCGCATTCCATCGAACGTCATCAACGCCGGGGATGGTCGACACGAGCACCCGACCCAAGGCCTCTTGGACATCCTCACGATTCGCGACCACCTGGGCGACGTCGAGGGGCTCAAGGTTTGCATCGTGGGCGACATCCTCCACTCGCGGGTGGCGCGGTCTAACATTCACGGGCTTCTCGCCCTGGGCGCGGAGGTCGCGGTCTGTGGGCCACCCACGCTGCTCCCGCTCGCCACGGCAGAGCTCGGGGTGGAGGTCTTCACGCACATCGAAGATGCCATCCAATGGGCCGACGCCCTCAACGTCCTGAGACTTCAGCTCGAGCGCATGGAGGGCGGCTACGTGCCGAGCCTACGCGAGTACAACCGAATCTGGGGCGTGACGAACGCCCGGCTCGAGGCCGCCCCACGCGACCTGTTGATCCTTCATCCCGGGCCGATGAACCGCGGCGTCGAGATCGACTCCGATGTCGCCGACGGGCCTCACTCCGTCATCCTCAACCAGGTGACGAATGGTGTCGCGGTGCGCATGGCGGTTCTCTACCTGCTCGCTGGTGGGCAGCCTGAGAGCGCAGAGGCCGCGAAGGGGGGGAGCGAGGCATGAGCGGAAAAGTGCTGCTCCGTGGCGGGCGCGTCGTCGACCCGAGCCAGTCGCTGGACGCGACGCTCGACGTACTTCTCGCTCAGGAGAAGGTCGCGACTGTTGCGGCTGGGATCGACGCGGCCGAAGACGCCCGTGTGATCGACTGCACGGGCCTGGTGGTCACGCCGGGCCTCATCGACGTGCACGTGCACCTGCGTGAGCCTGGGGAGGAGCACAAGGAGACGATCGCGACCGGGGCCGCATCGGCCGCTGCGGGAGGCTTTACCGCGGTGTGCGCCATGCCGAATACCGACCCCCCGATCGACGATCCGGCCGCCGTGGGCTTCGTGGCCGCGGAAGGGAGGCGGGCTGGAGCGGCACGCGTTTACCCGGTTGGCTGCATCTCGGTGGGGCGCGCGGGTATACGGATGGCCCTCGTCGGCGAGATGGTCCAGGCCGGCGCCGTCGCCATCACGGACGACGGCAACCCCGTCATGGACTCCGGACTCATGCGTCTGGCCCTCGAGTACGCCCAGACGTTCGGCATTCCGGTGGCCGACCACCCGGAGGACCTGGGACTGTCGATCGCTGGGCACATGAACGAAGGGCTGATTTCCACTCGCCTTGGGCTCCCGGGCAAGCCGAATGCAGCCGAGGACATTCACATCGTCCGGGATCTGCTCCTAGCGGAGCTGACGGGGGGCCACATTCACCTACAGCACGTGTCCACTCGCTTCGGCGTCGACGCGATCCGTCAGGCCAAGGCTCGGGGGGTGCACGTGACCGCGGAGGCGTCGCCGCACCACCTCGTCCTCACCCACGAAGCCGTAGAAGGGTACCGGACCGAGGCGAAGATGAATCCTCCGCTACGGAGCCCGGAGGACATGGAAGCGGTCAGGGCCGGGCTCGCTGACGGCTCGCTCGACACCATCGCGACCGACCACGCGCCCCACCACTACGACGAGAAGGAAGCGGCGTTTGCCGACGCTCCGAACGGCATTGTCGGACTCGAGACCGCCCTTGGGGTCATCCTGACGCGCGTGGTGAAGGAAGGCGTCATCGACCTTCCGACGATGGTCGACAGGATGAGTTGCGCGCCGGCCCGGGCTTTCCGGCTACCGGGCGGTACGCTGGCCGTGGGGAGCCCGGCGGACGTCACGGTATTCGACCCCAACGAGCGCTGGACTGTCGACGCAACCAAGTTCCGCTCGAAGAGCCGAAACACGCCGTTCGGGGGATGGGAGCTGGAGGGACGGCCTCGCCTGACGGTTGTCGGGGGCCGCGTCGTATTCGGGGGATGAGCCGGCCGCTGAGCCGGCGGGTGAGCCGGCAGGTCGGCTCGGCTTCGGAGCTAGGAGGCCAGCCCCTGCACGTGGCGCGTGAGGCCACTCTTGATCCGGGCCACGCGGTTCGGGTGTACCAGGCGGCGAGTCGCGGCGCGATCCAGCATCGACACGGCGTCGCGAAGCCGCGCCTGACCTACGTCGGCCGAGTCGGCGTCACGCACGTGCTTGATGGCGGTGCGGATACGGGCACGCTCGGACCGATTCCGGGTCCGGGCCTCCGCGCTCAGCTTCATGCGCTTCTTGGCGCTCTTGATGTTCGGCATCGGGTGGTCTCTCGGGCTATCCTACTCGGCTGCGAAGCTGGGAAAGCTAGAGAAGAGAGCTCAGTCGATCAACGGGCCGGTACGACTCCATGCCTGGCGAGGGTACATTAGTCCGCCATGCTAAGCCTCCAAACCGTCATCCTGGTCACGGTCCTCATCTTCTCCGTGGTCGTCCACGAGGTAGCGCACGCCTGGCAGGCGAGGCGGGAAGGGGACGACACGGCTGATCGCCTGGGGCGGATCACCTTGAATCCGCTGCCGCACCTGGACCTGTTCGGCTCGGTGATCGTCCCCCTGCTGCTCGCCTCGCAGGGCGGCATCATCTTCGGCTGGGCCAAGCCTGTGCCGGTGAATCCAGCCAACTACCGTGAGTACGTCGCCGGAGACATCAGGGTCTCGCTCGCAGGCATCGTCTCCAATCTGGGTCTGGCGGTCCTGGCCACTCTCTTGGCCGGTGTTGTCCTGAGAGTCACCGGAGGGTCGGGGTTCAGCAGCCCCATCTTCATGGCGCTGGACTACGCGATCTTCATCAACCTCATCCTCGCCTTCTTCAACCTCATCCCGATTCCCCCGCTCGATGGTTCTCACGTGGTGGCACACGCCCTCCCTGCGGAGCTGGCAGAACGGTACCGGGACCTCGGCCGGTATGGTCTCTTCATCGTGATGGCCTTCGTCTTTCTCGCTCCGGGTGCCCTGAACCTGCTCCTGTCTCCCGTCTACTTCCTGCAGGGTCTCGCAGACCAGTTCATCCGCCTGTGGATCTGACGGTCACCCAGCGCGCGCCCGCCGGGCGCACCGCCGAGCGCGACGACTTCTTCCTGGTCGAAATCGACCGGTTTCAGGGTCCGTTGGACCTGCTGCTGCATCTGATTCGCACGCAGGACATCGACGTCTTCGACATCCCGATCTCGAGGATCACCGAACAGTTCCTCAAGGCCATCAAAGGGTTGGCCGCGACGGACCTGGACGGGGCCGGCGAGTTCTTGGAGATGGCGGCGACGCTCATACGCATCAAAGCGCAGATGCTTCTCCCCCGTCCCGCAGAGGACGAGGAGGAGGACCCGCGCGCGGAGCTCGTTCGGCGTCTGCTCGAGTACGAGCAGATCCGGGAGGTTACCCTCCGACTTCGAGCCGCCGAAGCAGACCGAGGCCGTCGATTCGGAAAGGGGTACGTACCACCACGTCGGAAGCGGACGGCGCTGGACGCGCCGCTCGAGACGACGTGGGACGAGGTCTATGAGGCCGCGCTGCTTGTCGAGATGCCGCCCGCTCGCAGGGTGGACCACCGGGTGACCACCCGACCGGTCTCCATGGAGGAGAAGGCGGTCCTGATCCTGAGCTACCTCAAGAAAGGCACGAAGATCAGGTTCAGTGAGCTACTAGTGAACTTCAAGGAGCGATCGCACGGCGTGATGACCTTCCTCGCGGGCCTCGAGCTCACCCGACGCCGCGTGCTGTTCCTGCGGCAGTCACGGCCGTTCACGGAGCTGTGGCTGTACCGTCGGGACGACGCGAACGATGACGACGCACCCCCTGAGGACCTCGTGCCTGAAGGAGGGGACGCATGAACGTCCAGCAGATCGTCGAAGCGGTGCTGTTCGCCTCCGATGCGCCGCTCACCGCGGAGGAGATCTCGCGAGCCGACGAAGTGCTGGACGAGGAGCAGGTCGAAGAGGCCATCCAGCAGCTGCGTGCCGAGTACGACGACGGGGCGCGCTCGTTCCAGCTCGTCGAGCTGGCCGAAGGTCACCAGATCCTGACGAGGCCTGAGTTCGCGCCCTACCTGGAGCGCTTCGACAACGTGCCGCGTCCGACGCGACTCTCCGGGCCCGCGCTCGAGACGCTCGCGATCATCGCGTACCGACAGCCTATCGGCCGACTGGAGATGGAGTACGTCCGGGGCGTGGGTGTGTCTGGAGTGGTGCGCACGCTTCAGGAGCGCAACCTGATCGAGGTCGTGGGCCGAGCGGAGGGGTTGGGCCGCCCGCTGCTGTACGGGACCACGCAGCACTTTCTGGAGCACTTCGGCTTCCGATCCCTCGAGGATCTGCCCCGGCCTGAGGAGCTACCGATTCTACTCCGCGAGCGGATTCCGCTCGGCTTGGACGACGACGCTCCGGAAGCCGAGGTAAGCGAACCGGAAGAGCTCGGGGGGCAGGCGGAGATGGCCTTCGAGCCCGAGGACGAGGTGTTCGACGAGGACGGGGCTGAAGAGACCATCCCGTGAGTGAAGGCGAGCGGCTACAGAAGTTCATCTCCCGCTCGGGGCGCGCTTCGCGGCGGCAAGCCGAAGAGCTCATGCGGGCCGGGCGCGTGCGCGTGAACGGCGTGGTCGCCTCCGAAATGGGGACGCGCGTCGTTCCGGGCCGCGACACCGTCGAAGTCGACGGGGAGCGGCTGACCATTTCCGGCACCCGCTGGTTTGCCTTCCACAAACCGACCGGGGTGCTCACAACCCGGAGCGACCCCCACGGCGGTACGACCGTATACGACGTGCTTCCCGACGAGTTCGGTGAGCTTCGCTACGTCGGGCGGCTCGACCGCGATGCCTACGGTCTCATCCTCTTCACGAACGACGGTGACCAAGCGCATCGGCTCCAGCATCCGAGCGGAGAGGTTGAGCGGGAGTACGAGCTCGAGGTCGCTGGGACGGTGGACGCTACGACGATCCGCACACTTCTGTGGGGGGTCGAGTTGGAGGATGGCCCTGCCGTCGCGAGGGACGCGCAGCTCCTTCAGGCGGGACCCGTGGTGTCGACCCTTACGCTTGTCCTCACCGAGGGGCGCAAGCGAGAGGTCCGCCGCATGATGAGCGCGGTGGGGCACCCCGTTCTGAAGCTCGGGCGGACCCGGTTCGGCCCGATCCATTTGGGCGACCTGAAACCGGGGGCTTGGCGCAAGCTTGATGCGGTCGAGCTGCGGGCGTTGGGGGTGGTCTAGGCGGCAGCCTAGTGGAATGACCGCCGCGCTCGCCACGTCTCGGGGTGGAAGAGCAGCAGCACCGTGTAGATCTCCAATCGTCCGACGAGCATCAGGAAGCTCATCAGCATCAGCGCGGGATTGGACAGCCATCCGTAGTTGTCGGTCGCACCGAGCTCCCCAAAGGCCGGCCCAACATTGCCCACCGTCGCGATGCTCCCGCCGATCGCCGTGAGCGGGTCGAGGCCGGTCAGCGCCAGCAGCATCGCGCCCACGAGGCAGAGCAGGAGGTAGAGGATCACGAAGCCGACCACGTTCGCCACGACGTCGGGGCCTACCGACTGTCGGCCGATCCGGGTGAGCAGGATCGCCCGAGGATGCAGATGCTTGCGGATCTCGTTGCCTGTCTGCTTCAGCAGCAAAAGGATCCGCATGGTCTTGATGCCGCCACCGGTCGACCCGGCCATCCCACCTACGAAGAACAGCGCGAACAACACCATCTGCGCACCGGGAACCCAGAGCGCGTAGTCGGCGCTCACGAACCCGGTGGTCGTGGTGATGGACGTGGCCTGGAACAGGCTGTCACGGAGCGCGGGCTCTAGAGCTGAGTAGCTACCGGAGGCCAGGTTGATCGCCATGATCACCGCGGCGCTCGCCAACACCAGAAGCGTGAAGAAGCGCCACTCGTGGTCGCGGAAGTACACCGGCCGGCCGCTCGCCGCCCTGAAGTGGAGCGAGAAGTTGATTCCGGCCAGGTACATGAAGACGATCGTCACCCAATGGATGTACGCCGAGTCGAATGCGGCCATCGAGGCGTTCTTCGTGCTGAAGCCCCCTGTGGCCAGGGTGGCGAATGCGTGATTGATCGCATCGAACGGCCCCATCCCACCGAACAGAAAGAGGACCACCTCGGCCCCCGTCAGCCCCACGTAGACGAACCAGAGCAGCTTCGCCGTCTGCGCAATGCGGGGACGCAGGCGCTCGACGGTCGGACCTGGAACCTCGGCTTTGAACAGCTGCATGCCGCCAACCCCAAGGAATGGGAGCACCGCGATCACCAGGACGATGATCCCCATGCCCCCGATCCAATGGGACAGCGACCGCCAGAACAACACACCGTGCGGGAGCCCCTCGATGTCGGCGAAGACCGTGGCCCCGGTGGTCGTGAAGCCCGACATGGACTCGAAGACCGCGGCGAACGGGGAGTCGAGCACGCCGGACAAGAGGTAGGGGAGGGCACCGAAGAACGCCGTGGCAGCCCAGGACATCGTGACGATGGCGAAGCCCTCGCGCGACGTAAGATCGTCGTGCCCTCGGCCGCCCTTCGTGAGCCCGTAGGCGCCTCCACCGACGACGATCGTGATGGCGCCAGCCACGAGGAAGGCTGTGGTGTCCCCATCTTGGTAGATCGCCGCGACGCCGGCGGTAGCGAGCATCGCTAGGGCTACGAAGACCTGTAGGAGCCCGACGACGTTCGCGACGTGGCGAAGCGACATTAGGCGAAGAGCTTCTCGATCTCGGGGATGGCCTCGGGCATCGCGAAGACGATCACGTCGTCACCAGGGAGCAGGACGTCCTGACCGCGCGGGAGAATGATCTCATCTCCGCGCAAAATGGTCCCCACGACGCCCTGCTTGGGGAAGTGCACGTCCCTGAGCGCATGGTGGGCGATGGGGGAGTGCTCTTCCACGCCGTACTCGATGGCCTCGGCGTCGATTCCGGTCAGGCTCGCGATCGTCATGACCCGGCCCCGCCGCACATACCGCAAGATGGCGTTCACGGCGGAGATTCGTGGGCTGACGCTCGCATCGATGCCCACGCGCGGCACCAGCCTCATGTACTCGAACTTGTGGATGAGGCTGATCACGTTCTGCGCCCCGGCCTGCTTGGCGAGTAGGCTCGACAGCAGGTTGGTCTCGTCGTTGCCAGTGGCGGCTACGAAGCCGTCGATCCCGCTCACGCCCTCCATCTCGAGTAGCTCCAGGTCGGTCGCATCGGCGTGCAGCACGAGCGACCGAGGGAGGTGTTCTGCGAGCTGCAGGCATCGACGTCGATCGCGGTCCAGAATCGTACACCCGATGCCGTTGTCCTCGAGAAGCTCGGCCAGGAAGAGCCCCTCTTGGCTGCCGCCCGCGATCATCACGCGCTTGAGTTGGAAGCGGTCGTAGCCCGCAAGCGGGGGCACATCGGGGATCTCCGAGGTCGGCGCGAGGAGGTAGATCTGATCTCCGGCCTCGATCGTGGACTCTGCCGTCGGGATATGCGTCTCGCCGTCCCGGCGGATGGCCGTGGTGACGTAGTGGTAGCCGCGCGTGAACTCGGCACGCAGGTCGGCGATCGTGCGACCTGCGACGGGCGCGCCTTCCTTCACTTTCAGCCCGATGAGCTGGACTCGACCGTCGGCGAAGTCGGATACGTCCGTAAACGCGGGAGTCTTGAGGAGCTGGAACGTCTCGCGGGCGCACTCGCGCTCCGGGTTGACCATGAGGTCGATGCCCATTTGCTCGCGCGAGAGGACGGAGCCCCGGCTGTAGTACTCCGGGTTCGAGATGCGGGCTACCGTGTACTCCACCCCGAGGCGCTTCGCCGCGAGGCACGCGATGAGGTTGACCTCGTCACGGCTCGTCACGGCGAGCAGCATGCGGGCGTCCTTCACGCGCGCCTTTTCGAGGATCGAGAGCGAGGCGCCGTTACCGACTACTGTGAGGACGTCGAGCTGTTGCGACGCAAAGTCCGCCCGCTCGGGGTCGGACTCGATGATGACGACGTCTTGGTTCTCTCGAGAAAGACGCTCGGCGAGGTGGAACCCGACCTCTCCGGCACCCAGCACGACCACTCTCATAGCGGAAGGCTCTCAGCCGTTTGATACGCCGTCCGGAGCGGCAGGCGCTGGCGCAAGGAAGGTAGCGTGGGCACGCCGAAGATCTAGGGATGGCGGGGTCCCCAGCGGCCGACCGGCCGACTATACTCCGGGCGTAGGGCCCGTAGCTCAGTTGGTTAGAGCAGTCGACTCATAATCGATCGGTCCCAGGTTCGAGCCCTGGCGGGCCCATTCTTGACGCCGTTGTGGCGAGTTGGCTGTCCGGTGACCCGGCGTGACCTGACGCTGCCGTTCGACTTAACCGTGCCGCGCCCGTTCTGTTCGCTGGGGCCGACGGACTTCGTGCACATTCTCGGTCCGGTCGAGATCACAGTCCGGACCCGTGTAAACCGCAGAGGTCTGCTGGAAAGCCACAACTCGCTGCGGGGCGACCTGGCAGTCACTCCGATCGACATCTTCACCGGTCAGCCCAGCGGCCCGAGCTTCGACGCCCAGATCTCACAGATCGACAACACGAGCGTCGGTCCGAACGGGACGAGGGTGAACGCGGTCCAGCTGCGAAAGGCCATTCCGCCGACCCTCGGCTTCCTGAAGGCTCATTTGGTGACCGGTCCGAATGGCTCCGCCCGATTCACCTTTACCGAGAAGTGCGACTAGGGTGGGTAGGGGCCGGGCAATCGTGCCCGGCCCCCCGACCATGACTCTCCACTGTCCGCGTAGGGCCAGTGGCTCAGTTGGTTAGAGCAGAGGTTAGTCCTGAGCGTCCTCCTGCAGAGCCTCGACCCCGAGTTGAGCCTCTTCAAGCCGGCCAGGCAGGAGTCTTCCCACACGCTGCAGGAAGGCGGGCGATGTGAGAATCGACGAGACCTGGTCTGGGGACAGACCCAAGTCTCCCGAACCGCCGCTTCGGCAAAGAATCTTCACCGTAGTGGGCGCGTAGATGCCCACCGTCAGGCCTTCCACCAGGCCATTCAGAAACGACTGTTCGTTGTGAATGGTCGCGTTCCCCGATGGGCATAGTAGCGCGACGTCGATGTTCCTCTCGCCGATGAGGCCGCCAAGCCAGTGATTGTGCCATTCTTCGTAGACGACGGCGCCGGTTGGAGCACCCAGTCCGACAGTGTAGGTGTGCTCGTAACACGCTGTAGTGACGAGCATGAGTCCGAGCGTTACCGCTGCACGTCCCGAGCGGATCATTTTGTGTCCTCCTGAAAGCGGGGTCCCGTTCTCCCATGGGTTGGAGGGTCCAGGTTGAAGATCGGGCACGCCTGCGAAGCTCGCTGTCGGGAGTCGGTTGGACTTCGTGTAGGGGCTTCGACAGTGGAACGAATGGCAGGCCCCAACGGGAATCAGCCCAAGAATGAGCCGCCCGCACGACCCTAGTCGGCGTCCGAATCCGGCGGCTTTCTCAGGCGCTTGGCGCGCCCCCGCCGCTTCTTCTCCTCGAGCCTCTTCTTCTTCTGCCCACGAGGCACTCGGGTCGGCACACGCGGCTTTCTTTCCCGGGTGAGCTCCTCGAGCTTTTCGCGTAGCCTCTTTAGGGCGATGGAGCGGTTCCGGTGCTGACTACGTTCGGTCCTCGAACTCGTACGCACTCCCGTGGGCAGATGGACGAGGCGCACGCCGCTCTCGGTCACGTTTTGATGCTGCCCGCCTGGTCCGCCGGAGCGGAACGTCTCCACCCGGCACTCCGCGAGAAGCGCCTCGTCATCCTCGGGGATGAGGGCCGGATCGATCGCCCGTTCGTCGTTCACCTAGTGACCTCCGGTGTAGCTCGATCGTCAGCGCAGAAGCTATGGCCTCGCTCCATGCATGTCGGTACTCTTCGGCGCCCAACCCCCAGACCTCCCGACTCACCCGCATGATCTTCGACCGATCGGACCAGCATCAGGGCGCCAGGCTGCTCCTCACCCTGGCCTCGTTGGTCGTGGTGGTGTACGGGCTCCAGTTCGCGTCTCCGATCTTGCTGCCCTCCGCGTTGGCCCTTTTCCTCGCGGTTTTGAGCCTTCCCGTAATGATGTGGCTTCGGAAGCGCGGTGTCCCCCCGGGATTCGCGACGGCCGGCACGGTCCTGTTCAATGTGGCGGTCGTTGGGCTCCTCATCTTAGTTGCCAGTCAGTCGGTGTCGGAGTTCCAGTCGCGCATCGGCGTGTACTCCCGGGAACTCCAGAGTCTATGGGAGTCGTGGGTGCAGGCGATTGAGACGCGCACGGGCGTATCGATCTCTGCATACGTGACGACGGACCTCATCGACCCGGCGGCGGTCGTCGATTTCGTCCGTGGGGCTGTCGGCCGAGCTGCGCAGTTCCTCGGCACGACGTTCCTGGTCTTCCTGATCATGGCCTTCATGCTCGGCGAGGCCTCGGTCTTCCCGGACAAGTTCCACTATATCACCGGGGGCGGCGTCACCGCGGGCAGTAGGCTCACCAAGGTCGTCACGGAGGTCCAGACCTACCTCGGCATCAAGACCGTGGTATCGCTCGCGACCGGGCTGGTGATCGCCGCCTGGGCGGCCGTGCTGAACCTCGACTTCCCGGTCCTTCTGGGACTCGTCGCGTTCATGCTCAATTACGTCCCGACCGTGGGCTCGATCCTCGCTGCGATCCCGGCGCTTCTGCTGAGCTTGATCTTGTTCGGGACCGTCGGCCACGCGGTGCTGGTTGGTCTTGGCTATGTCGTCGTGAACACGCTCTTCGGCAACATCCTCGAGCCCAACCTGATGGGGCGACGTTTGGGCCTGTCGACCCTCGTGGTCATCCTGTCCCTGCTCTTCTGGGGATGGGTCTGGGGGCCACTCGGCGCGCTGCTGTCCGTACCACTCACCGTGGTCGTAAAGATCTGGCTGGAGAACACTCCGGACCTGAAATGGGTAGCCATCCTTCTGGACAAGTCACCGCCGGTGCCCGAAGAGGTCCCGGCGCCCGAGCTGGTCGGAGACTGACATGCCGCAAGTGCGTTTCGAAGAATTGCCGGACCACGGGAGACTGTGGGTGTTTCCCGCGACCCGTGATCTGTCGGACGTCGAGGCTGCGAAGTGCCTCGAGGCCGTCGACGACTTCCTGGCCTCGTGGAGCGCGCACGGGGCTGCGCTGCGGTCGGGACGGGAACTTCTGGAGCGCCGGTTCCTCCTCGTCGGTGTCGATGTGGATGCCGAGGCCCCGTCGGGGTGCTCGATCGACGCGCTCGTGAATCGCCTGCGCGGGCTCGGCGCCGAGCTCGGCGTGGACTTGATCGACCATGCGCCCGTCTGGTACCGCGCCGAAGGTGAAATCCGATCGGTCCCTCGCGCGGCCTTCGGTCAGTTGGCAGAACAAGGCCAGGTCGGGCCCGAGGTGACCGTCGTCGACACGACGCTGACGAGCATGCGGCAGCTACGGGAAGGGGCGTTGGAGCGGCCTGCCACTGAAACGTGGCATGGCCGAGCGTTCTTCAAGTCACGCGCTGCGGGCTGAATACGGCGCTACGGCTCGATGGGTTGGACGTTCTCGGCTGACGGCCCATTGGGTCCGTCGACGAAGTCGAACACCACGCGCTCGCCCTCCGTCAGGGTCCTGAAGCCCTCTACCTGGATTGCGGAGTAGTGCACGAAGCACACGGCGGCCTCGCCCTCAGGCGAGATGAAGCCGAAGCCCTTCGCGTCGTTGAACCACTTCACGGTTCCCGCGGTCCGCATATATCCTGTGTTCGCCTATAGCGACGACTGCCGTACTCTTCGGCGAGAAGCCTAGAGAGAGGTTACGGGGCCGTCAAGGAAGTTCGGGGGACGCCGCTTCGGACCCGCCGAGGTGCTCTGCCAAGAAGCGAGCACCCTCCTCTTCGGCCCAGAAGGTTGGAGTCCGCGGCGTGCCCCCTAGGAAACCGACGTGTCCGCCCAGCCGCTGAAGCTCGAGGTGGAGCCACGGATTTCCCTCGGCCTGCCTCGAAGGGACGCAATCAGGTGGTAGGAAGGGATCATCTTCGGCGTGGAGCAGAAGCGTCGGGACGGCGACGCCGTCCAGGTACCGGATGCTGCTCGAGTCCTCGTAGTACGAAGCCGCACCGTCGAAGCCATGCAGTGGGGCCGTGACTCGATCATCGAATTCGCGAATGGTCGTGGCCGCCGCTGTGGCCTCCAGATCTACGAGATCGCGCAGCTTCCCATCCTTGAGGCGCACCTTGCCCTGCAGCGAGCGCAGGAAATACGCTGCGTAAAAGTGTCCCATCATCGAGCGCTCCAGCAGGGTGCAGCCCGCGGCCAAGTCGTACGGCACGGAGATGGCCACCGCGGCGTCGATGAACCCCCGGCCGCCGTCCGAGCGCTCGCCCAACAGCTTCAGGAGCACATTCCCACCCAGGGAGAATCCAAGCGCCCCGATCCGTCGGGTCGGGTAACGTTCTCGGAGCATCGTGATCACGAGCGCCGGGTCGTCGGTCTTGCCGGAGTGGTAGAAATGGGGAGCGCGATTCGGCTCCCCGCTGCATCCGCGGAAGTTGAGTCCAACCGGGCGCACGCCGCCTCGGAGGAGCTCGCCTGCCACGTTGCGCATGTACCGGCGCTGTGTCGATCCCTCGAGACCGTGCAGGACGAGGGCTATGGGTGCCTCAGGGCCCGGATCAGCGGCCCAGTCCAAGTCCAGAAAGTCCCCGTCGGGTGTCTCGAGGCGCTCCCGCTCGACGAACGGGCCTTCGGAGGGGCGGAGTAGCCGAGCGCCGAGGGTCTGAGCGTGGGGACCGGGTGCCCAGAGCGCCGGACGGAACACGCGAGGCCGGAAGCTCAACTCATCCACGGCGGGCCCTTCGCAGCGATGCGGCCGTAGACTGGGCACTCGGGGACGTGGGCGCCGGGTAGGTAACCGGTGCTCAAGAGAAACTCACCTGTAATCTCACCTCCGGTGAAGCGGAACGTCTGCTTGAAGAGTCGCACCCACTCGGGCTTCGTGCGTGGATGGTGGGCATCCAGCCAATCCGCGAAGGAGCCATGACTCGCACGGAGTTCCAGGATTCGCTTCGCATTGTGGATCGCGGCGTCCACCTTGAGGCGGTTGCGAATGATCCCTGCATCGGCGAGCAGCCGCTCCCGGTCCGTGGCTTCGTAGGCGGCCACTCGCTCTACGGAGAACCCGTCATAGGCCTTACGGAACCCGCCCCGCTTCTTCAGGATCGTCAACCAACTCAACCCGGCCTGATTGATCTCCAGAATCAGCCGACCGAAGAGCTCGTTATCGTCGCGCAGCGGGAAGCCGTACTCGTCGTCGTGGTACGGGCCGTGGAACTCGTGCCCGCGGGCAATGTGGCAGTAGCTTTCCGGCGGGAATGCCATCGGATGGAGGCGGGGGTGCGCATGACGTGGAGGAGGAAGCTAACAGGGGTCGAGCGCCGATGGGGCTGACGGCCGGCGTCGCCCTCCTAGCGGTGCAGGTCGCACTCGCGTCGCCGACAGCTACTGACTTCGTGACCCCCGGGCTGACCGGGACGCCAACAACGCTTCGCGTCGGACCTCAACGCCCCGACCTCGTTCGTTACAACCGAGTCGAAGCACTTTCGTTGGGTGCACGAGCCCAGGCTCGTCCTCGCACGCCCCTAGGGCCGCTTTCCCTCACGGGCACCGTGCGGTGGGGCTTGGGAGACCGTCACCTAAACGGGCGGCTCGGCGCCGCGCACGAAACCCTTGGGCGGCGAATCGTCGTCAGCGGCTATCACGAACTGGCCGCGATCGATGAACGGGCGCGGCACTTCGGGGTCGCGAACTCGTTGATGGCGCTCGTCGTAGGTCAGGACGATGGGGACTACTACCGCCGGTCGGGAGGGTCGGCCGAGTGGGCGCCCCCGACCGCGCGTCCGCGCACATATCGGTTGAGGGCTTACGCGGAGTACCACCGCGACGTCGACAAGCGCACGGACGTGCAGCTTCCGGAACTTTGGGACGAACAAGCGTCCTTTCGACCCAACATCGATGCAGACGAGGGGTGGGAGTACGGGATGTCAGTGGAGCTTGGTCCCCGGTGGGGAACGGATCTCACCCAAACTCGTGCGGGCGTCCACATCTTCGGACAATGGGCGGTCGGGGACGCGGAGTACGCGCGCTTCTCTCTGGGTGGTGAGGTGACGCTAGAGCTGCCGGCTCGGCTGAGCCTCTCGTTAGAAGCCCAGAGCGGGACCTCCTGGGGGTCGCCATCGGCTCAACGACTCTGGTACATCGGAGGCCCACTGACGCTGCGGGGCTTCGATCCACGTGCAGCAGGAGGCGAAAGCTTCGGTCGCGGACGGGCAGAGCTCGAACGCTCGTTCTCCTTCGGCCGCCTCGTCGTGTTCTCGGACGCGGGGTGGGCGGGAGACAGGACCGACATCGATCTCGATGAAAGCCTGCGCTCCGCGGGCGTCGGCCTCGCCCTGATCGACGGGATCTTGCGGGTCGACGGAGCCTGGCGCCTCGACGATTCGCGCCGGTTCCGACTCGACGTCTACCTGGACCAGATCCTCTGAGCCATTCGACTCCGAAGGATACACGCCCTTGAGGCTGTGGTTCGCCGGCATCCCGCGTGGCCTGCGCCTCATGGCGGCGGGCGCCTTCGCGTTCTCGATCATGTCGGCGTTGTTGAAGTTGGCCGGCGAGACGCTTCCCCTGTTCGAGATCGTGGTGGGGCGTTCGCTCGTTGTGGCGTTGTTGTCCGGCTTTGCCGTGTGGCGCCAGGGGCGTTCCTTCGTGCCTATTGAAGCGAAGCTGGTGGTGTTGAGGGCGATTTTCGGGTTCATCGCACTCACCTGCTACTTCTACTCGGTCATTCACCTGCCGCTCGCCGACGCGACGGTCATCTACTTCATCAATCCTGTGCTGACTGCACTCGTCGCCGCCTCCGTGCTTCGGGAGCACATGGGCCTCCGCGAGGTGGGCTGGGTCATGCTCAGTCTGTTGGCAGTCCTGGTGGTGGCGCGCCCGAGTTTCCTCTTCGGTGCGGAGCGTGCGCTCGATTCGACCGCGGTCGTGCTGGGCCTCATCTCGGCGTTCTTCGCAGCCGCTTCGTACGTGACGATCCGGAGCATTCGTACCGACCCGCCCCTCCTCATCGTCTTCTATTTCTCGACCATCACGGTGCTTCTGGGGGCCCCGGTCGTCGCTTTGGGCTTCATCGAGCCGACGCTTCTGGAAGCCGTCATCGTGCTCGGTGTGGGTATCGCGACGCACCTGGGTCAGCTGGCGATCACCTGGGCGTTTCGACTCGAGCGTGCGGGTCGCACTTCGGCTGTCGGTTACATCCAGATCGTCTTCGCCGCGGGGTGGGGATGGCTCCTCTTCAGCGAGGTGCCCGACGCCTGGACGTGGATCGGCGCGGCTGCCATCACGTTCGCCACCCTGCGCATCTCTCGGATTCCACCGGTTCGCTAGTCAGGACCGGCGGGGGCGGGGAGGGCGTCGCGGCCTTCGCACCAATTGGCACTAAACGCCGTTACCCCAGTGCACACGTCATATGTGTTGATCTGGATGTGGATCTAGTGTACACTGTTCACATGCAAGGTACTCGAGAAGAAATCCTGGCCCGAGCGTCTGAGCTCTATCTGACCGATGGGCTCGCCGGCCTTTCCATGCGAAAGCTCGCCAAGGAGGTCGGAGTCACGGCCCCGGCCCTCTACCGCTACTACGAGGGCCGGGAGGCGCTGCTGGCCGACCTCGTTCGGCAGGCACACCACGTCTTCCTGGACTATCTACGTCGCGGCTTGGAGGCCTCCACGCCTGTGGAGCGACTCGCGAGTGCGGCTCAGGGCTACTTCGACTTCGCGCTCGAACATCCCCGTTGGTACGCCATCATGTTCTCCGGCTCGGAGCGCCTTGGGATGGACGCGCTCCCGGACGACATCGAGGCCATGGGGTGCGCCATCCATCAGTTCTGGAACGACCGCGTGAACGAGTGCATGCGTGCCGGCGTGTTGAAGGAGGGCGATCCCGAGGACGTCTCCATCACCATGTGGGCGCACGCCCACGGGCTCGTCCAGCTGTATCAGCAGGGCCGTTTGAATACGGACGCCGACGGCTTCCGTAGTCTGGTGAAGGCATCGAGCGAGCGGCTGTTCGCCGGGGTCGTCACGGACGAATTCCGGAGCCGTGTCGAACAACAGAAAGTGAGTCTCGGCGCCGAGATGGCATCCGGTGTGGCGGCTCAACTAGGGATCTGAGGAGCACGGAATGAAGATGAAGGCAGTGCGCAGCACGATGATGAAGATGGCGATGATCGGAGCGCTTACGGTGGGCGGAGTCGTAATGACGCCCGTTCGGGCTGCGGCACAGCAGGGAGGGGAGACGCTCTTGGGGCTCGAGTCCCTCGTGCGTACCGCCCTGGATTCGAACCGCGACCTCATCGCGGCCCGTTACGGCTTGGAGACGGCGCGCGAGCAGGTGTCAGAAGCGTGGAGCAACGTCTACCCGTCGGTCAGCCTCAACGCGTCGTTTTCGCGGAACATCTCGCCCAACGTGAACTTCCTGCCGGCGCAAATATTCGATCCGACCGCCGGCCCGGACGACTATCTCACGGTCCAGTTCGGCGCGGACAACAACTGGAACTCCACGATTTCGGTGGAGCAGCCGCTCTTCCGGGGCAGCGTCTTCGTTGCCGTCGGAGCGGCCGGCCAGTTCGAGCGTTTTCAGTCCGAAGTCGTGCGGGGCCAGGCGCAATCGGTCGTGACGCAGGTGAGGACGTCCTACTACCAACTCTTGCTGGCGCAGGAGCAGGTTCGGCTCACGGAGAACTCACTCACGCGCGTGCGTGAGTCGCTCAAAGAAACGACCGCGCTCAACCGTGCCGGCCTGGCGTCGGATTACGACGTACTCCGGCTAGAGGTCGAGGTGGCCAACCTCGAGCCCAACCTTCGCAGGGCACAGAACGCTGTGCGCCAGGCGCGTAGGCAACTCGCCATCCAGGTCGACCACGAGGACCCGGAGGCTCTGCGCGTGCGGGGAACCCTCGCGGAAATGGATCTCGAGGATCTCGGCACGAACAGCGGGGACAACCGTGAGGTTTTGGCGTTCATGGGCTATCGCGCGGCCGGGATCGAGTCGGTTGGTCAGGCTCTGGCCTTCGCGTCGGATCAGCGTTCCGATATCCGGCAGCTTGAGTTGACCGAGGATCTCCGCCAGGCGGAGATGCGCGTCGAGCAGGCGGAGTATCTGCCCGACGTGACGCTCTTCGGGGACTATATCGTCACGGCGCAGAACAACGGCGGGCCCAGCTTCTTCGCGACCGGGTCCGGACAGAGGGCGTATTCCAGGATCATCGGTGTGCGTGTGAGCATCCCGATCTTCCAGGGCTTCAGGCGTGACGCTCGCATTGACCAAAGGCGTGCGTCCCTCCGCCAGGCCGAGGCGCAGACGATGCAGGGCACGGATATGGCATTGAGCCAGGTCCGGGGACTCATAGAGAGTGCGGACGAGGCGTTGCTACGAGCCCAGGGGCAGAGGTTTGCTGTGAGCCAAGCGCAGCGCGGCTTCGAGATCGCCAGCGCGCAGTATCGGGAGGGATTGAGCAGCCAGCTCGAACTCACGGATGCCGAAGGCGCGCTGCGTGAGAGCGAGTTCAACTACGCACAGGCAGTCTACGACTACTTGATCGCCCGCGCGCAGCTCGACGAGGCGACAGGGCAGGTTCCGCTCGTGGACCTCGAGCTCGAAGCGGGACAGTAGGCCTACCTATGGAGATTCTGGAGATCGACGATATGCGGCAGATGCGGAAGTGGGTAGCGCTGACTCTGGCCGGGGTCGCAATGGCGGCCTGCGGTTCGGCTCAGGCTGAGAACGGCGACACAATGGCTGACGCGGAGGGCTTCGTGCGCGTCATCAATGTCCAAGTACGGTCGGTACAGCCCGAGCGCTTCGTGGAGGAGATCCGACTGACGTCGGTCGCGATGGCCAACCAGGATGTCACGATCGCCGCAGAAGAGAGCGGCGTGATCCGCGAGTTGTTCGTCGACCGCGGCGACCGGGTCCGGCAGGGCGACCCCATCGCCAAGATCGATGACCGCGTTCTGTCCGCGCAGGTTGACCAGGCCCGCGCGACCGCCGACCTCGCGGCTCAGACATGGGACCGGCGCAAGCGCCTGTGGGAAGAGGAGCGGGTCGGGTCCGAGATCGCATACCTCGAAGCCCGCTATGCCGCCGAGCAGACCGCGGCGTCGCTTGCGGGGCTCCAGGAGCGCTTGGCTCGCACCGTGGTGCGCGCTCCGTTCGAAGGCGTCCTCGACCAACGGTTCGTTGACGTCGGCGCGATGGTCAATTCGGGTTCATCGATCGGGCGACTACTCGATCTGACGCCCATCAAGGTGTTCGCTGGCGTCCCCGAGCGGTACGCGGCCGACGTGAGCGTGGGAGACGAAGCCATCCTCACCTTCGAGGCGCTCGGCAACGAGGTGTACACGGCGAGCATTCGATACGTCGGCTCATCCGTGGATCCACAGAATCGGACGTTCCCGATCGAAGTCGTACTCACCAATCCGGACAGCCGCATCAAGCCGCAGATGGTGGCGAACATGGGGATAACCCGCCGCGCGTTCGATGCGGCGATCGTACTTCCGCAGGACGCCCTAGTGCGCGTCGAAACGGGGTACATCGCATTCGTTGTCGTCGAGCGCGACGGTCACCAGGTCGCCGAGGCCCGACCCGTCGTTTTGGGGCCGGCTCGCCGCAACCTGGTTGTCGCCGAGTCCGGCGTCGCAGCGGGCGAGCGACTGATCGTTGTGGGACAGAAGGCCGTCGAGGACGGGGACCGGATCAACATCGTCGGGGAAGGGAGGTGACGTGATGCAAGAACGCGAAAACGGCAACGCACCCGACGCACCCGACGTGCACTCATCAGGGTTCCAGGAGCGTTTCAAGGAGTTCGGGCTCACGAGCCTCGCTGTGGATCACCGCACCTCCGTGATGGTGATGCTCACGATCATCACGGTCATGGGCATCCTGTCGTATCGGGCGATTCCGAAGGAGTCGTTCCCGGAGATGACAATCCCCATCATCGCCATCAATACGGTCTATCCTGGCGTATCTCCGGCGGATGTCGAGAGCCAGGTGACGCGGGTGCTGGAGGAGGACCTCTCCACGATCAGTGAGCTGGACGTGCTCACGTCGACGTCGGTGGAAGGCTACTCCAGCATCATGGCTGAATTCGAGGCGTCCGTGGACCTCGATGCGGCGCTCCAGAAAGTGCGCGAGAAGGTTGACCTTGCCCGGCCGGACCTTCCCTCGGACGCGGAGGAGCCGACGGTCGTCGAGTTCAACATGTCCGAAGTGCCCATCATGCAGGTGAACCTCGCCGGCGAGTACGGCCTTGTACGCCTGAAGGAGCTGGCGGAGCAGCTCCAGGACGAGCTCGAGTCACTTTCGCAAATCCTCAGGGCCGACGTGCGCGGCGGTCTCGAGCGAGAGGTAAAAGTCGAGGTCGACCTTGGCCGTCTCCAGTTCTACGGAGTCGCGCTTGGCGATGTCATCGAGGCGATCCAGAACGAGAACGTGAACATTCCCGGCGGCTCCATCGACGTCGGAGACACGAAGTATCTGGTCCGCGTGGATGGAGAGTTGGACGATCCCTCGGCCATCGAGGACTTCGTCGTGACCGTCGCCAATGGCCGACCGATCTACGTTCGGGACGTGGCGACTGTCGACTTCGGCTTCGCGGAGCGCGAGAGCTTCTCTCGCATGAACGGCGTCGCCGTCGTCACGCTCGACATCGTGAAGCGCTCCGGAGAGAACATCATCGAGACGGCTGCGGCCGTGCGCGCAGAGGTGGACGCCATGCGGCCCCTCTTCCCGCCGACGACTGAAGTCAGCTTCACGGCCGACCAATCGAAGCAGATCGTTCTCATGGTGTCGAGCCTCGAGAACAACATCGTCAGCGGCCTCATTCTCATCGTGGCCGTGCTGCTGTTCTTCCTGGGTGGCTCGACGTCGATGTTCGTCGCAGTGTCCATTCCGTCGTCGATGTTCCTGTCGTTCATCGTGCTGCGGGGGATGGGCGTCACGATGAACATGATCGTGCTCTTCAGCCTCATCCTCGCGTTGGGGATGTTGGTCGACAACGCCATCGTCGTGGTAGAGAACATCTACCGCTTCATGGAAGAGGGCTGGGATCGGCGAACCGCTGCCAAGAAGGCGACAGGGGAGGTCGCTCTGCCGATCATCGCCGCAACGGCCACGACCCTCGCTGCGTTTGCACCGCTGCTATTCTGGCCCGGTGAAGTCGGTCAGTTC